>Ga0247770_1001195_pt1 | contig 21807 bp, 19 predicted proteins | sample UWRJL136409B6_FD_179943 | JGI IMG/M metagenome (GOLD analysis project Ga0247770, IMG submission 179943) | Plant litter microbial communities from Arlington Agricultural Research Station in Wisconsin, United States - UWRJ-L136-409B-6 | ecosystem: Environmental > Terrestrial > Plant litter >... | reverse complement strand
ATTCTATTTTTTAAAAGCGTTGAAGATGGTTAAAAAACTATAAGTTTTTTAAAATAACAGCAAGAGCCATAGGTTCTCTTGCTGTTTAAAATCGAAGATTTTACACTCTGTACTGGTTTTTAAAAGGTCACCCCTCCAAACCGGACTGAAAGATGTTAAAAAACCGTAGGTTTTTAGTGAAACGGTAGGGGCAAAGGCCACTTCGTTAATAATATGTAAATACATATTATTTTTAACACCGGTTTTGACAACCATTAACATTTTTAAAAAAATATTTTTGGAACAATGACGCTTTTTAACCAACAGCAATAATTCTTGCCAAGAAGAATGACCAAGTAGTAGCAATACCTCCTAAAAGATAGTGTGCAACTCCTACAGCACGACCTTGTGTGATACTTAAAGCTCTTGGTTGAATTGCTGGAGCTACTTTTAATTTATTATGAGCCCAAATAATAGATTCAATTAGTTCTTGCCAATAACCTCGGCCACTAAATAAGAACATTAAACTAAATGCCCAAACAAAATGTGCACCTAAAAACATTAATCCATAAGCGGATAATGCTGAACCATAAGATTGAATAACTTGAGAAGATTGTGCCCATAAAAAATCCCGAAGCCAACCATTAATTGTATTCGCACTTTGTGCAAAGTTTCCACCTGTAATATGAGAAACTCCAGTTGCATTAACTGTACCCCAAACATCAGATTGCATTTTCCAACTAAAATGGAAAATAACAATTGATAAAGAATTGTACATCCAAAAAAGACCTAAGAACACATGATCCCAAGCAGAAACTTGACATGTACCACCTCGTCCAGGTCCATCACATGGAAAACGGAAACCTAAATTTGCTTTATCTGGAATTAAACGAGAACTACGTGCATATAAAACACCTTTTAATAAAATTAACACTGTTACATGAATTGTAAAAGCATGAATATGGTGAACTAAAAAATCTGCTGTACCTAAAGAAATTGGCATCATTGCAACTTTTCCGCCAACTGCAACAATATCGCCTCCCCAAGTAGGGCTTGTGCTAGCTAGAGCATTTGGTGCAGTAAGTTGAGGTGCTAAAAAATGTGTATTTTGTATCCACTGAGCAAAAACAGGTTGTAATTGGATTGCTGTATCAGAAAACATATCTTGAGGTCGACCTAATGCACTTAATGTGTCATTATGAATATAAAGACCAAAGCTATGGAATCCTAGAAAAATACAAACCCAATTTAAATGAGAAATAATAGCATCACGATGGCGAATTACACGATCTAATAAGTTGTTGTAATTGTTAGTTGGATCATAATCACGAACCATAAAAATTGCAGCGTGAGCTCCAGCACCAACCACACAAAAACCACCAATCCACATGTGATGAGTAAAGATAGAAAGTTGTGTTCCGTAATCAGTCGCTAAATATGGATAAGGTGGCATAGAATACATGTGATGAGCCACAATAATAGATAATGAACCAAAAAGCGCTAAATTTATTGCTAATTGAGCATGCCATGAAGTTGTAAGAATTTCATATAGTCCTTTATGTCCTTCTCCAGTAAAAGGTCCTTTATGAGCTTCTAAAATTTCTTTAATACTATGACCAATTCCCCAGTTTGTTCGATACATATGACCAGCGACTAAAAATAAAACTGCAATCGCCAAATGATGATGTGCAGTATCGCTTAACCAAAGACCTCCAGTCACTGGATTTAACCCACCTTGAAATGTTAAAAAATCACTATATTCGTTCCAATTTAGAGTAAAGAAAGGAGCTAATCCTTTTGCAAAACTTGGATAAACTTGAGCCATTAAATCTCGATTTAATAAAAATTCATGAGGTAATGGAATTTCTTTTGCATCAACACCAGCATCTAATAATTTATTAATAGGTAACGAAATATGAATTTGGTGTCCCGCCCAAGCTAAACTACCCAAACCTAAAAGTCCTGCTAAATGATGGTTAAGCATAGACTCAACGTTTTGAAACCATTCTAATTTTGGAGCAGCTTTGTGATAATGAAACCATCCTGCAAAAAACATGGCAGCAGCCATTACTAAACCACCAATTGCTGTACTATATAATTGTAATTCACTTGTGATTCCGCTGGCACGCCAAAGTTGAAAGAAACCAGAAGTAATTTGGATTCCTTGAAACCCACCACCAACATCCCCATTCAAAATTTCTTGCCCTACGATAGGCCAAACTACTTGTGCACTAGGTTTGATATGAATAGGATCGCTTAACCATGCCTCATAATTAGAAAAACGTGCGCCATGAAAATACATTCCACTAAGCCAAATAAAAATAATACCTAATTGTCCAAAATGGGCACTAAATACTTTTCTAGAAATTTCTTCTAAATCACTTGTATGACTATCAAAATCATGCGCATCCGCATGAAGATTCCAAATCCAAGTTGTAGTAGACGGACCTTTTGATAAAGTACGAGAAAAATGTCCTGGTTTAGCCCATCTTTCAAAACTAGTTTCAATCGGATTGCGATCGACTACAATTTTCACCTTTTTTGCTTCTCGCTCTGGTGGACTAATTGTCATCGAATTTCTCCTTAAACAAATACTATGAGATAGACTCAGCCCTCATTTTTTTTTATTAACAATTAACATCCGGTACTCTAACAACTACTACCGGCCTTTGCCGGAGCTCCGCTCCGGTACGGAGTAACCTTTTAAAAAAACCAGAGGTTTTTTTAACAGCTCCGCTTCTTTAAAAAAAACCATAGGTTCTCTTGCTGTTTAAAATCGAAGATTTTACACTCTGTACTGGTTTTTAACTAAAAGCAAGTGATCTTAAAATATTTTTCTCAATAAAAATATTTTATTTTTAAACTATTCAAAATTGTAAATTTTAAAGTGAAACGGTAGGAGCATTACTTGCCCTTGCCGGTTTTTGCCGGTACTTTGTACCGGTACTTTAAAATCTCCTTTAAAAAAAACCATAGGTTCTCTTGCTGTTTAAAATCGAAGATTTTACACTCTGTACTGGTTTTTAACTTAACGTAACCTCCGTTTAAAATCCCAGACCACTTACGTTTTTTAATCCTACTTCTTTTAAAAAAACGAGAGATTTTTTTAACCATCGAAGATTTTACAGTTTTTTAAAAACCTCTCGTTTTTACCAAAATCTTGTTTTAAGTTAAAAAACTTATGGTTTTTTTAAAACCAGATTTTAACTTGAAAGCTGTTAAAAACCAGTACAGAGTGTAAAATCTTCGATTTTAAACAGCAAGAGAACCTACGGTTTTTTAAAGACAAGGGGACGTAAGTGGTCTTGGGTATTAAAAGTTTTAACAATTTTGAATTTTTACAGCCTATTTTTTTAAATAAATTGCAAGCCCTATGTTTTTAATTCAAATCGGTACTCAAACCAGTACAGAGTACTGGCAAAGGAAACTACTACCGGCAAAAGAATGTTTATTGTGTTACTCCAAACCACTTTGTTAAGTTTAAATTAACGAAGTGGTTAGGAGTGTTAAATTATTTTTTAATTTATATTTTTATAATTCCATATTATGAAAGTGCTTTAGGGGTTAATAACTAATTAATAGAATTTTTATTACCAAAAAAAAAGTTATAAAAATTTGTTACCTACTCCGTTTAAAATCAAAGATTTGTTTAAAATCTTTGATTTGTTTAAAATCTTTGATTTGTTTAAAATCTTTGATTTGTTTAAAATCTTTGATTTTAATACCACTTCGTTATTTTTAACAAGGTAATTAAGTAAATGGGGTTCTTTCAAATCAAAGATTCCTTGCCGGTACTTTGTACCGGTTGAATCAGCTGTAAAATCTTCTTATCAAGCTTTTCTTTCAAGAGTTAAAATCTTTTATTTTTTTTTATTCAAGTCTTTTTTTTTTTTTACAAGGCTGCTTTGCATTAAAATCAAATATTTTAAAAGGCGTTAAAAATAATATGTAAATACATATTATTAACGAAGTGGCCTTTGCCCCCAAACCACTTCGTTATCTTCGATTTTACACTTTCAGTCCGGTCCAGACCGCTAACGCTGGGTTAGTTGTTTAAATTTAAATCACCATTCTTTTACTCATTTTTAACCAATTCGCTGCTTCAATATAATTAGTTGGTGCCAATCGAATAGCTTCTTTCCAGTAATCAGCTGCTTTATCAAAAAGCATGCTGGCAATTTCTGGTTGCCCATTTTCTATAGCTTGTTCACCTCGATAATGATAAATAACAGCAATATTATTTAAAGCTTGAGGCAATGAGGGATTTCTTTCAAGTGCTTGATAATAGTATTCTAATGCTCTTCCATGTTCACCATTACTTGTATGAATTAAACCAATATTATATAAAATATAACTTCGATCATAAGCATCAGTTTCAAATCTCATCGCTTGGTAATAATTTTGAAGTGCTTCTGCATATTCACCTTCCGATTGAGCCGACATTCCATCTCTATAATAAAGAAAAGCTTGTTTTTCTCTGTTTGATGTGGGTAATACTTTTAACAAAATATCTGCAACAACAGTAAACGTCTTATCTATGAAATTATCATTTCTTTGTGATCTAGGCATAAAATATAAATGTTTTATAAAATAATTGTTTAGTGCAGCTATTTAAGCAGAAAATATTTTTTTTCTGTTCAAACTGCTGATTGAAATTTTGATTTTGAATGCATTTAAAAATTTATTATTTTTACAAGGTAAACTTTGCTTCCAGATCACTTCGTTAAATCTTCGATTTTCACTACAAGCTAATTGTAATTTACAATTCCCACTAATATTACATATATTACTTGATTTTATTAAATAAAATCAACAGGAAATCCCGTTAAAAAAACTTTAGTGGGTAAACCTCCTGTGAAAAATCGAAGATTTTAACGAAGTGGTCTGGCACTTCGTTAAATTTGAATTATATAACGAAGTGGTCTGGAACGCAGTGGTTAGGAGACAAGCAAGTCAAGGATTTTTAAAACTGCTAAACCTTTTCATTTTAGTTTTGGTGCATTTTTATCTTATTTAGATAAAGGATTATCAAATTTGTAAATAAAATATATGTTATTTTGAAATAAATTTATTTTAATCAATCTTATTTTATTATATCATTCTATATTATAATCTTCATTTAATCGACTTAATCAAAAACCTTTTCTTTTCGAAAAAATTAAAGTCTGGAAATCGCTCTTAATAAAAGTTTTGCGCCAAAAAAAAAAAGCAGTGAAAATAGTATATTATTTAACCGAGTAGTTAAATAATATACTATTTTCAAAACAAGCAAGGTTTACTCAAACCATTTCAACGATTCCCAATATGGGACTTGCGTAAAATCTTTTCATTATTGCAGATTTTAACCGGTAGAAAACTCTCTGAGTTTTTAAACCGGCTTTTGCCGGTACTCCGTACCGGTAGAAAACTCTCTGAGTTTTTAAACCTTTTAAAAAAACCATAGGTTTTTTTAACAGCTCCGCTATTAAAAAACCGTAGGTTTTTAGTGAAACGGTCTTTGCCTTTAAAAAAACCATAGGTTTTTTTAACAGCTCCGCTCCGGTAGGGGCAAAAGCAAGCGAGCTCTCAATGCAGTAAAGCTTATTAAAGTTTCGCTTCAAACCATTTCATTTGAAACGAGATGAATTGGTAAAAAAATGAATTGGGTTGGCGCAAAAACAAGTTTTATAATCGCTTTTAGTAATTAAAAAAATTGATAAATCATATATGTTTTGTGGATATTTTTGTTTTACCCCAATGATGATACTCAATTGAGAGTTTTTTTGTTTACTATGGGAGCTAATTTAACACCAGGTTTAAATTGGACACCTCTGAACAAAACACCATTTTTATTTCGAGATTTTATAGGATCAATTTTGAAATAGTTTGCCATATTTAAAAAATCTTTTCCAAAAACTGACTTGATTACAGCTATTTGTTTGTGAGTGGTACAATACATTTTGTAATTTGCATATAATTGTTCCAGACTAATATACTGTTCCGTTGATTGTTCAATCTCTGAAACAAACCATTCTCCTCGACCCCTGTTTAGGATATTCTCCATAGTTTGAGCCTGGCGTATAATCATATTTAAAATATGTGTTATATCTGGAAGTAAAGGTTGAAGATTTTTAAACTCTTTTACCGCATTGATTGCTACTTTGCTGGCATGGAGACTTTCATGGATCTTCGTTTTCTTATTCAAACTCATTAATTTTTGTTTTTTAGCTTCTAATTCAACAAGTGTGGATTTATTAGACTGAGTCCAATCAATTTCCAGGAAGCTTATCACCGTCTCAAATAAATCAGTATCGTTCTCCCGTATTTGATCAAATTTTTCCAATTCTTGCAATTTATTATAAATGGTTGTTAGTTCACGTATGGGGATATTAGGTAATGACACTACTTGTTCTATTTGTTGTTCTATATTAATTTGTATTTGTTTTTTGCTATTATCTGATTTTTTCAAAGTCATATGTAATTATTCTACAATTGTAATACTATTTAAATTAAAAATCTCTGGCATAAGCAATGAGGTAAATACTTAACCTCATATCGTTTTTCTGAATAATGGTAAGAACATTTAATATTTGATAACATCCCCGACCACTACGTTTTACATTACCTGTTTTTGTAAACGTGATATGATTTCTCAAATATTTAAGAAATCAACAATAATTAGTTTAGTTAAAACAAAAAAAAATTAAGCTCTGGTAAAATTTTCTCTTCACTTGTCACACAGTGAATCTTTCGGAGAATTAAAACAATTTGAACATTGTTTCCTTAAAATATTTTTAAAGTCTAGTTAGTTGTTTGAGTTTAAGCAACTATAACTAGAAAAAATAAAGCGTTTATGTCACACATAAACGCTTTATTTTGGACACTGATAAAATTTTTTTTTTTTTAAATACACGTTTAATTCAAAAATTCAATGTTCAAAATATCTTATTTAAAAGAAAAATATTGAAAATTGACTCCCTCGTTGGCCTTTTAAAAACGGAACGGAGTAAAAAAAAAAGGCAAAGGTCGAAGATTTTAATAGAGTGGCCTTCGAACTCCTTACCACGATATTAAATCTTAAACTAAAAACTTTTTCCTACTCCAATGCAAACGTTTTTTAAAAGTTAATAACGGGCACGAATAATATGTGATTAAATCCTCCTTAGATAAATAAAACCAATCGTGACGTTTTTCATTACGTTCGGGAGAACTGAAATCGTCAAATTCAACAAGACAAACAGTACTGCTATTGGAAGGAAAATCAATAATAAGGCCCATATATCCTGTAAAAACATTAAACTCGGGATAATCTTTAGTAACAACTACTCGCGTATGCAAATGAAACTCTAATTTATTATTCGTCTCTTCTAAAATCATTTCTTCGTATTCTTGAGGGTTCAATTCTTTCAATTCTATAGAATCAGGTGATTCTGTGGAATCAGGTGATTCTCGGGAATCTGATTCTCGGGAATCAGGTGATTTTGGGGAATCAAGTCCAGTATTTCTGCTTGATTTTGGGTTTTCTTGAAAATTTGTCATTTTATTGGTTTTTTTTAATTAGAACAAATTATATAATTAGAAATAAAAAAAAAACAGTACGAAAAAATACCGAAATCTACTTAATTAAAAATTTATTAGTATTCAATATTTTTTAAATATCTTTTTTTTATAATATTAATTTAATTGATTTTACAATTGATATTGTAACGCTTCTTACCTTTGCCTGCCTTTGCCTTTTTTTTTGCTCCGCCTCTCCAAACCACTTCGTTAAAATATTCTATTTTTTTACAGCCTTTAAAATCGAAGATTTTAATGCGAAGCAGTTAAACTCTTCGAGCCTTTGCCAGTACTCTGTACTGGTTTAAAGGGACTCCGTACCGGTTTAAAAAACGTAAGTGGTCGTAAAAATCGTAGATTTTTAACGGGATTTTACAGCCATCGAACCGCTCCGGCTTTTGCCAGTACTCTGTACTGGTTTAAAAAAACGTAAGTGGTCGTAAAAATCTACGATTTTTAATGGAGAGTTTTATACCGGTGATTGGAATCGTGAGTCTGTTTGTCTCCGTGACCTTTCTAGTCCTATTGAGAATTATTGCGACCCGCGTCGATAATTCTCAATCTTCTGAGTTTTGAGCTATTTCTAGAGAATAGTTTTCCAATTCTCTATATGCGGGTGTGTCTAGAAAATTTTCGCAACCCATTATACCAAAATTTGGAAAGTTCATATACCTTCGATGGCTTTTTCGAGGATTAGTGACAACATAAGCAGTAACTAATTTTGGGGGTTTTAATCTTTTTTGCGAGTTATCCAGATGCGCATCTTCTTCTTCAAAATCAAATTGCCAACTGTGAAAAAGTAAGATTTTTCGGGATATATTTTGATTTGTCCCTATAATCTTATCGGCTCGTTCCCAATAGTTAGCAAAGCGAACATTAATACCGTACTTGGTATATTGCCAGGCAAACGGAAGAGTTGTCTGAAAATATAATAAAATCATGTTCGTTAGTTCCTCTAAATGTTTTATATTGGGACTTAAAAGCCCTGCGTATTTTTTCCAGCCCAACGCTTTACCGTCATCGTTCCGAGTTCCAGGATTTCCAACATAATCCAAAATTTTTCGCCGTAAGACTTCCAAATCAAAGCAATAATCTCTACCATACGGTTTAAGATTAGGTGGTATTGGGTATAATTTTTCTTCTTCACGCTTATACAAATCTATAGCGTGATTATAAATTTCTGGTTTCACTTGAAGTGCTTTTTTTGCATTTTCTTTTTTTTTTTGATCAAAAAAATCACTTTTGGTTTAAGGTGTTCCCGGCCAATGCTGTTGAAACTGTCTTTCTTGAATAAGCCCAAAAGTCTTATTTTTATTTTTTACAACTTGTCTTCTTGTTCGATTTGTTACTGAGCGCGGCAATTGTTGGACCCATTTTTTCGTATTTTCAACAAATTTAAACATAAAATTTTTAATTAATTTTAGAAAATTAAAACCAACCTTTCCCTTTTTTTTTTGCTCCGCTCCGGTACGGAGTAACCGGTGTGGAACAACCGGCTGCTCTGCTTTAAAATCGAAGATTTTAATAGGCTGCTCCACTATTAAAAAACCGTAGGTTTTTTAAAGGCAAAGGCCGGTACTCCGTACTGCTTTACAGCCGGTTTAAAACCTATTAAAATCTTCGATTTTAAACGGAGCTGTTAAAAAAACCTATAGTTCTCTTGCTGTTTAAAAAAAAAGCAAATAAACGAAGTAAAAAAAAAAGGGAAAGGTCGAAGATTTTACAGCCTGTAAAATCGCAGATCACGCAGTTAAAAAAACCATAGGTTTTTTTAAAAGACAAGAACCGAAACGGAGTAAAAAAAAAGGCAAAGGGTGTAAAATCTTCGATTTTAAACTGGTTTTAAATTTGAAAAAAAGCGAAACTCCAAATAAATGTAGTTTTTATTTTTTAAGCCGAGGAATCTGGAAAATCAGCAATAGGTTTATCATACACACGTATTAAATCAGTTTCTGGAATTTTAAAAACAGCAGCCTCATAATAATCGTTTTCTTCTTTAAAATCATTAGGATCACTCGTAGTGAAGAGGACCTTACAAAATCCATCTGAATAAGTTTTTAAAATAACGCCCCCGTAGCCACGATAAATTCGCTCGTTAGAATAGTTGTTATTTATTACAATAATTCGATCACCAACTTGGAGTTTTTTGTTTCTTGTTTCTACAGTATAATTTTCCATTTTTGGAATTGAAGGCATTTGTTTACTTTTAAAAAAATCTAAAAAACGCATAGTAAGAGATATTTATAGTTTTGAAATAAAAATCTTTTAACCGGCCTTTGCCCCTACCGTTTCACTAAAAACCTACGGTTTTTTAATAGCGGAGCTCCGGTACGGAGTAACCGGTGTGGAACAACCGGTGTGGAACAACCGGCTGCTCTGCTTTAAAATCGAAGATTTTAATAGGCTGCTCTTATTAAAATCTTCGACCTTTGCCTTTTTTTTACTCCGTTCCGGTTTTAAAAGGCTGCTCCGCTATTAAAAAACCGTAGGTTTTTAGTGAAACGGTAGGGGCAAAGGGGCAAAGGTCAGCTTTTTTAAATTTTTAAAAAAGCTGCATTGAAAATATTTTAATAATTTATTTTAATAAAAATTGGTTTATACCAATTTTTGAAATTGAATATTTTCTTTTGAAACCACGAACCCCTCCGAAATTGCACCTTCCAAATACAATATTGTTTCAATTGGAAATATTGGGGCGTTAAATTTAAATAAAACTTTACAATGAAACGCTTTATCAATTTCAACAACCCGACCAATTGTACCAGCTAAAACATGATTCATGGGTTTTAATAAAATCACAAAATCTTCGGTTTTTATAAAATCTAAAATGTATAAATTTAAAACAGTATCCGAATTTTTTGCTCTTTTTAAGGGTTTTGGTTTTAATTGGAAAAACGCAATTAAAACCATCAATGAAAGCAGTTTTTGTATTTGTAAGACAGGTATTGAATAAAGAATATTGGTTACTTTATTATGTTTTTTTAATTGAATAAACGATTTTTTATTTGAATTAGAAAGATATCGAGAATTTTTTAAAAAATTCTCGATATTAGTAAAAGGAGGTGAAGCTAATACATTATTAGAAACTTTAAAAGTTTCAATTGTGGAATAATTTCCTTTACTAGACTCACCAACTAAATTTTTATTTGTTTTTAGATTTGTACTCAAAACTGAATTAGTTTGAAAAGCAATTAAATATTGATCTTGGTTGTTAATATTATATGCATAAGTAGGGCGCGCAGCCCCTATCAATAAAATTAAGCTAATAACTAATAATTCTACTAGAATTAAAAGATATCGTTTCTGAATTTTGTACAAAGCATAAATTTTTTTTTTTATTGTATAAAAACCTAAAAATAAAGGATTTCGCATAATAAAATTTTAAAATATATAAAAATTGTAAAAAATGTAAAAAATGTAAGCATGTAGTGATGTTACAATTTTTTTTAGTAGATTCATTAATTAATATTATATCGTCAACCAATTGATTTTGTTAATCAAGTCCGCCGGTTTTTTAAAGGCAAAGGCCTTTTAAAATCTTCGATTTTAACTGAAAACTCCCGTTAAAAACTTCTTTTAGAAGTTTTTACAACCACTACGTTGTTTTTAAACCGGTACGGAGTAACCTTTTAAAAAAACCATAGGTTTTTTTAACAGCTCCGCTATTAAAAAACCTACGGTTTTTTAAAGGCAAAAGTCCGCAGAATTGAAACTATTTTCATTTGAAATCATAGATTTCCAGAATTCCTTATGATATAATTGAAAATAATTCTATTTAAATTAAAAAAGAAAGAAAGTAAATTATTATTTTTATTTTTTATAAACTATTTATGGGACTACCTTGGTATCGTGTCCACACTGTTGTATTAAATGACCCCGGTCGCCTTATTGCTGTTCACCTAATGCATACTTCATTAGTTTCGGGTTGGGCAGGTTCAATGGCTTTTTATGAATTAGCTGTATTTGATCCTTCAGATCCTGTTTTAAACCCAATGTGGCGACAAGGAATGTTTGTTTTACCATTTATGACTCGTTTAGGAATCACTCAATCTTGGGGTGGTTGGACAATAAGTGGAGAAACAGCAAATAATCCAGGAATTTGGAGTTATGAAGGAGTAGCTACTTCTCATATTTTACTTTCTGGAGCATTATTTGCTGCTTCAATCTGGCATTGGGTTTACTGGGATTTAGAATTATTCCGTGACCCTCGAACTGGTGATCCAGCACTAGATCTACCTAAAATATTTGGTATTCACCTTTTCTTATCTGGATTACTTTGTTTTGGCTTTGGTGCATTTCATGTTACTGGATTATTTGGACCAGGTATCTGGATTTCTGATCCATATGGTATTACTGGAAGTGTTCAACCAGTTGCTCCTTCATGGGGCGCAGATGGTTTTGATCCTTATAATCCTGGTGGAATTGCGTCTTAATACGATGGGGCGCGTTCATCGTAAGATGAACTTATGAAAGTTCGCTATATGCTGGGACCTTTCGAAACCTTTTCGTTGAAAATTTTAAGTTTTTTTAACGAAAACAAAACCTCAAGTCCATTCTTGAAAAATGGAATGGTAAAATCTTGAAGAGAGAAACAATCAGCAGGAAACTAAATTACAAATTATTGATATATTTTTTTATTATGGATATCAATTCCTTAGGATCCTCAGAGACTACACGCGAACCACCCTTTACAGTAGAAAATTTACAACTAGTAGAAAATCGGTTTCAATCTCTACCAATTGTAAAAAATTTTACATTTACTAAGTCTTTTTTGCCTAAACATAAAAAAGAAATTGATTTTTCGTTTTTAGAATGGTTTATTGGGTTCACGGAAGGGGACGGATGTTTTTGTTCACGAATTGAAGGAAACCGTCCACGGCTATCTTTTGAAATTGTGCAAAAAGATGCAAAATTAATGTATAAAATTCGAACCACTTTAGGTTTTGGCAAGGTTTTACCTTCTGTACGTAATAATCAAACTTATTGGAAATATAGCATTGAAGACAAGCAAAATCTGCAAAGAATTATGCTTTTATTTAATGGCAACCTTGTTCTTCCAAAAAGATGTGCACAATTTAAAAAGTGGGTTACAGCAGGAAAACTTATTTGTCCTGAAACCTTTGTTTTAAAAAACCAGCGTGTCCAAGTTTGTTTGAAAACTGGTTGGCTTTCTGGTTTTATTGAGGCGGAGGGATGTTTTTATGCAAATCTTAGAGTAAATCAATTAAGGTTAGATGCTTTTAGTTTTAATCAAAAATTAACTATTACTCAAAAAGATACGCATGGAGAATGTATTGTATTACAAGAAATTTTATTTTTATTTCAAAGTAGTGGAAAAATACATATTGCAAAAAAACCGAATTGTTATCGAATTCAATTTGATTCTTTAAAAAGTCAAGCTATTATTATAGATTATTTTTGTAAGTTTCCTCTTTTAGGAAACAAAAAAATTGCATTTCTGCGTTGGTGGCGTATTTATTTGCGTCGACAAAAAAAAACAGCTGTAAAAACTAGCCGGTCGTCAAAATCGTTTTCAAAATCTTCAATTTTGACAACCAATAGATTGAAAGAAACAGGTTTTGAAAAACCAGTTTCGTTAAAAACAATAGAAAAATATAAAAAATTATGTTTAATGATTAATAAAAAAGATTTTCAATAAATACTGTAATGGGTTGAAGATATAGTCCAACGTTATAAATAAATTTATAACGGCATCACATAGCGGCAGGAATTTTAGGAGTTTTAGCTGGTTTATTCCATTTATGTGTACGACCTCCGCAACGTTTATATAATGGTTTACGAATGGGAAATATCGAAACTGTTTTATCTAGCAGTATTGCAGCAGTTTTTTGGGCAGCTTTTGTTGTAGCAGGAACAATGTGGTATGGATCAGCAGCTACACCTATTGAACTATACGGACCAACTCGTTACCAATGGGACTTAGGTTTTTTCCAACAAGAAATTGAAAAACGTGTTCAAACTAGTTTATCTGAAGGAAAAACACTTTCTCAAGCTTGGTCTCAAATTCCTGAAAAATTAGCATTTTATGATTATATCGGAAATAACCCAGCTAAAGGTGGTCTTTTCCGTGCTGGAGCCATGAATAGTGGTGATGGAATTGCTGTTGGTTGGTTAGGACATGCTGTGTTTAAAGACAAAGACGGTAATGAACTATTTGTTCGCCGTATGCCTACATTTTTTGAAACTTTTCCTGTTCTTTTAATTGATAAAGACGGAGTTGTTAGAGCTGATGTACCTTTCCGACGAGCTGAATCAAAATATAGTATTGAACAAGTTGGCGTTTCTGTAACTTTTTATGGTGGTGAATTAGATGGTGTAACATTTAATGATCCAGCAACTGTTAAAAAATATGCAAGACGTGCTCAATTAGGGGAAGTTTTTGAATTTGATCGAGCAACTTTACAATCAGATGGTGTTTTTAGAAGTAGTCCACGTGGTTGGTTTACTTTTGGTCACTTATGTTTTGCTTTATTATTTTTCTTTGGTCATATTTGGCATGGAGCAAGAACAATTTTCCGAGATGTTTTTGCTGGTATTGATGCTGATCTTGATGAACAAGTTGAATTTGGTGCTTTCCAAAAACTTGGTGATGTTTCCACTCGTCGTCAATCTGTATAAAAAAAAATTAGCCTCTATCAAGATTTTCACTATGATCAAAATCTTCGACGCGGAAAATCCCGTTAAAAATCTACGATTTTTACAACCACTACGTTTTTTCTGTGTTAAAAAACTATAAGTTTTTTAAAAAGAAGTGAAACGGCCTTTGCCGGTATAAAACTCTCTGAGTTTTTAAACCGGTAGGAATAAAATCCCAGATTTTATTTAAGTCGATTTTGAAAGAAAAGCGTAGCTTTTAATAAGCTAAAAATGCATTGAAAAGTTTAATCAAATCCCGTTTAAAATTAAAAATTTTAATCACTCATGCCCTTGCCGGTACTCCGTACCGGTTTTTGCATTAAATCTTCGATTTGTAATAAGTCAACTTTGCTTTACAACAAGTTGGTTAACTATTTTACTTTAACCAACTTTACTTTAACCAACTTGTTGTGGAACTGGCGCAAAAAAGCCGGAGCGGAGCTGTTAAAAAAACCATACGTTTTTTTAAAAGGTACTCCGTACCGGAGCGGAGCTCCGGCAAAGGCCGGCACGAAGTTGTTAAAATAAACCTATCGGCGCTTTAAAAAAAAACCTACGGTTTTTTTAAACCAGTACGGAGTACTGGCAAAGGCACGCAGCCGATTTGGTTAAAAAAACCATAGGTTCTCTTGCCAGTACTCTGTACTGGTTTTTAAAAGAGTCGGTTTATTTTAAAAGGGATGTTCCACTCCTTTTAAAATCTTCGATTTTAACCTGAAACAACCAGGACTTCGTATCGGTACTAAGTACCGGAGCGGAGCGGTTAAAATAAACCTATGGGTTTATTTTAAAAGGATCTTCCAGTCCGGCGACTTTACTAGTAATCTCATTACTGATATATAATATCGTTGAAAAAAATCAATTCTATTAAAAAACGTATTTTTTAAATATAAAATTTAAAAAAAATTTATGTTTGCTAATTCTGTTAAAAAAACCGTAGGTTTTTTTTTTTAAGGTTTTAAACATTTTTTTAAACCTTATTGAAAATCTGTTTGGAAATTGATACAGATTTTCAATGCAGCTTTTTTAAAAATTAAAAAAAGCTGACCTTTCCCGGATGCTCCGCTCCGGTTAAAATATTTTTGATAATAGATTTTATCTATTATCAAAAATATTTTCAATGAACAGTCAGTATTAGTAACAATTTTTGATTTTAATAAGAATCTGATTTGTTCGTTAAAATCCCAGACCACTTACGTTTTTTAACCGTAACAGGAAAAAATTTTAGTAGGCTTGGTGCTTTTCAAAATTGTAAATTTTGATAGCCTGAAAATTTTTTTTATATTATTAATTAATTTTTATTTTTATGGAAGCTTTAGTTTATACATTTTTATTAGTAGGTACTTTGGGAATTATTTTTTTTGCTATTTTTTTCAGAGAACCTCCACGTATTGTTAAATAATAATTTTTTTCTGTTTAAAAAAACATGGGAACCTTTTTTTATAAAAAAAGTTAATATATTTTTTTAAACAAGTTTAATATTTAAAAAATCTTTAATTACTCGTAAATTTTAAATTTAAAAACAAAATTACAATTTTTGAGTTTGTTGATTGGAGTAAACGTTGTTAAGCAACCACTCCGTTAAATCAAAAATTTTCACTGCAAGTTTAGTTTTCAAATTTTTTTTTATTTTATAAATTTTAAAGTGAAACCAGGCTTTAAAATCTTCGATTTTAACGCAGCTGTATATTCCAAGTTAAAGTCTTCGATTTTAAAAGGGTAGAAGCAGTCAAAAAATTGAATTATCTATAATAAAATATAGATATTTGTATTTTTTTTCTAGGGTTTTTAGATAAAAACCCTAGAAAAAAAAGCAAAAATTTTATCGAATATAAAACAAAATTTACTAAATTTAAGTAGTTAGTAAATTGATATATTTATTTTAATCTTCATGTTCTTCAAAAGGATCTCGAAGCTGTTTTGATGGTGGACCAAATCCAATATAAATTGAATATCCAGTAATACTTAAAAGAAGACACCCTAAAAAAACTGTATAAAATAAAGCAGGACTTTCCATAATTTTTTAAACCTTAATAATTTTTAATAATTTTAGCACAAAATATATTACATTTAAAGGTGTTATAAATTTTTTATAAATTTTTAAATTAATTTAAAAATTTGAAAAACTGAATTTTGAACAAAATTTACTAAAATAATTAAATTATAGATTTATTAACCGGTACGGGGTTGTTAAAAACCAGTACAGAGTACTGGCAAGAGAACCTATGGTTTTTTTAACTGCTCCGCTCCGGTTTTAAAGTGCCAGTACTCTAACAACTACGTAAAATCGAAGAGTTTAAAAGGCAAGAGTTAGTAGATTTCGATAAAAAAATATTATTAAGGTTTTTAATTGATTAAAAATCTTAATCAAATCTTCGATTTGTATAATAATTATATTATTACAGAAAGTAAAAAATATATATATAAATTTTTAATTTATGGCAACAGGAACTACATTAAAAACAAAACAAAATTCCTCAGATACTAGTAAAGTAACAGCATTAGGAACCTTATTAAAACCTTTAAATTCTGAGTATGGAAAAGTTGCTCCAGGTTGGGGTACCACTGTACTTATGGGTGTTTTTATGGGGCTTTTTGCTGTATTTTTAGTGATTATTTTAGAAATTTATAATAGTTCGGTTCTTTTAGATGAAGTAAAACCTATTTTTTAATACGGGACCATAAAATATAAAACTATTAAAAAAATAGGAGATTTTTTAAAATCAAGTTACAGACCACTATGTTTTAACATAGTGGTCTACAAACAGTAACTGCTAAATTTTAGGGGCCGACTCTCCAAACCGCTAACGCTAAACGTAGTGGGTAAACTTTGCTTTTTGAAAATCTTCGATTTTCACTGCAAGTCCCGTTAAAAAACTTTAGTGGTCAAGGAGTAAACCTTGCTGACAAGCAAGTTTTTACAACCACTACGTTTTAGCGTTAGCGGTTGTAAAAACTTCTAAAAGAAGTTTTGAAAGGGGCTCTTACAGGCCTATAAAAATCGTAGATTTTTAACTCGCTCCAAACCGCTAATGCTAAAATACATATTATTTTAACCATTGTTGATCTCAAAAATTAAACCAAGGTGTATTCAGGTCTGTAAAAACATTTAATAACAGATTAGCTTGCTTTTGCCGGCGCTTTAAAATCATAGATTTTAATGCAGCCTTTTAAAATCGAAGATTTTAAAGCGAAGCAGCCTATTAAAATCAAAGATTTTAAAGCGGAGCAGCCGGTTGTTCCACACCGGTTTAAAAACTCTAAGAGTTTTCTACCGGTTGTGCCACACCGGTACGGAGTACCGGCAAAAGCCGGTTGCCCCACACCGGTAGTAGTTGTTAGAGTACCGGTTAAAATCGTAAATTGTAAACAATAAGTTACCTTGTTAAAAGTAATACGTAATTTTGAGTGACTTGTAAAAGGTTGCTCACAAGCAACCTTTACTACTATCTTTTTCATACAAAAAAATTATTAAGTTTTATTTAAAAAGAAAAAATTTGCTTATTTCACTAAAAAACTGGTATTTTTAGAAAAGGGTCTTTTTTTTTTTTAATTCAATGCATTTAAAAATTACAAATTTTGATCAACTGACCTTTGCCGGTACTCTGTACCGGTTTTAAGTTTAACTTTCAAATATAAAATTTCTTACTGCTTGGAGAATCACAGATAGCGTTAGCGGTCTGGAGCTTCGAGGTTATAAATTTTATACTACGAAACCTTAATCAAATAAAGTTGCAGTATCTCCACTTTTTTAAAATTCTAGCTCGCCTATAAAAATCGTAGATTTTTAACGCGCTTTAAACCTGATAACTACCTTCAAGTTTAATATTTTGAGGTATAAAATTTAAAATTTTATACCCATAACCTTTTTTTAAGAGCTACTTTAAAATTAAACAGTTTAAGAAGTTGCTTAATTTTAAAAATATTAGATTTTTATGGGGTTTGAATTAGATATTATAAAGTGATTGACCCTTATTATTGTTTACAACGTAAAATTATTTATTTTGATTTAAAACTTGCAGTAAGAGTCAACCATTCTAACAAAGTGTTGAGGAGCAAGATTTGTTCAAAGTATATAAAAAACGTTTCAAATCAAAATCAAATATTGAAATATATATTAAATTAGGCCTGTGAAAATCTTCGATTTTCACAGGCCTTTGAACCCCTGTGAAAATCTTCGATTTTAAAGGGAAAACAAACAAACTAAATAAAAAAATTATGGCACGTGAAAAATTTGAACGTAAAAAACCGCATGTAAATATTGGAACAATTGGTCATGTTGACCATGGCAAAACTACTTTAACTGCAGCAATTACGATGGCATTAGCTACTCGAGGTAGTGGAAAAGCACGAAAATATGATGATATTGATAGTGCTCCAGAAGAAAAAGCACGAGGTATTACAATTAATACTGCACATGTTGAATATGAAACTGATTTACGTCATTATGCACATGTAGATTGTCCTGGTCATGCGGATTATGTTAAAAATATGATTACCGGAGCAGCACAAATGGATGGAGCTATACTTGTTGTTTCTGGTGCTGATGGTCCAATGCCACAAACTAAAGAACATATCTTACTTGCAAAACAAGTTGGAGTTCCTAATATTGTGGTATTTTTAAATAAAGAAGATCAAGTTGATGATGAAGAACTTTTAGAATTAGTTGAATTAGAAGTTCGTGAAACATTAGATAATTATGAATTTCCTGGTGATGATATTCCAATTGTTTCTGGCTCAGCTCTTTTAGCTTTAGAAGCTTTAACAGAAAATCCTAAAATGGAACGTGGTGGAAATAAATGGGTTGATAAAATTTTTGATCTTATGGATCAAGTTGATGCATATATTCCCACTCCACAACGAGATACGGATAAATCTTTTTTAATGGCAGTAGAAGATGTATTTTCTATTACTGGTCGTGGTACAGTTGCAACTGGCCGTGTAGAAAGAGGTTCGGTTAAAGTAGGTGAGTCTATAGAAATTGTAGGTCTTAGAGAAACTAGAACAACAACAGTAACTGGTCTAGAAATGTTTCAAAAAACTTTAGACGAAACTGTAGCTGGTGATAATGTAGGAGTTTTACTTCGAGGTATTCAAAAAGTAGATATTGAACGAGGAATGGTTTTAGCTAAACCAGGAACAATCACACCTCATACAAAATTTGAATCAGAAGTTTATGTGCTTACAAAAGAAGAAGGTGGGCGTCATACACCTTTTTTCCCTGGATATAGACCTCAGTTTTATGTTCGTACAACAGATGTTACTGGAAAAATTGAATCATTTCGTGCCGATGATGGAAGTGCTACTCAAATGGTTATGCCCGGTGATCGCATAAAAATGGTGGTTGAATTAATTCAACCAATTGCTATTGAAAAAGGAATGAGGTTTGCTATTCGCGAAGGTGGTCGAACTGTTGGAGCTGGTGTTGTTTCTTTAATTTTAGTTTAATTTTTAATTATAAAACAAATCTGGTCAAAATCGACTTAAATAAAAAATAAAATCTGGGATTTTGTTCCTACCGGTTTAAAAACTCAGAGAGTTTTATACCGGCAAAGGCCGTTTCACTTCTTTTTAAAAAACTTATAGTTTTTTAACACAGAAAAAACGTAGTGGTTGTAAAAATCGTAGATTTTTAACGGGATTTTCCGCGTCGAAGATTTTGAAAGACCATTACGTTTTTTATGCAACTTTTCAAAATTTTGAAAAATTGCATAAACAGTTTTAAAATCTTTTAATTAAAAAAAAAAATAGTCAATCCAAAATATTGGTATTTTGGCGAAAAACACACTAGCTATCGATGTGAAACAATCGGATGCTTGGCATTAAAATCAAAGATTTTAAAAGGCCCCTCAAATTTTGAGGGGCTAGATGGTTTGATTTAAAAAATATTATGTTCCCAAAACGTACGATCCGGCAAGAAGTTCTTCCTTTTTTGAGCCTTTTAAAATCGACTTGAATAAAATCCCAGATTTTATTCAAGTCGATTTTAATAGGTTTTTGCGCGTTGTTAAAATTTTTAATTTCAAAACGTTATACCTTTTGATAATTTTCATATAGGTATTTAAAGAACCTAGTTCCAACAGCTGGGACTTAGTACCAAGACGGCCTACTACCTAGTATGTGCCGTTAAAATTTTTGATTTTAACGGGAACCATTTACTTTTTTTAAAATAAACAGATTAAAAAATTATACATTTGTTTTTTTTGGTGTCCCTGTTTTAAAAATTTTATAAAGTATTTATTTTTTGTTATACAAAAAAAGTGCGTTGCTGTTTAAAAAATTGTAAATTTTAATTACAAATTTGGGAGTTCGAAGGCCTGTGAAAATCTTCAATTTTCAAACGGCCAACGAGGGAGTATTTTTACTAAATCCAATTATCTAATAATTTATATAAAAGGGGTTCCAAGGCCTATTAAAAAATAGAATATTTTTTAAAAAGGCCCTCGAGGGGGAGCATTTAGGGTACTTGCTGCCTATATTTTCTACCAATATTGGATAATAACAATATTAAAAAATGGTTTGGAGCAAAAAAATTATGAAATTGCAAGAAATAGTTTATCAAATAGATAAAATTCAATTAAAAAACGATTTACCTTTAATTAGTGTAGGAGATACTGTAAAAATTGGAGTTCTTATCCAAGAAGGAAAAAAACAAGAAGATGACAAAAAAAAAGGATCTAATAAAAAATCAGAACAAAAAAATTCTTTAGTAGAAAGAATTCAACCATATGAAGGAACTGTTATAGCTCAACATAAAGCAGGAATACATAGTACAATTACTGTACGTCGTATTTTTCAAGGCGTGGGTGTTGAACGTGTGTTCACTATTCATTCACCTTTTTTAAAAACAATTCAAATAATTCAACGAGCACAAGTACGGAAAGCAAAATTATATTATTTAAGAAACCGAGTTGGAAAAGCTACTCGTTTAAAACGAAAAAATTAAGACTTTTTAAAATACAGTTTATTGCAAATTGCAGATTTGAATAAGGTTTTCAAGCAGGTTTTCGAAAATTTCGAAAACCTGCGTCAAAACCTTATTCAAATCTTTTAATAGATTGCCAAAACATGATTGGAGGTTTAAATTGAACCTTTTAATAAATTATAAATTAAATTATCATCTATCTTTATGGAAATTGCAGATTTGCTCAAACTTTTCAATATGGTCAAAATCTTTGATTTTGAAAGAAAAGTTTCATAAAATAAAATCATAAAATTTTTCACAGAACTATGTGAAATTAACTACAAATTTATTTTGTAATAAAAAATAAAATAAAGAAAAATAAATATCTTTACAACTAAAGAATATTTAATTTGATTAAATTACAAAAAAATTGCAACTGGTTTTAAACCAACATAGTTAAAGTAAAAACTATTTTATTTGACTGAAAAACTTTGTTATTTTATTTATTTATTTGGATTCATTTAAATCTGTTTTTTAATTTATTAAAATCATCTGTAATTAGATTGAAAATCGAAAATTTTAATAAGCTAAAGTAGTTCGAAGACTGTAAAATCTTCGATTTTAAACCGGCTTTTGCCGGCGCTTTAAAATCATAGATTTTAATGCAGCCTTTTAAAATCTTTGATTTTAATACGGAGCAGCCTATTAAAATCAAAGATTTTAAAGCGAAG
>Ga0247770_1001194_pt1 | contig 21818 bp, 25 predicted proteins | sample UWRJL136409B6_FD_179943 | JGI IMG/M metagenome (GOLD analysis project Ga0247770, IMG submission 179943) | Plant litter microbial communities from Arlington Agricultural Research Station in Wisconsin, United States - UWRJ-L136-409B-6 | ecosystem: Environmental > Terrestrial > Plant litter >... | reverse complement strand
GTCGGCGCCTCGGCCTTCCGCTACTTCTGGATGGTGCCCTTCACGCGCTTCACGCGCTGGTTCCTCGACGACTTCCTGCACACGCGCATGATGTACCGGGCGCTGCACGGGTCGGGCGAGAGCGCGCGGTTCGTCGTGCAGGACATTGCCATGCCGTTTGAGACGTCCGAGGCCTTTGTGGACTACACTGCGTCCGAGTTGGACATCTGGCCGCTGTGGTTGTGTCCGCTGCAGCGGAAGGGGCCGCCTACGTTCCATCCATTTACGACGCCTCCGAAAAAGATGGAGGCGGCAGCTGGCGAGGCTGAAGGGCCCAAGGCAACGGAGGAGAAGCTGATGCTCAACATTGGCGTCTGGGGGTGGGGTCCCAAGGACCCCGCGGCGTTTGTCGAGAAGAACCGCGAGCTCGAGGCCAAGGTCCAGGAGCTGGGCGGGATGAAGTGGTTGTATGCGCATACCTACTACAAGCCGGAGGAGTTCTGGCCCATGTATAACGGCCGTGAGTGGTACGACGCGCTGCGAGAAAAGTATCGCGCCACAACGCTTCCGAGTGTGTGGGATAAGGTGCACGTCGACGGGACGGCGGCTAGCAGCAAGAAGCGGCACTGGCTGAAGAGGCAGCCGCCGCTCGGCGGGCTATACGGAATCTGGAAGAGTATCCAGAGCAAGGACTACATGCTGCATCGGAATGCGAAGTGGAAGGGGAAGGGGGAGTAGGTCCAACCTCCAAAGAAAAAGGCTAGTTAATTAGATAACCGAGTCTAGGAGTGATGTTGTTCTATGTAGATCTATAGACTGTACGATAGCTAGCTAGCATAGCAGTTTCCACTGCTTTTTAGTCTCAACAAGTGTAACAAAAATTAGATATGAATCGCCTCCAACTCTTCAACCACATGAACCGTGAATGCTTCCTGCAGCAGTGTCCCAACTCTCGAGTCATTCGACTGGTCTTCCAATTCGGCAACTCCGAACCCCTTCTCATCATGCGCCCAAAGACACCTCTCGACAATCTTCCAGTACCGATCGCCCATGAGATTTCTCAGTTCCGAGACAGGGTTGGACTTATTCGCTTTCGCGAAGCGGTCGGCCCCTTGAATCCCTAGCAGCCAGTCACGCACCAACTTTGACTCCTTCAGGGGCACGTCTTTTGTCTTGCTGTTTTTGTCATCTCCGCCCTCCTCCCCAAGCAACAGTATTTGATGAAGTGTCTTCCAGTGGGCAATCTCCAGGAGCACCAGACCCAAGCTGTACAGATCGTATGTCTTCCGCGAGTTTCGTTCTGTGGGGGGCTGTCGCTGGATTCCTGGCCAGCGGTAGAGATCCCACAACGGGTTGGCCTCTCTCGCCGTGGTGTGGCTGCCGTCAGGACGAGAGAACTCGAACCCGGATAGGACAGGCTTTTCGGGATTGTACATCCCGAGGTTGACGATGTTGCCCTTCTCGTCCATAGTGGCACCGTCAAAGTGAAAGATGACATTTTCACTGAAGATGCCCTTGTGCAGCCAGTTGACGGCGTGGAGGTTGAGGACAGTCGAGCAGAGCTTTGTGGCCATCGATACGCGCTGCGATAGACTCGGCTTGTAGGTTTTGTTGCCCAAGATATTGTATAAGGATACTACTTCTGTATCGTAGTCGCTTCCCTCAGGCATCTTGAAGATCCAGGCGTATCGATCAACCCCAGACACTTCGCGGTCGTCGAAGAAACCAATACACTCCGGGGTGTGGAGTGACGCCGGTTTTTGTATGTGAAGCATCTCGGCCAATGCCACCGTGCGAAGGGCAGTCTCCTTGTCTTTGGGATGACCAACAGGTATATCTCCAAAGGTTTTCCACTCAACCCAGACCGGGATATCGCCGTCATCCGTGCTCAGCGCGCCCCTTGGGCGTCTCAGGCCCTCGGGGTCCTCACCCCACGAGAAGTAGTCAGCCATCTCATCCCCGGAATACTTGTGGACTGATATGCCGACATCGTCCAAACTTTTCTGCACGTCAAGAGCACTGTCTTGCGCAAGCCTGGCCAATATTGCCTCTGAAGTGCGGCTAATCTTCTTCAGTTGGACCAAATCCTGCAAAATCCTGTCATTACGATGCGCATCCTTCTCCCGTCTGGTATTCGCAGACGTATGAATCAGACTGCCCACAGCGTCTAGCATGTCTTTGAGATCCCCAATGTTGTTCCGGGCCAAGATCATCTCTCGATATGTCTTGGCCGTAATGTCGTCTATTCTCTTCTCTCGGTGGTCCCTCATCAGCTCATGCAGCCGCTCGGTCAAAACATGCAGGTCTTGCAAGAGCCCCTTAAAAGCCTCCTCATCGATCTTGACCCATCGCACCCGGCGCGGTTGTGTCGCCACGTCTTTGACGTTATGGCCGGCCCGTTCGAGGAAGTTCTGTATGCGTCCCCAGCGGCGTCTGTGGTCCCTCTTCTTGGCTTCGTACGACACCGCCAGGCTCGACACCTGCTTTACAACATCTTCATCTGTCGCCTTTATCTCGGCGACAGCTTTGCCCTCCGTACCATTGTACGGATTGAGCTCATTGCCGTAACGGGCATTGAGGTCGCGGAACTCGGCAAGGAGCCACTGAATGCGAGCCACGATCGCAACGAGCTCCGTTGCCTCGGCTCCCAGGGTGGTCGCCAGCGTCGAGCCCTCCGCCACATCAACCAGGCCGGCAGCTTTGCCCCATGCCAGAATACGGTTGTATTCGATGATCAATTGAAGCCTGTACTTCTCACAGTCCTGCGGCATATCCACCAGGGCGCTCACAAACTTGAAAACTGGACACATGCATGAGTTTCACTTGATGTTTTTACAGCGACACCACCTGTCTGAGGCTAATGACAACTTACTCCTGATAGTGTTATCGAATACATCAAATGCCAGGGAGATGACTCCCGTTGCGAGACCGGCGACTTCCATAACTGGGGCAGGGCGAGAAACAAACGAGCTTAAATGAAGTCGTGGGGGTACTGCTTGTTGGTGTTGACCAAACCCTGAGCTCAATGGCAGGCTTCCTTCCTGTTATACTGCTGTGGGCTCTCGGTCGAGGGGTCAGGCCGCAAGATGCAAGGCTGAGGAGATCTCGTTTATGTCTCGTTACCTTGGTAAGGCGGTTTGCCCAATGGCCGAGCGGTCAGGAGAGCACAGCCCTGTGTTCGTTCAGCTCAGCTGTGGAGTAAAGGTGCGATCCCCTGTTACTGGGGCCATCTTGGAAGGAGGAACTGCTGAAACAATCCAATTCCAACCATAAACCTGCATCGCAGAGTACAGTTGGCGATGCTCACCTGGGCGGCTGTGAATCTCAAATGTATATTGCTATTGGAAGTCTGAACGCTGCACTTCGTTGCACTGCACCCTTCAGCCTTAAGTCGTGTTACGAGACAGAATCAGCCTTCCTGCTTCTTGAATCAGCAAGAACGAATCGCAGGGCTGCCTGTTGTAACCTACCTATCGGCAGGTGTTGACCTGCACCTGCGGAGTGAGTCACGAGGCACCCAAGCTAATGCCCCCACGAACAACCGAATACCTGGGTGAAGGCTGCATGTGAGTGCTAGAGAGCCGGCTTAGAATTGCAAGTATGCATGAAAACAATTCCCCGGCCTCTTGTCTGCGAAATGTATCGCCACAGCCTGGCTGCCGTATATGGGCGATCCTCAGTTGCAGAAACTCGTCAGGTGTCTGGCCACCAGTGTGGCTTGGTTGGAGGCTGGTTTTTAGCGTGTGGGAGGCCCCGATTGGTGAGCAGGAACAGAGAGTTTAGGCCTATAATAGCAGGCGCCCAAGCGCGCTCTTTGAACTCGCTGACGCAATTTGTTCCAACGCTCTTTCCTCACCGAGGAGAACTCCACCCGTTCCTGTCGCAACTGCGGACAGAAACTCTATTGCGACATTTGCCTACGCGCAAAAACATGACCGATGTCGTTAGTTCATTAGAAGGCGCCGCTCCGCACCCCTCCCGGACTGCCTCCGCACTCCGGTCGGCGCAATCGCGGAAGCCAAGGCGCGTGGTCTCCATCGCCATTCCGAAACCCACCTCCAACAATGATGTCACCGGCTCGCGAAAGACGTCGACATCGGCCTCCAACTCACCAAATCTCAGCGTCAAGACAACACCATGGGCGAAGACACTTATCTTGACACTCGATGGCGGCGGTATTCGGGGCTACTCCTCCCTCATCATCCTACGTGCCCTGATGAACGAGATCGCACTGGTGGAACAGACTCTTGAGCCGCATGCTCTGTCAAGCGCGCATACGGATCGCATCGATCCCGACATAATACCCGATGAAGTGTTGCGGAAGGGCCAATATCTACCATGTCATTACTTCGATTATATCGCCGGGACAAGCGTTGGCGGTTTGATCGCAATAATGTTGGGGATGCTGGGCAAGAACGTTGAGGACTGCATCACCGAGTTCAAGAGGCAGAACAAGTCGATCCCGCTGCCTAATGACAAACCCGTCATGGGTCTTGATTTCCCATTGCTGCATCGCCGTTCGACATGGCCAACCAGACGCACCCGATCCTTCTTCGATACTTTCGCAAAGTTCAGTGCAACGGCAACGGCCAAGGCGCGGCCGAACTCATCATCGCACCAGGCAACTAACCCATCACCAACATCATCATCCCAACAGGACGATGCCGACTCAGCTGCTACTACTGATACGGTCGAGTTCAAGAAGGATTCTCTCCAGTGCCAGACTTTGGCATGGTGTACCGAGGTGGAGGAGCATAAAGAGCGCCGTCCGTACGCCTTCTGTACGTACAAGGAAGAGGATGAATCAGAGACGCTGGTTTCGATCCCCGAGGTTGCAAAGGCCATCACAACGCCGTGGTCATCTTCATTCAAGCCCTTCAAGGTCGGGTCTGGCCAGTTCGTAGACGGCAGCCGGCAGATCCGAGACCCCACGCTGGAGGTATTGAAGGAGATCACTGCGCTGCTCAGCGGCCCCGGAGAGCCGCCTATCGACCTGCTGTTGAGCTTGGGCACCGACGAGCATCACGCTTGGTTCTACGAGAAGCTGGGGAGGCCGTCGTCGGTTGCGTCGTCGCCCTCGCAGGCCGATATCGACAAAGAGGAAGGAAAGTCGTTCATACATTACCATCGATTCGAGGTGACGGACATCCGATTGGGTCTGCGCAAGAAGTACTATCTTCGCGATATCGAAGAGGCCACGGAGAAGTGGCTGGCGGTAGATCACCAGAAGGAAGAGATACGGCGGTATGCCGAGATGCTGGTGAACCGGCGCCGCGCCAGAGCAGCCACAACGCGATGGGATACGTTTGCGCTAGGAGTGCGCTACTTTTGCTTCCATGACGAGTGCAAGGCGGTTGATAGGGTCTTCGACAGCAGGGGAGACTTTTACGAGCACCTGGACCGCAAGCACCGCCTCTTGAAGGAAGCGGCGAAGGGCACGTTGGATATTGAGAATCAGTTGAATAAGGGGCGGAAGTTCGGATGCACTTAATGAAGGGGGTACCTTGTATTGTATGACGACTGGCTTTCATGGGTTTGGGAAAAGCATAGCAAAGGCGTCTCAGGCCGGAATTTTGAGAAGGATTGGGCACGCACAGGATACCAAGGTAGCAGGCAGCACCATGAGCATTTGCATTTCAGCATCAATACGATCCCGATCTTCACCCCAGCCACATTGGCATACGTGGACGTGGACGGCGTCTACCCTTCTGTCGAGGCAACGGAGAGATCGGCTTGTGTTTACATCCTTGACTTACCTCTGGGCAGCGGGGCGGGGCGGAGTGGTCTAGGCCTTGTGCTCCGCTTGTACCCGCCCTTTGCCAAGCCGCCTAAACCCCTAACCCTAAGCAATCAGAGAATTAGGATCAATAGACTCGGAGGCCTCCCGAGTCCCATGTTCCACTGGGAATGGAACCCGCCCACAATCCCCGCTTAACCCCTCTGCTTGCTGCAAGCTGGGACGGGGACGCAATGCAAGCATGCTTGGCCAATTCGTTTCGGAGACAGAAAAGTGGACTTCCGTTACACGTCGAATGCGAGCTTGGACCAAAACGCGACTCATCGAATGAGCGAGTCGCAGTGAAACACGGGCATCTCGTCAATGATGCTGGAGACCGCTCCGACTCCGTCCCAAGCCCCGAACTACATGGGGGGATGGTGTGCCATGTGTCGCAAAAGACTCAGTCCCTGTGAAAATGTCGTCCCAGGAGCTTGGGTGACAACGCCATATTGGGCGCCATTAAAGTCATCGTGGCAAACCCGCCTAGTACTAAGTTACCGTTCTGAGCCCTTGGCTTACGCTGGCAACGAGTTAAAACCTCACCGCTCAGCTCCCATGGATAGGGACACATATGTCAGCTGAGGCCGTTCTCGCTCGCTGCGGGAATTCCTCCTCCTGTGGAATGTCAGACCCGTGGGCACCTGCAGGTGATAAGCCGCGCAAATAGGGGAGAAAGGGCTTTTGTCTTGGAAGGGATCCACATGAAAAGTTGTGTTGCGACAATGACGCAGTAGAGTGGGTGTTGTGGTCCCGTCGTCACACAAAGCTGAAGCGAAATGGTCTGGGGAGCTTAATCGATAACCGCCAGCTCCCCTGGAGCTCCCCACAGCTTCGTCAGATCTGGATCTGGGGGCAGGAAAACCTGCTCGAGCTGAACTGCTATTGAAGTTCCCCGTCGTCGGTTGCCTCTTTCCCAGGTTTTAATAACTAGTTCTGGACTCTTCTCCCCACCACTGTCGACTCGCCTTGTTTCGTTTGTTCTCGAGATTTTGGCCACACTTCGTATACTCGATACGATCGAAGCGCATTCGTTGTCTGATCTGGGAAAACGCTCCGCGATCAGTCCCGCCGAACCAAGAATCGCGACCATTCATTTTAACTCTTTCACTGCCACCCTTGGCAGTCCGGGTCAGGCTCGTTGTCACATCAATATCCCACCATCAGAAGCTCTCAATCGTGCAACGTGAGCGGTGAAGAGGGTGCGCCGGACCGACAGCAGCAGGGAACCGGTGACGAAGATCCTGTGAGTGAACTGATGAGTCCAATCCAAGAGCTGTTGGTAGTGGACTGCTGCGTGACTCGCCAATGGACTTGCAGCTGGGATTTGAGGCATTGCTGGGTGTCCCGTGCTGGTTGACTGACGACTCTTTTTGCCCAGACCGCGAACGACCGAAGCTGCCGAAGCCATCCCGCACCATCGCTCGAAACGGCGGCAGGGCAGCAATCACCGTTCCCGCCCACGGCAACCCTCGCCCAATCCCCCACAAGGAACTCCCAATTGGAGTTTCCGGAGTGTTTGGTACCTAACGCAGGTCACATCTTTGTGCGAGAGCGGCATCGTAGTACCCCCCCAATACTTTTCTAATCCGGCTTGCAGCCGAGATATAGACCATACCTCCCGGAATTGTCTCTTCTTCCATTCGAGCCATCACAACCATGTGTGAGTGACCGTCCCTTTGTTTTCAAACCGTGTCGCCGTTCTCCCTTGTTGGCGCTCCTCCCAAAACATCTACACGATCAAACATCAATCAGCACCCCTTGATTCGGGTGCTCGGCCGCTGATGCAATTGCCTGCCGCCGTCGCTGCTAAAGCCTGCCCTCCTCCCCTTCCACCTCCCTGCCTTCAGATCGAATCGCCATGAGCGGTGCGCATTGCTAAGCGCAGCCATACACACACCCTGAGAGTTATCCGAGCCGTCATGGGCAACCGCTTAACAAGTGCAGTCAACGTCGCCGTTCGCAAAACGTTCCGTCGCGCTGCGACCGGTAAGGCCCAACCGGCGCCCAACGGCAACGGCCATTACGGCCAAAACGGCTTGACTCCGATGGACGAGAACGCACCGTTACTTCCCCGGGCGCACGTCGCTCAGGCGGAGGGCGACTCGTACTGGCGCGCTTTTTTCTTCGACCGGAAGCGCACGCCTGGCACCGATAGCCATAATCCCCTGGTCTGGATCCCGGCGCTGGTATGGAATGTCTTCAAAGTAACGCTTCTTAGCTGTATGTATAGGCGTCGAGCCTCAAGGTCGATCCCCGGTTGCTCCTTGAGTTTCATATTCTAATGCGCCGGCGCTCTAGCTTGGATCAACATCCTTCTCATCTTCGTACCCCTCGGCATCTTCGCTGGCAAGCAGGAATGGGGCGCCACTTGGGTTTTCTCGCTCAATTTCTTCGCCATTATCCCGCTGGCGGCCGTTCTCTCGTTTGCGACAGAAGAGATAGCGCATCGACTGGGAGACACGTTGGGCGGACTGGTCAATGCCACCTTTGGGAATGCCGTGGAACTGATCGTATGTGACTAAGCGCCACCTCGGCGCAAAGTTTTGTGGCTTTCTGGTTCGGGAGCTAATCGTCGTGAATAGGTCAGCGTCGTTGCGCTCCGCGCCGGTGAGATCGAGGTCGTACAAGCCTCGATGCTAGGATCGATTCTCTCGAACTTGTTGCTCGTTCTCGGCATGTGCTTCCTGCTTGGTGGTCTTTACAACATGCGCGATGCCAACGGCCTCGGCACTGAACAGACGTTTGCGCAAGGCACGGCGCAGACCACTTGCTCGCTCATGGCCCTTGCGTCAGCCTCAATGATCATCCCAGCCGCACTGTATAGCGTTATGGACCAAAGCGGAGACAACCACAAGCAAGACAGTATCTTGTTTCTTTCGCGCGGCACATCCGGCATCCTGCTCCTGCTGTACTGCCTGTATCTCTACTTCGCCCTGTACACGCATAAGCAGCTGTTCGAGCCCGAGGCACAGGAAGCATCAGATGATGAAGGTGGGCATGCGGAGCAAGAGGCTCCGGTTTTGAACCCATGGTCAGCCGCGGTAGTGTTGGTGGTTGTCACGCTCATCATTTCGGTATGCGCCGACTATATGGTGGATAGCATTGACGCCCTGGTGGCGACGGGAAAGATCAGTAAGACCTTTATCGGTCTGATCCTGATCCCGATCGTGGGCAACGCTGCGGAGCATGTCACGGCTTGCGTTGTTGCTGTCAAGAATAAGATGGACCTGGCGATGGGAGTCGCGATTGGATCGAGCATTCAAATTGCGCTCCTCGTCACACCTTCATTGGTTATGCTTGGGTGGGCAATTGGTCAGCCGATGACGTTACACTTTGAGACGTGTAAGTTCCCCGTCCCGGGTAGAGCGGCGCAGGCTGAGCCTCGTCGCAAACCCCAATTTTTTCCCGAGCTTTGTACCCACGATGCAGTAGGGCGCACGCTAACCATGCTACAGTCGAAACTATCGCTTTCGCTCTCTCTGTCATGGTGGTGACATACACAGTACAGGACGGAAAGTCCAACTATCTCGAGGGGGCTATGCTCCTTGGCCTATACATTATCATTGCGGTGGCGTTCTGGGCTAGCCCCGGCGACACCCTAGACAAGGCACGCAGTATGCTAACAACCCGGTAATCTAATCCTACCCAACTGGGTTGTTTTCTTTGAAGAGTTTCTTATGTCATACATTCTTGTACACATACAATAGGGTATGGCGCTTTTTGGCCTTGGTGTTAAGGCGTGCGGTGGGCAAGCTGGGCGGTCTGGACATGACACAAGCCAAATTGTATATTATCAACCCCCTAGCGGCGCACATTTTGGTGTGGCTTGCACTATCAGCTTTGGCTTACTTGGTAGCTTACATGATTGTCAAATGGCATCCTTAACTCGAGGTTACACCGAGCTAGCGTAGCGTACAGCATAGCGGAACCTTTTGTTTATCTGTTCCCTTCACTGCCAGAGGGCTTCCGACGAGCGGAAATGACTGGAGGTGCCCATCACCAGGTTCGATGAGTAGACAAATGAAGATATACATTCAATAACGCAGGTTGTAACGGACGACACCATTGCGGACATGACGCAAAAGCTATAAACAACCTTACCTATGTCAGTCATGGAGTTCATTCAGTTCGGAAAAGGCCCCCGTATCAATTGCCAATGACAGCACCAACAAACACGTATCTCTATCCGAGTGATAAATCCCACTAAATTCGATCAAAGAAAGGGTTGGTGGGAAACAACCGCCATACTCCAGAGCTTAACCTGGCGTACCCTACAACCTAGGGCCGCGTACCCTGCAACGGGGGTTTCAATCCACTGTCCGGCATTGGTTGAGCACCGCTTAGGTCAACCCATCAAGACGTCATGATGGCTACCGTCCGTTGTAGGTGAGTACTGCCAGAAGTCCCAGGTAGTACCTGTTTCTATCCGGAGATTAAGTGAACGTAAATCTTCACTTTTCTTCTGTTTTGTATTCCCTGATATCTGATATGAGAGAGTCACTTACTCATGTACATCCTCTTTTTAACACAGCAGCTTTAGGTAGACGTGAGTGGAAAACCGTTCACTCTCTCTCCCTCTTTCTTGGAAAGAGAGAACCAAGTAAGTGCAAGCGCGAAATATCGTGGAATGAGGCTACGGCGCTGGCCGCCCGTAACAACTACGAAGCTCTGTTCAATTAACAGGAATATCACATCTGTTAATTCGTATCGTATCCTTTTGCAGGCCATGGCCCAGTGAGAGAAACAGACCTATTCATTAACGCTGTGACGAGGGGATGTTAGCTTCTTGATCACCGCGCTCTGCGGCGGTTGGTGACAGCTCTTGCACGCTACCTACCGAACCGGAAGCATGATGTAAGGTACGTTGTTATACAGCAGCTCTATACGGTATAGATTCGAGGGCGTGAAGTCAGCATCTTTATGACATTGCTATTTTTCTTCTCGGCCATACCGCGCGGGGGAATCCCCAGTGATATATGCCACGTCGTATGCTGCATTCATGCCTTCGTGGAGTGCTGGGTCCAAAGCTATGTGGTAATGGGGCGTGGTAAAGTCACTGGGCCCCTGGGAGACCAAGTCTCACCCATCTCTCCCGCTCTGCCCACCACACCGGACTGCCCCTATCTTGAGACAGGACGGACGTCACATTGGTAACTATACGAGAGAATTGCATTGAGCCCTCTCAGAAAGGAGGGAATGACACCATAAGATTATCACGGACCCTCGGTTAGTCTCTGGAGGAAATATCGACTGCAAGAGTGCCCGCCGGGTATGCGGCCCAAGTAGACAAATATGGCTCCAACTCAACAGCACCAGACTTACCATCAGTTATGCATGCACGCCACAGCACGGAGGCTAGCAGCTTCACTGCATTGCCACCACTCCCAATGGGTTTTCAGGACTTGACATCATAACCAGAACAGCTGATATGCAAATATAAACCAAAAAGACAAAACCCATCCAACCGGGAAGCAAAAGAGAGCAAAAGTGAAGTCACACTCGATCCACCCAGGGGTCGAACCTGGAACCTCCTGATAACTTCTTGAAGTCGTAGTCAGACGCTCTGCCATTGAGCCAGCGGACCCGGTGATGGAGGAAGTGGAGGACATAACGAGTCATGGTCGAGTTCCGCCGACTCCAGGAGCAGCAGAGGGGCCTCGACCCTGGAGGTTGGAGGATGACGATCGAAACCCAGACAGGTATGGTCATGTCGTATCTTGCACGGGAAATAGGAATCTTGTGAGCATAGATCGACGGCGTCTCTTCGGCGGCGAATGTGCTTTGACTGCTTCGGTGAGTGAACTGAAGGGGGGTGGTATGCATAGTAGTTTAAGTAATGTCCGTCAGGGAGGCGGCAGACGTAGAGGCCGAGCGAGGTTTCCTAGATCAAGTCGTTGACAGAAGAAACGAGGCGATCCTACATCATGACGGCTGCTGGCGGCTCATGTATGCACATGGTCTGAGTCGTGAGCTGTGCGCGAAAGCTATGGCCCAGGCAACAATGACTGCCGCGGAACGGCCATTCGCCACGGGAGGTTGGTTGTAGATGGTGTGTTAACGATGCAACTCTACAACAGCATCCAGGCCAAGCTTGGTGCTCGGTGTTAGGTTCTGTTAGATCGAGGGGTTGCACATACCGCTATGTGGTTGCCAACGAGCCGATGGTAACCTGTGGACTCTTCCGACGGCACTGTCCCTTTGGGGTTCTCTTACGATGCAGGTTCAAGATACGGCGAAGACCTCGGATGAACCAGTTTCTTCTGCAAGGTGCTTGGCCTCGGGCCTTTGAGTGGGAAGGGGTCCCTTGGTGGCATACTGCTATGCAGCCACACGGTTGGGTTGCTTTAGCTTGATTTCGAAGCCGAGGTTAAGTACTCCCTTCGTCAAGCCACCCAAGGCCGGAGAACAAAACGGCAGGGCGTCGGAGACCATTCGCGATATCCGAGAAGCTACCCCTTGTCGTATTGTCCGCTTATCTGAGCAAAGTGTCTCATAGGGCTCGTGTTGTATGCTTTGTATGCTTGCTATGCGGCTCTGTATTTCTTTGAGACAAGACCGGGTTGTCACCCAAGGTTCTAGACCTATATTCCGGCTTGTATGTCATCATGGGCGGCGAGCCGGATTTTAAGCGGGGAGCTGCACATGAAAGCCTCGGCCGAACAGCCAACAACTCTTCCCCGTGAAACCGGACATTCGATGAATTTCTGCGCAAGGGACGGCACGTTAGTAGTTTGGCCCTGAGGAAGCGGAGCCTGGTTCTAGAGAGAACCTGGTATGGCTTGGGAAGAGTGTATCGCTGGAAAAGGACGGATCCCCCTATCCTGTGCGCCACATCTGGCCATAACCATCTCCCTAGGCGTGGCGTGCTCCGGAAGTGGAAAAGAAACACTTCACGCACTGGCCACAGTGGTCCTTTCTCTTCACCAGAGCCCTCAAAGCTTATCTACCCCCACTGCAACTGTATAGTTGACGGCTGTCGTGGTGGTTTCAGGTCTCCGGTCGTACCGAGTGGAGCCGAGCAGCTTCGAGGCCGGCACGGACCCGGAGCGGGCCCAGGCTCCGGTCTCTGAAGGGCCTCCCGCCCCTCCGTGCGCAACATTTGGTCATCCCGATCAAGTAACGTTGTCTATTGTTTACAAGCGATCTAAAAAATCCCACCCGGCGGTATCCGCGGCGTTACTCTGTCCAGGTATCTTGTCGATATGGAAGCCAGACTCGATGCAGAAATGTGACCGCCGATCCAACTTCCTGGACAATCTCTCGGTGACATTTTTTGGTACGCGCTTCTCACATGACAACAGATCGGCGAGCATACAGAACTGCGAGTCGCGCGACTGTCACACACCAAGAAGTCATGAAGGCGTGTGTATGTCTGTGTGTGTGTGTGGTGTGTTTGCCAACCACCAGGGGTTCGCCGCTTGCATGCTATCGGCTGCCGAGGCTTGCCGCAAAACTGCAGGACTACCGCAGCAGCTCGATGGCGAGACCAAAATCCTACTCTGCGTGCCTGCATGGGCAGTCCAGTGTCGTGGGGTGATTGCGACGGCGGCAGACATGACAGTGTGGGATCTCAGCTGGGCAGATCGCGGCGATGGCCGAAGGAGTGAATGAGCGGGCGCTTGAGCGGCGAAGATTGCAGCCTCCACGCGCCACACAGACCTCGCTGCTGCAGCGTTGCGAGATTTGATACAAGTGAAGTTCTCTCATTTGCCCACGCTTGCATCTCTGCTAGCGAGCGATTATGTTTGTGTGGAATATCCTTTCCCCCAATGACGACCCTGTACTTCGTACACGGGAGGCCATCGTGATTTTTGACCAAGCAAGACAGTGTAGGCAACGTGCCGGAGGCTGGCCAGGCCCCCTCCCAGCATCTTCCCGTTGGTGTTGGCCAATACCATCCCTCATCGCCTCCGCACTCTCAAGATCTGAAACCCAAGCTGCACAACACCTGTGTGGCCTGCAAGACGAGTTCTTGATTCCCACAGCCACGATTTGCGCCAGGGAGCAGCGTCGGCCCGCCAGATTGCTTCCTCAGTTTGGATCAGTGAGGCGGTATTCCCATGGGAGAACGGAGAGCAGGAGAGTGCCCCTGGGTGGGACAAGGCAGCCCGACCCGTGTGGATCGCTGATGATTGGCGCCAGGGGTCGCATGAGCCAAGGGCCCACCATGCGTGCGGGAGAAGCATCAGAGAAGACTGATGGAAGCTCGTTCCGCCTCTTCCTGTCACCCTGAGCCATGTCCTATCGAGGGCCCATTAACCGCCGTTATTGAAAAAAAAAGGCGTCCCAATGGAACCACAGGAGATAAAGTATGAGCCTTTGGTATGCTCAACGATATGAGTTGTACGTACGTGCCGGGATAAGTGCAGGCTCGTGTGGGATTGTCCTCCGCATGGCTCCTTCAACCAGCCTGCCAAGTTGCATCCAGAGAAATCTCCCGACAGTGATGGATCTCTCACAAACTTGGTCCAAGGGTGGGTAATCAACCAATTCCTATCGGCACTGGTCGGCCGGCGCTTTACTGTGTTCACTGTGGTGAGGAGGACGTGGTGTTCAATCTGAGGGGGCAGGCAGGGCGGAACACGGCGAGGCACGGCAGCGTGAATCCTTGCCCCCGGCTTCCCCTCGCATTGGCTTGGCGCTGGGTGGTGCAGGAATGATGGTTTCTCCTGAAGCTGAGCCGTCGCTTCGATTGCTTCTGGAAGAGTTCTCGAAACCTTCCGCAAGGGGGATAGGCGGCCCCCTTCAGCACGGCACCCCCTCCCCCTGCCAAATTGTGCCCGCTTTCTGCGTCGCCAGCAAATGGGCTTCATGCACGACCGAGTCGGCAACTCCACACGGCCAACCAGACACCAGGTTGCGAAGCCACGTTCGACCCCGGGATCTTCAAGGAGTCTGCTGCCAATCTTGCGGCCCCTGCCAGCTGCGAGCCCCTTTCAAGCTCCTGCATCGCTGGGCACAATGTCGTGAGTGGGAGGGGTGGTGACCGAGGTTGGCGCAAACCCCCAAGTTCCAACCCATCCAACTCATCAGAGGGCCTCGAGGGCCTTCGTGGTGGCAATGGAGCCGGCGTCGGGGTGGGCCGACACCTTGACGGGGCTTTGGAGAGAGACTAGTCCGTAGCGGCGCTTGTGTTTCAACACGGCAGCATATTGCGGGGTGAATATGATGAGGAGAACATCATCTCCCAACCCAGAGTAGAATTCATAGTGTAGGAAGGTGGTGTGGAAGAAGCGATCGAAGGTGTGGAGACTTTCCCCTCTCGAAGATGGTGACATTGCGAGATCTGTGGGATGGCAGGACGCGCTGTATCCTGTACCTTGACCACATGCAGAGCACTATGTTTTTAAGGCTGACTGGATGGCATGTCGGCCGTAGATGGAACACCCGTGGCCGAACAGGTACGAGGCAGTACCCCTGTTGTGTTTCGCCATGACGGCCAGCAGAGGGCACGTATCAGTGCGAGCAACAAAGGTCCGGCGAATACCGAGCCCGTTTCTGGCTGGTAGGCAAAATTGAGCGGTTTTTATCCTCCCCGCGAAGAACAGGCGCCGTCCCTCTTGCGAGCAAGTCTAATCCGTATGGGCGAGAGCGTGAATGTAGGCACGCAGTTTGCTCCTCTGGCCAAAGAGGTGTTCCATATGTCCGTGCAGAGTCGTCATCTCCGTCAAGGCTTCGATCATGCTTTAGTTGTAACTGTGTATATTGTCTCCGAGCAATCTGCGCCGGCGGCTGAGAGCGGTGAAGATTTAGCCATTGGGGTTGTCGTCCATCCCACTCGGGTGCCAAGATCCCGCCCACCCAGCCCGGACCAGCTTGGCGATGAGGCCTTGACCATGACGACAATGGCGGGTGATGTTTCTGGTTGTGGTTTGGATATCCCGCTTTCCAGACATGGTTGCACTCTCTGGGGTAGGAGATAGCCAGCGGGTCTCCAAAAGGCAACCGCACCATCAAGGCGCTGCAGGCCACGACCACACCAGGCTAGATCAGAAACTCACTTGCTTCTCGTGTGTGCGAGCTTGAGCTGCGTGGACAGGGATCGAGGACATGAGCCCCGAGAGACAAGGGAAACATTGAGATAGAGGCGGGCTTGCATAAGTTAATTCTAGAGTAGTGTGTCGATTTCTGATACTCGTCTGCCGAAATGGAGAGGAATGCATGTGGGAATGAGCTTCAGCGAGCTCGAGATGAATCTGCTCTGTTGCAAAGCACACAGTTGTGTTCCGGAGTGGAGAAATTCATCGCAGCTGACACTGCCCGGCTACGGGTACCTGGAGATCCTCCTGGAAGCCCCCAAATGCTTGGGTTCTCTTACCTCAGCAGGAGTCCCAACCTGCCCGAACCGGGCTGCCACCCAGGCGTGCGAGGCGTGCCAGGCTGCCAGCAGCCACACAAGACAAGCGCAACTTGGACCCACTGCAACCTCGCCCCATCCCCGTCCCTGGCCTCTCGACCGTTCGTTTCAACTCGCCCATGCACCTCGCCCTTCTCACGGACCAACGCGGTCCCTGCTCCCTCTCCCAGCTCAGGCGCAGAAATCCCAATTCACAAGGTTCCTCACCTGTGCCGAGCCACGTTATTTTCTTCTGGCTGTTATTTTCGAGCCATCTCCCGACCTGAACCTTTGTTCTGGGCGCCACCCAAACCTTCCTCCTCTCGCCAACTTTCCACCAACGTGACAATTTTTTCCCACCGCCTCCTTTTTGCCTCTTGCTCGCCAGGGGATTTTTGCCCTGCGCGTGCTTCAGCAACCTCGAGCTTAGGCGAAAGCAGCGCCTCTGAACAAGGTACGTTAAACTTTGGACACACGGATCTCAGGAATATCAGTGTGGAAATCGAAGGAACGTGCCGCCATCAAGGCCCCTTCCGCCGCGGAGCGATCCCAGCCGAATACCGTCACCGCCCGTTACCAGAATAACAACAAATCGAAGGGGTGACCTGCCTTCAATCTGTGGATTTTGTTCCTGCACCTCTACGGCCTGCGCGCTCCGACCATTTTGGGTCCATTCCGCATCGCAGGACACTCGGCGCGCCGAGTCGACGAATTCTGGGGACCACTCTGGCAGCTGCCTCACACCTGGGGACTTGACTCGCATTCAACACTTCCCGCCAACTCCCGGCACTCCAAAACCACGTCACAGATCTCACTTTTCTTCCTCTGCTGCATCCTGTGCACATCGAATTTCTCCACTTCCATTGATTCTGAGTGGAACGCGAGGCGCTAACGTTGCTTTCCTCCCTACCAGGTCCTACTCAGAACCACGACGAGCCTATTTGCAGCCCCTGCTGCAATTCGCGATCTCGAGTTTGCCCCCAACCGACCATTTCGCAGCTGATTACCAAGGCGCCGGCCCTTTGCGCACCCTTTCATCATCAGCAAGACGCATCAAAACTTGCTCTCGCAAATGCGCTTTCTGAGACCTCGAACAACAGGGCTCCAGTAGGGAACATTGGTGACAGAAATTCGGACATCGGTCTTTGTTCGCAACCTCTGCAACCCAGCCTCATACCTTTTCCGACCTGTCACGCCGTGCTCATCGGATCTGTCATCACAGAACTAGATTGCAGCTGGCGTCGGGCAATTTAGAATTGCCAGGAAGATTGTGACCAGGAAACAAGAGTGGCGTTGGTCCTCGGCGTCTCCAAACGGCAGTGAACAACCGTTCGTTATACATCTTGGTCGCTACAATACCGCGACCACAGAGAAGTCAGTTGTTTCGCCAACATCGCTGTCGCGCAACAGAAAGCAAATCGTGGTCGGATCACTATTTCGACAAGATCGCGGTCGTCAATTTTGACAGTCGCGGTGTGGCCAAGGCGTCGCGCGTTTAATACCTGAACCGTGCACGCGTCATCTTTGACAACCTTCCCGCCGGCGAACCAGGCCAGGTACACGGTCCGGAAGTTCTTTTGAGGACTCCACGCGATATCGCATTACGAAAAGCGATATATCTTACGTGTCACCGAATTAGTTTGGCACGTAGTTGCACTTTTTTCAGCTTGGGTACGAAAATTCTGTCCACTGACCCCGCACCTCACTTTTGTTCTCATCTTCCTTTGTACCTTCACCCACCAGCGGTCCTGGAAAAGCCAGGCGCAGAAACTTTGATTCCCTCAGACCGGCCACTTGAAGGGTATTGTGGCTTGCCAAGTACCAATCATTTGCTTGCTACTCTTTAAAGGATATTGAGATGGTGTTTCGAGTCTTGTTCACCGCTCAATTCTGCTGCTGACCGGGTTGCTGACCGTCTTTCATAGTTCTCGGGCCTATATAAGGTCTTTCGGCACCGGCAGGCCTTGCAACCCAAACTCGGGAGCATTCGGAGAGCTCCGGGTTGCTATCTGAATATCCGCTCAGGATCGACTTCTTTCCGGACGAGCGATCAGAGCATCCACCCTGCTCGTGAGTCGCTCTCAGTTTATTCCTCACCAGCCTCAGAATGTCACAGTCGCCTTCCTCTGCTGGTGCTATGGGCATTGGCGGTATGCTGAACAACCAAGGCGGCATACCAAATATGGCAGCCGAGCAGCACCCCAACCAATCTCAAGTTCATCCGCAGTTCGTCATGGACAGGCCGAACTCGCCTCACGGCTCCGAGCACTCGAGATACTCCGGCCCGATGAACACGTCTTACCCCTCACCCACCGCGATGGGCGCCCAATTGCCTCCCGTGCCAAATGCCAACATGGCCCCTAATCCCCACCAGCTCACTGGTCTGCCTCCAAACGCGCAACACGGCATGCCCCCAGCGGGTATGTCTCCGATGGGCATGTCACCAATAGGGATGGCTCAGTCTGGTTTTAAGCCAGTCGATGGGAACCCGCCGGCGCCAAAAGCTTATCCCTGCGGCACCTGTGGCAAAGGGTTTGCTAGGAGAAGCGATCTTGCTCGACACGGTAAGTGTCACGATAAACATATACCTGCTTTTGACTAATCCTCCCACAGAGCGAATCCACAGCGGCATTAGACCCCACGTCTGCGACTTCCCCGGCTGCAACAAGCAGTTCATTCAGAGGTCTGCACTAACTGTCCACCAACGCGTCCATACAGGCGAAAAGCCACACCAATGCGAGCGATGCGGCAAGGTAGGTTCTTCTTTACACACCATGGAGCGGGCAGTATCTGACTTGATTGCGTAGCCCTTCAGTGACAGCAGTTCTTTGGCCCGTCATCGTCGTATCCACTCTGGTAAACGCCCATACAAGTGTCCGTATGCGGACTGTCAGAAGACATTCACGCGCCGCACGACCTTGACACGGCACCAAAACCTTCACACCGGGACTCTTGAGGAAGCCGCACGGGCAACTGCAGAGGCTCTCGCTAGAGGCGCGAGCGCTGCGGCTGCCGCAAGAACTAAGCCTCGATCGGAAAGCGAGCAGGCATCGAACCAAGGCTCACCACTTTCTACGCCATCACCTGCGCAACGCACCATGTCCATGTCCCCGAGCAATGAGCTGGCAGGGATGAATAACATGGGATATCTTACTAACCATACCCTCCCGGCGCACCTCCGCGGCGATGTCCACGTCGGCAGCCCCGCATCCACAACCTCCTCGGGATACAACACCGGGATGCGCCCGACATCCCATCCCAGCGGTTACGGTCCCCCCCAGACCCTAGAGCCCAGTATCGAACATCAGCAAGGACCCGGCAGCGCAACCGGAAGTCCGCACCTTACAAGTGTCGGGTGGGCCTCGCCAGGGCATGTCGGATCTCCGGCACAAAGCCCGAGCGGTGGTAACTCCTACGTGTATCCTGATCCCGACCCATACCCTGGCGCTCCTGCCATGAACCAGATGTTTTATTCAAACGCGCCACCTCAACGCCGGCCCGGCAGCACAGAGCCCGGATCCAACTCGTACGACGTTAAGGCTACTCGACAAGGCGAGCTCTGGGCGGGGGCTCAGTAATCATTCGTTGTTGGCGACAAGCGGCTAGACGGGATGTCGACCATCTCGACAAACATCTCGGCAAGCATGAACAACCATTTCATCGTTCGGCAAAACATGGACAGCGATACCTTTACGTGTGATTCTATAATAAAGACGGTCAGGACCGGCGTGGACTCATTAATGATACCGGCACAATATCGGCAACAAATCTGGGCGCTTTTGCTTCTTCAGTCTCTCTTCTCTCCACGTCGCGATGACCACGTCTCGGTGACGTGCTTCTCACTTCCCCTTATTCGTCTAGACTGGTAACGGGGTGGTCTTCCCTCGCTATGGGGAATGCTTTTTTGTAGTGATAGCATGGGCTGTATGGACGGAGGGGATACCTCTTTTTTTAGGTTGGGTGTCGGTGTTCTATTTTATTCCCCCCTTATTTGCGTTCCTTCTCTCTTTTATTGGCGGGCGGGCAGACAAAAGGAAAAGTTGCTTCGTGGATTTGGGCCCTAGAGGGCGCTTTTAGACTTGGGCCATAGGTTGGCAAACCATGCCTTGATGTAGCACGAGAAAACCAAAAACACAGACATCGGCTGGTTAAATGAGACAGGCTTGTCCTCGAGAGTTGTGCCGGGGAACCGATGGGTGCTCGTTGCAGCTGCATGCATTATTGGCTTGGGTACGGCGGTGATGGCAACCAACTGCTTGCTTCGGATGCAGTCTGTCATTTTACGTACTGCATGGTGAGCTGAAGATCTCTTGGAGGATACGAGGGGCGGGAAATGGCAGTGATGATTATTTATCTGGCCATTGGGAGGCATGCGGCTCACCGAGATGATTATCGCGCGCGCTAAAGGGGTAGCGTACCCAATGTAAGATTATATCATGAGCGCGCGCGCATTCAAGTAGCTAGCTACGCACACAGAATGCGAAGCTTACTCGCCACTCTTTGGGAGCCGAATAGCGGGAAGGTGGGCGCACACTACTAATTTGCCTTCCAACAAACGGGTCGTCGAGTTTCAAAGCGCGCTGGTGTCCCCAGGCCGGCACCGTCGTCTTTTGTTGTGTGATCACTAATCGTTGCTCGGGAAGCGTCAATGTGGAGCAACCGAGCCAAGTGGCCATGGTATTTCAGTCACCGGGTCCTGGGGAAAGGCATTATTTTCCGGATTAGTATGATGTCGTCTGCTCTCATATTTGAGACGTCGCAAAAGACTAAACATTTTTATTGGTTTTTGTTGTCTCCTTTAAGAGGGGGCAGTTGCGCCAGGTGAATGACGGTGGTTGGCGATCGAAAGAAGGACTCACCCGACTTTATCTTTTTATTTTCTGAAGGACTGGCCCCGCCTGCTTGATCTGACAGACTGCAGCCTGCTTGCTCACACACGCCTTGGGTTGGGATCCATGAGCCATTGCCCTTGTTGCCTATCGGACATCTGTCTCGGGCTTATCAACAACCAACTCTTGATCGGAAATCAGGGGCAGGGCAACAAGAAAAGGAGGGAGGATATCAGGTTATGAAGCCAGGGACAGCCAACTGAGCGAGCAGAAAAGACGACACGGATAAGGCATCATGACGAAATTCAAGGTGGACATCTACGCCGACACGGTGTGTCCGTGGTGCTACATCAACAAGAAGAGCATCGACGCGGCTATCGAGAAGCACCAGGCACGACACCCCGAAGACGAATTCGACCTCGTGTGGAGGCCATACCTCCTCTACCCCAACGCCAAAGTCTCTGGTGAGTAGAGTAAGGTAGTCGCCGCTACCTCCCCCCTAGCCCCTGACCCCTGGTCCCTCTTCCCATAGCCGATGACAAGGGGCAGGCCGGCATACCACTCACCTCCCCGTCCCCAAACGGACGGGCAGGCTAACCACCACGGCCAACTTCAAGACCAAAGTCCAACCCTCCGCACGGCAATACTAACACTCTACCGCCGGGCAGCCTACAACAAGCGAGACTCCTTCCTCTTCCGGTTCGGCGCCGACGCGCCCGCCATCTTCGAGCGCTTCCAGCGCGCGGGCGCCCCCTACGGCCTAACCTTCACGTGGGACGGGCGCACCGGCTCCTCGCGCGACTCCCACAAGCTCATCCTCCTCGCTGCCGACCTCGACGCCGCCGCCGCCGCCGCCGCCAACACCACCACCACCACCACATCCTTCTCCGCCTCA
>Ga0247770_1001192_pt1 | contig 21875 bp, 2 predicted proteins | sample UWRJL136409B6_FD_179943 | JGI IMG/M metagenome (GOLD analysis project Ga0247770, IMG submission 179943) | Plant litter microbial communities from Arlington Agricultural Research Station in Wisconsin, United States - UWRJ-L136-409B-6 | ecosystem: Environmental > Terrestrial > Plant litter >... | reverse complement strand
TTTTTTTTTTCTTTTACTAACTTTTTTTTTTCCCTATTAGCACTTATTTTTATGTGGAGCTTATTAAGGGCTTTAAAGGCCCGGCCTCCTTATTGGGTTTAAGGTCTTTATAACCCTGGTTAAGGTTCTGATAAATATCCTTCTATACCTATTAAAGAGTTTCCTACTGCTTCTTAGGCTTTAAGTCCCATAGTAGTCTTACTTTTTAATATGGTAATTTAAATGTCAGATCTTATTTTATTTCTAGTTTTTATTATTAGTTTTAGTTAGTCTGGATTCTTTTAATGGAACTCTGTAATCAGGTCTAGGTATTTAAGATTTTTAACTAGCTCTTATAAGTTACTCTTAAGGCTGTAATTTAACTACTTAATAAGATACTTAAATATGTTTCCTCCCTTTTATAAATTTATAACTTCCTTAACGTTATACTTATCCTTATTAGTGTTAACCTTAACTTTCTTTTTTAAAGGAACTCCCCTTAGGGCAGGTTTTAAAAGTGAGACGTGAAAAACCTTAATCCGCACTTTTATACTAGCAGGTAAATCTAATTTGTAATTAGAGGTAGTGACCTTTTTCTTAATTTAGAATGGTCTATATCTTTTAAAGTTAAGTTTTTTACTAGGCTGTTTTAAATGTAGGTTTTGGGAAAAAAGGTAAACGTGGTCCCCTTTCTAAAGAGTTGGTCCCTTAACTTATTTACCATTATAATAGAGTTTTTCTTTAAATACTGGCTATTTAGTTTAATGTTTATTAATAAACTTTTTTATCTGTTTACGTGTGAATTTAAATTCGGCTTACAGGTGGTTATATAGTTCTTACATCCAGTTTATATAGACTGTGGCTTAAGGGGTGCTGGTAGGTGGGCTTTGACGGAGCTTAGGCTCCTTGCTGTAGTTAGTGAAGAATGGTGACACACCTGTTAACTTAACTAACGTTATGTTATAAGTTATTTATACTGTTAGTAACAGTTTAAGTTAATTATCTTATTTAAAGTTAACGTAAGCTTAAAGATATGTTATAAGTATCTAATTAACTTACTCTATTTAATTATCTGTTTATAGGTGGAATGCTGTTAAAAGCTTGCTTTTTACACTTATTCTCTATATTAACCTTTATTAAAACTTCGATATAATTAGCTTATCTTAATCTGTAACAATGTTATCTGGTTAAAGGTGTTATAAAACCACCTCTTTCTCGAAGATATAAGCGAGTTACTTTACTGTTATGTCCTTTAAGGTTAGTAAAAAGTAGGCTTATTTTATTAATCTGTCGACTATTATAAGGATCTAGTTATAAGTGACTTTTATAACAGGGTCCTTAGATTTTAAGATCCTAATAACGAAATTAAGTGAGATTAAACTTTATAGCACCTGTGGTATAAGGAGTGGTTTAAGAAGCCTATAAGGCTTATAGTGTTAATTCTGCTTTTAGTGGCAGATATTACAGTTATTAACCACTTCCTTAATTAACTTTTTTATTCCTAAGAAGGCGTACGCTTACTAGGCTTATATAAGAGTTTTAGCTTAGCCTATATGTCCTTTAAGTTAAGACTTATAAACCTGTTAAACGTACTCCTTCCACTTTCCCAGGTTGTAAATGTACGGTTTCTCTTAATATTAAAGCCTTGCTCCTGGTTTAGGTGTACCGTTTACACCTTCTAATAGCTGTTTTAACTAATAATTAGTTTCGTTATAGTTTAAATGTATTAGGCATTCCTTCCTATAATCTTATACATGCTTTAAGAAGTCTCCTAAGGGGCACTTATACTTACAGGTGCCTTTTACTAACCTTCTTACTTAAAAGTCCTGTTATTACTAATAAATGTTATACTTTGTTTATAAGTTTATATAAATGTTAATAGTTTATTCTAGTGTTTAGTTATCTGACATTTATAGCATATGCTCTAATATGCCGTTTTTAGCTTTGTTAAATATGGTAACGGGGATTAAGACTGGATTGGCATCCTTATGGTCCTGTCTCTGATTAAGAGCGTTAGCTTACTTATTATCTTTTCCTTTAACATAGTGGATCTAGAAGTGGAATGGGGCTATTAATTCTGCCCACTGTGCTTGTTATAAACTAAGTTCCTTCATTAGGAAGTATTAAAGGTTATTATAGTCTGAAAAGACCTGGACCGGTTCCTTTATACCGCTTAAATATAGTGCCTACTTAATAAAGTACTAAATAATTGCTATTAATTCTTTATTATAGATTGGATATTACAGGGCTGGGCTGTGGATTCCTTTTAATAAGAAGGTAACTGGGTGGTGTTTCCTATTATCCTGGACTTAGCTAAGTTCTCTGCTAATTATAAACTCTAAAGAGTCTGTCTTAACTTAGAAAGGCTTTAAGAAATCAGGGAGGGCTAAGACTGGCACTGTGATAAAGGTGTGTTTAAGGTCCTTAAACGCCTTCTACTGTCTTTCAGTCCACTTAAACGGCTTTCCTTCACCTGTAAGTTTATAAAGTGGTCTTACAATCTTTATAAAGTACCTGATAAAACAGTAATAGAAATTTACAAAGTTGATAAAGGTTTATAACTCTTTTTAATTCTTTGGAGTAGGTTAGTCCCTAACTGTCTCTATCTTCTCTAATTACATTTTAAACTTTCTAAGGGTTACTTTAAACCTTAAATAGTTTAGTTCCTGAATATAGAAATGGCTTTTCTCCAGGTTTACTGTCAGCTTTACTTTTTTAAAAGCTGTTAGAACCTATTATATATATTTTTAATATTCTTTTAAAGTTTTAGAATAAATTAGAACGTTATTTAAATATATAAAGATAAACCTGTTAAGGAAGGGGTGGAGAACACTGTTAATAAGGCCTTAGAAAGTCGTAAGGGTGTTTGTTAATCCTATTAGTATGATATAGTACTGGTAATACCTGTTACGTGTCTGAAATGCCATCTTATGTTCGTCCTTTTCCTTTACTCTGATGTGGTTAAACTTTATGGGAAAATCAAGGCTGGAGAATTAATTTATTTTAATAATCCGTTCTTACATCTTTATAATAAGTGGTAATAAGTAGCGGTTCTTGATTATATCTTCGTTTAACGTTTAGTAATTAATAACTATGTATAACTTACCGTCTCCCTTCCTTAGGACGAATAACACTGGGTACCCTGCTGGGGATTGGGACTTTACGATAAATCCGTTTTTCAGATTTTTATTAACGTACTCCTTTAGGGTTTCTGCCTGTTAGGGGTTTAAATAGTAGGGCTGGAAGTTATGGAGCTTTACTCCCGGCTTTAACTTAATTTCGTAGTCTTATAATCTGTGGTTTAGTAGTTACGGTATCTTTTTTTAAAACAGGGTGAACTTCCTGTATTTTACAGGTACCTTAGATAAGTCAACTTCTTTACTTATTTATAGGTTAACTTCTTACTTTTTTCCACCTTTTAAATCGTTATTTAAGTAATGTGGTAGACTTTCTAGTCCTTTAACCGTCTTAGTAAACCTGACTTAAACTGTACTTGGTTTTAAGGGTTTAGTGTGCTTTTAAGTGTTTTATGTATCTTTAGAGCGATTTAGTACCTTCTTAGCTTCTTTTAAACAGTAATTACAGTTAGGGGACTTGCTAAAAGCGAGGTGGCCACTCCTTTAGTTAATTACAGGGTTATACTTTTCCAGCTAGGGTAGACTTAGGATTATATTATACCCTACCACTAATGTAATGTTAAAGTCTACTTATTATTTATCCCTGTCTATTTTAATTAGGAGTGGTGAGTGGTGGGTGACTTTACCGTTATTATACTAATACAGGCTTCCTTCTTTATTCCAAATAGGAATAACCTTTTTATACTTTTTATTAAGGAGTTTCCTTTAATTAACTAGCGAGGGGTGTATTAGGTTAGAAGCACTCCCACTATTAATTACTACTTTTACCCTAAACGGCCTCCCTTTTCCGTCTGTTATATTAACATTAATGGAATAATACTTATGCTTTTTTAACATTTAAGTTATAATAACCATCTATCCTTAAAGTCTTATCTAGCTTAACCTCTAAATACCTCTCCTTCTTCTTAGGGTTTTTACTAATTAGCAAACTACTGGTTTCCAGCCCTTTTAAAGGGTTTATAACCTTTTCCTAATTCCTTCTAGAAAAACAGGCAGCTTTAATAAACTTAACAATTAACCTTTTTTAAGTTTTTACACCTTAACGTCTAGTTAACTTTAAACGGTACGATGTTCTTAAAGTTTTTAATAAGTTAATAATATGCTCTGTGGGCTTAGATTATAATAATATCTTTTTACTCTTAAATCTGTTAGTAGTCTTCCCGTTTCTGCTATTCTCTGGCTTTTCCGTTAAGATGTAACAAGCACGTTATAACTGGGCAGTTATTAAATACCCCTCCTTACCAGCACGTGGTGGGGGCTTGGTTAATTACGGTGACCTTCTGCTTACTATTAGACTTTTTTACTAGGGAGTAGGAGACTTAGTAGTAAGCTGGTTCTAGCTTTACCCTTATAATAGTGTAGTCCCGTCTCTGTGTGTTTAAGAAGTGGTTATAAAGGGCCTTAAGTTTATAATACTGGTTAAGAGTGTAGTTATTATATATATAGTTAATTTACAGTATGTCCTTATAGTTAGGGTGGTTAACGTTAATTACAGGTGCGGTGGTTGTGGAGTATAGTATGGGGGAAGTGGTGCCTTCTTTCTTTTCTTCTTCCACTTATCTTTACGTACGTTACTTTTCTTAAACTTCTTTTTAAAACTTAGGTAATAATAACCCAGCTTGTTCTTTTATAAAATAGTCTTCCTTAATAAAACGGTGTTTAAGCTAATTAGTAAAGTGAACTCTATTATGGAGTTTTAACTTAATTTCCACTACTCTGTTTTTAAACGTCACAGTAAGGCCTTTAACTTACAGGTCCTTTATTTCGTTTACTAACTCTTAGTGTTTCTCCTCTAACTCCTGGATCCTCTGTTGGTGTGCTTGCTTTGTGCCTTCTTAGGGAACCTTTAAGGTACTGGTTTGAGGTATACTGGCTTTGGTGTGGGGTAGTTATTTAAACTGTCCTTCTTCCAGGGAGGTGAGGGTGCTGATTTACTTAGTATATTTAAAGTGTTTAAGAGTCTTAAGGGGTATTGTTAAGAAGAACTTTTGTTTTTCTAACTTAATTCTTTTAGCCTGTTCTCTTTCACTTTCCAGGGCTTATTTTACTGTTTGTGTGGCCTGGAGGGCTAATTTTTCAACTCCCTTGACTATTTTAGTAAGGTTTAAGTTAGGGTCCTTTTTAGACTTCCTTAGTTCCTAGGCTTACAGGGTAAGGTTCTTAAGGCCTGTAATAGCTAACTGGAACATCTTTTCCTAAAGTTGGTCTTTTATAACCTGCACTTTTAGTGGTTTTAAGTTTCCACCTTAGAGTCGGTCTTTTACAACCTACACCTCTATGGCTAACTCTTTTAAGACACCTTTAAGGACTAGGTACACCATATCCTAGGGTTCCTCTTCCTTCTCTTCCTTATCTCCTAACTTACACTTATTTATTTAAGTGTAGTTTTCTTTATTACCTGCTATCCTGATATAGACGTCTTTTAAGTTAAACCTAATATGCTTTCCTCCCTCTGGAACCGGCTTCTAACTAACTTATTTTGGTGACAGGTATTACCGTGCTATATAGCCTTTCTTATTATAGTTGAAGTATTAGATTTAAGACAGGTCTTTAGACTGCTTTTATTATTAGTGTTATTAAGGCTTATTGTGGTTGGGTTAGTTTTAACGATTTACTATGTTAATATTTATTAGCCTGGGGTGATGACCTGTCGTGGTTAACTGGTTCCCCTTTTTCGGTTTATTTGGCTGGTGAGGGGTTTATTCCTTTTAGAAGTTTTTCTAATAATGGTGATTATAGTACTGATTATTAGCCTTAATGGCCATTTTAACCAGTTCTTATAAGTGGTCTGGTCGGTCTTTTTAATAGAGGTCTCTGGTGACGTGTTCCTTTAGGCCACTCCAGAACAGTATTATTAAGGCCTCTTAGCTGAGTTTAGTTTTTACTGCTTCTAATTTAAAGCGTGTGGAGAACTTAAGGACTAAGGACGTTTGCCTTAAAGTTATAAGGTGTTATTTAGCCTGTTAGGGGGCGTTTAGTTCTTTAAACTTAGTCTGGAGTTAGTTAATGAAAACGTTAAAGTTATTGAAAAGAGCCTAAGTCTTAAGGGCCTCTTTACACGCTTTATTTATAGAGAGGTTATTAATTATTTTTATATAAGGTTTATACTAATAAGCAGTTACTTTATTTAGTAAGGCTCTAGTGAACCTAACCTTTCCTTCTTCTTTAAAGAACTGCTTATTGTAATAAGTGACATAGCTCTGGAGCTGGGTTATCCAGGACTCTAGTTATATAAAGTCTCCCTTAAAGCGTAAGGGTGGGGGGAGCTTTACTTATTTCTTCTATAACCCTTTAAGATTATTATTCTCCAGTTTAACAGCGTTAAGTTAGGTTTAAAGTTTCTTAATAAGACTGATATAACTTTTAATATCCCTAGGGAAGGCCTTATTAAGCTTTTTAACTAGTCCTTACTAGTTAAGGTTTAAGTTTTTAAGGTGTACAGTTAACTTATTGATAGTGGGGAGTTAAAGCTAGGCTTACACCTCCTTAATCTCCTTTCCTTTTTTAAAGGTTAATATGTTAGTGGGAGGGAGGTGGTGTCTGGGAATTTAATAAATAACGTTTAGAACTGGGATGTTAATATTATATTATAACTTATACCTATTATAGGCCTTAAGAGGACTAGTGTGGGTTAAGACAGAACGTATAGCAGGACGTTAACAGGTAAGGGGTGTTTTAAAGACGGCTTATTAAGCTAGCACTTTTAAATGGGGGTTTAATGTCACTGTAGGTTGTTATTATTATAATGTATAGAGGTGAGTCTGAACAGTAGGATATAAATAAATAATTAAATATTAACGTGAGGAATTAGAGTCCCTTATAGTGGTTATAGGTATAATTATGGCTATTTATATTAACTAACTGGGGGGTACTTTATACCTTGTTTATAGTGCTATAAGTGCTCGTTATGTGAGCACTTTACACTGTGTGAGCGTTCTGCTTGTAAGGTTTCTCCTGCTTGCGATGCAAGCACTCAGCATGCTGCGAGCAGCACCTCATTGGTCGTAGGGGCTTCGGGTCTTTGCACCCCTGGCCCAGTGCGCCTGGACGGTGCGCACCGTCCTTCCGCACTGTTCCTTCTGCGGGGGATTTGTCGGGCCGCCCCGGCCCAAGTGACGGCCTGCAGGGTCGTCACACTTTACTTATTATATTTACTGTGGATTAAGTTCCTTTATTAGGAAGTATTAAAGGTTATTATAGTCTGAAAAGACCTAAACTGGTTTTTCTATACTGTTTAGATATAGTGCCTACTTAATAAAGCACTAAATAATTACTATTAGTTCCTTATTATAGATTAGATATTACAAGGCTAGGTTATAGATTCTTTTTAATAAGAAGGTAACTAGGTGGCGTTTTTTATCATCCTGGACTTAGCTGAGTTCTTTACTAACTATAAACTCTAAGGAGTTTATTTCGATTTAGAAAGGTTTTAAGAAATCGGGGAGAGTTAAGACTAGCACTGTAATAAAGGTGTGTTTAAGGTTTTTAAACGCCTTTTACTGTTTATTAATCCACTTAAACAGCTTTCCCTTACCTATGAGTTTATAAAGTGGTTTTGCAATTTTCGTAAAGTACCTGATAAAATAGCGATAAAAGTTTATAAAACTAATAAAGGCTTATAACTCTTTCTAATTCTTTAAAGTGGGTTAATCCCTAATTACCTCTGTCTTCTCCACTTATATTTTAAGCCTTTTAAGGGTTACTTTAAACCCTAAGTAGTTTAGTTCCTAAACATAAAAGTGGCTTTTCTCCAGGTTTACTATTAGCTTCACCTTTTTAAAAGCTGTTAGAACTTATCGTATATACTTTTAATATTCTTTTAAAGTTTTAAAATAAATTAAAACGTTATTTAAATATATAAAGATAAACTTGTTAAGGAAGGGGTGGAGAATACTGTTAATAAGGCCTTAAAAAGTTATAAGGGCATTTATTAATCTTATTAATATAATATAATATTAATAATACCTGTTACGAGTTTAAAAAGCCATCTTATACTTATCCTCTTCCTTTACTTTAATATAGTTAAACCTTATAAGGAAGTTAAAATTAGAGAATTAGTTTACCTTAATAATCTATTCTTACATTTCCATAATAAGTGGTAATAGGTAGCGATTCTTAATTATATTCTTATTTAACGTTTAATAATTAATAACCATATATAACTTACCGTCTCCCTTCCTTAGGATAAACAGTATTAGGTACCTTACTGGTAACTAGGACTTTATAATAAACCCGTTTTTTAAATTCTTATTAATATACTCCCTTAAGGCCTTAGCCTGTTAGGGGTTTAAGTGGTAAGGCTGGAAGTTACGGAGCTTTACTCCCAGCTTTAGCTTAATTTTATAGTCTTATAATCTATGGTTTAATAATTATAATATCTTTTTTTAAAACAGGGTAAACTTCCTATACTCCACAGGTACCTTAAATAAGTTAACTTCTTTACTTATCTGTAAATTAATTTTTTACTTTTCTTTACTTTTTAAATCGTTATTTAGGTAATATGGTAGACTTTCTAGTCTTTTAACCGTCTTTATAAACCTGACTTAAACCGTGCTTAGTTTTAAAGGTTAGGTGTGCTTTTAAGTATTTTATGCATCTTTAGGGTAGTTTAATACCTTTTTAACTTTCCTTAAATAGTGATTACAGTTAGGGGACTTGTTAAAGGTGAGGTGGCTACTCCTTTAGTTAATTATAGGGTTATACTTTTCCAGCCAGGGTAGACTTAGGATTATGTTATAACTTATAACTGGTGTAACGTTAAAGTCCATTTATTATTCGTCCCTATCCACTTTAATTAGGAGTAGTAAATAGTGGGTGACTTTACCGTTATTATACTAGTATAGGCCTCCTTCTTTATTTTATATAGGAATAGCCTTTTTATACTCTTTATTAGGGAGTTTCCTTTAGTTAATTAATAAGGGGTGTATTAGGTTAGAAGCACTTCTGTTATTAATTACTGTTTTTACCTTAAACAGCCTCCCTTTTCCGTCTGTTATATTAATATTAACGGAATAATATTTATACTTTTTTAACATCTGAGTTATAATAATTATCTGTCCTTAAAATCTTATCTAACCTAACCTTTAAATACCTCTCCTTTTTCTTAAGGTTTTTACTAATTAGTAAATTATTAGTTTCCGGCCCTTTTAAAGGGCTTATAGCCTTTTCCTAATTCCTTTTAAAAAAACAGGTAGCTTTAATAAACCTGGTGGTTAACTTTTCCTAAGTTTTCACACCTTAACGTCTAGTTGACTTTAAATGGTATAACGTTCCTAAAGTCTTTAATAAGTTAATAATACGTTTTACGGGACTGGATTGTAATAATATCTTTTTACTTTTAAATCTGCTGGTAGTCTTTTTACTTCTGCCATTCTTTAACTTTTCTATTAAGATATAATAAACACGTTATAATTAGATAATTATTAAGTACCCCTCCTTACTAGCACGTGGTGGGAGCTTAGTTAATTATAATAACCCTTTACTTATTACTAAACTCTCTTATTAGGGAGTAAGAGACTGTGACGACCCTGCAGGCCGTCACTTGGGCCGGAGCGGCCCGACGGATCCCCCGCATAAGGAACAGTGCAGGAAGACAGTACGCACGGTACTACGCACTGGGCCAGGGGTGCAAAGACCCAAAGCCCCTACGACCAACTAACAGCTGCTCAGTCTTAGTAAAGGTGCTCACCTACTGAGCATCCGTGAGACCTCTAAGCAAGAGGTGCTTAACAGCAGGTTACTCAGTTCCTTACTAAGTAATAAGCCACTGAGTAAGGTACAAGGTACCTTTAGCCGGTTAGTATAGATAGTTATAGTTATATCCATAATTACTATAAGGGACTCTAATTCCTCACGCTAGTATTTAATTATTTATTTATATCTTACTGTTCAGACTTACCTTTACGTATTATAATAATAACAACCTATAGTGATATTAAACCCCTATTTAAAAGTGTTAGTTTAATAAGCTGTCTTTAAAATACCCTTTACCTGTTAGTATCCTGCTATACGTTCTATCTTAACTTATACCAGTCCTCTTAAGGCTTATATCAGGTATAAATTGTAATACGATATTAACGTCTTAGTTCTAAACGCTGTTTATTAAATTCCTAGACACTACCTCTCCCCTACTAATATATTAACGTCTGGAAAAGATAAGGAGATTAAGGAGGTGTAAACTTAACCTTAACTCCCTATTATTAATAAGTTAACCGTACGCTTTAAAGACTTAAACCTTAATTAGTAAAGACTGGTTAAGGAACTTAATAAAGCTTTCCCTAGAGATATTAAAAGCTATATTAGTCTTATTGAAAAACTTTAAACCTGATTTAACGTTATTAAGCTGGAGAATAACGACCTTAAGGGCTTACAGAAGAAATAAGTGAAGCTCCCTCTACTGTTACGCTTTAAGGGAGACTTTACGTAATTAGAATCTTAAATAGCTTAGCTTTAAAGCTATATTACCTATTACGACGAGTAGTTCTTTAAAGAAGAAGGAAAGGTTAGGTTTACTAAAGCCTTATTAGACAGGGTAACTGTTTACTAGTATAAACCTTATATGAAGGTAATTAACGACCTTTTTATAAACAGAGTATGAAAGGAAGCTCTTAAGACTTAGGCTCTTTTTAACGACTTTAACGTTTTTATTAACTAACTTTAGATTGAGTTTAAAGAACTGGACGCCTTTAAGTGGGCTAAGTAGTGCCTTATAGCTTTAAAATAGACATCCTTAATCCTTAAGTTCTCTATACGCTTTAAGTTAAAAGTAGTAAAAACTAAGCTTAGCTAGGAGGCCTTAGTAATGCTATTTTAAAGTAGTTTAAAGGAATATATTACTGGAGACCTTTACTGGGAAGACTAACTAAACTGTTTGTAAGAATTAGTTAAGATAACTATTAAGGCTGATAATTAGTATTATAATTACTATTATTAAAAGAACTTTTAGAAAGAACAGACCTTTTACTAGCTAAATAAGCTAAAAAAGGGAAACCAGTTAACTATAACAGGTTATTACCTTAGGTTAATGGATATTAGTATAGTGAACTATTAGAACTGACTTAACTGTAATAAACTGTAATAATAGCAGTAATAAAAGTAGTTTAAGGACTTATTCTAGGTTTAATATTTTAACTGTGATAAAAAAGAATATATAGCGTGATAATACCTGTTACTAAAATAAGTCGGTTAAAAACCCGTTTTAGAAGGAGGAAAGCACGTTAGGTTTAACTTAAGAGATGTTTATGTTAGGATAGTAGGTAACGAAGAAGATTACACCTGGATAGATAAGTGTAACTTGGGAGACGAGGAAGAAAAGGAAGAACTCTAAGATGTAATATACCTAGTCTTTAAAGGTGTTTTAGAAAAGTTAACTATGGAGGTGTAGGCTGTTACAGACTGACTTTAAGGTGGAAACTTAAAACTATTAGAGGTGTAGGTTATGGAAGACTAACTTTAGGAAGAAATGTTTTAATTAGTTGTGGCAGGCCTTAAAAACCTTACTTTATAAGCTTAGGAATTAAAAAAGTCTAGAAAAGACCCTGATTTAGACCTTATTAGGATGGTAAAGGGAGTTAAAGAGCTAGCCCTCTAGGCTATTAAAGTAGTAAAGTAAGCCCTAAAAGGTAAAAGAGAATAAATTAAGAGAATTAAACTAAAGAAACGGAAGTTCTTTTTAACAGTACCCTTTAAGACTTTTAAATACTTTAAGTACGTTAAGTAGGTTAATATCCTTACCTCCCTAAAGGAAGGACAGCTTAGATGGTTACCTTGCATTAAAAGTGGTGTGCTTTAAACTAATACCTTAAAGGTCCCTTAAGAAGGTATAAAGTAAGTATATTAATAAAGGACTTAAGAGCTGAAGGAGAAACATTAAGAGTTAGTAAATAAAGTAAAGGATTTATAAGTTAAAGGTCTTACTGTAACGTTTAAAGATAGAGTAATAGAGATTAGGTTATAACTTTGTAACAGAATTTGCTTTATTAATTAGCTTAAATATCGCCTTATTAAAGAAAACCACTTTATAGAAGAATAAGCTAGGTTGTTATTACCTGAGTTTTAAGAAAAGGTTTAGGAAAAATAATGTATATAAAGGTAAGTGGAAGAAGAAAAAGAATAAGGTATTATTTCCCCCGTTCTGTACTTTACAACTATAACACCTATAGTTAATATTAACTACCCTAATTATAAAGATATACTGTGGATTAATTACATATATAACGACTACGCTCTTAACTAGCATTATGGGCTTAAGGCCCTTTATAACCACTTTTTAAGCATATAAAGACGGGATTACACTATTATAAGAGTAAAGTTAAAACTAACTTACTATTAGGTCTCTTACTTCCTAATAAGAGAATCTAATAATAAGCGGAAGGTTATTATAATTAACTAGGCTCCTATTATATGTTAATAAAGAGGGGTATTTAATAACTACTTAGTTATAACATACTTATTATATCTTAATGGAAAAGCTAAAGAATGGTAGAAGTGGGAAGACTATTAACAGATTTAAGAGTAAAAAGATATTATTATAATCTAAGTTTGTAAAGTGTACTATTAACTTATTAAAGACTTTAAGAATATCGTATTATTAAAAGTTAACTGGATATTAAGGTGTGAAAACTTAGGAAAAGTTAACCGCTAGGTTTATTAAAATTACCTGTTTTTCTAGAAGGAGTTAGGAAAAGGCTATAGGCCCTCTAGAAGGGCTAGAAACTAATAGTTTACTAGTTAGTAAAAACCTTAAGATAAAGGAGAGGTATTTAAAGGTTAGGTTAGATAAGACTTTAAGGACAGATAATTATTATAACTTAAATGTTAAAGGAGTATAAGTATTATTCTGTTAATGTTAATATAACAGACGGAAAAGGGAGGCTGTTTAAGGTAAGAGTAGTGATTAATAACGGGAGTATTTCTAACCTAATACACCCTTTATTAGTTAATTAAAGGAAACTCCCTAACTAAAAGTATAAAAAGGTTATTCCTATATAAAATAGAGAAGGAGGCTTATATTAATATAATAACAGTAAAGTTACTTATTACTTACTACTTTTAATTAAAGTGGATAGGGACGAATAATAAGTAAACTTTAACGTTATATTAATTATAAGATATAATATAATCTTAAGTTTACCCTGGCTGGAAAAGTATAATCCCGTAATTAATTAAAAAAGTGGCCACCTTACCTTTAATAAGTCCCTTAATTGTGATTACTATTTAAAGAAAGTTAAAAAGGTACTAAACTATTTTAGAGACATATAAAACATTTAAAAGCACATTAAACCTTTAAAACTAAGTATAATTTAGGTCAGGTTTACTAAAACGGCTAAAGGATTAAAAGGTTTACTATATTACTTAAATAATAATTTAAAAGGTAGAAAGAAGTAAAAAACTGATTTATAAATAAGCGAAAAAGTTAACTTATCTAAAGTATCTGTAGAATATAGGAAGTTTACCCTATTTTGAAAAAAGATACTGTAATTACTAAACTATAGACCGTGGGATTATAAAATTAAGCTAAAACTAAAAGTAAAACTTTACAGCTTCCAGCCTTACTATTTAAACCTTTAACAGGTTAAGGCTTTAAGGGAGTACGTTAATAAAAACTTAAAGAACGGGTTTATTATAAAGTCCTAATCCTTAATAAGGTACTTAATGCTATTCGTCTTAAGAAAGGGAGACAGTAAGTTATATATAGTTATTAATTACTAAACGTTAAATAAGGATATAATTAAAAATCGCTACTTATTACTACTTATTATAAAGATATAAGAACAGATTATTAAAGTAAATTAGTTCTTTAGCTTTAATTTCCCTATAAGATTTAATTATATTAAAGTAAAGGAAAAGGATAAGTATAAAACAGCTTTTCAGACTTATAACGGGTATTACCAGTATTATATCATGTTAATGGGATTAATAAACACCCTTACAACTTTTTAAGGCCTTATTAACAGTGTTCTCCACCCCTTCCTTAATAAGTTTATCTTTATATATTTAAATAACGTTTTAATTTATTTTAAAACTTTAAAAGAACATTAAAAACATATACGACAGGTTTTAACAGCTTTTAAAAAAGTAAAGCTAATAGTAAACTTAAAGAAGAGCTATTTTTATATTTAGGAACTGAACTATTTAAGGTTTAGAGTAACCTTTAAAAAGCTTAAAATGTAACTAGAGAAGATAAAGGCAGTTAGGGACTGGCTTACTTTAAAGAACTAAAAAGAATTATAAACCTTTATCAGCTTCGTAAACTTTTATTACTGTTTTATTAAATATTTTACAAAAATTGTAAAATTACTTTATAAACTTACAGGTGAAGGAAAGCTGTTTAAGTAGACTGAAAGACAGTAGAAGGCGTTTAAGGACTTTAAACACACCTTTATTACGGCACCAGTTTTAACCCTCCCTGATTTTTTAAAGCCTTTTTAAGTTAAAACAGACTCCTTAAAGTTTATAATTAGTAAAGAACTCAGCTAAGTCTAAGATGATAAGAAACGCTACTTAATTACCTTCTTATTAAAAGGAATCTACAGTCTAGCCTTATAATACCTAATTTATAATAAAAAACTAATAGTGATTATTTAATGTTTTATTAAGTAAGTATTATATTTAAGTGGTATAAAAGAACCAGTCTAGGTCTTTTTAGACTATAATAACCTTTAGTACTTCCTGACGAAGGAACTTAGTTTATAATAAGTATAATAGGTAAAGTTAATAACCCTGTTCCACTTTTAAATCCACTATGTTAAGGGAAAAGATAATAGGCGAGTTAATACTTTTAGTTAAAGGTAGGATTATAAAGATACTAATCCGGTCCTAATCCCTGTTACTATGTTTAACGAAGTTAAAAACAGCATATTAGAGTATACGTTATAAGTGTTAGATAACTAGATACTAAAATAAATTATTAACGTCTGTATAAATTTATAAATAAAGTATAATATCTATTAGTAATAACAGGACTTTTAAGTAAAAAGGTTAGCAGAAGGAGCCTGTAAGTATAAGTACCCTTTAGGAGATTTCTTAAGGTATGTGTAAGACTGTGGTAAAAAGTGCTTAAAGTATCTAAATTATAACGAAACTGGTTATTAGCTGGAATAGCTGTTAGAAGGTGTAAATGGCACGTTTAAATTAAGAGTAAGGCTTTAGTATTAAGAGAAACTGTATATTTATAACTTAAATAAGTAAAAGGAGTACGTTTAATAGGTTTATAAGTCTTGACTTAGGGGATATATAAGTTAAGCTAAGACTCTTATGTAAGCCTAATAAGCGTACACCTTCCTGGGAATAAAAAAGTTAATTAAGGAAATGGTTAATAACTGTAATATCTGCTACTGAAAGTAGAACTGGCATTATAAGCCTTATAAGCTTCTTAAACCACTCCCTATACTACAGGCACTATAAAGCTTAATCTTACTTAATTTTGTTACTGGGATCCTAAAGTCTAGGGATCCTGTTACAGGAGTTACTTATAACCAGATCCTTATAATGGTTAATAGATTAATAAAGTAGGCTTATTTTCTGCTAACCTTAAAGGATATAACAGTAAAGTAACTTACTTATATATTTAAGAAAAAGGTAATTTTATAATATCTTTAATTAGATAATATCGTTACAGATTAAGATAAGTTAATTATGTTAAAGTTTTAATAAAGATTAATGTAAAGAATAGGTGTAAAGAGTAAACTTTTAACAGTATTCCACTTACAGATAGACGGTTAAATAGAGTAAGTTAACTAGATATTTATAACGTATCTTTAAATGTACGTTAACTTTAAATAAAATAATTAGCTTAAGCTGTTACTAACAGTATAGATAGCCTATAATATAACACCAGTTAAGTTAATAGGTATATTACTATTCTTTATTAATTACGGTAAGGAGCCTAAACTCTGTTAAGGCCCGCCTACTAGTGCCCCCTAAGCCGTAATCTGTGTAGACTGAATATAAGAGCTATATAACCACTTACGAGCCGAATTTAAATTTACACGTGAATAAATGAAGAAGTTTGCTAATAAATACTAAACTAAGCAGTTAGTGCTTAAGAAAGGACTTTATTACGATAGTGAATAAGTTAAGGGATTAACTTTTTAAAAGGGGGATTACGTTTACCTTTTTTTACAAAACCTATATTTAAAATAACTTAGTAAAAAGTTTAACTTTAAAAGATACAGATTATTTTAAATTAAAAAGAAGGTCGTTACCTTTAATTACAAATTAAACCTACCTGTTAGCATAAAGGTGCGGATTAAGGTTTTTTATATCTTACTTCTAAAACCTGCCCTAAAGGGAGTTCTTCTGGAAAAGAAGATTAAGATTAACGCTAATAAAGACAAGTATAATGTCGAGGAAGTCGTGGATTTATAAAAGGGAAAGAACACGTTTAAATATTTTATTAAATGGTTAAATTATAACCCTAAAAGCAACTTATAAGAACTAATTAAGAACTTTAAGTGCCTAAACTAGATTATAAAGTTCTATTAAAAAAATCTAGACTAATTAAAACTAATAATAAGAATTAGAAAAATAAGATAAGATCTGATATCTAAATTACCATATTAAAGAGTAAGACTACTGTGGGATTTAAAGCCTGAAAAATGGTAAAAAACTCTTTAATAAGTACGGAAGGATATTTATCAGAACCTTTAACCAGGGTTATAAAGACCTTAGACCCTATAAGGAGGCTAGGCCTCTAAAGCTTTATAAGCACTATTAAAAAGAAAGTTAGTAAAAAGAAATAAATACGCTATTATTACACCACAAAACTAAAGGAGGAAAAGAAGCTATAAACTAAGTTAAGAAGAGGTTATCAGCTGTAACAACCCCCTGGAAAAAGAACTAGCAGGTGTTCCTGCCAGAAAGCTTCCCTAATCGAAAGATTTGCTAGCTTTAGGAGGAGCAGCCAGACGGGCCTCCTCCTATTCCTAAAAGCAGAGGATCTCTACCTCTTAACTAAATGTAGAAAAAGCCCGCTCCTTTATCCTGTAACACTGGGTTTTAATCCGTTTAAGTTAAATAACAGCTTTATAAAGCTTTTAAGTTTTTAACTTTAAATTCTACGTAATAATGTTATACTTAATATTAAAACGGCGCTTCTTAGAAAGGAGCCGTTAGAGGAAAGTGTCGCTGTAATTAAACACGTCGTATAAAGATAAAGCCCCTGTTAATAAATATTTAAAGTAGCTGTTTAATTATATAGTAATAAGATAGGAAAGCGATTTTAAAGAATAACAACTATAAGGTGATATTTACGATTTAAAAGTTAAAGTAAAGTCTGTAAGGTTACGGTAACGAGAGGTGCTGTTTTTTAAAGTGCGCTTTTACATACAGTTAGCAGGTATAGTTGTGTTAAAGAAAGGAAACGCTCTTACCAGAATTCTTTATGGAAAAAGAATATTAAAGAGGGGGAATTGTGTAACGACCTTACAAGCCGTCACTTAAGCCGGAGTGGCCTAACAGATCCCCTATATAAGGAACAGTGTAGGAAGACAGTACGTACAGTACTACGTACTGGGCCAGGGGTGCAAAGACCTAAAGCCCCTATAACTAACCAGCAGCTACTTAATCTTAGTAAAGGTGCTTATTTACTAAACATCTGTGAGACTTTTAAGTAAGAGGTGCTTAATAATAGGTTACTTAATTTCTTACTAAGTAATAAGCCACTAAGCAAGGTATAAGGTACCTCTAGCTAGTTAGTATAGATAGTTATGGTTATATCCATAACCACTATAAGGGACTCTAATTCCTCACATTAATATTTAATTATTTATTTATATCCTATTATTCAGACTTACCTTTACGTATTATAGTGACAGCAACCTATAGTGACATTAAACCCCCGTTTAGGAGTGTTAACTTAATAAGCCGTCTTTAGAACGCCCCTTACCTGTTAGCGTCCTGCTATACGTTCTGTCTTAACCCGCGCCAGTCCTCTCAAGGCCTGTGTTGGGTGCAGGTCGTAATAGAGACTTAATAATAAGCTGGTTTTAACTTTACCCTTATAATAACGTAATCCCGTTTTTATACGCTAGGGAAGTGATTATAAAGGGCCTTAAGTCTATAATACCAGTTAAGAGTGTAATTATCATATATATAGTTAATTTATAATACGTCCCTATAGTTAGGATAATTAATATTAACTGTAGGTATTACAGTTATGGAGTATAAAACGGGAGGAGTGGCGCCTTATTTCTTCTCTTCTTCCACTTACCTCTATATATGTTATTTCTCTTAAACCTTTTCCTAAAACTCAGGTAATAATAACCTAGCTTATTCTTTTATAAAGTGGCCCTTTTTAATAAGTTAGTATTTAAGTTAATTAGTGAAGTGAACCTTATTATAAAGTTATAACTTAATTTCCACTACTTAGTCCTTAAACGTGACTGTAAGGCCTTTAACCTGTAGGTCCTCCACTTTATTTACCAGCTTTTAATGTTTTTCCTTTAATTCCTAAACTCTTCGTTAGTGTGCTTACTTTATACCTTCTTAAGGGACCCTTAGGGTACCGGTTTAAGGCACACCAGTTTTAGTACAGGGCAGTTATTTAAGCTATCTTTCTTTTAGGGAGATAAGGGTGTTAATCTATTTAATATACTTAAAATGTTTAAAAGTCTCAGGGGGTACTGTTAAGAAGAACTTTCGTTTTTCTAGTTTAACTCTTTTAACTTATTCTCTTTCACCTTCTAAGGCTTATTTCACCGTTTAGGTAGCCTGGAGGGCTAGTTCTTCAACTCCCTTTACCATTTTAGTGATTTCTAAATTAGGGTCCTTCTTAAACTTCCTTAATTCCTAGGCTTATAAGGTAAGGTTTTTAAGGCCTATAACAGCTAACTGGAACACCTTTTTTTAAAGTTAATCTTTTATAACCTGTACCTTTAACAGTTTTAAGTTTCCACTTTAAAGTTGGTCTGTAACGACTTACACCTTTATAGCTGACTTTTTTAAAACACCTTTAAAGATTAAGTATACTACATCTTAAGGTTCTTTTTCTTCTTCCTTATCTCTTAAGTTACATTTGTTTATTTAGGTGTAATCTTTTTCGTTACTTGCTATCCTAATATGGACGTCTCTTAAGTTAAACTTAACATGCTTTCCTCTTTTTAAAATAGGTTTTTAACTGATTTGTTTTAATAACGGACACTGCTACACTATATAGCCTTTCTTATCACAGTTAAAGCACTGGATCTGGGACAGATCCTTAAACTGCTTCTGTTATTACTGCTATTAAAGCTTATTATGGTTAGGTCGATTCTAGCGGTTTATTATATTAATGTCTATTAGCCTGGGATAGTGACCTGTTACGGTTAACTAATTCCCCTTCTTTAGTTTACTTAGCTGGTAGGGGACTTATTCCTTTTAAAAGCTTTTTTAATAATAGTGATTATAATATTAGTTATTAGCCTTAATAGTTATCTTAATTAGCTTTTAAAGGTAATCTGGCTAATCCTTTTAATAAAGGTCCCTAGTAACGTGTTCCTTTAGGCCACTCCAGAACAGTATTACTAGGGCCTTTTAGTTAAGCTTAGTCTTTACTACTTTTAGTTTAAAGCGTGTGGAGAACTTAAGGATTAAGGACGTCTGCCTTAAGGCTATAAGGCGTTATTTAGCCCGTCTTAAGGCGTTTAATTCTTTAAATTTAATCTAGAGTTAGTTAATAAAAACGTTAAAGTTATTAAAGAGGGCCTACGTTTCAGGGGCCTTTTTACGTGCTCTGTCTACAGAGAGGTTATTAATTATCTTTGTATAAGGTTTATATTAGTAAACAGTTACTTTATTTAGTAAGGCTTTAGTAAACTTAACCTTTCCTTCTTCTTTAAAGAACTGTTCGTTATAATAAGTGACATAACTTTAAAGTTAGGCTATCCATAACTCCAGTTACGTAAAGTCTCCCTTAAAGTGTAAGGGTGGAGGGAGTTTTACTTATTTCTTTTATAAGCCCTTAAGGTTATTATTTTCTAACTTAATAACGTTAAATCAGGCCTGGAGTTTTTTAATAAGATTAATACGGCTTTTAATATCTCTGGGGAAGGCTTTATTAAGTTTTTTAACTAAACCCTGTTAATTAAGGTTTAAGTTTTTAAGTTATGTAACTAACTTGTTAATAGTAAGGAGTTAAGGCTGGGCTTACACCTCTTTAACCTTTTTACCTTTTTTAGAAGTTAATATATTAGTAGGAGGGTGGTGATATTTAGGAATTTAATAAATAGCGTTTAAAACTGTGACGTTAATATTATATTATAACTTACACCTAACACAGGCTTTAAAAAGACTGGTATAAGTTAAGATAAAACATATAGTAGGACGTTAACAGGTAAGGGGCGTTCTGAAGACGGCTTATTAAGCTAACACTTTTAGACGGGGGGTTTAATGTTATTATAGGTTGCTGTTACTATAATATATAGAGGTGAGTCTGAACAGTAAGACATAAATGAATAATTGAATATTAGCGTGAGGAACCAGAGTCCCTCACGGTGGTTATAGGCATAACTATGGTTATCTATATTAACTAGTTAAGAGGTACTTTGTACCTTGATCACTGCGTTTACTTAACCTGAGGAGTGATTACAGTGATTAGAATACTCCTGATCACTGTGATCACCACGCTCTTAGCGAGATCAGAGTGATCACTTAACGATTGGTCGTAGGGGCTTCGGGTCTTTGCACCCCTGGCCCAGTGCGTAGTACCGTGTGTACTGCCCTTCTGCACTGTTCTTTCTGCGGGGGATTCGTCGGGCCGCCCCGGCCCAAGTGACGGCCTGCAGGGTCGTCACATTTGCACACTGCGAGCGTTCTGCTCGTGAGGTTTCCTCTGCTCGTGGTGCGAGCACTCGGCATGCCGCGAGCAGCACCTTACTGGTTGTAGGGGCTTCGGGTCTTTGCACCCCTGGCCCAGTGCGCCCGGACGGTGTACACCGTCTTCCGGCACTGTTCCTTCTGCGGGGGATTCGTCGGGCCGCCCCGGCCCAAGTGACGGCCTGCAGGGTCGTCACAGTTAGCTTAAAGAAGTGCCTTAAGTTACATTTCTCTTTAAGATTAACTGTTAGTCACACTTACGTAACAGTCTTAAATATAAATTTATTAAAATGTATCACTCTTACAGGCCTTACAGGCCTATTAAGCTCTGGAATATAGTGGCTTATACGTTATAGTTTAACACTGGGAATACTGAACAGCCTTATAATATAGTGCTGTAAACAACTATTATAGTGGGCTAGTTAGGCTTTATAAGGCGTGTTGCAGTTATAAATGCAGTTGTATTATTTCTACTACCTATATACCTTCTGGGCTGTAGTTAGAGCCCTGTATACTAGCTGGCGCTTATATGGTAGCCAGTGAATTCCGCAAAATCATTTAATATAGAAAATTTTACAAATCAACTTACAGCTATATAAATAAACTACATTATTATATAATAAAAATATCCACAAAACAACTTCTTATAATATAGTGGTCTATACCACTGTAAGTGGTATAACTACAGGGCACTCTAACCCTAACCCTAAAAATAATAAATGCTAGTTAGATTAAGAGAGTGATGTTAAATAACAGAAATTTTATCAGCTTAAAATTGCTGGCGTCGCTTCGTTCGTCATTCCGCGACAGCCCTTCGCTACGCTACGGGGCGCTCCATTCCTCACTTTCGCTCCTGGCAATTTTGGCGTCGGGTATTAAGCTTATTTAAATAAGTGCAGCGAACAAAGCGACAGAAACCTGTCCGGAGGCTAATATATCTATTTAAAGAGATAAAAACATAATTAA
>Ga0247770_1001190_pt1 | contig 21882 bp, 20 predicted proteins | sample UWRJL136409B6_FD_179943 | JGI IMG/M metagenome (GOLD analysis project Ga0247770, IMG submission 179943) | Plant litter microbial communities from Arlington Agricultural Research Station in Wisconsin, United States - UWRJ-L136-409B-6 | ecosystem: Environmental > Terrestrial > Plant litter >... | reverse complement strand
GGTTCAATACTTTCCGCAATGGCGCCATCTACTGGACCTGGGCCACCGGCGCGCGCGACGTGTACAACCAGATATACACGCGATGGCTGGCGCTCGGCGCCCACCAATCCTGGCTTGGCTATCCGGTGACGGGCGTGCAACCTGGCTACGCCGGCACGGGCATCGAGCGCATCAGCGCCTTCGAAAACGGATTCATTACCTGGAACACCAACGGCAATGGCGCTGCAACCACCTTCGCCTACCGTGACCTGCTGGTCGCAAAGTACAACGCCGTCGGCGGACCGAAGTCCAAACTCGGGCTCCCCATCGTCCGGACAATGCCCTTCTTCCTCGACGGGCTCGGCTCGGCCCGCATGGCCTTCCGCGGCGGCAGTGTCTGGGTACCACTCGACACAACAACCCCTCTCGCCCAGTACCAGAATCAGATCAAGGTGCGCTTCCTCGGGCTGGAAAACACCTCACCGCCGTCCTCCTCCCCCTCTCGCGTCTCAGGCGCGGTCTCCGTCTTTGTCCCAAGCACAAGAGCCGTCGGCAACATCTTCAAGATATCCGACTGGCCCTTCCAAAGCCCCAACAGCCGCGTACGGAAGGCCATATACCCCGACTTTGGCACCGGTAACACCGACAACCTGCTATACGAGGGCCCCCCCGCCGAACTCCTCTTCACAACCCAGCACGTCGAGCTGCGCACCAGCAACGCCGCCCAAGTAGCCAACTACCTCGCCGCCTCTATGGCGTTAGACATCATCGGAAGGATCGCCGAAGTCGACGGCATAGGGAATCCGCCTATCGACATCGACAAGGCTTACGCTGGCGAGGGGACTACGTGGGCGTTCCGGATCGGTCAGACGACGCTGCAGACTTATGGACAGAGTGACACTGTGTATCCGTCGGGAACGCTGCGGCTTAATACGGACTTGGTAAATCAGCACTCGCAGCAGAGGGGGCAGTGTATTACGGATCTGAGCACCACGAATTGTGGGTGGCATTTGAGGATTTCGGACACGATTACGGTGCAGGGGCCGGTTGGGTATAAGTTTCATTTTGTGATTGAGAGTTGGCAGGTCTGGGTTAATTTGTAACTGCTATGGATTGCTGGCATAAGAGCTGATGCTCATTGATAAAAGCAGGATCGGGATTTCAAGGAATTCCTTAACAGTTACACGTTCCCTAGATCCTTTTTGCTAGCTGCCCCATTCTGCTCCATTAATAATGTCTAGCCCGATACTCCAGCTAACTGCCAGCCCGAATACAAGCTGCCAGATGATTTTAGGTTTCCAGGCTGTCCAAACTGCATCTTGCCAGGTCAAATTCCATCTTCCAGCCCAGTTCTTCAGGGAGCCAGCAACTAAAACAACACCCGGCAAGGTAAACAAGACCTGGTGGCCCTTTTAAAGGGTGGTAAGAAATAGAGAATTCTTGTATCTCTTAGTATTTAGGAGGGTGGAATATGTAAGTTCAGTGATATCAGCTTCCTCAGGGGAAAGCTGCAGATGGCAGGCACATAACTGCAGGCTAAGATTTAATCACTGGGCTAAATTCCTCCACTTCTTCGACTCGAGCCGCGCACAATCAACTATTTCAACTCCATTACACAGCGACGGAAGGTCCATAACGGACTATCCCCGAATTTTTCAAGAAGACTAGGCAGCGAGTAGACAGGCATCGGCAGAAATGACCTGCACACGTCCTGAACTTCATGGCACTCTATCCGTATAAATGCGATGCTAACGGCTATCGGCAGCAACACATGGCGTTGATAGTCATTTTGTTCTCAGTAGACGGTAGATCCTGCGAGGCCATGGTTGTCGACCCTGATACCTAATGGACAACATCCGGCTTTTTTTGCGAGTCGACGTGCGAGTCACTGCATTTGCTCACCCGGCAAATACGCAAGTATTTGACGCCAAAACTCAATGTGAAAAGATTATCATGATGCATGCCTTGAGCATGGCTCTCAGAGATTGTCTCTGGGACCGGGAACAGGAGATGAGCGATCTATGCTTGTACCGTACCCACATCACTCGTGGCCTTATCTGGGATAGCGATGTGATAGATCTTGTCCTCCCAGATTTCGAGTAGCAGTCGCCCTTAGAGAACTAACCCTTGGAGGATGAAGCGGCTGAAGCGGCTGAAGGCAGACTCACGGCAGGGAATCGATTCCAACGCCACGGGCGGGACGCAAGACGCATGGGTGCACGTGGCGTCCAGCCATGGGCCGAGACCAAGGCCACAAGCAGTAACTATTGAAGATGGTGGAAATTGAGAGCAGCGAGTACACTGTCAGCAAAAAGTAAATGGTTTAAATTGAAACATATCTTTGTCGCCTAAAACTATGGCATGGCTCGTTTTCCCAGCCTCCTTCGCCCCTCTGGAATTCTTCGAAACTCGATTTAGGCCTAGATATTGTACCTATTCACTCGTCCGTGTACGGCAAAAACTATTCGCTCGACGTCTCCATCAACAACAGAACCTCAGACCAGGGCATCCGTCTCTGCTCAAGCAAGCGCCGTGGCTATCTTAAGCTTGTGACGGCACAGCTCGCAGTATCTCATAGCGAGAGCATCGCTCGCCGAAACACATTGTCGGATGGCAAAAGGACTGGCGAGTGTCAGGTGATCTGAGCTATGAGACTGTTTGCTGCAGACGTGGTGGTGCGACGCGACACTCAAAACAGCACCGATCCCGGTGTTGTCGTGGCTGTGAGCGCAGCGATTGGAGGCGTGGCTGGACTTTCGACTCTGGTCAGCATCATCTGGTTTCTTCTGCTACCCGCTGCCGCAAAGAGAAGACGCCGTAAGCATCGAAAAATAGAGGAAATGGGAAGACAAAGAGGCTTGCCGGTCCCTGGTTCGAAGAGCAAGACTCACCTCGCTGCGGGAGCACCCACATCTCCCCCTCTTGTTTACGACTACCACAGCGGGAGATATCGAGAGTTTGGCAATTGGGACCCGCACAAACGAGGCTATGAGCACCAAAAGCCGACCGAAGAGCTTTATTCCGTCCCGGGTCAATGGGTTGGGGAGCTTCCGTCTGCTGCGGTTCAGATGGGAGAGCTGCCCGCGAGTTCGTATTGGATGAGCGAGCTTTCTTCTGTCGCAGTCCAAAGGGCCGAACTGTCATCGAACGAAGTCAGCAAGGTCCAAGAACTTCCGTCGGCGCGGGGTTGGGTGGAGCAGCACATGACGGCTCCGGGCCGGAGGGAAGATCTGTCGATTAGCGCGAGGTTCATGTCTGGGAGAAGCCCCGCGGGCTGGTAACGGAGAGACTGTTCGGGAGCAACCAGGATTGTTGGGAGAAAACAAGTGTCTGGAGATGGCGGTGGTGGGCGAGGAGCCCTCTTTTGCGTCCCGATTGGCATAAATGTGCAAATAAAGGGCCACTGTTCTTTTTGCAGTCTTTTACAGTCCGGGGTCGGATTCCATGTCGTCGACTGCTGTCCATTGTTCGACCCGCCAGCCCTGACCCGGTCTTGGCTGCGGCCATCCACCCTGGGGTTGAACGTACCTTCCTCCTGCCCCATCCGACTTAGGCTTTGCGATAATGTTTGTCGAGTGAATGTCCTTTTTTTCATCCCATATTCATCAAAAAAAAACTCTTGGACTATGCTCACATGCTCATAGGCACTTGACGAAATCCTTGCTCGGCTGAGTTCAAACCTTCCTTCCATCTACCAACATCTTCGCGACGATCGCTGATCCCAATCAGCAACGACCAACCTCACTCATTGTCGCTCATTCTCGAGCAACTATTTTCTCTATCCGTACGGCAGCGTTCAATCTTCACCAGACGATCACCGACCGGGTAAAACCAAACATTCACTGCCTCGCGCCATGGCTCCCCACTAAAGTTGTGGTCATTCTTGGCTTCCCGACTGACCTTCTTCCAGACCAGGTCATGCCAACTTCCCCTCGCAAGATCGCGCGTCATGACCTCGGTATTCTAGAGTTTGCGCAAGCGGTACGTCCAGCCGCATCATTCCCTGTTTCTAGCACAGTCACAAGCCCTAAGCCTGATTCGCTGACAATCATTCAAATGACAGAAAATGGCCGACAACCACGACGACTCAGTCACCGCCAATCCCGGCGGAAACGACGACATGTCCCAGATCTTTGTCCAGTTTGAGGCAGCGATTCACGCTCTGGAGCAGGCTGGCTCCCAAGCACTTGCCCAGAAGGCGACACCCGATGTCGACAGCGATGAGAACCTCGAACTGGCCAAGTTCTACAGCGCCGCTTTGATCGATGCCCGCGAGGCGCACCGCAGCCTTTGCGATATGGAGCAGGGCCGCAAAGAGAAGGAGGGGCTCAAGCAGGGAATCGAGCGGATTGAGAAGATGTTGGCTGATGCTAATGGCCTACTCCGCAGTCTCAATAGGCGTCGCTAGTTCCTACTCAAGCGCTGTGTGCCTATGGTATTATTAGTACTACATTGAGCTGTCAACATGGTCGTTGTCACCAGCTAGGTGGCTGACTTGGGGCGCAGTAGCCGCGCAATAAATTCAGTGGCGCTGAGACGCATCTGTCGTTGCATGTGGTCTCCATGAGTGCTTGACGCTCGTGTCAAGAGCGTCGCCGTTTTTTTCTGCCATCAGTAAACATTTCTGTTCCCCCACTCTTAAACGTGTTAATTGTATCTGATGCCTCCCGCTATCCTTTGTAAGAGTCACAGCAACAAACTACGTTGTGACTAAATCGGGCATCTTCAAGTTTGTTGTAAACTAGCAATGACATGCTCGTCTCATTTAGATGCAATCAACACCTCAACTTCCCAGACGTCTTCAGAGAGCGCCTCGACGCCATCGCAGTCACAATGGACGTCTATGGGCTGTCAGTCAGCGGTTGAATAACCGGTAACCATCTTTCAAGGATGGAAAATGGGAGGGTAGTGTCGAATATTCTCCAGCCCCTGGGTTGCTGGACAAGCTCCAACGAAAGCTCAAAGTCCCCGTGGGCGGCTGCGAGATTGCCGGGATCGTCGGTTCATTTGCCCTAGTAGCCGAGTGGCATTTGATGCCGTGGGAAAAAGTTGAACAAGTCCTTGCGACCGATGAGAGCCTTCGGCTCCATCATGATCGTTGGCCACAAGGCATCAGCAAGTTCATATTTGTCTACACCTACAAGTGTAAACAGCATAAAAAGGAACACCGTGTCTTGATCATTATGGTTGCTTCTACAAGACATGGACACGCCGAGCTCCTCATCATCGATGCTGTGCACTCCACGTGCTTCAAGCTTGCGGATGCAATCAAGCAGATTCGGAGGTTCACGACTCCGCGGATCACGACTCTCAACGAGATGTACGCACGTTCTGGTGGGGATATCAAGCAGACTGACATGTATGTGCTCATGCATGCGCTCAGTCTCGTCTCGGTTGGCCATCTTTTTAGAGCAACAATGGAGAAAGACGAGATGTTCTAGTGCCGTCAGTACATTTGGCGTAAACTGGTCTGGGATGGACCGGCGATTCAGAGGGCAGTTGCTCAGGACGGTGAGCAGGAGATTCTTGGCGGCGGTTCCGGTTGTGCGGAGGGATTAGACGAGGATGGCGAGGACGAGAATATGAGATTTCAGCGTGCTGAGACTTTTTCGGACATCTACGATTCGTAGCGCTCTTGGGCCTGTACCTAGGTGATTTTCAATTGATGGTTGTGGTGCAGGGATAACATGGAGGGCATTAATAATAATGCTAAATTCATGAATCAAATACGAAGTTACATACCAGTCCATGTTGAATCAGATGAGAGGGATGTTTCTTGAAGTTTAAATGCAGGCCAAACTCGATAACGAGAATTGACATGTCTTCCGCCATTCGCATTCAGGTACGCCAAGATACCTTAGGTATTGTTCCTCAATGCAACCGATCAATCTTCCAACTGTCGATAGTCAGGTACGAAGTTGCGCAAAAACCACATCTCAAGGTTTTTCGTTTCTACAAAACGGTAACCCCTGGAAGCTTTGCTGAAACGAAATCTCGGATTTTTGTTTGTACAAAACCGTAACCCCCCTGAAGCCTTGCAGAAACACCTAAATCTCGATTTTTTTTTTCGTTTCTATAAAAAGTTAACCCCCTTGAGCCTCTCAGGGACTGCCCCATAGCCTCGAATTGATAAGTTAGCTGAGGAAGGTGCTCCTGAATGAGGTGGGTCTACGAAGGCGCTCGGGGGGCAAGCCGTTCAACCCACACATGCAAAGCGGGCGTCGGCGAGAAGATACCCGACTGTTGCTCGGGTTAGGATGGAAATATGCCAGGCGGTCACAGGCCCGCCCTCTGCAGCTTCTGCGTCACGCAGCCCCGTCAGTCACACTCCCGATAACTTGATCTCTGACACAGCCCCCGCACAGCCAACTCCGCCTTTATGAACTGCTGCTTGCCAGTGCGCATCCGTCGCCTTCGTGCGAGTTTCCCGCTTCTGTGGTTCGATCAAGACCACAACGACAAACCGGCGTCTGTCGACCAGCGCGATGTTCCTCACAACGCGATTTCGCTGTCGAAATGCGGCGTCATTGCTCAACAGCAAACAATACCTTTGGCTCAAGCGAGCCCGCCCGACAGTGCAAGGGCATGCAGCCGGGTGTCAACGGCCATCGAACTGCAATCAACCGCCTTTCTCGTCGAGGTAGATCACCCCGAGTCAACCCTCCAACTGACTGATTCTGCCCGCTTGCAGCCCCTCACCGTCTTCCACACGCCGCACGGGGTCTATTGCGACCAGATACGAGACCTCGTTCTCCAATATGAGCAACAGGATGATGTCATGGCCCCCGGTTTCCTGGGCACGATTGTATTCGTGACGAAAGACCAGACGCTCGGCGAGGATGCACTGCAGCTACTTGGGTCGCTCGGCTGCAGTGTGGTTTACCTTCTCCCCCAGCCCTTGATCCAACGGGGACCCTTCTTCTACTCGTCTGAAGGCACAGAGGAAGCTTTCACCTCAAGGGTGTACGAACAACCTGTGGAAACCGTGCGTACGGAAAGCTGTACGGTCCCTTGAAGGTATCCTTAGCAGCAGTATGGAATGTGAGGGAGCTTGGTGCCATCGTTGTGGGCAAATCGAAAACGGCCGAGTTTGCAGGCAGCCAGGAGGTCATCGGAGACTGGGTCGACTACTCGTCTGTATTCAACACTCGTGCCGACGGCTACCTTCGATATACCGGTAGTAGCACTGGTAGCGCATCTGCTGTCACTGCCTACCCCTAGGTTGATATCGGTCTAGAGAGCGATGGTACCAAACCCTAAAACACTAAGCCTACTCTCCAAGCAGCAATACTGACGCAAATATCTACCCTACCTAGTATACACTTATTGTGACGACCTTGCAGGCCGTCACCTGGGCCGGCGCGGCCCGACGAATTCCCCGCAGAAAGAACAGTGCAGGAGGACAGTACGCACGGTACTGTGCACTGGGCCAGGGGTGTAAAGACCCGAAGCCCCTACGACCAATCAGAAGGTGCTCTGTTGCTCTGGGTGCTCTATCACAGAGCAAGGGAGCAGACAGAGCAGTTGCTCTGTTCGCTCTGTCGCCAAGCCAGAGAGCAGACAGAGCAAGGTACGAAGGTATCTCTTAGTTAGCTAGTATAGATAGTCATTATCGTGACCACGATGGACGTGAGGGACCCTTAGTTCCTCACACTAGTATTACATTGTTCATTTGTGTCCTACTGTTCAGATTCCCGTCTGTGCATTATAGTGACAGCGACCTACAGTGACAGTGTACCCTCGTCTAGGAGTGCTAGCTCAACAAGCCGTCTTTGGATCACCCCTCAAGTTTGGCGTCCTGCCATACGCTCTGTCTTATCTTGTCCGGACCCCCCTCGGGCCCTCGTCAAGAGCAGGTCGTAACAGATAGCTGTAAGATCGAGAGATAAGAATTAATATATTACCCTTAGAATAAAAACATTGTAAAAGCGTTAGTGGGAGATGGTGAATTGAACTAGTTCAGGGGTAAGTAAACAAAACCAGGTGTAAATACCTAGGCAAGCGGTTTCCAAAATAATAGGGACTCATTACTTAGTAGTACGCCTGGAGGAGGCTTTTTTTGCTAGGTCCTCACGTATCTTAAGGTACTGTTACACCATCACTAAATTCCGTGACGATATCAGGCTAACAATAACAGCTGACCAGTTAGCAAGAGCTGTTTGGAAGCTATCCCTGCACAGACCACTGGCTATTTTGCAGTCCCTATTATTTTGGAAACCGCTTGCCAGGCAACACCCCGCACGAGTGAGGGCGGGACCCGCATCAAGAACAGACCTCACACCTCCCACTGAAGCCGGATCCGGCTTGGTGGCTCGCCAACGCGCTGCGCACGCACGTGCTTCGTCTGAGATACTGACCCTTGGGCTGAAGTAGTCAATTCACTGCAGTGACCCCGCCCACACTGCCAGATGCCTGTTAGGCCTAGGGGTTCGGGCTTGTACCTTGCAGGGCTGGCTGCGTGGCGTAGGGGGCCCCAAACCTTCACCCTTCCTCGCTGTCCAACGCCGAAAGGTGTCGGTTGTGGCATCCGCGTAGAGAAACCGCCGTCCGTCCTGCAAAACCAGCGTACGGGAGTGGTCGGGGGGAGACCAACGGCGGACATTGACGTTCATTCCGGCGGGTCAGGATCTAGTTGGCAAGTGTCAGCCACGTTACCATCTACGGGCATGACAGGAGATAGCGGGCGGTTGATGTAGTCCAGCCACTTCGCCGTTACACGGGCTAGCTGGAACCAGAACTCGGTTTTATCGAGAGCTATTTTTAGCCACCACCAGGGTCTTGTTGGATGCTGGAGCCGACATTCGGGCCACCAACAAGCACGGCGAAAACAGACTGCACCTTATCTGCCGGCGACTGAGCGCATGTAGCAGACCAAACCTCTTGGCAAGCGAGAAAGCAGATATTGTCGATATTCTGGCCCGGCTCATGAAAGGCGGACTGGATCCCGTAGCTGGCAATAACTTTGGTTGGACACCAATCGATGCTGCAATGTCTTCGGTCGCATGGCCTCTTCTATGCGAAGCCATGAGGCAGGTCGGGCGGAATATGAGGGAGGAGCTCCGGCGTCTTGACTTCGCAGCAAGCATTAGCATTTCAGAGGTCGAGATTGAGGAGAAACTGTCCGAGACAACTTTGGGTGAGGCTCCACTCTCTACCAAGAGACAAGCCATTCGCTCCACGAAAGCGTCGAGATTTGCTACCTCTGTGGTCAATCTTCCCGGAAACTCTTCCGGAAAGCCCCGTTTGACGAGTTTTACTCCAAAATTGTGAGTGAGCTGGATCAGGGGATAGATTTGATGCTGTACCACCACCCTAAGGAGGGAGAATGCCTTTTGGTTTTGGAAGAAGATTCCTGCTTTACGCTGGACTACTTCCCGGCGAAGATGTCTATGGAGCGGTTGAGGGAAAGGAGTTGGAGGAGACATGTCGCGGTCATTCTTGAGGAAAGGAGTTTGCTATCTTCATACCGGCCTTGCGCCTCTTGACTCTGCAATACTAAGATGCATTACAAAGAGAGCCAGCTGATCCTGTTGTTCTAACAAAGACTTCGGAACAAAGAGCCTATACTCAATTGCCTCCACTCCAAGTTTGAGCACCCAACATCACAGCTAAGGCGTTGACACCAAATCCTGCTCAATCCCCACTAACAAACTCAGCCCTCAAATCCACCACAAAACGCCCATTCAGGTTAGCCTGCAAATCTAACCACACCCAGCAGCGGCGACGACGTGATCTCGGCGGCGAGATTCACCCAATGTGCCACCGTGAGCCATACAACAGATGTGTGCGCATACGCGCCTTGAAGGATGGGTCAATGCGACGGCGTCTCGTAGGGATTGCCGGGGCGTGGATGTGTGTTTACTTTCCTAAGGGCGACAAGTTCCTTCGTTGTGAGGAAGTGGCTGGGTTTATTATCAATGTAGACGCCAGTGGACTCAAGTGGCGGTCTTGGCAAAAGCTGTGCGTTGGGGTTATCATTCTCGTGAGTATTCCACATTCTCTGTTCCTGCCATTTTTTTCCAGCCTTATGAAGTCATGGACTATCACCTGCTCCGATGAGGAGTGCTGACGCGGATGCTAGTATTGGATCGATTGCGCCATTGTTTCACCTTTCGAGGGCAATGCATCACGCGAAAAATGCCCGTGAGGCGCCATCCAATCCACCTGTTTGAAGACCTTCTTAGGTAATTTTGCGTCTCGTAATCAGACGGGCTTGATGTGTGATAAAGGGATGACAGAAAGCCAGGGTACATGGGTCAGCGGCATATGCCACCAAGTAATCCAGCTCGAGCTACGACTCCGAGCGGTTTTGGTCTCAGATAGGTCGACAAGACAACCTAATTTAAGGGAGTTTAAGGGACAGGAATATAATATGTTGAAGTCTGTACTGCATCCTCGTTAGTTCCATGGTCTAAGTCTGTAGTACATCCTCGTTAGTTCCATGGTCTCTGCGGCTTCCATCCTCTGTCTTCGCCCAAGCCTTGGCAGTGTTTCAGTCCCAGATGGTCCCAGAGTATCAGATGATGGTAATCGCCTCCTCCGTTTGAAATTTTGAAGTGAATTCTATAGCTGTGATGCCGCCCGCAGCTGCGCAGACCGTCTGTTTTTCGTGTGGGGAATAACGCGATTTGGGGCGGTGTGAGAACGGCGAGAACGTGCGGGGCTCCGGCTCCGGCTCTACATAGAGGCTTTTGGATCAGTTAAGAGGGGCTAGGGGTGGTAGAGCGGGTGGGTAATCTCGATAGAAACTAGACGGAAAAATAGACGGCAGCCCTGGGCGGTGTTATGGTCATGTGCCTCCATCGAAAGTTCGGTGGTGTATTTCTCCCAACAGACCGCTTGGTTGCAGTATCGGGATTGGCCAAGGAGTTCCCAGCACCCGCAAGTACCTGTTTGCTTGGGGCTGGTTTGATGGGTATGACTGGGAAGCTGGCTAAGGTAGTTGGGTGATTTTCATCGCATGCTATGTCTAATGATTGGCTGTTACGTTGCTGCCTCGGGCCGCGACGGCCGTCGTCATGACTGCGGGGTCCTGACACAGCAATTCCCCCGTCCGCGAGGACGCCCCGCTCTCGATTGTGCACTTCACCTTTCTTTCTGTTCGGCGTGGTCCATACCTAACCTGAACTCCATCAATATGGCAACAGACCTAGACCGTCGAAAACGAGAAATTATCGAGATCGGCGATAGCTCCGGCCTGCGTCTTGCTTGGCATAGGCTCCAGGAACCGGCGTTGAGGGAACTCGTCCTGGTGGAACCAAAAGATTATGGGAATAATCCGGACGACGATACGGGCGATATAGTGTACAGCCGCATCAAAGACCTAGCGCGATTCCTTCACGAACTCGAGCCTGCTTTACACGGAGAGGCAAACAAGCCTCGTACGTTGAAGTGTAAAGGCTGGTATGAAGACCAGGCCACGTCGCAGTTTTGCTTTGTGTATCATCTGCCACCAGAGTGCGCCAACCACACGGAGAAACTGGACTTCGTCACGCTATATCAGGCGTACAGTATCTCAAAGCCCCCTGTTGAGATGCGAATACGCCTCGCGCAGGCACTCGCCGAGACGATCCTGAGCATCCATCAGAGGGGTTGGGTCCACAAAGGCATCCGGAGCGACCATGTTCTTTTCTTCCCGCCGACGCCAGGAGCACGGCCAAGCATCGACTGCCCCCGCCTGGTCGGCTTTGACTACGCGCGGCGCGACGGACCCAATGAGTACTCAGAGAAGCCCATGTAAGAAGCCAGTTGCTGCCCCCTCCACCAACCTTTCCTCCGAATCCGCCCCACGCGATGGCGAAGCATAGCTAACCAACCCCCTCTCTGGTCACGGTAGCGACAAGCATGCAAACTGTTACCGTCACCATAGTGTTCTCCGCGACCCGACCACCACGTTCCGGAGGATTCACGACTATTACAGTCTGGGCATCGTCATGGTTGAAATTGCGTGCTGGAAGCCGCTGGTAAAAATACTCGCGCAAGCTACCGAGCTGCAAGGAACGGAATGCAAGGAAGATCATCTCAAAAGAGTTCGGGATATCTTGAAGGAGTACGGATCCCCCGGATCAGGGGTGGATATTGCCTTCAGAATGGGCAGCATATATCGCAACGTGGTTGACGCCTGCCTGGACGGTAACTTTGACGCGAATGACGGCCCGGACTTGCTTGACTCCTTCCGTCGGCGGGTTGTTGATAAGTTAGGCAGTTGCAAAGTCTAATTGACAACCCTATTTTGTCCCGATATATTCCAACGCTGCCCTAAGCACTCCATCTTTTCTCTTTTGGTTCACAATTCACAAGCAGGATGCAAAGGCATCGCTCCCGGGATCCTTCTGCGCCTGGCAGTAGCGGGACCATCACAGTCGTTATGCGGGGCCTCAACCCCCTCATCGAAAGCTAACCAGGAGTAGTCGGAGTCTCATTCAGCAGAGCTATCCGCTAGACAACAGATTCAGCGTGCTGGAGTATCTGAACTATGTTCTTCTTGTGATCTTTCCAGGCCACATCCCAGGGCGTCTTGCCATCTTGATTTTGTTGCCGGAGCATATGGCGCACCTCAGCCTCATCACGGCAAAACCTCAACAGGACTAGGACAATTTCCGGTTTTCCAGCATCGACTGCCAAGTGTATGGGGATGCGCCCATATTGGTCTTTGGCTATTAGAAGGTCCAGCTTAATCGCGGCGGCCTGTAAGATGGCAGTCGCTGCATCGGCCGAAGATCTTGCAGCCAAGTGCAAGGGTGTCATACCAAACAAATCAACTAGCGAGACTGCCTTGCTTGCCTCGCTATCGTCAAGCAAAAGAGTTAAAAAGGCCGCGTCGCCACGCTGCGCTGCTTCATGGACGATGGTGCGGCCGAGTGCCCCTCTGCTCTCAAGGATATCGGGGACTTGCTCCTGCTCTGGCCTTGCCGGTTCGGCAACGCCGGCCACGAGCTGCGACTGTGTCCTCTCGTGCAATCGAAAACCAATCTGCTCGTTAACGTGAACTACAGGCTCTGCGGCAGCGTCTCGCAAATCGGCCTTGCCGCCTGAGTCCTGGATGCTGCTAGCCCGCAAGAGAAGGTCTCGCAGATAAAATTGTCCGTTTAGGCCCGCGACTTCGGAGGCCGTGCGGCCCATTTTATCCTTCTGCTTTGCCGACCAGCCTGCCGCGAGCAGCTCCGTTACCCGGACAAGGTTCCCCCGCGCGGCTGCTCGATGGAGAGGCGTCTCGACGCCACTCGCAGCTCCGCCAGGCAGTAGTTGCTGTCTCAAAGCCGTCACCGATGACAGTGCGGCCCTCGGCTCGTCCGGGTTCAGTAGTTCATGCAAGTCGAGCGCTGCTTCCCAAGAATATATCCTCTCGGATGGGTCGCGTCTGAGCATCTGAACCGCGGTACGGAGAAAGCGTCGGAGCATGGCGCTGCCGTCCTTTTGCTGCAGCATAGTGAGCCACTCGTCGACCACCGGAGTGCTCTTGACGAAAGAATCGTCAGGATCGGACAGCCGTCTCTCCACTAGGCCTCGCTTCTGCTGTTCTTGGTCCACGAACGTCTCCCTCGCTTTGCAAAACTCGTGCAGCTTGGCACTCTCCCAACCCCACACGACGAGCACCGCAACCTGAACCATGATGCATCCCATGGCCCACATGTCGAAAGCCCTTCCAAACTTCTGGGTCTCGTCTCCCTCCCAGCTGTCACCCTTGTAGTACTCGGGCGGGCGGTAGCTTTTGGTGCCCAGTCCGCCGGTCCCGTCGGCGCCGCTCGCACCGGCCCTGCCGAAGTAAGCTAGATTTGCCATGCCCAGATCCGCGATCATGACGTCGTGGCCGAAGATGAGAATATTCTTGGGCTTCAGATCATGGTGGCTGGCAACTAGCCCCCCGACCTCTCGGTGGAAGCCTGCAAGCGCCGAGACTAGCTGGGCCGCCATACTATACAAACATAGCCTCCGCTCCGGCAGGGAGAGAATTGCTAAGGCGGTGGGGGTCTTTGGGAGGGAGAGCCACGTCTCCATGTCCATGTCAGCGAAGGGGAACAGCATTGAGACGCGTATCGTCTCATAACCGGACTCGTTTCTGCGCTCCGTGTAGGAGGCGAGCAGAGGAACGACATTAGGGTGTTGCCGCTGGCGATAGGCGATGACCTCTTTCATAACTGCCTCTTCCTTATCTTCCTCAACTTCGACCTCCTTGAGAGCCATTTCAAGAGCCTACAGAGCGCCGCCGAATTAGAATGCGTACCTTAAGGAGGGAGAGATGGATTACGGACTAAAGGTCGTGCTAAGAAAGAAAAAGAGAGAGGGGTAGCGGCGGGGGGAATGTGTTGATCACCTTACCTCAGTCATCCTCGGCAAGTCCGACTCTAAGTGCCCATAGGCAATTTTCACCTTGTACACAATGCCAAACGCCCCGTGGTTGACCCTTTCCTTACGTAGGTATGGGAGCACCGCACCTCGGGGGAGCTTGATGTGGTACTTTCTCTTCAGGACCAGCGGTACGGCCCACTCTTCTCTACGCACCCTTTCCATTTCCCCTGCGCTAAGCGGCAGAATGGCCGTCCCATGTCCGATCGGGAACACGTGCTCATCAATTATCCCACGCTTAACGACTATATCGAGAATATAGGCTTGCAGCTGTGCGAGGATCAGAACCGCAGTTAACTTGCGCGCTCTAGGGAGAGCCTCTTCCAGCGCAGCCTGGTCGGCCTGGCTCAGATTCTTCTGGTCATCACATGAAAGCAGCCGCACGACTGAATCGGCGGTAACCAGATCCTGGAGATCCCGCACCGAGATAAAGCCTGGCTGTTTCTCTTTCTGTTCAAGGAGCTTTTCTCGGAGAGACATGGGAACAATGTAACAATAGGGCATAAATATAAATATCAATGAAATGAAATATCGGCTGGTATTGGGCGTCGGGTATCAGACGTACGATATCGCGTGCTGGCTATGCGGTTGCTGGATGTGGGTTGCTGGAGCTCCGTTATGTTCCAAAACTTTCCCCCTCGTTGGAAGAGGGAGATGAGACGGCGGCAGCCGCAATAGCGGGGCACTGTGTAACCAGCCAATCGTGCACTTATAAATTTCTAGGCCCCCCGCACCATGCTCAGAGGCGGGGCTTCACACCCTCCAAGTCCCATCTTCTAACCTTCTCTCCAGCATGTCCTCCAAACCCGAACCCCCAGCTGACAGCAAAGAGGTCAGCGAATACAAGGCTGGCGACGAAGTCTACTATTATCGCGCTGGTAACCCGCATCTCCCTCTTTTCTTTTCCCTTCCCTCCTCCTTTCCCCCTCCTTATTTTTTTTCTATTCTGCTTTTCTCGGAGCATATTCTGATGCCGCCTAGGCAGATGGCGCGATGGCACCATTAAAAGCAAGGGTGGTAGCAGCGATGAGAGTCCGCGGTATCTCGTATGTAGTCCCTTCTCAGCGCTGATGAGTTTGAAACGGGTGTAGGTTGACAGTTTTGTCTAGGTCATGGACAGCGCCAAGCAGGACGAACGGCTTATCGAAGAAGGAGATATACGCAAGAAAACGTGAATGCTGGCATGTTTGTCACTAGCGCGAATGCCTGAGCTGCTGTTGGGTTGCCTCGAAGGCAATGGCAGATTTTCTTTGGAGGCGCAGCATTCCCCGCCCCTTGGTTGCCATTCGCCGCTCGCTACAATTTGCTGTATGTCTGGCAGTTCGCCCCTCTTACGGGGCAAGAGATCGGCAGATTCCTTGAGCTGAACTGGTAGCCATTGGGACGCCGTCTTCTTTGCCCAGTCTTTTAGACAGCCCCAAGGTAGCCAAAGTGGTTAGATGCGCTGGCTGGATTTTATGGGGTGCTTTCCATCATAAGGACGTTCTATCCATCCTTTTCTTGCTTGCTTTCTTCTTCCCTCCCTTTTTCTATTTCTCGCCTTTCTTGCCCTTTCGGGCGCCCTCAATAATATCGTTTCGCTCTCGCTTTCTCTCCTAGACCCGAGGGGGTTATGTGTCGATGGCCGACCCTGTCTCCGCCGCAGCCAACATTGTGACCATCCTCGTTGTCGGCGTCCAATCATGTGCGCATCTCGTTGAGTTTTACCAGAAATTAACCGATGCGCCCGCAGAGGTGAGGCACCTCGCCCTGTGGCTGAGGGCGCTCCAATCGACGTTCAGCGAGCTGCAGACGCTCGCGCAGGACCCGCGCTTCTCGGATTTCCAGGCTCACCTGCCGGCCGGCTTCGATGCTCGGCTCGCCGATTGTGGGGCCGACCTGCGGCAGATGGAATCCCGCGTTCGGCGCGTTTGCACGCGTCTAGATGGCGGGAAGATGCTACAGACATGGGCCAAAGTAAAACACTGCTTTGCCGGCGAGCAGTGGTCGGTCAGGTTCTCTCGCCGGCTCCAGATGTATCATTCGGCCTTCTCCATTGACCTAGCGACAATCCAAATGTGAGGTGATACCCTGTCCCTCTTTTTCCCTCCCACGGCCCTCCTATAGCTGGCATGCTAAACGCACGTCACCGAGCAGCAAACTCACCATTCTTTACAACTCGGGTCCGCCCGTCGACGGATTACCGGGCGACGCCGCAACGTTACCCCATCCCCCCGACAGCACATGCGTCTCGCGGCCCTTGCTCTCCCAGTTCCTCGAGTCCTACGCCGAGCCGGTATCGGTCCGGGCCAGCACATGGCTCTGTTTCAGGGCCAGCCTCGGCAGTTTGGCATTCTGGTCCGGCCCCGTGCTGAAGAAGACATGGGCCGACGCACAGCCGGCCTATACGGCGCAGCTGCGTCCCGGAGGTGGCCGCGATCGCGGCTTCGGATGCCAGGCATATGTGAGCTACGGACATCTCCGGGGAGGATTCTCCGTCTTTTGCGTCTCGAGTCTCCATTCTTCCCTGAGCGGCTTATTTTCGGTGAGGTGGAGCACTCGTTTCCCATGCATCGTCCCCGAACAGGCCGAGATATTCGACTTCGTCCGGACGGGCAATCTAGCAGCCGTGCAGCTCATGTTCAGTGCGGGCAAGGCCACTCCGTGGGACACGGCTCTCGATGGCCGCGGACTCTTGCACGTAAGTTTGGGAACACGATCCCATTCGTCCCCTCCTCCCCATCGCCCACTCTTCCCGTGCGGCCTGTCGACTTAGCAAGCGTGTTCTGACTCTGCAAACGCACACAGGCAGCGGTATCATCCAGCTGCGCCGAGATGGCAACCTTTCTTCTCAGCCAGGGCGCTGATGCCAATTCCAAAGACGAGGAAGGCCGGTGAGTTTAGGCCCGCCTTTTCTATTTTTTTCTTTTTAGTGTATGTGTGTGCGTGTGTATGCTAATGCCATTTGCCCCCTCTAAGCACACCTCTCCATATCGCTGTCAGTCACCAAGGGAACTACGACACGTGCCGGATACTGCTCGAGCACGGTGCCGACCTCGGGAATCGCGACGCCGACGGCAAGACGCCTCTCCACGTCTTCTTCGGGCCCGTGGTGGGCATGATCCTCCTGAGGCATCGTGACGCTGTTGGCGAGGAGCTTGCGACCTGCGACGGCGCTGGCATGACCATCCTCCAGTATACGGCTTGGTCGAGCAAGAGCAAGCCGCAGCATCTCGACGCCTATCTTCAACGGGACCAGGCGTATTCCTGCATCGCCCGCGATGGCGCCGGGAGGTCGCTCCTCCACTTCGCTGCCCAGAGAGGCAACCTCGAGCTTCTCGAATACCTGCTAGGGCTGCCGATCAGCGCCAGCATAGAAGCCCGGGACGCGGGCGGCCAGTCGGTCCTGCACTACGCTGTCTGCAGCAAGAGGACGCGCGCCATCGACTTGCTGTTGGCACGCGGTGCCGACCCCCACGCCGTGGACTTCCAAGGCCGGACGATGCTGCACTGCGCGGCAAAGAGAAACAATCTTGCCGCCGTGGAACGTGCCCTCGAGCTCTGCGGTGACCGCGGCCGGCACGCGCTCGATAAGGATGGGTTGACGCCAGCCGAGCTTGCTTACCGGCACAAGGCCTTTGATGCCGCGAGGCGGCTCGGCTGTACCGGACTGGTAGACAAGTGTGCAAATGGTGGTGTTGGAGGTGGAATTCACGATCTCCATTCGCCGCCTGTGAAGCGGACGATAGGCAGAGGAGTGGCGGCCGAAATATATGGTACGGCCTGTTGTATTCTTCCCGGGACGGGCTACTGGATGGTCTCAGCTTGGGGTTTGATCTGCTGTATCGTCCTACTCAGGACATTACTATAGCGGTCCCGCGGATTAGTTACACATCCTTCACGGTTATTTTGCGGAATATTGATATGCATGGCTCCGCCGCACCCGTCATCTTGCTCCTTCCCCCATTTATTCACCACTCCGAAAGCTATTGTTACTGGCACGCTCTACCGCCTTGAGGATGTCTTCGGCCCTCTTCCTCGCCTTGCCCAGCTGATGTTCTGATGTGTTCGAGCTACTAAACGTGAATGTGCTTGGGAAGCAGGAGAGGACTTCTCTTGCACAGCCGAGAGGAGTGGATCCCCTTTCATCTTTCAAGGTAAGGTCGGAGCCGGCTCTAAGCAGCCCGTCCACCATGGCCGAGTTGCTCAGCAGCACCGCCATGTGGAGCGCGCTGTATCCGATGAGGGCGCACGGCGCCGAGACCTTCTGCGCGGTAGGGTCGAAGTAGTCCAGGACGCAGCCGAGGAGAACTCTGGTGTCGTAGTCGCTCTGCTTCGGATACGGGGCCATGGCCAGCAAGTGTAACGCCGTTATACCGAGCGAGCGGGACACGACAAAGTCAGGCTTGGATCTTCCAGGTCGGTCGCAGAAGAGAAAGCGGAGGCACGCCAGGGCGCCCATGTCATACTCACGGATCAGATGACCCAGAACGGTGTAAGGTTTCGCGCTCTCTAGGTTGCTCCCTTCTCCGTATTCCATGTTGACATCCGCACCATATTCCCTGAGGAGCTCGGCGAGCGTGAAGCACCGGTTCCGCAGCGCGCAAGCGAAGGGCGTCTCGTAGCCTGCGGCACCGTCGTCGACCTTGACGCCGGCATGGAGAAGCGCTCTAGCACACGCAATGTCCTCGTGCGCGTATTGCGCACACTTGTAGAGCAGCGTTAGCGCAGGGGATCCCGGAGCAGGAGCCAAACGGTCTGCGCCGCTCTCCACGAGCAGGCTAAATACAGAGTAGTTTTTGGCTGCGATGGACGCCGACAAGGGGGTGTAGGGGTCGATTGTGACGTGTTGCAGCGACTGGGCCGGCTCGTTGATGGTATCCTTGCAACCATTGTCCAGCAGGAACCGGACCACATCTACCTGAGCGCACAGAGCGGCAGTCGAAAGCGCGCGGGCCATTGGCCAGTGAGGCGTCTCCTGGGAGCAGCGGTTGACCAGGATCGCGAGCGTGTCGCGGGCCCGGTCGCGCCACTTTTCGCCGTGACGTCGTATCCTCGCGAACGGCGTGCCTGGCGCATTCAGACTGCCACAGGCGATGGCGTTGGCCAGCATGACTATGATGGGGCTGTTTGGATCCGTGACACTTCCGAGCCCGCCCCTAGAGACTCGGGAGAGCAGCAGTTCCAGAATGTGCGGGTAGTGGAGTTGCGCAGCCAAACTTGGGGCGGACTTGCCGGCATCAAACATGAACAGCGGCGGGGCGCCGGCATCGAGCAAGGCGCTGACAACGTCCATACGGTTCCTGGCAATCGCTCGCATCAACGGCGTGCCGGCCACAAAGCTGTTCTCGGCGCACCCAATATACCTAAACTCCGAGGCAACCGCATCGAGGCCGCTTTTCGGCAGATTCCTCGCCAGGGCCCGGCAGACCTCCTGGACGTACTTTTCGTCAAAGGATAGAAGCCAGTGTAACGGGGTCTCGCCAATGTTGTTGGCAATGCTCGCGTTAGCCCCCGCTTCTAGAAGTTCCATGACGGGGAAGTAGTGGCCTGACCGACAGGCACGCAACAGCGGCGTCTCACCCCTCGCATCAGCGAGGTTGATATCGACAATCTCCTGGTTAATGAGGTAGGAGACGCTTTTGCGCAGACCGCAGCAGGCCACCTGGTGTAAGATGCTACCACCGAATCTGTCGACCGTGTCCGTGCGGATGACTGTGGCATCTTCGCGCTTCAGATAGCCCATGCAGTCGTTGTCAAAGTGCTCCACGAGCGCTTTCGACATGAACCAAGGCTTTTCTTGCAGGGGGGTCGTAACAGGGATCCTAACGTCGTATACTTGCGAGCCGGTTCCGCCATACTTGACCCGAAGCGTCCGCACCACGTCGTCCACAGTGCCTTCGGACCAGCCGAGGCGACGAAGGTCCTCCAGGGGCTGAAAGTGACCCTTTGAAGCCGCATCCATGGCCCACTCTTCAAACGACAAGTTCCAGGGGTGGTCGGCTGCCAGGAACGATCGATCCAGCGCCCAGCAGCACCTGGTGAAGACGGCCCGCGCCCGGTCGCAACCCGCCTTGGCGGACTCAGCCAACCATCGCAAGCAGGTCTTCACCGCATCGTCATTTTCCACAGTATCAACCATCCGGTTCAATTGCAGCTCTACCAGCCCATATTTTGCTTCGGCAGCTTCCTCGGGTCGTGCTGAGGCGTTAATGGCTCGGCGAAGCTCGTTTTCTATGAACAGTGCCGTGGATGGATCCATCTCACGATGCATACTAGAAAGTGAATACTTTGCCACCGTCAGAGCCGACCAGGGAAGTAGTGTCTTTTATTTTTCTGTTTGGCTCCTCTGAGAACAGAGGATGGGCTAAGGAAGGGGGGGGGGAGGGGTGGGAGGGGCTAGGTTGGGTTAAGACGCACAGGCAAGAACGTATCCTGTAATCGATACTGGCGAGGAGCAAGGCTAATGAATTCTGGAAGCGTTCTACGTAGGCCAAATGTTAGACTTTCCTTATCGAAGCTGGCCAACTCGCCCGCGTGGATCTTACCTTGACTTCCGGAGCATGGTGCCCGCAAGAAGCTTCTTGACTTCCTCGAGGTCCCGATCGGCAGGAACCCTCTTGACGGTGAACTCAATAACGATACCCGCTAAGAGCCTCTCCGCTTCGGTCTCAAGCTCCTCTGATAGCTTGGCAAGGTGCTCGCGCATGGTTTCGTCATTGCTCTTGAGTTTGTCGGCCCGCTCCAGCCACGCTTCACCACTAGGGGCGCCGGGATCCAGAAATGGATGCTTACCGTTGGCCAGGATCCTCCAAAGAGCGAACCCCAGCGAGTAGACATCTGTCAACAGCAAGCCTTCCATATCAAGCTGATCGCGCCATTCGGGGGCATGCCAAGGTCGGGTTCCCGATGGCAGGGTCGATGGTGCTAACACGCCAAACATGGCGCCGCCAAAATCAGCCAGCTTGGCCACAAACGGTCGGCCGTCATCCGGATTGTCGAATACAAGCACGTTTTCTAGCTTGATATCGCCTTGCATGATGCTGCATTTATGCAAGGCCTCCAGCCCCAAAGTGATGTCGAGCATCAAATGAAGCCTGGTGAGCAGGTTGTAATGTGTCTCTGGCTGTAGCAGGTCCGCAAGCGTTCCTCTCGTCGCACGCTCCATGATGAAGACCGGCCACTTCCGCGCCCTGTCGAATGGATCCGTCTCCCAGGCTAGACCAAGAAGTGTTACAATGTTCTCATGCTGGCGAATATGCTCATGGGCCAGCGTCCGAAGCTCCAGCATGAGGGTCTTGACACGGCTTCTGAATATGGAATCCGAGTCCTGCTGCTTCCTGGCGGGCGGGATGGTACGCTTGAACACGTACCGGGCATGGTGGTCGGCATAATCGTCCTCGGAAAGCACGTACACCCTGAAGAAATTGCCATGACCCAGGAGGCTCAGGTGTCAGAATCTAGCACTCATGGCCAATTGTGGTGATTGTTGTGTATTGTTGTTGTTCTGTGGAAGAGAATCTCTGGCCTACAGGGTCCCCTATTGCCAAGCCGGCTACTTCCGCGAATGGCTCCAAT
>Ga0247770_1001189_pt1 | contig 21885 bp, 24 predicted proteins | sample UWRJL136409B6_FD_179943 | JGI IMG/M metagenome (GOLD analysis project Ga0247770, IMG submission 179943) | Plant litter microbial communities from Arlington Agricultural Research Station in Wisconsin, United States - UWRJ-L136-409B-6 | ecosystem: Environmental > Terrestrial > Plant litter >... | reverse complement strand
TTCCACCACAAGTAAGTTCGCAGTTGCATATCGAGAGATGTGCCCGCGGGTGATCTGAGTACCGCATTGGCAGACCGCCATCTCGGGTGAGGCAGTTGGAGTGTTTGTGATACGAGACAAGATCACCATGCCCTAAGCCTTCGGCACATATGGCACGGGGCGTCGGTCGGCCCAACCGGCGCTTATCGGAGCAAGCAGTCCACGAGGTGCGCCGAGGTGCCAGCGCATTGGCGTCCCATCATTGGAGGACACCTCTGGATGGGCCACTCTTCTTGGAGCCCAATCTACCTTATCCGACCGCAGGGAATGGTTAGACCATGGATTGAACGACAAGCATGTTGAGCGATTAAAGCTCTATAATATTTAACAGCCCGTTTCGTCTTTTTCGATGAAATGGAAAAGGATTTCGCCGATGCATCTGCCTTCGGACTATCAGATGAGGGGTGAAAAGCCTCTAATTTATGCAACTCCCTATTTGTGCACCGAATTTTGTGTAGTCGTCATCACGATCGTTGACGCACATTGTCACAACTACATTTTTGTCCTCGGGCTCAGGCCCAACGTTGTCTTGGCCTTTGGTTGGCAAAGGTGGGAGCGTACTCTGTCTCCGCTAGATATTTCCCTTGACAGTCTCGTAGTTCGTTCCAATCAGGAAAATGTGCGGACTATCGGTAAAGCCCCCGACAAGACAAGATAGAGCGATGCGTTTTATCCGTCTTACGTATCTTATATATCCTATCCTCTTAACCTTTAATAACAAAATAAATAGCGGCGGTTTTACAGTAGCAGGACTTTAAGTACAGGGCGCCGTTATGACGAAGGCGGTGGTTTTAAAGTTATAAACAGAGGATCGAATGGTTTGTTAATGGCAGTGGGCCATCCCTAGCGTGGAACCGCGCCACAGCCGCACGCCTTAGAATGTGAATAGTCCAACACTACGTAGCGGTATGCCGCCTGCGGTATGCTTGAGTCTCGAGCGGGATGGTGCTCCCAGCATCTTCAGCTACCGTATAAGAACATCTGACCCACCAGTCAATTTCGCCTTGGGACTGGGAGTCTGCCCTGATGGGCCAGATGGTAACAATGCAAAGCGATAGTTGATATGATTGACGCTGTGTCTATGAAGTATGCGCGCTCTTTGTACCATCGATACCCCCCATCCCATCTCTTCCCTCCCCGTTACCAAAATACTGCCTTCCTAGCACCCGAATACTACCGACTGTACCCACGATGACCTCTTAGGTACCACCACTCCAACACGGCCTATAAGTAGCGGCGCATCAGATGCGATGAAATGAAGCCGATGTAGTAAGACTCTCCTAGGCGATGCATAACAACTGCTCAGGCTATCTCCCCGTCGAGATTTCAGTCCCCTTCGCTACGCCGAGGATGAGACTCCAACCCGGTCTAGAGGTTCATTGCTACTGGACTCACGCAGTGTGGCCAGAGATCTACGTCTTGTGTCACAGATTTGTTCCCCCTTCTCTCGTGTAATATACGAGAGCCTGACGGGGAAGACAGGCAATGGTCCCGGTGACGTGGCTTGCCTGAAGTCTGCCCCTGAGCCCCTTGCGGACGTGTTCGACAACTTTTTTGCGACCAATCCGGGGACAGAAAGCCGTGGGATTGATATCGGCGGGTAGTTCTCCATCTGGGAGGGAGTCTCGATGCGAAGAAAATAGTGAAAGAGCTTCCCAATCGATCTCTGAGTCCTGAGTAGCCGTTTCGCAGGTTGAGGATGGCGGATTTGTAGTCTTAGGTTGTGAGTAGGAGGTGCCCGACGAGGAAAGAAACGGCTTCGGGAACCCGTTGGAGATAGTAGGAGGGGAAATGTGTTGGTGCGATATACGCGGAGCCTATGCAGATAAGGTTACCGGGGTTGCAGATAATAAGTGTTTTCTCGAGGGGGTAGGTCTTGATTCGTCCGCCGTCCTGGAAGGCTTACGTATCTCCAAATGTAACAATACCTGCAATGCGATCTTTGACGTATTACGGCAGACTTTCCACAGCGCGATAAGTGATGGCTGCTCCTTGGCTGTATCCTACAGCCATAATTTTGGACTAGGGGAAGTAGATAGCCACATTAGCGAGGACCTGTATCTTGTAAATCCTGTACGGTGGCGCGCTGCTAGGGTAGAAATTGGGTTTAATCAGTGACAGATAATTAACTCCCTGATTAACCACGTTTTCGGCACCAAAATATGTCTTGAGGCTGTTAGAGAGGGCCGGTCCTACCGAAACGCCCTGTATCGCGTAAGTCTAGGTTTTAAGAGCGCTAGGTCGATTTATCTCACCATATTCCCTAGCACCAAGGTCTGTCAAGCCCAAATGAAAATGACTGGCTTACATCTAGTGTAGCTGAACTCCTCTGACCACATTCCCGTCCATGTTTGCCGCTTCTCGGATGCGATCGGCACGGCGGAAGCTAAAATGGGAATCCACGATAAGAAAAAGACGAGCACCAACATTATGCCAGATGAGGTGTTGCTCTTGTAGTCCTAAGCTTTGCACTCTTTTTAGAATAGCCGCTTATAACCTCGGAGGGAGACGCAAATGAGGCAGGCGCTGACGATTACAAATGCCTTGGTGCGTGGCTGCTCTAAAGAAACTGGCCAATCGCTTTCCCCTGAAAGCTGGTCTCATTTACGTCTGGCGCTCCTCGATAGATCATTCTCCGTCCTGTAAATCTACAAACAGGCCCAGCAGCTGCTGAGGAATATCTGCAAGCTCCGGAAGCCGGCAATTTTTCTTGAAAAAATCGGCAACCCCGCATATATCAGCCTTCTAATAGCGGCAGATCTCTCGGATCGTCCTCGCTTCCGTGCGGTATAGCAATCCGGCAATCAATTGCCGACAGTTCCGTGGGGGGCCCCTACAATTCAGAGTAAGAGCCGAGAGGTTTGACAAATTGACGCGCATCTTGGAAGGCAATCGGATGTCGATGCGGGCGTTGACGTTTCTTGGTTGACGATAAGAACTGCATTCTGTTCTCCATTGCTGATGTTAATCCCCGAGACTAGCAACGTTAAAAAGCGAAAGTGCGTGCAACGCCCTCCAAACGCCCAAGCGCATGATCGAAAAAATGTATGAAATCCAAGGGCAGGCCAACTGCCCTCCACCCTCTATTTGAACCACCCACCGCGCACGTGTACTTGCATTTCCCCAGTGCTGATAAGTACGAAACAGACTGAGTCTTTACAGTGAAGTACCGCTCCCGACTTCCAAAGACGAGCGCATCAGGGATTTGCCGCTGTTCTGCCTGTGCAAGCTTGAGCGTTGCACGAATGACAGCGTGCAGTCGTTCGGTAGTAGACTTGTCCAAATGGCCAGTCTCCAAGGCGCTTCGCATAGAGCCTGAAACATCCAGGAGACAGTCGATTACGGCGCTTGGCGTTGAGTTGGACATGGGAGCTTTAGAATCGGGACTGATGTGTTGAAGAAGCAGCCGTAAAGGTTCCAGGAGGTCGTGAGAGTTGGGGAACTTGTGTCAGTCTCCTTGCAAACCAGATGCCCAATGTTGCCTAATTTTCACCCAAATCTGGCTGCCGGGCGTGCACACCGCAAGAAACATTGACTGGTAAAAGGCCTTCCAATAAACGGTGCCAGACAACTGCGTGTATATGTTGTGTCACGTTGAGAAGGCCAACTCTGGACCTACTCGGCTAGAGTTGAGGCAATTCAGCATGCTGTGGCGCAACCTGCCGAAAATGGCAATTAGGGTGTGCAAATGTCAGCAAGCCTAGCAAATCCTGAGCAGACACTGGGATGAGCGTGAGCCGGGGTGAGGAAAGATATGTGGGCGAAGGAAAGAGGGGAATTCCTGAGCCTAGATTCGTCTCAACACAATAGTCTATTACTGTTATTATGCTACATTCTAAATGATCTCTAACTGAGAACTCCACCCGAAACGCCCTTCCTACTAGAAACCTCCCGAGCTTTAATTACAACCAGTTATCAATCCTCCACTCAGTACAGGACCTTCGTCCCATCGACGTTGGTATACCCAACCATGATATAATCCTTCGCAATCGCCGTCTCATTCCGGAACATGGCGATCTGCGTAGGTGTGCAGGTCTCGAACATATCCCAAAAGTAGCACTCAGAAACCTCCTGCACCGGCACCTGATTCCGGACCTGCCTGACACTCGCCGGCCCCTTGGTCGTCACCTTGCGCTTCTCGTCATTCCCCTCCTTCCCCGTCGCAACATCCCGATTGAACATGACCCTCTGAAAGATGCGATATGTCGTCTCAGGCTGATACCATGGCGCCTCATGACCCGCGTCCAACACTCTTGAGAACGACAACCCCCCATGCTGCCGCACATACCCCTGGACCTTTTCCTTCGCCCCTATCTTCTTCTTGTCCTCCGTCCGAATCTCAGCATACCCCGCCTTGCGAAACTCCCCACTAAGACGTGACTCCATCGCCAAGCTGATCTGCTCGCCGCCGTACCAATTGCACTGGTAATCCCGATCTCCATACACCAACGCCACCTTCACACCATCATCGACCATCTTGCCCAGAACCGCAAGGTTATGGCCCAGCACAAAATCCCCCGTTTTTGTAAACGCCGAGCTCGCTGCATAGGACAAGCCGGAAAAGTTGAGCGGGACGCCGAGCGCTTCCTGAATCGTCGCGGTGTTGAGATACCCTGCTGCATACTTTGGAGGAAAAGACCCCGGGACCTTGGCGGTGATGTCAAAGACGTTGTACCCCTGGTCCTGGACGCGCTTGTGCATCTTGCCGTAGCAGAAGGCGAAGGTGTCGGCGCAGGCTTTGTTGACCTCGGGGATGGTACCTGTGTTGTTGGGGTCCTTGGCTGCGGCGACGTCGCGGCAGGCGGAGATCAGAGACTTGCATTCGGGCCAGGCGGACACGGCGGAGGAGTACTCGGTTTGGTTGAGGGCGCGGATGCCGTAGGTGTTGTTGACTGCGAATTCGGGGTAGAAGGGCATCTGCGTCATCATGTCGATGCAGCCGTTGACGATGCCGATGGTGTCGAGGCGGAGGGGGACGGCACCCTTGACGACGGCGTTCTGCTTGGTGAAGTAGTCGGCAAAGGTGGGGCCGTAGTGGCCACCGTAGGACTCGCTCCAGATGCTGAACTGGTTGTTGCGGGGTCTGTACTTGGGGAACTGCTGCATCCAGATTTGCATAAAGTGCCAGGCGGCAGCGGCAGCCGTGGTGGTTGTGTTGGCTGTCGACAGGGGGTCTTGGGAGGGGAGAAGGCCAAGGAGGGTGGTGGCGTTGAGCTTGGGGGGTGGTGATGAGGGCGAAAGCGGAGTGAAAATGAAGGGGAGGGCGGTCTCGTCGACGGTGGCGTTGACGAGCTTGTCGTAGGAGAAGCCGGTCTGGACGGGCTGGTCGATGTAGAGCATGTTGACCTCGTTATTCCACGACCACGGATTGAGCACCGTGTCTGCGGAGTCGGGCGTCACTAAGCATGGCCCGTTCTCGCCGAGGGCGGCGGGGATGGAGGGGGAGCCGGGTCCGCCCTGGAGCCAAAGTGACAGAGGTGCATTCTTGGCGTCTTTCCTCGCCTCGAAGAACCAGAAGAAGGTGTGCACATCGTAGGGACGGCCCTCGGCGGCATTGGCTGGCAGGTTTACATAGCCGCTGTACGATTTGACTCCTGGCGTGGTTTCGCAGATGTGGGTTTCCTTGAACGACAAAGAAATGTTGGGGTCCAGCAGGGACTGGACCTTCTGAGATGCGCGTGGGACTGAAGCGCCATTGGCTGCAAGCGCCACCAGATTGATGAACACCAGGTCCTTGAGAGCAACCATTGTGCTTCAAACGAAGGGCGTGACGAAGAAAAGATGGGGAGATGCAACGAATGCCAGGAAGAAATGAGGGTTTGATGCATGAAGTGTTTGGCCATCAAAGAGAGAATTGTTCACCTTTTTTATTATGAAGCTTTCAATCTTCGGTCTAGGAAATTTGAGGATTATGCGAGCATGTCAGCCTACCTAACCGACAGGCTACGTTGACGTGCTGGCGCGCGCTGGCTGTAAGTGGACCGCAGCCATGTCCTTTGCCTTGGAAGATCGGCACTGGCAGGCCTTCTCATCGTCGCCTGGGGACCACAGCCTCATTTGGTATTTTCGGTAGGGTCGGACATTCGGATAGACCTCGCTACCCAACGCTTGGGATCCTCAATTGCTGGGATCTTGCGGCGCAGCTGTTAGGGGTCAACGTTACTATTTTGGCGGAGAGCCGCAGCGCAAGGGCTGTGATTCGCCCTGTCGGATACTGTCACGTGACGTGTCAGACTGTCCGACAACCGCCCCTTTCCTGAATATTCCAGACAACATGGCAGACGCAGCTAGCGAGAAGTGGGTGCTGCTCATCGCCGTCGAATGGTACTCTGATGAGCTTAATGACAAGAGGAATCTTGGTGGTGTCTATGATGTCGAGCACACAGCTACATTCTTGAAGACCAGTTTGGGGATCCTCTCGGATCATAAGTCAGAGCACCGACTTTTGGAACACCCCTGCCTTTGGAATGGGGTTTGTCAGCAAAGACTTGCCACTCGCCACCAAACTCATCTATTTAAATCGCCAACAACTTAATCAATTCTGCTCTAATTCTTTTACTGTCTCTTTCATTAGATTCAGAATTGAATGATAAAGCGATATACCGACTTAGATTTGCGCAATGCGCTAGCAGAGTTTGCAGAAACTGGCTTACTCTGTAACTTTGCTGAAAACTATAGCGTACCCTTTACTACTCTCTTTAATCGAGTTCGCGGCTCTGGGCTAGCTAACAAGTCCCAAATCATTAAGTAAAAGCTCTTTCCGGCTATAGAAGAACGTTTAACTGAATGGATTTTATTTTAAGGGTTGTTTAGTTACCCTTTAACCTACGCGTAAATCCGAAGACTGGTTAGAAGAATGCTTGGAGACGACGAGAGCTTTGGAAAACGTTGGATTGGCTGGTTTTTGGTTAGAAATCCATTAATTTCCACTATTAGACCTTGAAGAATCTATGGAAACTGTGCTGATTGAGCCTGTAAGGCCGTTATTCGGCCTTAGTTTAAGTATTTAAAACTCCCTAGTATAAAGGCTATTCTAGCTCACTATAAGTATAATATAGATGAAACTGGTATTGCTTCTGGTATTAGAGAAAACGGCTTAGTTATTAGCTTTAAGGAACGAAAGAAATTCCAGAAAAGAAAAAAAGGAGATTAAATTTAAACTTTAATTATTAAGTGTATCTCCACTAACGGCCAGTATTTAAACCTGGTTGTTATTTTCAAAGGTGGAAACCTTTAATAATAGTGGTATCTACGCGATTTACGGCTATTTAAGGGCTAGAAGTGGAAAACCACTGAAAACGGCTAGTCTGACGATAATACTGCCGTTACCTGGCTCTGTAATATCTTTCTTCTAAAGACTTGGCTAGCTAACCCCTTAGAGAAGCGCTTCCTTATTTTAGATAGTTACAGCAGTTATATTACTGAAGAATTTATATAGCTGGCATTTAGTAATAACGTATAATTGTTATTTTTGCTAGCTTACACCTCTTATGTTCTCTAGCCCCTAGATTTATCGGTTTTCGGCCCCTTAAAGGCTAAATACAGAGTTAGGTATAATAAAGTTGTTTCTAGCTTTAACGAAGGTACTGTTGCTGAAAAGAGGGCCTTTCTAAAATGCTATTAGTAAGTTAAGGTTTATGGAATGACCAAATCTAACATTAAAGCCGGTTGGAAAGCTATAGGCCTTTAGCTGGTTAGCTTTAGGAAGCCCTTAAGTAACGGCCTCGTTATTAAGAATTCTAATGGTGACGTGGGTTAGGAAACCTTTATAATTTTTATAGGTTTTTAAAAGGTTTATAACTCCATTATGGGTAAGAATTTGGAGGACTGGCCTGTATGGTTTATCCCTAAAAAGCTAAAGGATTTCCGTCTGTAAGGGCAGGTTTTTCTAGTTAGTTAGAAACAGACCGCTAGCGACTGGCTTTTTATACGTAAGGCCGCAAAAGCCTTTAATAACGTAAATTTTCAGCTGGCAAATACGGTATATTAATTAGAGGCTGCAGAAAAAAGCCTGGAACGTATAAGAGGCTGAAAGAGAAGGAGGGTCTAAGTCGACCCTAACACGCAGTTTGCTGGAATTGAGGAGGTTCGTGCCTCACAGAGAGAGGCTGGCAGGGAGGATCTGAGTGATTCTGAAAGAGAAGAATTAGGCGATTCTGATACTGAAGACTATATTATCGTAGCTATCTAATTGAAGAAGTTGTGGGCAATTGAACTTGGTGGTGTTGTGCGAGGTCCGACGCACGGGCTGTTCCAAAGGCAGGGGTGTTCCAAAAGTCCCCCACCTGACTTATCACACTGTGTTGGAAGGAAATGGAAGCAAATGAACCTATATTTTGGTGTTGTAGTTGCTTGAAGGAAGCAATCGAAAACTATCTACATCGCGGATATTTATAGAGGTGGAGGTTTGCAGATTGGCGCCAAGACCAACAGTCACTGCGCCAAACAGTCACTCCAACACACTTCTCCAAAGCACTAACGATCCAACCCGGCACAGCAAGCATCTAGTAGTTAAACCATTAATTGTTTTTTATAATAGCCTTAATGAGGTTGTAAGCTTTCTGCCTGTCCTTGGTAATAGTGACGTTATAAATGTCTTCAAGTTAAGTATCTTACTAATAACTTTAATATTGATCGAATTTTCGTCAGTAGCCGGCACGTGGAGTTTGCCCTGCCCCTTATGGGCGGACATGGCTCTGTTAATCACAGCCATCTTGTACTTCTTACTTAGCAGCGACGGAGCGGAGTTATTCGTAAAGAATGGCTGGCTTAAGCCTACCAGACGGGGCTTATTGTTAAGGACTGTTATAGGCGGTAGTGTTTGGTGTTGGCTGTTTGGCGTTGGCTTTTTGTCGCCGACTTGGACATGGAACTTAGCGTCCTCTCACCATCAATGGAGCCCACGTTCGGGGCCGAGATTTCCGACTCCTGGGGACCGCGCCAAGCAACGCCGCTTTAAGGATAATGTTGGCTAGCACTTTCAACGTGGCGGACCTATTGATTTTCGTTCTTACTTGCTATCTACGTTTGATGGGTCTACAATATGTTGGGGTCGATACCTCTCAGAGATAAGCCTCGTGCAGCACTATCACACTCTGTGGTATTATCCCTAACCGGCACTACTCACAGCAAAACAGCCAAACCACCAACAATGCCAGCCATGACCCCTCCAGCAATGGGCATGGCCATACCGGCCGCACCCGCGGTCGATGTTGCAGTTGCTCCTCCGGTGCCCGCGGTATTTGTGGGCGAAGAGCCGCCAGTTGTCCCGGATCCCGGCGCTGCCGTAGCAACCGCTTCCCCGAGGCCAGAACCACCGGTGAGAATCGCCGGGCAGTCGGTCTTCCTCTTCGCAGGGTCTGCGGCAAGATACGACGAGGCAACGTCGGTGGGGCAGACCAAAGACAAGCAAGTCCTGTAGCTGTGGTCAGCTGACTGCTGATGCAACTTGGGGAGTTGGCCAAACGTACGACATGAAGCTGGTGCCCCAATCACAAGCGCAGTAGGTGAAGCTGCTCTTGGCGTCGCAGGTCTTGCTGGCCTTGGCCCTTAAGCTCGTTGAGCACTCGTCAAGGCTCCTGTGCAGGCAACTCGTCAGCTCTGGCTATGGCTTGGAGGTCAAAGGGGTTGACACGTACGACCACAATTCAGTCGAGCTTGACGCGCTGCACTTGGAGTAGAACTTGAAATCAGTGTAGCCTGCTGCCACCAGTGAGGCCTGGATGCCGACGAGGCCGAAGATCAGTGACGCTTTCATTGTGATTGATGTTGGTTTGGAACGCTGGAGGAAGCAGTCTGGTGTCAGCAATGGAACATCGAAGACTTAGCGGAGGCTATCCCTCGACATTTAAGCACAAGTTCCCCCAATGTTCCCAAAACCCAGGGCTTCGGGATAGTTCCCGATGTGGTCAAGTCGCCCACGCTATCCTCAGCCGCAGCACCAAGGCTGGCCCTATCCCAGATAATGGGAATTGGAGCCATGCCTGTCTCTCCTTATTGGCAACAGGTTCAATGCCAAGCCCAACCGCAGGCTTAGCTTGGGTGCGGATCAGCGGTTCTGCAAGGGGCCGTCTCCCGAGCTCAGCTTGGGCCAATCCTGGTGTCTATTTGCCGAGTCCTTCTCGGGCTAGCGGACGCCTACGCCTGCGACAAGGCGGATTTGCAGTTGACACTTTCAAATCGGATGCCAAGCTACTAGTATTCCTGGAGGACAAATCGGGATTGCATTGCGATACTCTCGGCGTCTTTCGAGACATGTGCTTTACCGGCGCTGGGGCTTGTAATGGATTGATTCATGCCGGGTCTTGACTGTGTTGACTGAAACTTGTAAGTTGAACGCTTGATTGAAGAGTTGACATTGAGGAAAGCCTTCTCTTGCGTGCTGAATATTGCAGCAAGTCCATGCGAGTACATATACAGAGCTTAAACTCCTACTGCGAGGGTGTCCATCGGCCGCCACACTGATAACAGCTGCTCGGCAGGTCGATACCAAAGGCACTACCAGATACGCAAAATAACCGTGCTCCCCTACACTCTGGGTGATACGCGAGAAACGGCATCTCGTTACAAAAAAATGTCCGTGTTTTGTAACGTCGGGAAGTTTTATGACGCAGCGTGATCGGAGTAGAAGGTATGTAGTCGCCGTAATACGCGTTATAGTCTTTTCCGTAGAGACGTTGGCAGATGGCCTGGGTGAAGATTTTGTTGGCTTCGGCACGAATCCTGCACATGAAAATCTTATTGTCCACATGATCCAGTGATGTCGATATGCGCACACGATAATAGTTATGGCTGACATTGACTCAGAGCCTGATAACCGATATCTCCATCCCTGACCAAACTTTGTATTGAACACAGATAGCAGATAGCCGGACCCTCGTGTATAAGAAGAGGCTTCTCCTCCCTACATCACGATTCGGAATCATCATCCTTCAATATAACCACCATTTAAGATCCCATCTTCCTCACTCTTCCAATCCTTTGTTGACCGTCACCTACCCCCTGTCCGGCACACAGTGACCAGGACCACTTAGAACCAACAGAATCCATAAACTGGAGGCTGCTCAATCGTAACCGTAGCAAAGAGCGTTCGAAGTATCCATGACTTCGCCGATTGTCTTATTCTCGACTAGCCCATATAGATAAAGAAGATGGTTCAGTGTTGTCACGTTGCTAGGATCACCAATTATCAGAGGCTCACTGCCAGCATGAGCGTTAGCCCTAGTAGAGAAAATCGAGAAGACCATTATGCTTACGGGACAACCGCAGGCCGAGTCAAGTTTACCGGTGTAACCCCCGGTGGTGGAACCCTAGACGAAAGATTTGCTTTGTTATTGCCGCCTATATCCTGATTCCGTACTTCCGGATCTTTCAGCTGCCATTTGTTCCAAGTTCTGTCTAGCCAGGTGTGGTGCAAGTAGAATAATGGGTCCCCTGGACTGGAGATAGGATTGGACATCTATAACGCCTGTAAGCATCATGGTCCCTAGATTGCATCAAGTGGATCGGAATGAGACACATACCTGCGCACCAACCCCACTATAACCCGCAGAGTGTGGCCCCTTATTCTCGATACAAGACCAGAAAGTTAGGAACGTCGGCATATTCATGCATCCCTCAACCATACTCGGCGTGGCGGTCATGGTCAGCGTGTCATTGATTTGTCGATTGATACAATGATCGCTGATCTCATATCCTGGTCCGAGCGGGTTGGTATAGTTGACAAACGGTCCATCCCGAATACAGCGGTCAGAACCGGCACCATCGCCACCGAAGTAAAGAACAGGGTCGAACAGGACCGATTTTGAAAATGCCCCAACATCAAGTTCCTCCGCCCGTATGGCTGCGTGCCGGTAAATCCACACTCATTTTGCAGTGCCTGCTCGTGCGCCCAGACGAACAAGCGATGGAAAGGGAGGAACTAGCCCTAAACAACAGCATTAGACATATCCAAAAACATCAATTGAGCTCCTTGCCGTAAAATGGGAAATTTCCATCTTCAACACGTGGGCGGACTGAAATTCATCGAATTTGGTCCTGCTGGCACGAAGGCCCAGGGTAGCAGGCTTGCTCATAAGGCACAGCTCGGTATCGATGTATGCCTTCCTTTCCTCGTCTCTGAGCGTATGCCTAGCAGTATGGGCGGAACAGTTAGCAAACTGGCGACGCCTTGACAAGACTGGGAAGGCTCCAGGGACGCACCATGCGTGGCGAACCCTTGGGGATTTGCAAGCATCCGCGTCCCGCACCATCCGTTGCGCTGCTACGGCAGAGCCAATGATCAGCAGCGCAACCAAGCCTCGAATCAGTGCGGAAGACATTGTTGATTTTCTCACTCAAGTGGTCGCGCTGCCCGAGTAATATATATAGGATCCACTGATCGCCAATGCCCCTGTGGGTAAAACTACACCTAATTAGAATTCCTATCCTCACCAATGAACGGTTTTCCCCACAAACCCGTTACCCGGGCCAAGGAAATATCCAAGACCAAGCCGCGCACGCTTTTAAATAGAGGGTTCATACCAGAATGAAGAGGCTGACACGTAGGTGTCACCCAAGGCGAGCACGAACGGAGACGCACAACCTCTTCCGTCCCTTAGACATCTGAGGCCTGCTGGTTGGCTGCGCGAACACCCGGTTCAGTTGGGATCATCTCGGAAGTTGCATATCGAAGACTTTGGAAGCGAGCCGAGGGAGACACCACCCTACAAAGTCCACGTCGTAATCGGGTCCATCCCGCTTAAAATCGCGGCGCTTAGGCACTGCAGCGAAGGTCTCACGATTATTACATTTACAGTCCAAAGAGCAAAGATGAGCACCCCCTATACCTTCCAGGGCAGCCACTGAACTCTCACCCCGGTGTCAATTGCGCAAAGCGGGCACTTACTGGCCCGAGTTTGAGAATTGTAAGGCAGCGCTCGGTAGTAGGAGAATATCGAGGTCAGCAGAGTCATTTTGCCTCGCCCCTTTCATGGATGACATGACAATAGAGCCTATCAGCTCGGTTGAAGGTAAGCAATGCTCTCAAACTACCGCGGCTCCGTATTTCTCGCCTCGTGAGGGTGTCTGGTGATTAAAGATTAGCAACGACGTTATAATTGTAACCATAGAGAGCATCAAACGTATTAAGTCTAGTCTCCCGCTGGATCTTAGCCCACTGTTTTATTGCACATCTCAGACAGCAAATCCACACAACCATCTCAGAGCAGGAACTTACAACGCAACAGTCTAACATCCTTACACTTCAACTCCGCCACAGGCTTCACCTCCTATGAGTTCAATTCTCTTGATTTTACAACCCTTCATTCCTCTTGCCAGACTGTGGTAATTTATCAAAAGGGACAGTATCACCTAGCATTCAAACGTTTCCACGCTCTCAAGAAGTCCCGCGTCACTCTCCTCCCAAGGAACCTGCCGCTCAAGCTGTCGAATCATCTCAGCATGCTTCCCACTTCGCGGACTAACTTGGAACTCGAATTCAGTCGGGTAGGCGAGGATACCCGGCTTCGTCTTCACGTCCACATCTATCTCTTCCCCATTCTTTCCTTTAGCCTTTGTGAAGTCAAAGGCAGCCAGCGACTGGACCTTGTTGATGTAAAGACTCGAGTCAGCGAAGAAGCGACCAGGGCATCTTCTTCTGCCGTAGCCAAAAGCCTCCGCTGCAGGATCCGGCTCATTGCGAGGCGGAAGAAAACGATCCGGATCAAAAGTTTCGGGGCTTCTATACACCTCTGGGTCATGAAGAAACCACCAGACTGCTGGAAGAATATATGTGCCTTTGGGTATCAGGTGATTGTTGAACTCGATATCCTCCGTAGCTGCGTGTGGGAAGCCCATGGGCGCGATGGGCCACCACCTCAGGACCTCTTTGACCAAGGCATTGACGTACGGAAGGTTGTCGCGGTCTTCAAATGTTGGCAGGCGATCCGTCCCCACAACGCGATCTATTTCCTCCTGAGCCTTGCGCTGCACATGTGTGTTTTCGATCATGGCTAACGTAAAAACGGTAAGAATGATGGTCGTCGTGTCTGCAGCAGCGCCGTAGAGACTTGCCGCCGTCCAGATGACGGCTTCTTCATCGTCGTCGTTCAATCTCCCTCCTTGTTCCTGCTGCAATTGTTGAACGAGTCTCGATACATAAGAGGGGCGGTTAGACCTGGCGGCCATCTGGCGCTGAACAAATCGGTATGGAATATGCGCCGACGCTTCAATGGACTTGCGCCATTTTCGGGCTGTTTTCTTGAAGCCGGCGCCAGGGAAGCTCTCGGGGAGATGCTGGAGGGCGGGGACAATGTCAACGGCCCAGGCCATCGGAGCCGCGGCGAGTGAGAACTCAGTCATCATCTTCTCGATCAAGTCTACCAGCTTGTCAGGCTTGTGAGGCTCGATGTTGTAGCCATATGCCATTTTCAGAACCGTAGCGGCTGCGGTTCTTTTGATATCTTGTCAGCTTTGCTCTTGTCTTAAAGACTGATGGCTTCGCACTGATTGGGACTTCTTACTTTTTGCAGTGCTCTAGCCATCTCCCCGGCTCCTCCAGTGTTCGCACAAGCTGCCTCCCCACTTCAATTTCCTGAGAATCGCGAAACTGTGCTGCAGAAACTGAAGTTCCAAGTTCTTGGTGAAGGTATTTGCGATACCGACGAAATGTAGGATTGTACCCTTGACAGATGGTGATGAGCCCGTAGCCGCACAACTTGTTGGCCATGACCATTTTAGGGCGTTCCGAGGACTTGGCCGCCATCCTCTCAAGCAAGTCGTGCGCCATCTGCTTGTCGTGGACAATCACAAGCGTCATGCCCATAACTGTCAGAGAGCTGATCCCGCCGTAGATGTCCTTGTGCTTCAGCCAATGTTGGTGTTCCGGCGTGCCACTAGGAGGAAAGTCTCGGACGTTCCCAAGCAGTGGAAGCGGTTTGGGGCCTGGGGGCAATCTTTTGCGGCCCTTGTGGGTGAACTGTTGGTAGAGGAAATAACCGAGCAGAGTAAAAATACTCCATGAAAACGTTGTGGATGCAAATTCCATACTGATAAGTAGCGTTCAAAGGAACCGAATTCACCTGTCAATGATGCTGGAGCAAGAATGTTAACATCAGTTTATGGCGATATTCCCTACGCAAGTTGAAGCCTGGGATGTGTGGCCGATATGCAAGCTGCGTCATCTTGGGAGAGGGGTAGTCAACCCCGCTGCCGATCAGCCGTGCCGCAGCCCGAGTCTGTAAAACTGCATTCTCGTTCATTGGCCCGTGATTAGCATTCGCCAGTTCTAAGGACGACTCCCCACTGATCACCGTACATTGCCGAGCCTTGCTTAACGGCGAGATGTAAGCACGATCTGGATAATATGGTAGCCCGATTGGAGAGTATGACCGGCGTGCATTCTCTGCATTTCGATCCTTGCCGCTAGCCAACCATTCAGACTCATAAAGATCTCAGGCTCGCTGACTATGCTAGAACATTTGCAATGCCCAGCGCTGGGTTTTAAATAAATACCACGACGCTTCAAACGATCAGTTCGAGTAGGCAATCGACAACCCCCTGCCATATAACAAGACTTGGATTACTAAACTCGAAAATCTGATTGAAAGCACCTACTCAAACAATGACTGCGTGATTTAGGTGTATTGCTTCGAGCGAATTAACTACAAGTAAGCGCCCTGATTTCAGGGGCCAAGGTCGGGTTCCGTTCGCGTCACATCCGCATTTGACAGTTTGTATATTCACAGCCGTACTCTTCATGTTTTTTTTGGAGTCTGCACTGCGGGTGGAATAGTGTACGGCTTCATGCAGCAGGGTCTAAGCACTGGGCTTACCATCAGCACATACGTGCTTGGCCTCATTAGCGGCACTACGTTCGGCGTTGGTGTCAGCGAGTACTTTGGACTGAAGAGGCTAGACAATGTCACATATGCTTTTAATATCATCTATGATCCGGAGGATGGGGATTCAGAATCAGAAGACGACGTTGTGGAGGAGGTAGGGAAGTCGAAAAGTACTTAAGGAATGGTCAGATACCTTATCCTTCAAAAACACTCAAACATGTCTCGCCAACCACTCAAACCCATTCTGATATCCCTGAGCCATGACCACCGAACACAAAAACAGCTCAACTGGTCTGCCTTCGCCGCCTGCCTTGCCTCCCTTCCGGGTGGAGAGCCTCGGCCACTGTCTCAGCTCCTCCTCCGAAACCGCGCCATGAGAATCAATCTTATTCCCAAACACCAGAACCGGAATTAGCCTCTTGCCCTTTACAGTACTGCAGATTTCACCGCTCGCCGTTCCCATCACAAAAAGTGTCAAAATACGGTGCCTGTGTGGTCAGATCCATTCCATGAAAATGTTTCCAAGCCTCAACCCGCCCTCAACTGGTGTTCCGGACTCGCTGAATAACCACTTGCCCTTTCTATGTGCCTTCAAATGCGATCAGAGCTCCAATACACGTGCTCAAAAGGGTTCCATGGCGAAGTTATCCCCAACCCTCAATCATACCAAACCGCATTCGCACAACACCTCCCAACCGGGATCCCCACCTCCGCTACAACTTCCACCTCCTCCTTCACTACATCAAACCTCCAAATCTGCACAAGCCCCTTCTCCGTATCCGTCAATGCCACCCACTCATCCCCAAACGGTGCCGGCGTAACCGCATTCGCCGACCCCCCCGATGTCGTCGTCTCCATCAAAAACAACTGCCTCTCAATCTCCCCCGAATCCCCCAACCTAAACGCACTGATAAACCCTTTTGTTCCTGCCTGTCGCCCCCGGTTCGTCGCCCACAGGTATTTTGCCGAGTGCGAAATCATCACCTCGTCCGGCCACCATGCGGATGGGTTCAGGCCGGGTTTGATCAGCGGGTAGGAAGTTGATTCTCGCGCGGGGAGACCGGTCTTTTTGTCGACTTTGTATTGTGTGAGTGCGTTGGCGCCCTCGAGCGCAACGTAGAGGTACCCGCCACTCGGATGCGTCGCGACGTGCCGGGGATTCGCGCCCGGGACGGGACCTGGCATGGCTGAAATGAGATTTAGATGGCCGGTGGTTTTATCCACAGAGTAAATCCACAAGGAGTTTCCGCGGGTGTCTACGCCATAGAGGAAGCGCCCGTCGGCGGAGAGGGCGAAGCCGTGCATTAGTGTGGAGGTTATGGAGAATGTGGTGGAGTTGAAAGAGTAGGGGATTTCCTGAGAGACAGAAAGGAGGGCGCTGGTGGTGGGGTCCACGGAGAGGACGTTCCCGCAGGTGGGGCCGGCGCCGTAGAAGGCGTAGGGTGGGGTCGATCCGGCGACGGAGTGGAGTCCTGAGGGGCCGTTCCCGGCGTTAACCCCGGGGAGGGCGGAGATGCAGTTGCCTTTTAAGGGGACGGCGCCGGAGGGTGTGATGGACGAGGAATTGTTGATGGTGTAGGAGTACCATGCGCCGGAGCCGATGCCGCTGCCATAGAGGGCCTTGCAGTTGTGTGAGAGGGTGATCCATGTGTGGGTGTCAGATGCTGAGATGTTAGTTGTTAGTGTCAAAGCGAGATTGACATCGTCAAACTCGAGCGCGTAGAGAGCGCGATCTTGGAAGGTGCCGACAAAAAGGTGGTGCTTTGCTGCTTGGGCTGGGAGGAGTCCTGGGAAGGCCCGGGAGAGGAGAAATAGAGTGGACAGCCTCATCCTAATAGAAGCTTTAAAGTCAGCTACAATTTGACAGCTGGTTTTGACACGCGTCGTCGTCTTATGAAGAAACGGCAGAAAGGGTGACTCCGAATCCTTTATCACTAGCAGGCAGCGGACCTCAACGGGTAAAGCCAGAGCTTCCCTCTTGCCGGCTTACGTGCGGGGACAGCCTTACATGCAGGTCCCGGAAAATGTCGATTGGCAGATATATATTATCTATTGCCGGCAGGTCGCTTTAACTGAGAGATTTTCTGAACAGTTGTCTATTGAGCCGTAGTCGATCCCCTATTGGAGTACAGACGGCCTCATATTTCACAAAGAAAGATCAGCCTACCTTCCGTTGTCGCGGTTTTCACCTCCTCGGTATGTGTCATGGGTCAACATGGAGTGGGTGCAAGTCGCGGCCGCCAAAGACCGCATTTTCTCCATCCACTCGGAAGGGTCTATTTTTACTCATTCTAATCCCATCAGTACCCAATAATCTGGACATCTGTTCTCCGTGGCTGTGATCGGCTTTCCTTCGCATGGGCCGTGTCGAAGTATCACGCCACCGAGTCCGACTGGATCACCCAATTCTATGACGCCCCACCAATCAAAAACAACCCCTTTTCCCGCGCGACGTCACACAACCGTCAGCTGCCACCAAATACGAGTGCAGCGGCATTTTGCACTGGCTTGCAGTGCAACCTACATCACGGAATTGAGCCCGATCCAGCTCTCACCCATCTCGCAGCAACAACGCCACCAACGTCCATTGCCCATAATAACATCGCCTGCATCCGCCCACTGCAATGCATTCAACCCGCAACTTTTATTATTGTCAAACTAAAGTCAAGCCATATTTACCATCATAAATCAACAATGCTCACAAACCTCTTCCTCCTCCTCACCCTCCCCCTAGCCCTCTCCTACCCAGGTGGCGGCGGCGGTGACCAGAGAGACCACGACAACCATCCCAACCCCCCAGGTTCCCCTCATCATCCCACCTGCCCAACCTGCAAGCCCTGCCCCACCCCAAACACCTGCCTCACCACCTCCCTTTCCGACTTCACCTGGTCCCTCTCCCTCGAATACCACGCCTTCTGGTACTTCACCACGCCAGCCCATCAAAACTCATGGGGAACGGTGACGCTGAATCTTACCAATCCGGCGATCCCTGATGTGACGGTAGAATGCCAGGCGAATAGCGATCGACTTTCGGATTTCTTCTATGGGGATCAGCTTTATTCTTGTCTGGTGTCGGATGCGGCGAAGGCTAAGGGGGTGGGGGAGACGGGGTTTAGGTTTTGGAGCCATAGTAAGGTGGAGGTTAATCAGACTTGGGGGTGTGATAAGTATGGATTTTCTTCCTTGCGGGTTGGGTTCAAGAATGAGGGGCTAACAAGGAATAGGGTCAAGTTTAATGCGATTGGGAATGCGGGATTGGAGGGGATGAAGTGTACGGATGTTTCGTGGACGAATCCGAACTGGACGATGGGATCGGGGGCGTTTTACTCGACGAGGGATGTCAAGTGTACGCCAATTTCGTTGAAGGTGAAGCCGGTGGATGAGAGGATTTTGCTGTAGGCTGGGATCAAAATGGTTGGAAAGGACGGGGAAGGAATAAGAATACCCGGAGAATATTGGAAGTTGCACAAGCGGATCATCTGTTGACAGGAGGTCGGGTTGCACATACGGAATTAGCTGTTCTTTTCCTTGGTGGAGATGATATCGTTCGATGGAGTTGGTTTCACAACGACTTTGTCAGATATCTGTAACTAACTTTGAAACTATTTCAAGGAGATGTAATTTAAAATCCTTCGCAACATTTGATGTCGGTGTTACCTTACGCAGACGCCAGCATATACTTAGTGTTATGTATAAGGGTAAACTACTTGCGAATAATCTTTGGATCTTTGCATTTAGCCTTTTAGTAGTTATATTTACACGAAAAACGCGTTTGGAGTTTTAGTTAACGTTCAATAAAGTTGTGAGCCTAGAGTTTGCTAATAGGAGGCGCGCCGCGTTTGCGTAGTAGTTGGTTGGCCATATTTTCCATAAAATAAAGCCTAGGAAGAAATGCGCGTTTGTGTAGCTTAATAATATACTGAATAATCGTATACTTTTCCAGATCTGTAAGTTTTCGTAAGTTGGCTAGAGTATTGCGTTATGCAGGCCGACTAGTGTGTTGATGCTTAAGGGTACTGCGGTTGACCTTGTAGATCTTTGTAGCAGTGTATCACCTTAAAACTTAGATGCTTTTAAAGAGCTTTGACGGTTAAAATTAATTATGGTTTATTTAAAGTGGTTGCTATTTTACGTTGTTGAGAAATTGAAATGTTGATGGTAGGGTGGTAGGCTTGGTGGAAAAGTGGTCGCTTGCTTATTCTGGTCGCTCGCTTATAACGTACGTTAAAGGTGGTGATATAGGCGGTGAGACAGGTGGCTAACGTTTATGTAGAGAATCGTTTGTCAGCTAGGTATGTATGTAGTTAGTGTATAGGTGTTCTTATTGTTGGGGAAACGCGGCGATCGAGGTTTAAATTCGTGGGTCTAAGAAAGAGGAGGGCATGGGTGGAGGAGATGCCGAGAATAGATGTAGAGCCCTATCCGCCCAGATGGACTTAGAGCTAGCTGGTGTTTCACAGCTGCCATGCTCTGAAATGGAATAAACGCTGGCTGCTAAACATGTAACCTCTCGTCATCGTGGGTACAAACTTCAAATGCTTCTGTCAATGGCCACCATCCGACGGGTCGCTTGGGTAGTGTACCAAAACGATGTTAGCACGCGGCCTCCTGTTGCTGGGTAAGTGCTCCTCTATCCTCCTAAACCCTTCTGTCGTTGGCTAACAGAGCGTTACACAAGGCCGCTTGGCCATGCAGCCTGGGGGCTAGAACCTGTTAGCAGACTCGGGCTTCTTCGGTGGGGTCTCCTGCCGAACTCAGATCGCACCTCACTCGGTCTTTCCAGCTTCAAAGTTGAAATATCCTCCTTGGGTCAGTTTTATGTATGGGACCAATTCTAGGCTCGCTCGGCTAGAATTGAAGTAATTGTGCATGCTGCGGCGCCGCCTTCCGGAAATGATTCTTAGGCTGAACAAGCCTGAGCAAGTCCTGAGCAAGTCCTGAGCCAATCCTGAGCCGGGCCTGAGCCGCGGTGAGCAGTGTCACGCGGACGAGGTACGAAAAAGGAAATTTCGTGTGCCCAGATTCGTCGCACAAAACACTCTTTGCAAGGAATGGGAAAAGCTCCCAGCAGGAAAAGACTATCTGGCCGTACTTACCAGTGAGCTCCTAGACTTTTACTAGACTTCTGGAAGTGCCGCCGCCGAGCCATCCCTCACCTTCAGCAAATTGCGCTGGGAAAAGGGAAACGCGTTGTTATTCGAGCCATGCCCGAACCAACAAGTTGTCGGCTGTGCTTGCCATCGGGTGCAGGAGATCAAGAGGGGGAAGATGAAGAATCCGGGAAGTATTTCCGATATTTCTGCTGCAAGTGTTTCGGCCATTGTCGTCTTTGGATCGCCACCCAGAGGTCTCGGCTACAGCAAATCTTTGTTCCCGCGCATCCGCTCACGACCGAAAATACCCTTGCATAACGCCATTCGGAGAAATACCGCTCGCCTTAGTCGGGTCAAAACAGGATCCCCTCTGTCGCTTCTAGTCTGGGAACCCCTGCTGAAGATGACCTGCAAGGCTCAGTGTAACGCAATATTCCCCTCCCAATGAAACGACCAGCCAATGGAGATAGTGTTGGAGAGTTGTTCAATTGAGATTCACAACGCGCCACGATCTCTTGATCTCGAGGAGAGTCCTCCCGGCGGTAGTGCGACGACCTCAGCCGGACCAGTGGCGGGAGTCGGTGGCGCCGGGCGAGAACCATTCAACAAGCGCGATAGGTTGATGATCACCGAATGTCTCACTTCATCGTCCTTGGCCGATCGGACCACCCACTGAGGCCCAAGCATCTACGAAGACAGACTCCTGCGTCCATCACGAGAAGTATAAATTTACCAGCAGCTTTTCACTCCACCTCCCCCGTCTTCCAACTCCAAACTACTGCCTCGCCAGTCGGCCAACTCCCCACTACCACCCTTCGTCACCATGAAAATGCACCCCCTTACCCCTTTCCGCCTCCTCCCCCTCCTCTCCCTCACCATCGCATGGACTCCCCCCTCCTACCCCTCTTGGGACCTCCTCTTCTCCGACCCCT
>Ga0247770_1001188_pt1 | contig 21910 bp, 22 predicted proteins | sample UWRJL136409B6_FD_179943 | JGI IMG/M metagenome (GOLD analysis project Ga0247770, IMG submission 179943) | Plant litter microbial communities from Arlington Agricultural Research Station in Wisconsin, United States - UWRJ-L136-409B-6 | ecosystem: Environmental > Terrestrial > Plant litter >... | reverse complement strand
AGGGATCAGAGGGGGGGATTGCGGTGGAGGAGGTGGGTGAGGAGATGGGTGAGGAGGAGGGGGAGCGGGAGCTGGGATTGAGGTTGATTGCTCCTGGGGAGGGGGTGAGTGGGAGGGGGGAGTCTTTGGGGCTGAGGAAGGGAGGGGTCAGGGTGTCTTCTTCGCCGCCGGAGGGGGTGCTGCGCGTGTTGAGGGGAGGGCCGATGGTGCCGTCGTGGTTGGCGAGCCACTCTTGGACGGTTGCGGTAGGGTCGGCTGCAGGGCTGTGTTGGAGTTGGCGTACGTGGGATGACCCCGTGTCGTGGTCTGGTGTTTGGTAGGGGATGAGGCGCAGGAAGGTCATGGTGACGGGATGGGTTGCAGGAGGGAGGTGGTGCGCAGTAGTTGGTGGTGGGTGGAGGTTGACGGGAGATGTCGAGGTTGATAGGGGATGCCTGTGTGTGTGGATGGTCTTTGGGTTGGGGGACGGTGGCGGCTATATTGGCGGCAACATGGAGATTCCCCTATGTCTTTGTTGATGCCGGACAAAGAGACGGTTGCATTGTTTTCTTAGGCGGTGCGAATGATGTCTTGGTCTCTGTCAATGGCCGATATGGGTTTTGTTGTGTGCCTTGATCCTCGCTTTGGGTGTGGTCTCATGTGGGTGGCCAGATGCTAGGTATGGAAACCGGACGAGGCCGATGTTGGAACAGGAAGCGGATGCAGGAAGTTGAGTTGTTTCTCCGGACAATGGATCGGAGGGGCGGTGACGTCTGGTGGCTGCGGGCCGTGAAAGTGAATGCGAGGCATTGTATCTCGTGGAGTAACTCTATCCAGAGAATCCCGAACCTAGCCGGCAATTGAGGCGTTTGGCCCAACAGTTTCTAAGTTTCTAAGTTGCTCATTCATTGTTGGGGAAGCAGCTGAAGACCAGTGCAACAATGGGACCGGGTAGAATGCCTGGCTCCCTGGGAAATCTAGCTCTCAGTGCAATTGAGCAGACTAACGGTAGGGCAGCAAATCGGCGATTGCGTTGATCTGCCATGGCCAGAAATTTGACGTTTATGACAACGTGAGCGCGCTGTCAGCACAGAGCCACAGAACGCCATAAGCATGTGCAATCCTCACACCGAAGCTTGTGACTGAGCAGATTGGGGAGAGACAATGGAGCCGTCCAAATAAACCGACTGCCATCTTGGTCGCAATTCCCGAATCCAAGTGTTCACCTTCGCGATGGTAAAGAGAAGCAAAAGCCGTATTCCCTGTCCGATCCCTTCGTAAGTAAACAATCAGGCGTCATCTCAGGGGCAACTCAGGGGTTATGAGGGTTAGGGTTGTTATTTGGGGACGATACGGAAACGCAGTCTGTTGTGTTGTGAGATGTTGGGATATGTTTCATCTGCTGCTGCATACAGTTACTCAACCTATCTTGGCGGAAACACAGCCTTGAGCCCAACATTAAGGCTCCCTCTTAGATAGGAGAGAAAGCACGCGAGGCGTAGGTGAATGTCCTTCCACACATCCAAAGTGGGACGCGGCGATCTCCGCCACTCCCCAGATGCCCCTCAAATCCAAAGACCTCAATTGGACCTCCCCGCGACACCTTCCAGATTGTCTTTAGCGACGGCTCGGCCGGATGCGCCGCCGCATGCACACACACCTCTGCGTCTCGTCGCGAGCAAAGCGCCGGGCGCGGGCGCGCCAAGCATCCCGCACTTGTGGTGCGGGGTCCTCTGGGTCCTCTCAACTCCAGACTTTGGTGGGGTTGTTTGACTTTTTTCTTTCTTTTATTCTTCTCCAGAAATTCCCACTTCTTTTTGCGCGGCCGTTGAAAATATTATCGTCTGGAGAGTTTCCGCCTTGTTAGTGGGTTAGCCATCGCATTTATTTCCCCTAGCTGAGAGCTCCTCCCCCTCTCAACTCCCTCTGTCTGTCTGTCTGTCGCAAAACCCTCCTCCGTTGTCGACGACTACTCTTCCATCCGCCGCGCGCCCTTCCCTGTACCCCACCATCCGGTCACCCCTCATTGCCTTACCTACCTACCTATCCCACCACATATCTTAGCCGGCGCATTCACTCCGTGTGTGTACCCGTCCAATCAGTCAATATGGTCCAGAAGCTCTATGTCACCTACAATGACGTGAGTGCCTACCCCAACCGTCCCCTCCCCTCCCCCCAGCAAACAGTGTGTGTTAACCCCATTCCCAGGTGCACAAGCTCTGTCAGGAGGCAGCGCCCAAGCTCCTCGAGGAGGTCAACCCGCAGCTGATGATCGCCATCGGCGGCGGCGGATACGTCCCCGCGCGCATCCTGCGGTCCTTCCTCAAGCGCCCCGGCAACCCCAACATCCCCATCCAGGCCATCGGGCTGTCGCTGTACGAGCAGCTCGCGACCAGCACCGACGCCGACGTCGAGGAGGCCGGCACCAAGGTTACGCGCACGCAGTGGCTGGATCTGAGCGCGCTCGGCGAGATGGGCAGCCTGGTTGGCAAGCGCATCTTGATTGTCGACGAGGTTGATGATACGCGCACTACGCTGGAGTATGCTGTCAAGGAGCTCGAAAAGGATGTGGAGTTGGCGCGCGCCAAGTTTGGTGGTGAGGCGGCGCAATTTAGCATCTTTGTGCTCCATGTGGGTCCCCCCCCCCCCCCCCCCCCGGGGGGGGGGGGGGTGGTGGGGGGGGGGGGGGGGGGGGGGGGGGGGAACGGGGGTTTTTTTAAAAAAAGGAAAAGGAAAAGAGGGGGTCCCCCCCCCCCCCCCCGCTGGGTGGGCTGGTTGGGTTGGTGTGGGTGTGAGTGAGTGAGTGCTGACAGTGGTTGTTTTAGAACAAGGATAAGCCGAAGAAGGGTATCCTGCCTACCGAGATGACTTCGTCTGGTCGCTACGTGGCGGCGCGGACGGTCGGCGACGAGTGGATCTGCTACCCGTGGGAGGCCACGGACATTGACGAGCACGATGCGAACGCCGCGAAGCAGGTGCAGCAGTAATGCGGGAACGGTCTATAAGTATGGAAGCGAGGAGTCGGAGCTTCATATCTGTTGGCCTGTTGTATGGTGCGCCCTGAGACAGGATGGATAGGCGGTGCGACAGCAGACGTGGAAGGGGGAAGCGAGGGGGTGCGAAGGGCTGGTATAACCTGACGCCGGCCCCCATAGATCCGACAGTGCGTAGGACGGCACTGTTGGATACCTATGTTACCCCGGGCCACACATGCCTCATACCGAGTAGAGTCTATATACCGAGTCCTAAAATGAGGGTCACTTCTAGTTGGGGTCTGTGAAGTCGTGGTAATATTAACAGAGGTCTATGTGACTCCCCACACGAGTCGCCCATGTCTATAAACACCATGTGCAGAATTGTACACGGAGCCAAGCAGAAACGAAATGTGGCTCACCCACCAGCGGTGCCTTCTCTCAGGTGCTTCTCTTTCAACCTCTTCTCCTGCTTCATGAACTCCCGGATGCCCACGGGAATGTTTTTATACAGCTCCTCGTCCCATAATGTCTGTGACGTTGTACCGGACGGAGAAGTAAGCCCACTAACTCCAGCATCCCAATTTGCAGCAGATCCGCCCCCATCATCATCCATGCTCACCGCTGCATGATCTAACTCGTGTGTTCCCAAGCTCATCTTTGCACTTCGTCCTGTTTCACTCATACTTTCGCTCGTTGCTCCTGTCGCAAGCCCCGCCTCCTGGGCGCGCAACCGCCGTTCTGCCTCGGTGTGTGCAGCCGACCAATCCTCCATATCATCGCGGAACCGATCCCACACGCAGTTGACGCAGCCGCTCATACAGCAGTTGTCGGGTTCCTCCGGGCGGGGCGGCACCATGATGCCGGCTACGAGGCGGCTCTTGCTCCGGATGGCGGCGAGGCGTTCGGCGCGCTCGGCCGGGCCAGCTAGGCTTGAGCCGAAGACGACGCGGGCTCGGGCCTGTACGTCGTTAGAGGGTTCGCTCACGGGTGCTGGTTCGGGGGAGGAGGAGGAGGAGGGTGCGACCGACTTGGATTTTCCGTTTTCCTTGGGTTTGCGCCCGCGCTTGGCAGGCGCAGGGGGAGGAGTGGGAGTGGGAGAGGCGACGGCGTCGGCCTTCTTCGGCGATGGCGCAGGTGTCTTCTCGGATGACGGGGTCGACGAGGCCTGAGGGGCGGGGGGAGGGTCGGGCTTGGCGGTCACGGGCGCGGCCTCGGGCTTCTTCTCCGGGAGAGCCTTCTTCTCCGGGAGCTTGCCGGAGTCGAGGATGGCCTGGTAAAAGGGGCCGATGGGGTGCGCCTGCTCCAGGGACGGGTCAATCGGCGACGGAGGAGAGGTGGCTTTGGTGGGAAACGTGGCAAAGCTGCGGCTGCTTTGCTGGCTTCTGAAGGCCCGGGTGAGCGAGCGCGCCGGCTGCGCGCCGAAGATACTCCTCCGCATGATGTTTTCTTGTGTGTGGACTGGATAAGCTCGGCGCCTGCAGTAGTGAGTGTCGCTTTGGTTGTGGCGGTGGTCGAGGGCGCGTGCAATGGATGAGACGGTGGGCGCTGCGGGAGCGGAGGTTATGGTTCGCCTAGTGGCTGATGTGGACAAGAAATTTCAATGGGCCCGATTGATTTTCGAGCCAGGAGAAAAACAACGTCATCATGAGCTAGGATCCGTTGTCGAGCGATAAGGCACGTGAGTGAGCACGTGAGCAGGGTCGAACAGAAGTCGCCTAGTCTTGAAGAATGCGAATGCTTGAATCGAGTTGACTTCTAGCAGACTCTTGCAGTGTTTTTATTTTGACTGGAATATCATCAGGCTGGACGTATCCTTTTTTTTCTCGTCGAGTTTGGTGTCACTTTGCTGCGACAAACAAACATCCCAAGCGCTCGCGACCCTTGCCGCCACCCCTCCCCACCTTTTGTCGATGTCAACATTCGAATTCACCTCGTCGACGCGACTCGACGCGTCAATTGATTGAAAATAACTGCCTAGCGGACCAGGACCATGGACTGGTAGCTGGAAACTCAATTCCGACGCGATGGAGACCTCGGCGCCGAAACGGCGCAGGACGTCGCCGCGCACTTCGATTCCCGTCCAGCCAGAGAACGAAGCCGAGGCGACTCCACAGGAGCAGCCTTCGCAGCTCTCTGCGTCAGCAAAACGGCCCTCATTTGCGTCCCCAACGAAAGCGAGTCTCGAGAGGCACAACCCTGAAATTCTACGACGCAGGACGAGCCCGCCGAAGAAAGCGCGATCCGAGCAGGAAGCCCCGCCCTCTGCTTCACGCCCCTCGAGTCGTGGCAGCATCGGGGGCCTGGCGCATGCAATAGCAGCTCACCTAGAGGCGCGCGCAGACACCGGCGATGATGAAGCGACGGGACTCCAGTCGATTCGAAGAGGGGAGCTGCCGAGCGAAGCGGGGAGTATGTTGCAATCGCCGGCAAGAAGACCAGGAACGAAGCGAGCGACAAACCCAATACCGAGACCACTTCCACCGCCGGGGCCGAGTGATGAAGAAGAGATACTGAATCCGTTTGCGCGCCGCGGGCTGCACCGATCGCCGCCCCGTGGGATGTCTGAAGCGGTGGTTCCAGAGCCTGAGCTACCACCAACACCAGAACACCCCGACCCTGTGGTCAGCACTCCGCCTTCGGGTATTCACAACACCCCCTCGAGACGTCCCAGGAGGAGCAAAGCGTTGGCCGAGAAGATTAAGAGCTCTTCGCCGCTAAAGAATCCTCCCGTGACAAGCTCTCCAGGTCAAGGCGATTCGCCTCCGGTGCTCAAACTCGCCAGCAGACCCAGCAAACCAAGCAAGCTGAGCAAATCGACGCAGCTGATCGAATCACACGGCTCAACAACCGCAGAGCTACGAGGGCTAGAGCCGGAGGACCCTGACTCAGAGAAGAAGAAGCTGCGGGACTCGTTGCTCGCCGAGATAGCAGGGCTAGAACGCGACTTGCACGTCGCAAACCAGGAGAATGAACGCTTGGCACAAGCGCCCCCCTCCAAAACCGGGCCATCCCCACCGACGAACGGACGCCAGGTCCTAGACCTCCTACGGCGGCACACCCTTCCACCAGAGAAGGAAACGAAATCAGACGCTTCAATATCATGGCTGGAGTCCGCCCTGGACCCCGTTGCCTTCCTCCCCTTCAACAAGTCTGGCGCAGCACCCTCTCTTTTCCTCTCAGCCGATGAAGATGATAATACCAAGCCCCCTGTATCGCACCATCCTCTTCCAATGACAGCCGAAGAAGCCCTCCCTTTCCTCCAAGTCTTTACTCCCCTAACTTTCACATCTCACATCTCCACCCTGCCCAACCCGGACTCTCCGACCTCCTCGCTGCTCCAACGCCACTCCATCAGCGCCACCTCGACCGCCCCACGCGGCCTATTCACCGCCAGCATCGGCATGACAGTTGACACTCGTACCATGGCTGTCGTGGATCTGGCCGTCCCGCACCTCGAACCAGCTGCCATTGCCGAGCTGACACCTTTTGTCGAACGTGTGGTATCCCAGCAGCCACCGCTGAGTAGCGGGCTGAGCAACAATGTCAACGTGTTGATGTGGGGTATGGGCGAGTGGCTGCGAGTGGCGACGCAACGGGCAAGAGTGTGGGGCGTGTTGGAGCAGGAACTGGCTGGGGAAAAGGAGGCGCTGGAGGAGATGGTGGAACGAATGAGGGTGAGGAGACAAAAGCAGAAGAGGAAACGAAGGAGGGTGAGGGGCGAGGACCGCGACGAGGACGAGGAGACAGAAGACGACGACGCGTTGGACGGGAAGAAGTTCGACACGGTTGGGCTTCTGCCATTTATGGGCAAAACAAGCATGGAGTTTGAGATACCCGTACTTCACGGAGCGGGCGGATCGGATGATATTTCTACGCTTAGGGTTCAATGGCGAATTGGATTCGACTGGACTGGGGAGCCAAAGAGTGAAATTGGTGTACTGGTTGGCGTACCAGGGAAATGTGAGCCCGTTTTCTCTTTCCCTCTGCTCAAATGGAAGCTAACTGTTACCAGGGCATAAATGCGACAAGAGAGGGCGCTTGTCGGGGATACCCAACCTTTTCGATGAGCTGATTAAGGGTGGCGAATCACCGCTTTCTGCGGTAAGGACGGTGGCTTCTTTACTAGCCGGGGAACAACGGTCATGACGAAATACGCGATGAACGGTCTCGGATTACGAGGAAGGTTGAGCCAAGCGCGGACTTCGCTGGTTGTGCTTCTGGGAAAGGGACAGAAATGCGGAGTTTGGGTGTTAAGAACTGGCGTTGCGGCTCAAATGGAAGGAAGGCCGGCTGTCTGATCCAGTCCCCACGTTACACTGTTGTCTGGAGGGGCGTCAATTTTGGCCAAGATCAAGGGGCCAAGATGCAAAATTTGGCGTAAATATTAGTCCACAACATCAAGCATTTAAGCTATCCCTCCCCAGTCCAGCCGTGTAAGATGTGCTTTTTGTATAATGGTGTCCCCGACTGTAACAAACATCTCTAATCGACATTAACGCCCTTCGTCCTCAGGTCCGCCTTGGCCAGCTTGATCTCGTTCATCAACTCGGCGTACGCTTCGGGTGTATCACGGAAGGTAATCATCCCCCAGCCGAGGCGGAAGAGGAGCCAGGCGCCAAACGAGACGAGGAACCAGAACGGGAGCTATTGTTGCTAGGGTCAGCCGCTGTTGTCGGTCAGACTGGGGAAGGGGCGAGACTGGGCGTACCACAGGGACAATGTCCTGCTGAATAACAGCGGGGAGCGGGATCAGTTCGAGGTAGAGGGAGAGATAGAGCTGTTAGGCGAGGGTCTGGTTAGCCGATGCCCCATGACGAGACGGAGGGGAAGATGCCAGCGTACCGAGCTCACGAGGAGCGCGAGGGAGATGGTCTGTTGTGCACGCGACATGGTGGGCGGCAGCTGGGTCGGAGCTGGAATTGAAACTGGTTGATACTTTTGGGGCAACAAGACAGCGGTGGATGGCGTAGGAAAGGGAGCTGTGGTGCGGGCGGATGACGACGTCGAGGGGGACTGGTTGCGTAGAGGCACTGCGATGCGACACGCAGTCGGGACACTTTTCATGAGCTTGAGCTGCCCCAATTTCGCAACGCGTCCCTGAGCGTAGCGCCCAATCGCTTACCCCTGCAGTCCGATAAGGGTTAGGGATGTACCTGGCGCAACGCCCTTTTTGCCCCTTTCCCCAGACAAACAAACAATGGGATTTGTGCTTCATAGGAGGCAAGCTTGCAGATATGCCTACAAGAACATCGAATGCAGTTATTAGCAAAGTGTCCTTTACATTGTCTTATATTGGGAGGTAAATTTCCCCTGCAACATTGACGACAGTACAACTCGGATAGTTGCTGCTTTGACAATGACTTGCAAGTTGCCGCAAACAGCAAAAGAAAAGTCCCGAAATACGGATAAATGCTTACTACATAGACTCAATGGCTGCGATGTATGGCGGCTGCTGCCCAGAGACAGAATCAGCGATTCCCTGAAGTTGGAGCTCGGCCAGGGATTGCGCACCTGACGAAAATCCGGGGACGAACCTCGCCGATAAGCTGGTCTCCCATGCGATTAGAAAGCCCAATACCCCTACCCCCATTGAATGGTCACAACGGTTAAATGTTTCATTTTTGCTTTTCGTTATGTGATTCAACAGAGAAACGTCCAGCATAATGCATAGTAGAGACGCTCCAACGCGTCTTGAAAGAAGATTGAGGTTTCATCGACAAATGGAACCTTGATGTCGGCAACTTCCACTAACAAGGTGAGCACCCGGCATGAGCTAGGCGCTCAGACCTCCCGGCGATCTTAGAGCCGCCAATCTAACTACCGCCCCTGTCCTTTCCATTCGGGCGGGAGCAATTCTCTTGATGATTGAACCCTCCGTCCTCTTTTTTTTCTCCGCTCGAGCAACAAAGAGTCGCGCAAGCAGGAATGTGGAACTGATCCCTCCTCAAGAGCCCGAGGCTCACGGATCTTTTCTGCCTGTTATTGACCGTCCCTTCGACACATCCCGCCCCACACTGCTGTCCGCACGTGCACAGTCGAGGCGCTTGTTTTCGCACCATCACGTCCCGTCGCCACAGAGAGTGCGAGCGGGAATCTGTGCGCCCGCATCAGATACTGGTACCCGTCACTGCAGCCGTCTTCGGCCTGTCAAAAAATATGGACGAACAGCGGCAGACCAAGCCCACGGGCATTCCTCGATTTTCAAGACTTCCTGCGCCGTCGTCCTCGTCTTCGAAGCTCCCTGTTCCCCGCTCAAACTCAATTCGAGCATCTCCATCCCGGGAAACCCTGGCAACGGGCGGAAGCGGGACCTTGCGAAACCCCAAACTACGGGCAACCCCTTCTCGCGACCAATTGGCTCCCACGGCAGCTGGAACCCGCTCACAACCAACCGCCGTGCCATCGCGTGCCGTCTCGTCTCCACAAGCCCGGGCTCCCGTGTCCCAAACACCCGGAAGTGCAAATCGGCTCTCGAGATTTAGCCCGAACGTTCCACAGTCGCAATGGAGCCCACGAGGAGAGGCACTGGCAACCGCCCAAGGCAGTCGACCGAGCTCCGTAGCACGGGCCGTCGCGCCCCGCCGCCAGCCGTCCCAGCAATGGATCTCATCAGCAACTGTCAGTGCTCAAGACGACGAGGCTGACGATACTGCTACCAGCAGGGAGCCCGGGACACCTGTGCAAGCGACCAGTGACGAAGCCATCCCTGACAACCTCCGTACATCTTCCTTCAAGCCCCGTCTTTCGCTGGCGGAAAGGACTATAGAGACGCTAGCTCAGCTACCGTCTTCGCCCTCGGTTCGAGGCAAAGTCGGAGCTGCCTCGTTCTATGATCCGTCCACTGGACGAAGGCCGCCATCGCGGCCTAGCAGCCGCTCCTCCCGCCCAGGATCAAGCCATCAGTCTGACGGATCCAGCCATGGTCGATCAGGAGCCAACAGCAGACCCGGGTCTAGCTCGGGGCTCGAGGAAGGTGTTTCGAATTTCCGGTCGTCGATCAGCGCATACAAGAATCCTCTTTCCACAATTGAGAGCACCCCGTCAAGAGGCCGCCAGACTATCTCGCTCCAAGAAGCCGCAGGAAAGGCAACACTCAAAAAGTCTGTCCGAGCCTCCGTCCAAGGCATTCGGCCACCTAGCACGCCCACTGTTGCGCGGTCGAGAACGCCAAGTCCAGAAAAGCGAGGCCCAGATGCTTCGGTCTCCAGGTTTGGAGCCAGAACTTTGGCAGCCCGCCCAACCAAGCGACCGTCGATCAACGGGTTGTTTAGGAAGCCGTCGATGCCAACGTTGAACAAGAGCACCACGGTAGAGACGCCAAGAAAGGTATCCTCTGCATCTCGAGGCTCTTCGGCTACGTCTGGCGATGGGACGAACCCTTCGAGCGCGTCCGTTACCTCGGCGAGTACAGCTATTACCGCCGAGTCATCAGAGTCAGCCTCTGCGCAATCGGCCAGAAAAACATCGGCTGCTTTGCGTGAGCAGATCGCCAAAGCCAGAGCAGCGAAGCGTGTGGTGCCCAGTCAGATATCCTCGGCAAATCCCGTCCTTGAAGCGGATGAGTCCACTTTAGTTCCCACTGATAGCGGTTTCGATTTTGGCCTCGCCAGTGATCCTTTCAACCTGCGCAGGGATGACCAGTCCCAGGCCAAGATTCTGCAGAGCCGGCTTGAATCTGCCCGGACCAGCGGCCGGCTCAATATCGCCGCGATGGCGTTGAGGGAAATTCCTGCAGATGTGATGAATATGTACAACCTAGATTCGGTTGGTCAGCAAGGTTGGGCGGAGAGCGTGGACCTCTCTAGATTCGTTGCAGCCGATAACGAGCTGGAAATGATCGCCGATTCCGTGTTCCCGGATGTTGACCCCCGCGAGCTCGCCGACGACGAAGACAGCCAGGGCTATATTTTTGCAGGTCTTGAGACTCTCGACCTGCACGGAAATATGCTTATCGCTTTGCCCATGGGACTGAGACGACTGTCATTGCTGACCTCTCTGAACCTGGTATGCGCTCACCTTTCCTGCTATTTCCCCTCACCGTGTGCTAATAACCCCCTGATAGTCCCAAAATCGACTTGCAAACAACTCTCTAGAAGTTATTTCTGAGATCTCGTCCCTCAGAGACTTGAAACTGGGCGGCAACTTGCTCTACGGCCCCCTTGAGCCGTGCTTCTCGAAACTGGAAAACCTCGAAATTCTCGATCTACACGGCAACAACATTGCGTCTTTACCCATAAATTTCGGGAATCTGTCTCGGCTCCGTATCTTAAACATTAGCGAAAACGCCTTCGAGACGCTCCCATTCGAGATCTTTGCCTCGTTGCCCATGACTGAGCTTAACGCACGGAAGAACCAGTTGCGAGGGACACTGATACCAGAGTCAGTGGAGTCGCTTCCCGTCTTGCAGAACATGGATGTCTCGTCAAACCAGCTGTCCCACGTTTGCTCGGTAGTCGGGAAGTCCATCGCCATGCCTGCGTTGCGCCAGATGTGCCTCTCGATGAATCGTCTTCAGTCGCTGCCTGACATCAGCACATGGGTCAATCTGCTTACACTTGCTGCCGACGAAAATAATGTTAACGCCATTCCCGAAGGCTTCACCAGCCTCCAGCAGCTGAGATCTGCTGACTTCTCCAGCAATGACATCCGCATTGTTCCCCCAGAAGTGGGACGCATGGAAAACCTCTCGATGATCCGATTGAGCGGCAATCCGCTGCGTGAGAAGAAGTTCAGCACCATGAGCACTGATGACCTGAAGTCGATCCTTGCGCAAAGGCTGGAACCACCTCCTGCTCACCTGGAGCCTAAGGATGATCTGCCAGCCGCTTCGAGTGGGCCTATGAGCAAGGAAGTCATCAGTACTCACGGTTCAACTGCGGCTGCTCCCGACTCCAAGCCGTCTGGTGCTAACAACACTGTTGACGATATGGACGACAGTCGTTCCGATTTAGACGACTTCGCTACACCACCAACATCAATCCCTGGATCTCCGGCTCGCTCGCGCTCTCACACGCTGAGCAATCAATCATGGCCTGTGAAGCCCGGGGGTGTTCTTGACCGGTCAGGCACCCAGTCATCTTCCCTGCACCCCGTCGTTTGCTCAAAGATTGCCGCAAACACCAAGGTCTACGAGGTCCAAATGCACCACAATCTCCTGACTGCATTGCCCGACTCGCTCACCTTCTTCGCGGAGACACTGTCAGCATTGTCACTGGCGCATAACCAACTTGTTGGCGAGACGTATATGGGTGAGTTGAGCGGGAATGCTGGACTCGACCTCCCATCTCTGAAGGAACTTAACTTGGCCTCCAACCATATCACTGGCCTGGGACCGCTCATTGCCCACCTCCGCGCACCCAAGCTCCAGAAGCTCGATGTGAGCTGTAATCGCATTGCCACCCTACCTTCAGGTACACAGATCAAGGACGCCTTCCCGAGTCTGACCGTCCTCCTCATGGCTAACAACCATTTGGCGGAGCTCGATCCCGATGCCATCAAGGGCATGCGGATTGTAGATGTGGGTAACAACGACATCGCGCATCTCAATCCGCGACTCGGCCTCCTTGGTGGTGCTGGTGGGCTGGAGAGGCTTGAAGTTGGCGGCAATCGCTTCCGGGTTCCCAGATACAATGTGCTGGAACGCGGAACCGAAGCAACTCTTCGGTGGCTAAGAGGCCGGGTTCCTGTTGCGGAAATGGCAGTCTGGAAGGGCGACGACGGCGATGACCATGACACCAGCGTGGCAGACCTGGACTGAGATCAGTTGGTTATATTTATGCAGGCTACTTAGACTTTGGGACCGAGGACTGCCGAGGTGTTTGAGTTCCGGTCGGAAGAAAATGGGGAAGTTAATTGTTTTACAGCGAATGCAGCCGAAGGGGCATTTCATGGCTTGGGTTTTTGGGGTTTGGCGTGTTGTGGGTTTGGACATTATTATCTCCGTGTCATTGCATACTACATAATTCGATACCACCTTGTCTTTCTTCTGATTCCTCGTTCAGCTTGGTGCCTTGTGGTGCGGTGAATCGGAATCGAGTTTTCGAAGACCATCGGGATTGCGCCCGGCCGAAAGCCACCCCCATAAGATGCGTGTTGCTCGCACAGCACGGACGACCCACCAACCTTCCGGCCACAATCATCCCACGGCCGAAGTAACATCTGACCTCTTATACGGACTTATCCTCAGGCATTCTCCTGTGCGTCACCCTCTCCCTCCCCGCAAGGAGAAGACATGCACTCCCAACCTACTCATAGCAAGTGCACCTGCCATCCTGTCTCTGCAACAGCACCCAACCGGCCGTAAATGCGAGCGTGCAAACCCCGACTGACTGACAGTGGCGGCGGGTCAAACGAACGAAAGCCAAAAAGTCTATAAAAGAATCGAAGCCGCATGGCGTTCCCCTTGTGGCGTTTGTGTGTGTGTGTGTTCTAGACTCCCCGAAGACACGAACTAACTCAACGGCATGTGCCTCCAACAACGCTTGCTTTCCCTTTTTTTTGCCGCATCCAAGTCTCCTGAGTTTGTTTTGCTGCTGCCAGGCTAGACGGCAGATGCCAGCGGGAGCAGACCATCATCCACCCACCTACCCACCGCGTTGTTGGTTTGGTGCTTTGGTACGGATACTTGCTGCTTCTCGCCGGGCAGGCAGGCAGGCAGGCCTTTCGAAGCTCGAACCCCTTCGGTGGTTCCGTGGAGGAGTTCTAGTTGTGTTTTATTGGAGTATTTGTTTGAGCAGAGGCTGAGGCAGAGGCAGAGCTGGCCGGTGATACCAGCCGTTGCCGCTGTCCGTACAGATTACCCTGTCTATCTGTTGTCCCCCGACGAACGAGACCGCTCCGTCACTCGCTACCCCGTGTCTAACGACGACCGATCATCAAGAACAGAACCGCCCTTTCGGCCGTCCGGTACACCCGGCACACACATTCACACACGATGGAGTCCATGGCGCCTCCAAAGAACATCAAAGACGAGTTCAACATCGCTCTTGTGGTCATCACAACCATATTCGGATCAGCGCTCTACATCCTCGGCGGCATCACCGCATACAAGCTACACTCAGCCGACTCGGTATTGACGATTTACAAAGACGTCCACCGTCATGCCCACGGCGGGCCCAGAATGGCAAAACAAGGGCTTGGGAGAAGCTGCTGTGGGCCGCTCGCTCCCATCAAGGGCATCTTCATTTTGTTCTGGCCGTTTTTTATGGCTTATGCCATGGGTTGGGGGGCGTTGTATATTCTGTGGTTGGGGCTGAACGCGCGTTCGCAGAGCGGTTCCCTGGGGATGGTTACGAAAGAGCTCAGGGCGAAGTTGGAGGGTGAAACGACGATGCCCTTCCCACGGCTGTGTCGGAGGCTGATGGGAACGGATGGGGTGCGTAAGGATGGTGGCAGCGCTCGTTCCAGCACGCAGACAGCTGTGGATCTGGGGCTGAAGAGCGAGGATATGGAGTTGGGAGTAACCATCGGGAAGCACAATTTGTCATCGGTCGACAGCGATCTGACGATGGCGGGCAGTGACGCGACGAGCAGGGGCCGGGCTACTCCTACAGCTGAGGGTGACCAAGAACACCTCCACAGGGAATTCCCGACAGGGGAGCAAGATATTGGCGATGGGGTTGATGGAATTGTCGATATCGATCAGAAGGCGGAAGGGCAACAGCTGCCAGTATTCCAACTGCAACAACCGAGTCTCCCGGACCGCACAAGCAGCTTGCGGGGCACCCCCGCGTTATGGACAATCCATGAGACAGAGGAGGCCGATGAGGAGGATGTCGAGATCGAGACGATGGGTTCCGAGCCGATTCGGCCAGCAAAGAAGGACTGGTCGCCGATATGAGATGGGTGATAGCTCGGTTCGCAGATATTTGATGGCTCAGGTGTTCCTCCTCGCCCTTGATAGCAATTACGGCAAAATATTGTTTGGCAGCATGATGATAGTCTCGATGTGAATGATCAAGGCTCCCAGTTCATCTCAAAGAATTCGCTCATCCAGTCGTCTGAGCTGCCAAGCTGTAACACCGGCATGGATAGAGGATCGTCTGTCTGTCCACCAAGGGTATCTTGGGGCGCAATAGCCATGCCTGTAGGTAGTCGGTGATCCATCTTGATTGTGTCGGCCAGCCAGTTTCTTTTCATCACCCGTACGAGCTTGGAGCACCGCGTGTAGATGTCTTCCTCGGCTCCGCAAAAGCCCTCCTGCTGCCTAATGTTGGAGACGTTGTCAAAGCCTTGTATCACTTGGTCAAGAATGCCAAATATATCGACCCTTTCTTTGACTGCGCGTCGGTCCCATGCCGGGTCGTCCACCTCGAATGCCAGATGGGTGAGCGAGAAGAGACACTTGCCCAAGTTGCACCAGTACATGAACGTCAGACCGGTATACATGTAGCTTGACATTGAGGAGTGATTTTCGAACCATTTCTTGACGGTTTGGAGGCTCGCCTCCAGGTTCTCGAAGCGCTGCAGGTCTGGAGCAAAAGACACAGTACCCTTGGGCTTTATATCAACGCTTTCAGTGATGGAAAGCTCAAGAAAAAGCAAATGGCTTATTATTATAGCTGCGATAAAGGTTAACTTCTGAAACATCCGATAGACGAGTGGCAAGTTTGACTCACGGTTTTCTTGCATTTGAGAAGAGAGCTGGGATTTGAGGTCACGCAGTTGTGACTTCAAAGCCGACGAGAAGTAGGCCGGAGCCACACTGTCCGGTGACTGCCAAATCGCACGAGTCAACTGCTCCGTGAGCAACTGGATCTTGACGAAGGCTACCAGCAGCTCGTCCCCATCACATACAGGGTGCTGAGACAGAATCTGCAGGCATTCGTCCATGTATGGTGTCCAGGTCAAGGCGTCAACACGCTTCATGATGTGGGATATCCTGCGCCATTTCAGTAAGGTTCCAGGAGGCAAACAACCTTTGCCGCGCGGAGGCAACCCACTGCGAAGTAATATAAAAGCATGCCAGTACTGTTCTCCTCTCGTCCGTCGTCTTCTCCTTGGATGGGGGAGGCTCAGCCTTCTTCCGCAGGCATATCGCAAGCGCAGGTTCTCGCGGCGGCTTGTTGAGACAGAAGTCGTAGACAAGGGACTTGGCAAGTGATACGAGAACCGAGAAGTACGGCTTCTCCTTTCGGTGGTAATGAGACCTTCAGGGACTCTGTGTCAGCAGGACGCACGCCGCAGCTTCCAGGAACCAGTTCCATACCAAGCCATCAGAGTCATCAGCCCCCAAAGCAGGTCTAAGCTCTTCTCATGCTCGACAATCATCTTATGGGCGACGAATTTCCATACCGCGTCGCTCATGGCATACTGTTTCTCGACATCCTTGCAAGTAACCGTCATGATGTTGAACCAGAAGAACGGGTTCGATCTGCGAAGGTGCTCGGCCGTCAAGGAGGGCGGGAGGTACACAAAAGGAAAGAAGACGAGGATGCGCTCGCGGAATGTCTCGAGGCTCTCCTGCGCCTCGAGAGGGGTAGGCTGATACTCGCAGGCGGGGATGGCCTCGGGATCCTCGTCGGGCACCGGTTCCTCGGCTGGCCGGGGCTCGAAGACCCGTGATAGCAAATTGCCACGAGGGAGAGCCTTGTATTTGCTTAGATCGCATTTTGTCCGCGCTGGGAAAAATACTGTGTCTTCCCCCCTATGAAGAGCATTCGAGTGGTCTGCGGCAACAGACGCACCGAAGCCAGCATCAACGGTGGCCGGGCCGTCAAAGTGGAAGTCAGGAAGGGGGCCCGAAATACAAGGCAATATCCTCGTGAGTACAGGTCCCGCTGCGGGAGAGACGCTTGGGGGGGTTAGCAACGGCGCCACTCTTAGCACCGGTTGCAAGCCAGTAGCGCTGTGGTTCTGGAGCATCGAGACAAGGCCGTCGAGCTTCTCCTCGAGCTGCGCAGCGCGGGAGACCTGCGAGCGCCTGCCATTCTGCTTCCGGATAGACACCGACGGGGCGCAGGCTTTTCTCAGTCGGTTGCATCTGAAGCCACACGGGTGGTGTTAGGCGCATCTCCGCCGGGAATCGACACCCAAATCCGAAGCCGTTGGGTTTGACACCCAAACACTCGCGCAGGGGGGTGGCTTACCTCTCGCAATCGGGACCCCCTACACGATATATGCATCTACACTTTGCTCGCGCGCAGTTTGTGCAGGCTCTCCCATAGGGTGCAGGCGTGCCGTTCGCCAGCGCGCCTGCCAAATCGTCCATGGCGATGCCCTCAGAGCTAGAGCTAACGATTAAGGGTTAGGGTTCAGCTTCTCAACTCAGCCGTCTTTCGCGAAGGAGACACCGAATTTGACACTCCTGGGTTCCTCGAGACAACACTCGCAGATGGAAAGAAACACTCATCTACCAAGCAGAAAATTCCCGTGTTGGAACTGGAACACACGTCGGGAGCGGCGGTGATGTGAAGGAAGGAAAAGCGGGTGGCCGCCGAAGGCCGTTGGATTTCGGGATGTCCCGAATTCCGGTCCTCGGCATTCAACCCTAACCCTCCGTTTGAATATATCCAGAGAAGACGATCACATCTGTGCTTATGTTTGATGAAGATAATAGAGGAATAAAGATTTAACCTAGCTGTTACTAGAGTGGATATAGCACACGACATGTTACATGACTAGCCTTGACCGCATCGAGGAAAGGCTTTGATTCCATTGGAGCAGGCTGTTTAGAATAAGCCATCACTTTGTAGGCCTTGTTCGCATTGTGAGAGGTTTGAATAGTTAACTTGTGGGCCTTGTTTATATTGCCGGGGAATTTTTTTACTAGTATATCCTGATATACCATTGGAGAATTCCCAGTGGCCTTTGAAGGTGCAATAAGGCCTGTGTTGCCAAAGCTTACGGCTTGTCTAGACAGTATAACGCCTTCCCTATATCATCAGAGGCCCTGAACCCTAAATGCAGCACCATAGGCCAGTAGATAATTCAGGGGGGCCTTTTTAAGGATGCATCAAGACCTTTTTATGATATATACAGGCGAAAAGTTAGATCTTTTATCAACTACATTTTCTTCCTTACGTCCGTCCACCCCATGAACGCCGAGGTAAACACAGAAACCGCCCCTACCCCCGCCGCAAGATAGAATACCCGGCTAATGCTACTTGCGTACGATTCGAGAACGAAGCGCAATTCAACCCCGGTGACAATTTTCCTGAATCCGGTGGCTCCGGCGCGCAAGACCGCGTGCACCAGCGAGGGATGGAGATGTCGGGCCAGCTCGACTTGGAGGCTCTGGTTGAATATCGTGTTCGCAATTGCCAGCATTACAGCCGTTCCGAGCATTCCGAAAAATATGAGGATTCCCATGGCGACTGGAAGGTCCACCGGATTGAGTACTGCCTGTACGGCAAGAAGTGGCTGCCAGTGAACTGATCAGTGACTATTCCCTATGGCCAGCTGTTCCCTAGTTATTAGGATCGGAGCTTCTTACCATTTGCATCGCAGTACCACGGCCTGCCCCGTTGAGTATCTGGTAGCCAATCCATGTCGCGGTTGGCGTGGACACTGTGAAGGTTGAGAATAACCCATTGCTGACAGCAGCAATAATGCCAGCAAGGATCGAGTACGGGATGACGTAGCCTGTGTTCTGGACTGAATCATCGTCAGCTACTACCCGAGATACACGAAAGACCCAAGAGACTTACCAAGGAATCCAGATAGCACGGCAAACACAAGCTGGCTAAAAATGCCAGGCATCACGTACACGCCGCTCATGGCAGGGGTCGCCCCTTTGATTCCCTGGAAGTAAATGGGAAGGAAATAGGCGGCTGTGAACACCACTGTCATGTTACACCACTGCGTCAGGGAACTGGACCACACAACCCTCTTCTCCATCATGGAGAACGGAATCAGGGCTTCGTCTCCACAGCGCCAGTCCCACGCCAGCCAGATAGCGCCCAGGACACCAGAGCCGGCGAAGAGTCCGGTAATCGTCGGAGAGTCCCACGCAAAGTCGTTGCCGCCGTACTGGAGGGCGAGAAGCAGCATTACCATGGCCGGCGTAAACATAGCGAAGCCGATCAGGTCGAGTTCGTTGTGAAGATTCTTGAATACTTTCAGCGGCTCCTTCTTCTCAACAAGTTCGGGTATGCGAATAAACAACAGCCCCACAAAAACCACGGCACCAATTGGCAGGTTCATGTAGAAACACCATCGCCACGTCGAGAACGACGTTAACGCGCCGCCGACCAATGGCCCGATAACGACTCCCACCTGTGACATGCCCATCATCAATCCTGTTAACGAGGCTCGGCGATCCACAGACACAATGTTTGCGACAATAGTCAGGGCTCCGTTCATCAGGCCAGATGCGCCCATTCCCGCAATGGCGCGTCCACAAATGAATGTTATCGAGCGTTGTGCCATGCCACACACAGCTGATCCGATCTCGAACACCGCGAAGAAGAAAAGAAACACCCACTTGTTGCTGAACTTGGAGTACATCTTCCCGGTAAGGGGCTGGAACGCAGCGCTGGCAAGCTGGAAGATGCTGGCGTACCAGCCAATATCGTCGAGCGAATGGAACTCGTTGGTAATGACGGGAATCTGGGTAGGTTTCGTGTCAGTGTCGCGAATGCCAGCAGCCAGGCCCAAAGAGGCCACGGAAGGCCACACTCACCGCAGTGGCAACAATCGAGGCATCCAGCATGGTCAACAACATGACCACCGTCAACGTTATCGAGACAATTGCAAGGCGAAGGCCTGTCAGGTGTTCATGCTTAGGCGAAGCGGGCGCTTCGTTTCCGAGATTGATATCCCGCAACTCCGTGCCAGTCGCGCTGTCATCGTCAAGTTCGGAGGGGTAGGTGCGCGAGGCGCGCGAAGATCTCGAGAGCGCCCGAAGTTCGATCGGTTTGAGCTCAAGGGCAACGGCCAAGCTGTCATGATGCTGGCGCGAAGGCCTCGGCGAAGTTCCGGGGCGGCTGCTAGCGATGCTCATGACGCTGGTCTCGATATGCGCAAGACTTTTGTTGACGAGGAGGATGGCTTGCCAATGCCAGTCATACGCGTCTGAGATTCAAACTTCGGGGTCAATCGGCGACAGAGTGCGCCTTCCGCAAATCAGAGGACGAGGGTAGAAGGCACAAACCACATGGTGACGACGTCGGCCCGTCTGCTGGGATGCTTGTCGCAACGCGGCCCTTGCTTTGGCCGAGGCAGAGATCAAGTCATCAACGGCATGCTGCGTGGAGTTCGAAGCCGGCGTCAAGGCCGCTAAGGACGTTCTTCTGCACTTTACGAGGCGAGAAACGATGAAAAAGGGGCTCGGATCTGTCCAACAGGCACGATCTGGTATAAGATGGAAAAAGCTCGGGCACCCGGAGTAGGCGCTACAACAAGGGCACGTGCGGCACAGTGGTCACAATGGTGATAGACAGGAAATTGAGTAGGCTGGTTGAAGTCAAGAAGCTATGGAGTTGAGACTGGGAGCATAGAACTTGCTGCACTTTGACGTTGCTCAACGATGTGTGCGCCTGAATCTTCGGCTCATAGCTGACAGCACACAAATTACGTCCAGCATGAACCACAAAGGGAACCAGAACATTGTGAAGAACAGAACCTCCCTAGCAGTGCCTGTGTGTGTGCTCCGTACATGACCGCAAGATTGTGACACCTAAACTCACCTCACGAAAGGCTGTGAGAGAGAAACGGTGCACACCTATCTTGTTTTTCATGATGCAAGCACAAGAACGAGGATAAAAGGTGCAGCAGTCCAACGGTGGCAGCAAGACACGCAAATCGCAAAATCCATCAAGACGCGTCAAAACCAGGCAGAGAATTCCTTCTCCATGTCATGACCAAAGGCCATGATCACAGTGAAAAAAATGTTTAGCGTCTCTTTGAGTAGCGTGTCATCCTTAGTGCAGGGGCCATGCTAATCTTCTCTGTATCGTTTCAAATGACCAAATGCCCCCCGAAGGGGGCAAAGAAGAAAGGAGAAAAAAACTGTAAAGGCGCGCCGAAAGCTGCGAATAAATACGTTTCCAGAGGTGGCCTGTGCACGGGCGCGAACTTTCGAAAAGCACCGGTTGCCCCACATATGACTCACAGCCCAATCACGAGCCGCTCCCAGTCACTGCCCGGTCCCCCAAGTCACTGGAGTGGCTGGTCCCAGTGTGGCGGCAAATCCAAGTGTGGCGAATCACCGCCGCCGAGCTAGAGCTCAACTCCAACCGTGCAGGCATCCAAACCACCAGCATTGTAAACCGCGCCGCCAAGCCGGTCTCAACACCACAACCTACCGCAATAATGACACGAATACACGTCCTCATCTTCCTCCTCGCCTGCCTCCTCTCCCTCGCAGCAGCAGGTACGCTCCCCTCCCCCCTTTCCCACCCCTAACCAACTACCACTCTCCCCTCAACCATCGAAGCTAACCCCTTCCCCTTCCTCCAGCGGACCGCCCAACATCCTTCTGCAAATGCACCTGCCTCACCAACTCAACCATCATCCCCCTCGCCCCGCAGCCCTCGGTCGCCGACCCCTGCAGCCAATGCAAGCGCACCTTCTGCCTCTCGTACAACCTCCCGATCTGCAAAGACATTGAAGAATCCGCCATCAAAGCCGACTGCTTCCAGCGCGACAGCGCCAAGGACCGGGTCATCGTATGGGCGTTCATTCTCGGGACTACAGGGCTGCTGGGATGGTCTGGGCTGCGGCGACTGCTTGAGCTGCGGGAGCAGAATAAGGGGCGTGGTGGTGTGTTTGGGGTGCTGGGCGGTGGTGCTGGTGGTGGTGGTGGTGCGAGCGGGTCAGGGGATGGAGGGAGAGGGACGGGGTTGTTTGGGAGGGCGACGGCTGGCGGGACGGCGGGGGCGTATAGCCCGCTGGATGACCCGAGAGGCGGCGGGAGTCGTGGTGCTGGGTGATGGGTTGTTGTGATACATAGTTTGTCGTATTGTTTGGCGTTTGGGGCAATGGATACCTTCGCAAAGGGGTGTTGGGATGTGTTG
>Ga0247770_1001187_pt1 | contig 21915 bp, 11 predicted proteins | sample UWRJL136409B6_FD_179943 | JGI IMG/M metagenome (GOLD analysis project Ga0247770, IMG submission 179943) | Plant litter microbial communities from Arlington Agricultural Research Station in Wisconsin, United States - UWRJ-L136-409B-6 | ecosystem: Environmental > Terrestrial > Plant litter >... | reverse complement strand
AGTCAGGACCAGACAATCAACTCACCTCACTCAGGCTGACTGCCACAATTCCGACTCGTATCCGTGACAACAAAATCTGCCATAGTGACAACCACCTCCTTCGAAGACAGAAAGCAGAACGCGGGCGGCCGAACCCTTTGGCACCACACATACTAGAACATATGGAAGTGGCCGCACTCGTAGTAGATAGCGTACTTCACGCACACACAGGCGCCGCAACGGTTGCATGGTGAGTAGACTTCATTCAGATGTACACCACCACTTTATTATATTTCCTGGGCTAACTGTGTACCCATAGCCTTCTAATCTAGCAGATCCTGTGCCTTTCGTACGGTAAGTGTTGCGCCACAGAGTAAAACAGATGCACCTGATAGTCTGGGCACCCGGAGGGCTCCCTAAGTACCAATGCCAACTATAAGTGATGTCAGAAGCACTGCACACTAGATCTTGTGGATTTGAAGGGGTTATAAACGCGTGATTGTATTGCTTGTCCGTGGTTCTGGCTTCCAGCTGATAACAATTCCCTTGTCATCGAAGCAGTCAGCATCCAAAAGAATGAACATCACCATTTTTGAGCCGTGAACGTTATTTCTGTTTGAAAGAGACCACCTTCTGTGTAACAAAGATCTTGAGGAGGGGGCGTAAACAAGGCACTCGAACCGAGACAAAAACCTCGGACCATTCAATTATTTCTCAAACGATGCCACTATTACCAATCCACTGTTCTGGTTTTTTCAGCCCCTTTGCCGGCACCTCTGGCAACCCTAACGGTCCATGCTCCTGACCTGCCTGCCTAACCCAAGGGAGGAACTGAAAAGAAAAACACTGCTAGGGTTAACTCAGAGCAATCAACATTTTTGTTCGCAACGCTGCCCTCTGGCCAGAATCATTGTCAGAAATAAAGGTTTTGGAGTTTTTGAGATGTGATATCAGCAGGACCGGAATTGAGTGTTGCGGCTGAGAAACCTCGTATCCGAAAATAAAGAGCTTGTGACGGGGCCCTAGGTATAAGAATTACAGCGTTGAACATCGTCTTTGGAAAACAAATTTAGTCGTGTTGTGTCGAGCTGCCTCCTTAGCAAAATATATACAAGAGCGACGCAATGTGTTTCCCAACTCTTTATCACCGATTGTCTTTTTTCCAACACAATGGAGCAATATCTACATCTTCTGCATCTTTCCATCGCCTTATGCAACCTGCTTCTTTACACCAAGCTTATCGGCACCACTAACGAGATGAAGCACCAGATCGCTAACGTTAAGAAAGACATTACGGGGATAAAGAAAGACATTACCGGGATAAAGAAAGACATTATCAGGGTGCAGAAAGACATTACTGGAATGAAGAAAGAAATAGCCCAGAAATATAACATCACTGGGATCCAGAATGACATCACCCAAAATCTTAACGAGCTCGAGAATCGTATTAGCGGTCAGTTTAACGATCTTAAACACCAGATTGAGGATGTTAAGCAGGGCATGAAAGGCGAACTGGAGTACTTCAAGAAGATCCTCCTCCAGATTGATAGAAACTGCAATAAACTTTCCAAGGCGCTGAATATTCCTATTAAAACCGCCTCTATGGCAAACAACTAAGGTATGGTGTCCTGGTCTAATAGGAGGAGAGGGCGCGCCTGACGCTTACCTGCATGACCACGAAATAGATGCTGATGCCGATGCCATCTAACCATGTGTTGCTTTTAGTGCTGGAGGAAGGAAGGAGATGGACAATTGGAGAGGATGTATTGAATTAGATTGTTTGTTTTTTTAGACGTTGTAACCTTGTGGTGTTTTGGAGCTTCAAGTTGGGGTGAGCCGGACGAAGTGTCAGAAAGAAGGGGGTTTAGAGTCCCTGGGCATCTAGTTAGCGGAGCTGACTGGATGCCTGGCACTGCCAGAACGCCAGTGAGCCTCAGCCACTGGAGTGACAAAGCCTGAATCCTGCAGAATAGCCTATAAAGAAGCCTCTGGCTTTCAGCCAGAGCCACAGTAAACAAGCAATAGAATCACGCAGTTGCAACCCCTTCATTTCACAGAATCCAGAGTGCAGTGCTTCTAACAGGTAGGGCAGCTTACGCTAAAAGCCCTACCCTTACGTTATACTTACGGCCATCTTTACCGAACACCTTGAAAAAAGCTAAGAGGTTACGTTTCGTTAAGGCCGAACGGGGAGGCAAGTGACAGTTTAAGACCCCTGGCCCGGTATCCTTTGGCCCTATGATCCCTGGCCCCGTCGCACCTGCCCCTGCCCCTGGCCCCGAGTCCACACACTAGAGCTCCCTCGAGCTGGTGCCGATCGCCACGCCGCGATGGATACCATTATGACTGGCCCGTCGAGTCCCACCGGCGGCCCATTAGCGAGAGGCGGCAGGGGCCTAGCCGGGAAGGGCGACGGCGATAACGTCGAAATGCTCGAGCCCCGACCTGGACGCGCTTGATGACTTTGACAACCTCCTCCAAGCACTCTCGGAGGAAAGCTGGGCCCGCGGCCGGTCCCCAGGCCGGGCGCCTACACGAACCCCCTCACCGGCACCGGATCTTAGCTGCAAGTCGACGCCTAAGCAAGCAACTAGCCGCTTTTACTGTGATTTTGATTTATCTGCTGTGGCCTGCTGTTAAATTTCTCTAATGTCCTGTATGCTTAGCAATCTACACTTCAATTAAGCTTGTGCTCCTCTCAAACTGTGGAAGCGTTACCGTTGGTGGTATCTGTAATTTGCAAAGAATGGAGATACCTTTGTGACAGAACACTTTGCACTAGTGTAAGCAAACTCGGTTATAGGAAGCAGGTCGGCCCAGTTTATCATCTTGTAGTTGACAAAGGCTCGAAGATAGGTTTCTAACAGCTGATTGATTATCTCAGTCTGACTGTCAGTCTGAGGATGGAATGCGGTAACTATTCTCGACTTCACTCCTACCAACTTCAGGTAATCTTTCCAGAGATGGCTAGTGAATCGTGAGTCTCTGTCGGACATAATGTCTGAAGGAATGCCATGTAGGCGCTAATATTCTTTGGCAAAGATGCGGATCAAGTCATCTGTCTTCTTCTCTCCTTTTTTAAGAGGAATGAAGTGAGCTATCTTAGTAAAGTGATCTACAATTACCCAGATACAATCACATCCATTGGAAAGTGGTAGGTCAGTGATAAAGTCTATAGAAATGTACCTCCGCGGCTTCCATTTGACCTCCAGCGGCTGTAATAGGTCGTGAACTCCGTGTCGGGGGTTCTTGTTTGACTGACAGTCCTTACATCCAGAAACGTATTCTCGGATGTAGGTTTCCATGCCTGACCACTAGAAATTCCGCCGTATTAGATCAGCAGTGCGATCCATTCCCTAATGACTAGCTACTTGCGAATCGTGCTCTGAAGCTAGAATTTCCTTGCGAAGATTTGGATCGTTAGGAATAACCAAGCAGCCTCTCCTGTAGAGCAGTTTGGCCTCCTTGTCCTTCTCGTACATAGGGGTAGAAGTCTGATACAGCTTCTGATAGGCGTTATCCTTCTGTGCAGCCTTCTGCACACTCTGGAGGAAATCCTCACTCCACCTAACCACTGGAATACTACAGAGCCTGGCCTTCGTAAGAAGTGGTGTGCCAAAGTGGTGCTCCTGTAATACTGTAGCAATGGGTTGGTCCTCTGTGCTGCCTTTGGCTGGCTTGTGCTGTGGTTGACTCGTTTGGGTTTCCTAGGATTATTCCAAGACATGAGACACCATTCCAGTCATGAGACACCATCCCATGTCGCCCAACATTTGCTAAACCTCAAAGAAACAGCTTCGGCAAGCCTGACCACCCATACAGGCTCGCGCCGCTTCTGTACCACGAGCCCGGCACTCCCCTAGATACCCCCGAGCGAGTCATTGTCCAGTTTGCACGTCGCAGCTTTACTGGGTACGGACACGGGGGTCTACCGCGATCTGCCAATATCCCCCCTATTACCGAGGCACAAGCCGAGGCGCTGGACGCTGTGCACTTCACCGCCCAGAAACATGCCGTCTCTCTGGACATACGTGCGGGGGATATCCAATACGTCAATAATCTCGGCATTCTCCATGCCCGGGAGGGCTTCCGCAATTCCCAAGGCAAGCAGTAAGTCGCCCTCGGCATCAAGACAATATCTAGTGAGTAATCTGAGAAGACGTCATCTCGTACGACTCTAGCTCCGCGACCCTGAGAATATGTTGAAGACGCAGGCTGCGCGAAGGCGCTGGGACCGGATATATGAAGACGTCACGGCGGAAACATCCGTCTTTTCGCTCGAGCCGAAGGCCAGGAGGGCAAGTAGGGGCGCTGCAGAGAAAGGGGAAGGGGATCAGTAACATGATGGACGCGAAGAATGCGACTGATGCAGGTATTTATTGTTCAGTTCTTCTCATTTACGCGATGCTGGGGTAGTGAAGAATTGATGTTACATTGGCATGTGGATTTCAACCAGGATGCGATAACCTCCGACTATCTATACTGCACCTAACTTCATGTTGGTAACAATAAGACTTCTCGGGTTAGATCCTTTGAAGTGGAAACGGCGCAAAGTAGGTTGAGACTTTGTCGCTAGAAAATCCAAACAATTGATACTGAAAAACAGAGAGATCCGAGCTACATAACCTATGTACCTTAGCTCGTGCCCAACAAAAAAAAAGGCACCCACAAATCGCAAATCAGCATACATTCAATACTTAACTACAAACTAACAGCAGCTTCATGCACCGGAATCCCTCCCAAAGCTCTGCTAATCATAAAAACAAATACACCTGTGGAATTGCCAGGTTAAAGAGAGTACTCAAGATTTATTATCGATTTTAAAACCAATACCTCGTAGTTTGCGTCGCTGGTTAAACTTGGGGAGTTTTATGAGTGCCTTTTTTTTGTTGGGCACGAGCTTAGGTAGGTATGCTTCAATTGCACCTGGGCCTAATCCTTTCCTCCTCTTAGGATTTCTACGTGCCGCAACTGGCCCCCACACTGCTGTGCGATGGTGGCTCGTGCACGGGTTGGCGGACTGATGCCTGCCTGTCAACAAGTTTTGGGGTGAAATCTTGGATGTTGGGAAAGCACTGCTGGCGCGAGCTGAAGCCAATCGCTTTAGACGATTTGACGCTGCAGTGCCGGCTGTGGTTGAGGCCTCCATCGCCTCAGGCCAAGAAATTCCCAACCTCAGGCCAACCTCAGGCCCAACCTTCGGCAGCCAAACGCAGTCGACGCCCAAACCTGGACTATTTGTCACCGCGTTGCGCGCTCTCGGTCTTTCAACCTGCTCTCCGATCGTCGTAGGTTGATACAACGCCACGTCATGAGTCCGAAACGAACCCGTGAAGATGAAGAATTGGCCGCAAGCAATCCAAAGCGGCCAAGAAGTTCCTTCCCCGTTCATGGAGATTACGAAATCGCCTGGATCTGTGCACTTTCCTTAGAGTTGGCTACATCGCGTGCTATGCTGGATGAGGAATATTTACCGCTCCCAAACGAACCCGGCGATGACAACGCCTACGTGCTCGGACGAATCGGGCCACACAACGTTGTCATGACATGCTTGCCTGGGCAGTACGGAACGAACAACGCCGCAATTGTCGCGACAAACCTGAAGCGAAGCTTTCCGAACATCCGCGCTACCTTGATGGTTGGAATCGGCGGCGGATGCCCTAGCCAGGCCGACTTGTACCTGGGCGATGTCGTCGTTGGCACGAGGGTGATGCAGTATGACATGGGCAAGGCGCTCAGGGGCGGCCACTTCCAAGAAACAGCCATCCCGAAGACTCCTGCGCCGCTGCTGAACTCGGCCGTATCCAATCTGCGATCGAGGTATGACTCGCACCCGTCCGGCGATCGAATAACAAGCCTTCTTCGGAGCCGACTGCCGGACCTCTCACGTCCGGGTCGCCCCGATCGTCTTTTCCGGGCCTCCTACGAACACCGCACTCCCGGTGCGCTAACATGTGATGACTGCGACCTGAAGGAGCTGCAGTCGCGAGCGTATCGTCTTTCTGACGAACCTAAGATCCACTACGGGGTCATCGCTTCGGCGAACAGGGTTATGAGGAACGGAGAGGAAAGAGATCGTATTGCCATGCGGTACTCGGCGCTGTGTTTTGAGATGGAGGCAGCAGGCATGATGGATAACGTCCAGTGCTTGCCGATTCGCGGCATTTGCGACTACTCAGATTCCCACAAGGACAAGGTGTGGCAGGACTATGCAGCTGCCACAGCTGCCACATACGCAAGGGAATTACTGGAAGTGCTTCCGCCTTCATCTAGGACTCTCGGTCAGGCCACTACATACATCAAAATTACGAGGGAACGTGATACTACCGGTAATGCAAATCCATTGCCCAAGCCCCTCCCTTCTCTGGTTATCATGCTGACTGGGGATGCGAATAGATGGCCACGTTTTGGAACGTCGGCAACGCCTGCTAAAAAGCCTTGACTTCCCACAAATCGACGCCCGCAAAACTACTATTATGGCTGCATATGCCAGAACTTGCCGTTGGCTTCTCAACCACTCGAAATACCGGGATTGGCTAGACCCCAGCAAGAAATCGCATCATCATGGCTTCTTATGGATGCGTGGCAAGGCCGGTGCCGGAAAGTCAACGATGATGAAGTTTGCATACCTGGAGTTAAAAAAAAGAGACGGACCCAACACGATGACGGCTTCCTTCTTCTTCAATGCGCGCGGCGAGGACTTGGAAAAATCCATCGTCGGCATGTACCGATCTCTCCTGACGCACCTCCTAAACAAGTTTCCATATCTTCAATCTATCCTGGACGACATCGACATTATTCCGTTAAACCAGCAAGGCTGCCCAGACCTGGGCGCTCTCAAAGAACTTCTCAGGAGCGCCCTAATGGGCCTTGGCCAGCGCTCCTTCACCTGTTTTATCGACGCCCTCGACGAGTGTGACGAGCAGGAAGCACGGGACATGGTTCAGTGCTTTGAGGATCTGGCAGAGGAAGCAACCGAGGCTGGCATTCAACTCCGAATCTGTTTTTCGAGTCGGCCATACCCCTACATCAGCATCCGCAAGGGCATCTCGTTGACCCTCGAGGACGAATCCGGGCACGCACAAGACCTGGTACAGTACGTCAAAAGCAAGCTCAAGATCGACGACCCCGTACTTCTCGCAGACTTGCAGTCCCAGATCCTGGGGAAAGCATCTGGAGTTTTCCTGTGGATTGTCCTTACAGTGGACATTCTAAACAAAGAGGTAGATGAAGGTGGCCTCGCTCTTAAAAGGAAGCTTTCGAAAATCCCCGACAAGTTAAGCGACTTGTTCAAGAGCATTCTGATGCGCGATCAAAAGTCGCCCGAACGACTGCTGCTCTGCGTTCTCTGGATCCTCTGCGCAAAACGACCGTTGACCCCAGCAGAGTTCCGCCATGCGCTGTGGGTGGGTTTGTTAAACCAACAGTCCGAGCAGAAAGACGACCTGGTCGACTTCGACGTCCCAGACGTCAGCGACGTGAACGCAAATGTCAAACTGATCACGAGTTCCTCAAAAGGTCTTGCCGAGATCACCAAGTCGGAGGCTCCAACCGTCCAATTTATTCACGAATCAGTACGGGACTTCTTGGTGAAGGAGAGGGGTTTCCAGGAGTTGTGGCCTGATCTTGGATTTCATTGGGAAGCTCTCGGCCATGAGAAGCTCAGACGCTACTGCACCCAGTATCTGTCCCTTGCGGGGCTGCAGCCAATCATCAAGCGGCAAATTGACAAAACCGCATGGGATGCCCAGAAATACTCACTCTTGGAGTATGCCAGCCAGAAGCTCCTCCACCATGCTGATGCCGCTGCGCTCGTCATCCCTCAAGAGGATTTCCTGTCTCAATTCTCTGCTTCACCTTGTATCAAGGTGGTCAGCTTGTTCTCATGGAGCCATAGCATTCATGCAACCCTTCTCTACGTCCTCGCAGACCAAGGGCTGGCAAACCTCATCACCACACGGATGAAACAAGACTCTGCAAAACAAGAGTCTCTTGCCTACATCCCTAAGGAAGAGTACCACTATCCAGTTTTTGCCGCATTGGCCAACCGCCACAAAGACGCGGTGGCTGCACTTTTGGGGTTATTCTCAGTTACCTACGATGTTGCCGTCGATATCGATAATGGTTTCCGGGCGACCGAATACAAAAATAATACGCCATTATCTTGGGCTGCCCGAGAGGGTAGGCTGAGTATTGTGAAAGCGTTGGCCCACGTAGGGGCGGATGTCAACGAAAAGGACAGAGACGGCTGTACACCTCTGCTATGGAGCTCGAAGATGGGGCACAAGGCTATAGCGCGGTTCCTCATCAACAGCAAGGCAGATGTTGATGCTCAGGACGCTAATGGATGGACGGCACTGATTTGGGCCTTACGTAATGACCACGAGGCGGTGGTGCGGCTCCTTATCGACGGCGGGGCGGACGTTAATGCTCGGGCTAGTATTGGATGGACGGCACTGATTTGGGCCTCACGTAATGACCACGAGGCGGTGGTGCGGCTCCTTATTGACAACGGAGCAGACATTGATGCTCAGGACTGCAATGGATTGACGGCACTGATTCGGGCCTCATGTTACGGCCACGAGGCAGTGACGCGACTTCTCATCAACAGCGGGGCAGACGTTGAGGCTCAGGACAGTACTACTGGATGGACGGCACTGATTTGGGCCTCATGTGAAGGTCACGAGGCGGTGGCGCGGCTTCTCATCGATAATGGGGCGGACGTTAAGGCTCAGTCTAAGAGTGGATTAACGGCACTGACTTTGGCCTCACGGAATGGTCACGAGGCGGTGGTGCGGCTTCTTATTGATAACAGCGGATAGGATGTTGATGCTCAGGCCCAGGAATGGGCAAACAGCACTGGTTAAGTAACGGTCTTTCAATTTATTTCCCGTAATTATAAGGAGCTTGATGTTTTAAACTACCTTTGCTTTTATTAAGAGTTTGGGAGGCATTAGTGCTTAGTATTAGTTACGTCGCTTTCGCTATGCTATTCGGTTTCCCGAGATTTTGTTTGAAGGTGTAGTTCTCTAGCAGCGCCCTTACTTCAGAACTCACTACGCCGTCGTAGTCGTTTTTGATACAGCAAGGCAAGGGGTTGGAGCTAAAGGCGAGTGATTTGTACCTGAAAACGAAAGCAGTCAAAGCCGCATAGTAAGGCAAAGAATCTGTATTTCTAGTCAACAATGCAGATTGTCAAATGTGTGGAGTTTTAGAAAGTGAAAATGGGACCGGAAAGAGGGTAAGGGCGGCAAGTGGTTGTGTTGCTAAGTGGAGGTGAGGGAGAAGAGGAAGTATAAGGAAATTAAGCGTAAAGGTGCCAAATTTAAGGGAGCCGCAGATGGGTTCGGGGAGGGCGGAATGGGCGAAGGATTAGTAGTGAGGACGGGGGTTTACAAGGTAGCTGTCGGGAGGGTTATGCCGATGTTGGGAGTCCTAGAAATGGGATCTTCCTCATCCGCCCCATTTTTGTCTCTGTAGCAGAGGATGGCCCCAAATTTGACTCATGAGAAATTTGCCTAAAGTTGATGGTCCTTTTAAGATGGCGAGCGTAGGGTGAGCTGAGGGTGAAGCAAGCTTATTTCTAGTTAACTGTTTTCAGACGACCTAGCTTTTATTTTAGAGATCGACTTCTTAGATAATCTCTTGATCAGATATGTGTCGGGAATTAATTGTTTTGAGAAACAAAGAAACAAAATGCAAGACTTCCATTCCATTGATTTGTCTTCTTATCACTAAGTCAAAGGGGGGGGAACTGGCTACCCCCCGCACTGGCCACTTCTGTAAGCACAGATCTGAATCTTCTCGAACACTAAACACACTGCCATTTCTCCTTCAAAATGGCATCAAATTCTTCCAAACTTTAGAATTTACTTCATTAATCGCTTCCAATGGCCTACACCGAAGATGACGTACGTAACGCCTGCTTTGCAGCCAGGAGGTACAGTAACGTCAGCCGTATCGCCAGACTTAACGGAATTCCACGCTCTACTTTATAATAGCGACTTCAAGGCCTCCTCCCCAGGCCAGCGGCTCACACACACGAAATGAGGCTATTACCAACTCTTGAGACTAAGTTAACCGAGTTTATTTAGCTATAGGTAGCTATTAGAGCCCCCCTTACATACGGAATGATTAGGGAGTTAATACAGCGTATTTACATTAAATCTGGTGACGATAAACGTATTGATAAGGGTTAGTGTACAGCGTTTTTTTTTTAAAGAAACCTAGTTTCAAAGACTTAAAAAGTAGAGTGAATTAGTTTGGTAAAAGTTAATTACGTTATAAAGGAAGTTATTCGCCTTTAGTTTAATTATCTTTAACTACCTTAAATTTTAGCTATTCTTCCATACAACTGGTATAATATTAATAAGATAGGTATTATAAAAGGTATTACCGATAACAGTTTAGTAATTCAAGCTGTTGATAAGCGTTTAGCTTAAAAAAGAGACTTTAAATCTTATACTTAAACTGATATTATAAAGTGTATCTTAACTATAAGAGTAGCTCTCTTTCCCCTTATTATTTTTTAAAGGAAAAACGTTAACGTTTAGTAATTTAAGGAAGATTTAAAGAAGTATAGGGACTGGAAATTTATTATAATAAAGAAAGGTTAGATTAATAACACTGTTAGTTTAGAATAGTTAAAAAAAGTTTTCCTACCTTTAACTAAGTTAAGTAACTCTTTTAAATATTGTCTTTTTATTCTTAATAGTTATAATAACCATATTATAGTTAATTTTATATAAAAACGCTAGTAAAATAAAGTCAATTTATTATATTTACTAATGTATATTTCTTACATCTTTTTACTCTTAGATTTAGCTGTATTTAGCCCTTTAAAGCGTACCTATTAATAATACCTCTTTTAATATATTTAAATTAGCTTCTGTAAATTTATAGTTATTAGAAAACGCCTTATATTTAAGTGCTATTATAAGGCCAGACTTAAAGCTTTTATAAAGTTTAATTATAAGGTAGGGTGAAAGGTAAGTGGGTTATAACTAATTAATATAAGGAAGCTGCTAATAAGCTGGAATATTATTAAAGAAAAGACCCTTTTTACCCCTTAAAAGCTATTTACAGAGCTTTAACCCCCTTTAACACCGGTAAAGGTAACCCACAGTGACTATAAGGTAGTAGATGTTAAGATTTTTATCTTTAAGGAGGTTAAAGATCTTAACTAGTAATTATAATTTAATATTAAAGTTGACAGGACTATTAAGCTTTTTTTTAATAAGGTAGAAAAGCCTTTAGAAGTAAAGATACCCTTATTACTACTTAGAAACGTATAATTAAAGCTCTGTAAGCTTAACTAGATACTGTTAAACCCCTTAAAAGAAAGAAGGTGGTACTGGATTTAAACACCACCTTTTCCAATATTCAGAACATCGTGGAAGCTAAAAAACAAGCTAGGAATCCACTGGAAGAGTTATCATCAGATAGCGAGTCTTCTGAAGAATCTAGTTCTTCAGAAGAGGAGTGTATTGTAGTTAGAACTAGCTGTAGATCATGAAATTAAGAGGGGGGTGAGGGTCTTGCTTATTTGCTTACAGAAGTAGCCAGTGCGGGGGGTGGCCAGTTCGCCCCCTTTGACTTAAGGCCCTGATCTTCTCACAAATACTGGGCTAGTATTCGCTAGTATTCGCCGAAAAGGACTAAGATGTACTGTATAAAGCCCTGGTTAGTCTGACTAGCCGTAAAAGGAGTTTGCCAAGCCTAAGGAGACTCACCGCCTTTGTTTATCGCTTGATTATGCATCTGTCATCGCACGCTACAATCTCGAGTCTTCGTAAAATGCAAAGTCTTGATTTTAACTAGCCAAAACGATGAAAATTTCATCCCCAATCGACGGTTCAAGCGCTCCGCAACCCGGCTAGTTATCTCATAACGGTTTCCTCAAAGACTCGCCAAGCCCCTGTTAGAAATGAGGGTTCCAAAAGGATTTGTAACTACTGCCACAGCCGCGTGGTGTGACGACCCTGCAGGCCGTCACTTGGGCCGGGGCGGCCCGACGAATCCCCGCAGAAGGAACAGTGCAGGAGAACGGCGTACACTGTCCAAACGCACTGGGCCAGGGGTGCAAAGACCCGAAGCCCCTACGACCAGTAAGAAAAGTGCTTGGTGGCCCACAAGGACTGACCACACCAAGCACCACTCAGTTGACTGCTTGGCCGTAACTGCGTGGTGCACCACCAAGCACAACAGACCAAGCAAGGTGTGAAGTACCTCTTAGTTAGTTAGTATAGATAGCCATGGTTGTGCCCACAACCACCGTGAGTGACTCTGGTTCCTCACGCTAGTATTCAATTGTTCATTTATGTCCTACTGTCCAGACTCACCTCTGTGCATTATAGTGACAGCGACCTACATTGACATTGAACCCCCCCCGTCTAGGAGTGCTAGCTTAACAAGCCGTCTTCGGAACGCTCCTTACCTGTTGGCGTCCTGCCATACGTTCTGTCTTAACCCGCGCCAGTCCTCTCGAGGCCTCTGCCAGGTGCAGGTCGTAATACCCTTAAGAAGATAAGAAACAGGTATATTAATAAAGGGTTTAAAAGTTAAAAGATAAACATTAGGAACTAGTAGATAAAGTGGAGGATTTGTAAATTAAAAGCCTTATTATAACGTTTAAGGATAGAGTAGTTAAGATTAGGTTATAACTTCACGATAAAGTTCGCTTTACTAACTAACTTAAATACCGACTTATTAAGGAGGACCACTTTATAAAAGAATAAGTTAATTTACTGTTACTTAAGTTTTAAAAAGAAGTTTAAAAGAAGCAGTGCACGTAGAAATAAGTAGATAAAGAAAAGAAATAAAGCACCACTTCCCCTATTCTGTACTTACTAACTACAGTACCTACAGTCTATATTAACTACCTTAATTATAAAGACGTACTGTAGATTAACTGTATATATAATAACTATACCCTTAATTAGTATAACAGGCCTAAAACCCTTTATAATTATTTCCTTAATATATAAAGACAGGATTACGCTATTATCAGGGTAAAAATGGAAACAGTATACTATTAAGTCTCCTATACTTTAATAAAAAGATCTAGGAATAATAATAAGTAAAAAGTTACTATAGCTAATTAAACTCCTACTACTTACTAATAAGGAGGTTCGCTTAACAGTTACCTAATTATAATATATTCTGTACACTTTAAAGGAAAAGTAAAGAAGTAATAAAAATAAGCAAACTATAAACAGATTTAAGAGTAAGAGGATATTATTAGGATTTAGTCTTATAAAGTCTATTATTAACTTATTAAAGATTTTTAAAATATTAAACTGTTTAAAGTTAATTAAACGTTAAGGCGCGAAAACCTAAGAAAGGTCGACCGTTAGGTTTATTAAAGTTGCTTATTTTTCTAAAAAGAATTAGGAAAAGGTTATAAGCCCTTTAAAAGCGCTGGAAAGTAATAGTTCACTAATTAGTAAAAACCTTAAAATAAAGGAGAGGTATTTAAAGGTTAAGCTAGATAAGACCTTAAAGACAGATAATTACTATAACTTAAATGTAAAAAAAGTATAAGTATTACTTTATTAATATTAATTTAACAGATAAGAAAAGGAGGCTATTTAAAGTAAGAGTAATAATTAATAACGGGAGTGCTTTTAACCTAATATACCCTTTATTAATTAATTAAAGGAAACTCCCTAATAAGAAATATAAGAAGGCTATTCCTATTTAAAATAGAGAAGGAGGCTGTTGAAATGCAAAAGGGGTCAAGGCATTAGAAAGCAGTGTGTGTTAAAGGTGATTAATTGTTTCTATCTTCAAGAGTGGAAGCCATGTTATTATAGCCGTGAGGGTGGCCAGTGCACGGAGTGCATTGGCTACACTCGCTTCTGCGAAGCGAGGTTGGCTGACTGAATATGAGGTTGGCAGTGGAGTCTGGCGTTCTTGGCTGTGCAGATCCACGGATGCAGCCGCGGAGCAGCTGCGTGGATCCAGCCACACTGTTCTAACCACACTGGCCGGGTTAGGGTTGTAAAAACCCAACAGAGGCTTATATTAATATAATAACAGTAAAGTCACTTACTATTTACCACTTTTAATTAAAGTGGATAGGGACGAATAATAAATAGACTTTAACGTTACATTAATAGTAAGGTATAATATAATTCTAAGTCTACTTTAATTAGAAAAGTATAACCTTATAATTAACTAGAGGAGTAACTACTTTACTTTTAGTAAGCCCCTTAACTGTAATTATTATTCAGGTAAAGTTAAAAAAGCATTAAACTGCTTTAAAGATGTATAAAGTATTTAAAAGCGCACTAAACTCTTAAAACTAAGTATAGTTTAGGTTAGGTTTATTAAGATAATTAAAGGACTAAAGAGTTTAGTATATTACCTGAATGATAATTTAGAAGGTAAAAAGAATTAAGAAGCTAATTTACAGATAAGTGAAGAAATCGACTTATTTAAAGTACTTATAAAGTATAAGAAGTTTACCTTATTCTGAAAAAAGATACTGTAATTATTAAACTATAAACTGTAAAACCACAAAATTAAGTTAAAGCTAAGGGTAAAGCTTTACAGCTTCTAGCCTTACTACTTAAACCTTTAGTAAGCTAAAACCTTAAAGGAGTATATTAATGAAAACTTAAAAAACAGATTTATTATAAAGTCCCAGTCTCTAATAAGGTACTTAATACTGTTTATCTTAAGAAAGGGAGATAGTAAGTTATATATAATTATTAATTACTAAATGTTAAACGATGATATAATTAAGAATCACTACTTACTATTACTTATTACAGAGATGTAAGAACAGATTATTAAAGTAAATTAGTTCTCCAGTCTTAATTTCCCTATAGGATTTAACTATATTAAAGTAAAGGAAGAGGATAAACATAAGACAGCCTTCTAAACTTACAATAAGTATTACTAATACTATATTATATTAATAAGATTAATAAATACCCCTGCGACTTTTTAAAGCTTTATTAACAGTGTTCTCCACCCTTTCCTTAATAAGTTTATCTTTATATATTTAAACAACGTTCTAATCTACTTTAAAACTTTAAAAGAGTACTGAAAACATATATAACAGGTTTTAACAGCTCTTAAGAAAGTAAAGCTAATAGTAAACTTAAAGAAAAGCTACTTCTACGTTTAAGAATTAAACTATTTAAGGTTTAAAGTAACTTTTAGAAAACTTGAAATGTAATTAAAGAAGATAGAAACAGTTAAGGATTAGCTTACTCTAAAGAATTAAAAAGAGTTATAAGCTTTTATTAACTTTATAAACTTTTATTAGTGTTTTATTAAATACTTTATAAAGATTATAAAACTACTTTATAAACTTATAAGTAAAGGAAAGCTGTTTAAGTAAACTAATAGATAGTAAAAGGCATTTAAAGACCTTAAATATACCTTTATTACAGCATTAGTCCTAGCCCTCCCCAATTTCTTAAAGCCTTTTTAAGTTAAAATGGACTTCTCGGAATTTACAATCGGTAAAGAACTTAACTAAGTCCAGGATAATGGAAAACGCTACCTAGTTACCTATTTATCGAAAGGGATCTACAGCTTAACCTTATAATACTTAATTTATAATAAAGAACTGATAGTAATTATTTAGTGCTTTATTAAGTAAACACTGTACTTAAACAGTATAAAGGAACTAGTTTAGGCTTTCTTAAACTATAATAACCTTTAGTATTTCTTAATAAAGGAACTTAACCTTCAATAAGTATAGTAAGTAGAGTTAATAGCTTTATTCTATTTCCAGATTTACTATATTAAAGGAAAAGATAATAAGTAAGCTAATACTCTTAGTTAAAGACAGGATTATAAGAATGCTAACCTAGTCTTAATCCCTGTTATTATATTTAATAAAGTTAAGAACAGTATATTAATGTATACGTTATAAGTGTTAGATAACTAAATATTAAAATAAACCTTTAACGTTTATATAAACTTATAAATAAAGTATAATATCTATTAATAATAAAGGGATTTTTAAGTAAAAAGGTTAATAAAAGGAACCTGTAAGTATAAATAGTCCTTAAAAGACTTCTTAAAGTACTTATAAGATTATAATAAGGAGTATTATATACACTTAAACTACAAAGAAACTAATTAGTAGCTAAGACAGCTATTAGAAGGTGTAAATAACGTGCATAAACTAAAAGTATAACTTTAATATTAAGAGAAACTATATATATATAATCTGGGTAGATAGAAAAAGTACATTTAATAGGTTTATAAGTCTTGACTTAAAAGATATATAAGCTAAGTTAAGACTTTTATATAAGCTTAGTAAGCGTATACCTTTCTTAAAATGAAGAAACTGGTTAAGGAAGTAGTTAATAATTATAACATCTATTACTAAAAGTAGAACTAACATTATAAGTTGATAAACTTCTTAAATCACTTCCTATACTATAGATATTATAAAGTTCTATCTTACTTAACTTTATTATGAAGATTCTAAAGTTTAAAGACCCTGTTATAAGAGTTACTTATAACTAAATCCTTATAATAGTTAACAGATTAACTAAATAAACTTACTTTCTACTAACCTTAAAAGACATAATAACATAGTAACTTACTTATATCTTTAAGAAAGAGGTAATCTTATAATACCTTTAGCTAGATAATATTGTTACGGATCGAGATAAGCTAGTTATATTAAAGTTCTAGTAAAGGTTAATATAAAGGATAGGTGTAAAAAGTAAACTTTCGACAGCCTTCCACTTATAGACAGATAGCTAGACAGAACGAGTTAATTAGATATTGTTGCACAGTAGGGTTCTACAGGCCTGTAGTACAGGCTTGTTGCTCAGAGGAAGTAGAGCGGTACTGTTCCAAACCGACTACAGCGCTGGAAGCGCTGTAGGAAGCAAAAGAAAGCCTGAGGTACAGAGGCAGTGCCTCTGTATATGACTGAATGAGTGGTGTGAATTGCTTGCTTATAAAAGGCTAAATACAGGAGAGGAGAGGGCCTTTTATAGGCTGTAGTCGGCTTCCAGAGCCTTCTATCTACTATACAGGATTGGAATAGTGGCCGTAGGCCACGTAAGTGCTTGTGTGACTCACTGGGTTCTAGAGGCTTCCACAGCTCCGCTGTGTCAACTGGAATTCAGGGGGTTCTAGAGGGTTCGGCGCAGTGCGCCGACCCAGTGGACCCACTGGGGATAGAAACTAACAGATATTTATAATATATTTCTAAACTGACGTTAACTTTAAATAAGATAATTAACTTAAGCTATTACCAATAGTATAAATAACTTATAATATAATATTAGTTAAGTTAATAAGTATATTATTATTCTTCGTAAACTACAGAAAGGAGCCTAAGCTTCATTAAGGTCTGCTAACCAGCACCTCCTAAGCTACAGTCCATGAAAATTGGATGTAAGAGCTATATAACTACCTGTAAGCCAAACTTAAGTTTATATATAAATAAATAAAAAAGTTTACTAATAAATACTAAATTAAACAGCTAGTATTTAAGGAAAGACTTTATTATAATAATGAATAAGTTAAAAGACCACTTCTTTAGAAAGGGAATTATATTTACCTTTTTTCTCAGAACCTACATTTAAAATAACTTAGTAAAAAGCTTAATTTTAAAAGGTACAGACCGTTTTAAATTAAGAAAAACGTTACTACTTTTAATTACAAATTGAACTTACTTATTAGTATAAAGGTGCGGATTAAGGTTTTTATATCTTACTTTTAAAGCCTGCCTTAAAAGGAGTTCCTTTAAAAAAGAAAATTAAGATTAATACTAATAAAGATAAATACGACGTTAAAGAAGTTATAAATTCACAAAAGGGAAAGAATATATTTAAATATCTTATTAAGTAATTAAATTATAGCCTTAAAAGTAACTTATAAGAGCCTGTTAAAAATCTTAAATACCTAAACCTAATTATAAAGCTCTACTAAAAGAATCTAAATTAATTAAAATTAATAATAAGAAATAAAAATAAGACAAAATCTAATATCTAAACTATTATATTGAAAAGTAAGACTACTGTAAGACCTAAAGCCTAAAAAGTAATAGGAAACTCCTTAATAAGTACAGAAGGACATTTATCAGAACTCTTAACTAGGGTTATAAGGACCTTAGACTTAATAAAGAGGCTAAGCTTCTAAAGCTAGTAAGCTTTATATAAATTATATATATAACAGCATAGAGAATTAAGAAATCGCAAGCTAGTAGCTTACAGGACGACTTACCCCCTATAACTAGAGGACTTACGTTTCGCCACGGGTTTAAGGAAGGAGTCAGAGGGTAAAAAACGATCCAGTATGCCCTGAAGTCTCCTAAACCAGTTATAGAATAGTATGTAGTAGAAAAGCGTATCCATAAGAATAAGCGCTGTTAAGAAAGGAAGTTAATATAAAAAATAATAAAACAAATCGTAACACGTATCGCAGTCCTTAGATTATAACCTATACTATAAAGACTCTTATAAAACTTAAACTTATAACCTCTTACTAAAGGAAGTAAATATATTACCATTATATTAAAAGAGCTGTTTTATTTATTAAAGGAAAGAAACTATAAACTAAGTTAAAAAGACGTCACGGGTTATAATAACCCTTTAGAGGAGAAACTAATAAGGAAAGAGTCCTAATCCCAAGAAGCCAGTTTAACATAAACCAGATCCACCATCTTTACTTACTCTTAAAAAGATAAAACCTTAGCTTTATAAGAAAATACCTTTATCACCTTCACTTTAATAACGTACCGCTAGGTTTCGACACGTTATAACTTTGTAAGGGAATTACAGTACTCAGTAACCACTTAATTGTATAAGGTGTCCAGCTCCTTTTTCTTATCCACTAACCCCTTAATAAACTCGTTAGAGTAACTAAACGCATTACATAAAGAAGGTATACCAGCAGACTAACACTTACTGCAATTATCAGATTACGTTATAACTTAACACAGTAAGGACTTAATTTAATAATAAGTGTAAGGAGACATCTGTAAACTAAAAACGTTAAAAGATTCTGCAAAATAGATATAACGGTTATAAGGAACCTTTTCCTATTTCCTCTATTTCTTACGTTTCTTAACACGGTTAGAAGGTATAACGAAGGGTAGAAAAAGGGGAAAAACTAACCTAACCATTCTTTGTCGAAAAAGAATGTTAAAACGGGGGAATTATATAACGACCCTACAGGCTGTCACTTAGGCCGGGGCAGCCTGACAGAATCCCCCACAGAAAGAGCAGTACAGGGAGACAGTATACACTATCTTACACACTAGGCTAAGGGTGTAAAGACCCAAAGCCCTTACAACTAGTAAGAAAGAGCTTAATAGCCTATAAAGACCAATAACACTAAGTACCGCTTAGTTAACTACTTAGCCGCAACTACGTAATGCACTACTAAGCACAAAGGACTAAGTAAGGGATAAAGTACCTCTTAGCTAGTTAATATAAATAGCTATAGTTATACCTACAACCATTATAAGGGACTTTAGTTCCTCACGCTAATATTTAATAATTCATTTATATCCTACTGTTCAGACTCACCTTTATGCATTATAGTGATAACGACCTACAGTGACATTAAACCCCCTGTTTAAAAGTGCTAGCTTAACAAGCCGTTTTCGGAACACCCTTTACCTGTTAGCGTCCTGCCATACGTTCTGTCTTAACCCGCGCCAGTCCTCTCGAGGCCTGTGTCGGGTGCAGGTCGTAATACTTATAAGTTAAAGGTGGCTTTAACCTTTTATCTTCGTTAATATCTAAACCCGTAGCTTAACTAAGTCCCGTTACGTCGATTTCCATTACTTACTACTTTATAAGCTTACTAAATGACAGTATCCTAGTACTATTTATAAGAAGGTTTCTTACAAGGTAGTGGCCTATAACTAGATGTACGAATACTGTTTTAACATCCGTATTTTATATCTTTATATATTTATTTTACAGATAGCAGCTAGTTTGCCTATATTAGTTTAAAGCTGTAATGCAATTACTTTTAACATTCCCTTTAAAGACGCGTGTATTATCTTCCTTAACTATATATTAGGTCCTTTGGGTTTAACCTTAGCGACAGAGCAATTACGGTTACAAGCTAAATGCAGATTTGTAACATAATGGCTTTTAGAAATGTAAGATAAAATAAATAATACAGCTACGTTAAGTTTATTGAAATACAGATATATATGACTAAGATACATTTATTATACATAATAACCTCTTTCTTTATAAATATTATAACATCTTAAACGAATAGGATATACGGTAACGTATAATTATTTAGATAGTACTTTACGCAGTTATATACCACTTATCCTTTAAGACTAGCAAAACAGCCCTTTCCTCTTATAAATTATTAATCATTATTAAAGCGAAATCTTCGTTTTTAATAATTAGAACGTTACTTACTTAGCTGATGTTAAGTAGATTTAAGCGCTTTTAATAAAATGTTAGATATGCTGTATTAGATGACTAGATCTTCTCTTAATACGATTATTTACAATTATAAACTTTAAGGATTAAATCGTTCTTAAGTTCTATGCCATTAAAAATGTTATTTCCGACTTTAAACAGGTATTAGGAGTTTAAATACTAGATATCGATACTGTTATGGAAGTTAAGGTTGAAGACGAGAAATATTATTAGGTAAAGCTTTACTTCCTCTTTTTAGTTAAGTGAAAGAATCTTTAAAGAGGTGACTTTAATTTCCGTTTAAGTGTGAAGGAAGTTAAAGGGTATGTATAATATTCGTTACTTATATATAAGTTGTAAAAGTGTTATATTTCTAATAAAGAGAGTAAGTATACAGAAACTCTATAACTATAGTCATTAAGTTAAGTTTTAACTTACCGCTTTTAAGTTTAATAAGTAGAAAAGATATAAAATGTAAAGCTGGCTCTCTTTTTAACCCTAACACCCTGTTTGCTTAAATAAAGTTTAAAGTAATTAAAAGCTGTTATAAACGTTAGATCTTGGATATAATAAGAATAACTAATTATCTTATTATATTAACAGTAGAGTAAAGTACGATTTGAAGTCGAAATTGTTAGTAACTTAGTAATCTGTATTATGACAAAAAGCTTGCGTCACTATGACCGCACCATAATTAAGGCTTACGTCACTATAACTAAAGACTTATGGAACTTAAAGTCTTTAGCATTATACGTAAAGAGTAATACAGAGTTAACTCTGACAGTTCCACTTAATAAGATGCTCCACTTGCTGACCTGCTCTACTTAATGACATACTTTATTTGATGATATGCTTTACTTGATGACATTTCCACTTAATGACATGGTAGATAAAAGAAGGGATGTGAAAATAGTTAGACATTATACAGATAGAGTAATGCGGAGCCTATAAGGGTTAATTGCCACATTGGTGCCGCTTAACCTGGCGGAGAAGGCCGTGACACTGAGATTATAACTCTTAAAAAACTTAAAATATAATTAAAGAAGATTATAGTAATTAAAGATTAACTTACTTTAAAGAATTAAAAAAAGTTATAAGCTTTTATTAGCTTTATAAATTTCTATTAGTATTTTATTAAGTACTTTATAAAGATTATAAGGTTATTATATAAGCTTACAGGAGAAGGAAAGCTGTTTAAGTAAATTAATAGATAGTAGAAGGCGTTTAAAGACCTTAAATACACTTTCGTTACAGTACTAGTCTTAACTTTCCTTGATTTCTTAAAGCCCTTTTAAGTTAAGACGAACTATTTAGAATTCATAATTAGAGGAGAATTTAGTTAAGTTCAAGATGATAAGAAATGTTACCTAGTTGCCTTCCTGTCAAAAGGGATTTATAAACCAGTTTTAAGATACCTTATTTATCCTGTCCGGAGGACAATTTGTTGTAAGGGTGATCCAAAAAAAAATTACTATGGGAAATTCAGTCAAAACTGATAAGGAAATTCAACTCGACCTAGGACTGGTCGGTTCATTATCAAAAGTGGGTCTGCTCG
>Ga0247770_1001186_pt1 | contig 21952 bp, 24 predicted proteins | sample UWRJL136409B6_FD_179943 | JGI IMG/M metagenome (GOLD analysis project Ga0247770, IMG submission 179943) | Plant litter microbial communities from Arlington Agricultural Research Station in Wisconsin, United States - UWRJ-L136-409B-6 | ecosystem: Environmental > Terrestrial > Plant litter >... | reverse complement strand
AACCGCTACAAAAAGCCGGCGCAGGCCCTGCTGGAGGCCTGGCAGCGGGTGGACGAGGCCGGGTACCGGGCGGCCCTGGCGCGCAACGCGTGCGAGGACAAGGACGACCGCCTGCAGGCGCTGTCGACGAAGCACCCGACCGTCGCGGCGGCCCTTGCGCAGAGCCTGGACGAGGCCCCCGCGGACGCGGGAGAGGTGCAGGTCGCCCTGCAGGCCGTGACGACCGCCGCCAAGCAGGCGCCGCTGTCCGCAGAGGATGCCAACACCGTGAAGGAGGCGCTGCGGACCAACCTGTTCACGGAGTACGGCACCCGGCGCGAGGCGAGCGTGGTGGACATGCTGAACGAGCAGCGCGGGATGGGGATCACGCCGGACCCCGGCTTCCACAAGGTGCAGCTGGGCGAGGTGCGGGGCGAGCCGTGGTTCATCGGCGGCAAGGTGGACGGCCTGCGCCAGGCGCACGGGGGCCTGCAGGTGGTCGAGGTCAAGAACCGCGTCAACCGCCTGTTCCACGGCGTCCCGCCGTACGAGAACGTGCAGTGCCAGGCTTACATGCGCCTGGTGGACGCGGCGTCCTGCCTGCTGGTGCAGTGCTACCGGCCCGACCCCGACAGCGAGCCCCAGATCCAGGTCCACCGGATCGCCCGTGACGAGGCGGCCTGGACCGGCGACCTGGTCCCTCGCATGGCCGCTTTCATGACCGCCCTGGTGGCCCTGCTGGACGAACCGGATCGCCAGGACGCGCTCCTGAAAAGCGGGGCGCAAGGCCGGCTTGTCGACACCTGGCTGCGAGCCGCGTCAGGCACCCGTCAATTTTCCGGCAGCGAGTGCTAGCATGCCGGTCTTCGTCGACTCGGAGTGGGACGACGAACCGGTCTCCTTCCCGACCGTACAGGCGGCGGCCGCGCACTACGCCGGTCTCTGTGCACGGGAAACCGCAAGCCTGCAACGGGAGATGGCCGATCGGCGACAGACCTACTCCGAGACGTACCGCGGTCACGCCTGCTGTGCGGAGCGTCCAAGCACCTCCACAGTGAACCCGTTGCCCGTGCGGTTTTACAGGACGGCCGACTTGCGGTTCCCCTCTCCGTCCGACGAGGACGACGAGTACTGGACCCCATCCGACGCGCCGGGCGTGACCGAGCTGTCCTATGGCACGGAGTGGTGCTCGCCCTCGGAGGCCCAGACGATCTCCGATTACCACGACCTGATCGACCGCGCCCGCAGGCTCAACGAGGCGGTAACCAAGTTTTGGGATGACAATCAGTACTACTTCGTGAAGGTCAGGTGGTACCAGCGACGAGGGCTGGACCCGGAACTGCCGCGGCTCGAGATTCCCTCGTTTTAGCAAGGCGCTTAGAGAACCGGTAGGGCAGCGGTCGACCAGATGTTGTTCCTCCTGATGATTCTCCTCCTGGCTGGTGCAGCACAGGCCACTGAATACGCGGACGGCAACCTGCCCCTGGCCCCCGCGCCCGGCGTAGTTGTCGCGAACTACTCCACGCCACCGGTCGTCACGGAAGTGCTCACCGTCTCGAACGCCCTGCGCGCCAAGCACGGCGCCCCCCCTCTGGCCTGGTCGCCCGCTGTCGCCAAGGCGGCCCAAGCGTTCATTGACACGTGCCCGACGGGCCACTCGGGCAACAGCGCGTACGGGGAGAACCTGGGTTTCGGCTACGCCACATGGACGGACGTGGTCAACGCCTGGTACGCCGAGCAGGCGCAGTACGACTATACCAAGCCCGGCTTCGGTTTCGACACCGGTCACTTCACCGCCCTGGTCTGGCGCGCGACGACCCAGGTGGGGTGCGCCTCGAAGGTCTGTCCCAAGTGGACGACGTACGTCTGCAACTACGACCCGCCGGGCAACGTGGACGGCGGCTTCCAGAATAATGTGTCGCCCTAAGGCACATGGCCGACGAGTCGTACAAGTGGAGCAACGTGACCGAGCTCGCCCCTGCCGCGTTCACCAAGGATGGGCGCCTCAAGCAGCGCGGCCCCGCGATGGTCCTGTTCTACCGCCCGTCCTGCCCCTGGTGCAAGAAGGTCAAGGCCGACTGGGACAAGTTTGCCGAGAGCGTGCGGCCGGCGGGGGTGCCCGTAGGGGCCGTGAGCATCGCCCTCTACCCCGAGTTGCGCGTCGGCTTTAGGACGGTGCCGACGATGATCCTGTACAAGGACGGCGTGCCCACCCTGTACCCGTCCGACGCCCCCCGCGACTGGCAGTCCATGTGCGTCTGGCTGTGTTCCCACCTGGACAACTCCCGAGCTCTAGGATTCTGCTCGACCGCCCCGAGAAAAAAATGTTTAGGGTAGAGTAACCATGTTCTCCCTCGCGCCCCTTTCTCGCCGACGCCGCAGTAAGTCGCCGATCCGCCGGCGCCGCAGCTTGTCCCGCCGCCGCCGCAGCAAGTCGCCGATTCGCCGGCGCCGCAGCCTGTCCCGTCGGAGACGCAGCGTGTCCCGGAGACGCCGCAGCCTGTCCCGCCGTCGCCGCAGGTCCCTGTCCCGCCGCCGTCGCCGCAGCCTGTCCCGTCGTCGCCGCAGCAAGTCCATCCGTCGCCGCCGGTCCCTGTCCCGCCGTCGCCGCAGCAAGAGCCGCCGCCGCAGCCTGGCCAAGCGCAGCCACAGCAAGTCCCGTAGCCGGAGCGTCTGGAAGAGACGCGGCCTGTCAGCCGCAAAGTACGGCGGTCTGATCGCCGGCACCGGCCTGGCCACACACTACAGCCCCAAGCTCTACGGCTATGGCAAGGGTAAGTGGAACGCTTGGAGGGCAGGCGCCCCTGGCAGCACCACCGAAGGAAAATAACTGGACGGGGTTCTAAGTGGCTTAGAGCCGACCGTCAGCCGTGACGACACACCATGCTGAGCGTCCCCCTGGAGCGCGCCGCGCCCAAGGTTTCGGAAGCGCTGCGGACATGCCTTTCCAGGCCGCCCCTCGAGCAGCTCGAGGTCGAGTTCCGACTGGGCAAAAAAACAAAGGACACGAGTGCGTTTGACCCGCACATCAGCGCCGCCTTCTGGAGCGGCATCAAGCGAGCTTTGGAGAGCAACCCGCGGTGGCAGGGCGTTATGCAGACCTCCACCGTCGACCACATCCTGTCAAGCAACACCCGCTTGACGAGATGCCAGACGACCGGGGACGCGACGGCCGTCCGCAAGACGCGCGTGATGTCGCTCGACATCGAGGTGCCTGACTGTCCGCTAGACGTGCGCCTCTCGATCTCGACCGAAGTGCCTATGGGCCAGTGGCCTGCCGGGGTCCAGCTCCCCCCCTCCCTCGCCGCGACCGCCTCCACCAAGTCCCTGGTCCGCGCCAAGCGCCGCGACTCCTACCTCCACAACGGCTGGCGGTTCGACCTGACGCGCGTCGAGCGGGCCGCCTCGGACAACGCGGACTCGGACGAGGCAGAAGTGTACGAGGTCGAGCTGGAGATGGACCCTATGCTGCTCCTCAAGAAGCCGGTCGACCAGCTGGCACGCCACGGCCTGCTCTTGGCGCAGGACCTGTTACAGATGGTCGACGGGCGCCACGTGGCAGCTCCGGTGTAGTCAGGGGGTTGGTTGTTGCTGGCAGAAGTGACCCCCATGGCGACGCCCGAACGCGTGTCACTGCACAAGCTGACCATCGTGCACGCAATGGTGTTGTTAGGCAAGCTGCTGGACGCCGAGGCTGAGGTGGATCGCCTGCAGCGGCGCGTGTCGATGCTGGAAGGTCAGGAGCGCAAACGGCGTAGACAAGGGATAGTTTTGCCTCCTTCGCCGCTTGTGCTCTCGGCGCCTACGAAGACCAGGCTGCTTGCTGTCAGCGAAACGGACTCGGACTAGATCTGGTGCAGCTGATCAGAAGCTGTAAAAATCTCCCCCAAGCCATGCGTTTTCGGGGCTCAGAAGTTGTAATTATGCTGAATAAAAGGCGTGGAACCTCCGTCCTTTCGGATCGCCGCGACCGCCTTGTCGGGCCGTCCACGGTCCGGAAGGGTTCCTGCTGGCCCGGCCCAGTCTACGGGGCTGCCAAAGTCGTCGTCACCGGCCGCGACTGGCAGGGGGACGGTCGGCGTCGCCTCGTCGAACATCCGGTACGGCAGACGCGGCTGCTCCGGAAGACGCTGCGGCTTCATGAAATTCCTAACGGGAGGGACCACCGAGGGGTTGAGCAGGGCCGCCGGTCTTTCCGCGGCCGGCCTCCACGGCCTGGACTGGTACGCGTTGCCCGGGGCGTCTCCGGCGAACAGGGGCGCCGGCTGCTCGCTGGCCTGGAAGTAGGGCCGGCGCGGCATGTCAAAGTCGGCGGCCGTGAAGCCCTCGGTCAGCTTGTCGATGCCGGCTGCCAGGTCGTCGCGCTTGCCCAGGAGGAGCAGCATCGAGACGTGGCTGAGCACGAAGGCGACCGTGATGGCAAAGATCAGCTGCGTGAGGCTCAGGTCGCTCATGTGGCTTCTTGTAGGGAGGGTGAGAGTTTTTTTACGGTCGCTTGCAGCTGAAATACCAGCTCTGTCAGGTCCCGCACCTGTTGCTTGGTCGCCTCGAGCTCTTGTGCCAATTCTTGTGTGGCCGCCACGTTGAGCATGGAGATGGCCGTGTAGTTGACCGACCGGAAATCGTCCACCTCTCGGCCGTACACGTACACTTCGTCTGTCGACTTGTCCAACTCCTCCGGAACGCACACGCTCACCTGTGCGCCGTCGCTGTCTTCAGTCACCGTCCCGTCGACCTGCCCGTTTCGCGTCCGGAAGCGGAGCTTTTCGCCCTGCACGAACCCCGCGCCGACGCCGTGTAGCATGATCAGCCTAGGTGCGACTACCCGAGCTTTCACAGGGGCGAGGACGTCAGGTACATAGGACGTAGTCTTGGCTATGAACGTGGGTTCCACCTGTTCCAGCTCCTGGGCAATGACACCGATATGGTCTGCGGAGCTGGCTATGAAGTCGAAGTCGACCACGCGGATCTGGCGAAGGCGTTCGAGGCACTGAGCACCGTCCCGTCGGCGGATGTTCGTCTTGGCACGGGAGTCCGAAAACGCGTCGAACGCCAGGGCGGCCGCTCGGCTGTTGTTACAGTATAGCCCGTACGACGGGTTGTTGCCGGTCCCGGGGTCGGTGCCGCGCCCCTGAGAGCTGTACTGGAAATACTTGTTGGAGGCCAGGGTGCTTGCGAACAGATACGCGTCGTTGTCAGAGTTGAGGACCAAGCCTTCGGTGCACCTGACCGGAGTGTTGGTCGCGTTGCTGGAGATTTTGGTGCAGTACAGTATGTTACCGTCCGGAATCCACACGCTGCCACCGAGGTAGCTGAAGCCGTTGACGGTCAACTGAGTGCTCGACTGTCCTCCAATGTTGACGACGGTGTTGCTGCCGACAACGAACTGGGCGTTGCAGTAGCTGGTCTGTGAGAGGGCAACGAATGTGGGCGAAGGGGTCGTTCCGTTGACGGTCAAGTTGCCCCTGACGGTCGTGTTCCCGTTGGGGTCGATCGTAAACGCAGGTAACACAGAGGATCCGTAGCAGCCGATCGCAAAGGTGCCGGATGGAACCCCCCAGCTCCCCTGCCCCAAGACCCAGACGTCGGCGAGACTACTGGTGGAACCGTTCACCTGCCTGAAGAACCCAATCGACGTCTCACCACCACCGGTAGCCGGCAGCACCTTGAGGGAAGGCCCGGTGGTCCCTTTGAACGTAGTGTGCGTGCCGCCTATGACCACCGTGTCGTTGTCAGCGTTGCTGATGTTGAAGTCGGTACCGATCGCGGTCACGTTGGTCACGGCGTTGTTAGTCGATACTCCGATGGACGACCCGACGGCGGTGCAGCCTGTCAGGTTCAGGTACGAAGAGGCAGTCAGCAAATCGGCGGGGTTGAGTAGGTCGACTCCAAGAGCCACGTTCCGGCTGTCGTTCGTGAGGCCCGTCTCGATGTCGCTGCCCAGGAACACGGAGCTCTGGGGATCGCTGCCCAAGGCTATGTTTCTGCCGATGCATACGCTGTTGTTGGGCTTGGACAAGAAACACGTGCTGGACCCGATCACGATGTTGTTGTTTCCGGTCGTGACTCGGTTGCAGGCGTACCCGATGGTCACGTTGTCAGACCCCATAGCGCCGGCAGAATGGCCCACCGTCACGTTGCGTTGTCCGAAAGCGTTCAAAGTGAGCTGGGCAGGGTCGCCCGTTTGGTTGCCGATGATGATGCTCGAGTTGGCGGTGATCAGTCGGGATGCTGCCTCTTTACCGATGATCACCGTGTCCCGAGCGGTCGTGAGATAGTTGGCGCAAGCGGCTCCCACTGTCACGACGTTGCTCAGAGTGCAGACTTGCCCAACGCCCCCCGCACCTATGGCCACGTTCAGTTGCCCGGTGAACTGTGGCGCAGCGTTGAAGCCGACCACGCTGTTTGAGTCGCCGACCGACTGTTTGCCCGTCCCGTACCCAACGAACGTGTTCTGGCCGCCTGTCGTCGACTGCCCGGCTAAGGCGCCGATGTATGCGTTGGTGTTTCCCTTCGCGCTGAAGGCGGCCTGAGACCCTACGGCCGTGGTAGACACACCCGTCGAATTGCTGCCGCACTGACTCCCAACGAACGTGTTGCTGCTGCCCGTCGCGCTGTAGCCCGCCTGGAAGCCGACCGAGGTGACCGCCGAGCCCGACAGCGTGTTGTACCCGCTCTGCCCCCCCACGAATGTGTTGCTGCTGCCGACCGACGTGTACCCGCTCTGGCTTCCGACGAAGGTGCACTGGCTGGAGTTGCTCGTCTGGTAGCCGCACTGGTCGCCGACGAAGACGGAGGACGACACACTGTACGAGCTGAACGCCGCTTTGCTTCCGACTCCCGTCACGCCGCTACCTGAGAAGTTCGAAAACCCGGCGTTCGCTCCCACGAAGGTCACGTCCTGCGCGGTGCGCGTCTGGTTGCCCGCGTTGTAGCCGACGAAGACCGCGTTGCCGGCGGTCGTCACGGCGTAGCCCGCGAACGCGCCGATACCAACCATCTGGCTGCCGGAGGTCAGGCTGTAGCCCGCCAAAGACCCGATGAAGACCACGCCGGTCGACGAGGTCCCGAAGTACCCGGCCCAGTCGCCGACAAAGACCGAGGACGTCACGGCGGCCGCGCTGTACGCCGCCTTGTTACCAATCGCCGTGACCTGACCGCCGGTGGCGTTGAAGTACCCCGCGCTCGCTCCTACGAACGTGACGCCGCTAGAGCTGGTCGTCTGGTAGCCCGCTTTATCGCCGATGAACGTCCCCTCCGTGACGGTCGACGCACTGTAGCCCGCCTGAGTCCCGATCGCGACCAGTCCGCTGCCGCTGGCGTTGAAGTAGCCGGCTTGCGTCCCTATGAAAGTGACCCGGGACGCCGAGCTCGACTGGTAGCCGGCCTGGTCGCCCACGAAGACGGAGGAGGAGACCGTCACCCCGCTGTACGCCGCTTTGCTTCCGATCGCCGTCACGCCGCTGCCGCTGCCGTTGAAATAACCCGCGTTCGCTCCAACGAAGGTCACGTCGCTCGAGTTGCTGGTCTGGTAGCCCGCCGAATCCCCTATGAAGACCGCGCTCGAGGCCGTCGACGCGGAGTAGCCCGCCTGGGCGCCTATGCCGACCAGCCCGCTGCCGCTGGCGTTGTAGTAGCCGGCCTGCGTCCCTATGAAGGTGACCCGGGACGCCGAGCTCGACTGGTAGCCGGCCTGGTCGCCCACGAAGACCGAGTTCGACACGGTCGCCCCGCTGTACGCCGCCTTGCTCCCGACCGCCGTCACGCCGCTGCCGCTGCCGTTGAAATAGCCAGCCGCCGCCCCTACGAAGGTCACGTCGCTCGAGTTGCTCGTCTGGTAGCCCGCCTGGTCGCCGACGAACACGCCGCGAGCAGCGGTCGAGGCCGAATACGCCGCCTGGGTGCCTATGCCGACCAGGCTACTGCCGGTAGTGTTCGCATAACCCGCCTGCGTGCCTATGAAGGTGACCCGGGATGCCGAGCTCGACTGGTAGCCGGCCTGGTCGCCGACGAAGACGGAGGAGGAGACCGTCGCCCCGCTGTACGCCGCTTTGCTCCCTACCGCCGTGACTCCAGACCCGCTCGCGTTGAAATAACCGGCAGCCGCTCCTACGAAGGTGACGTCGCTGGCGCTGATCGTCTGGTAGCCCGCCGAGTCGCCCACAAACACGCTCCGGGCCGCCGTGGACGCCGAGTACGCCGACTGGGCTCCTACCGCGGTCACCGACGAGCCGGTCGTGTTGAAGTAGCCGCTTTGCGAACCCACGAAGCAGTTGCGGGTGGCCGACAGCGACTGATAGCCGGCGCGGTCGCCCAGGAAGACGGAGGCGGCGCACGTGGCCGCGTAGAACGCCGCGAACGCACCGACCGCGGTCAGGGTCGAGCCCCCCACGTTCTGGTACCCGCAGGACGCGCCGACGAAGCAGGAGTCGGTGGCTGTCGTCGTGCTGTAGCCCGCCAGGTCACCGACGAACACGCACGTGCCGGCGGACGCCGCATTGAAGGCCGCCTGAGCCCCGACCGCCACCAGGCGTGAGCCGCCGGCGTTGCTGTAGCCGGCCTGCGAGCCCAGGAAGCACACCCGCGACGCCGAGGTCGTGCTGTAGCCGGCAGAGTCGCCCACCATGATCGACGAGCCGGCCGTGGCCGCGTAGTAGGCCGCCTGCGGACCGATCGCCACCAGAGCCGAACCGGACAGGTTGTTGTAGCCGGCCGAGCTCCCCACGAACACGTTGTTGCTGCTGCTGGACGCCGAGAAACCCGCGTGGTCCCCCACGTAGGTCGACGAGGAGGTCGAGGCCGCCCCGTACCCCGCCTGGTACCCTACCGCCGTCAGGTTGGTGCCTCCGGCATTGCTGTACCCGCTGCGGACTCCCACGAACGTGTTGCGGGCGGAGCCGGACGCGTAGTAGCCCGACTGGACACCCACGTACACGCTGTCGGCGCAGGTGGCGCTGCTGAAGGCGGACTGGTAGCCGACCGCCGTCAGGGTCGAGCCGGTCGTGTTGGAGTAGCCGCTGAAGGGGCCGAGGAAGGTGTTGAACGACGAGGCGGTGGAGGCGTACCCGGAGGCGTAGCCCGCGAAAGTGGAGAAGGTGACGTTGAGGGCGTTGTACGCGCTGGTGTAGCCGATCGCCGTGTTGCCTCCGCCGCCCGCGTTCCCGTAGCCGCACAGCGCGCCGACAAAGGTGTTGAATGCGGCGGTCGTCGAGAAGTAGGAGGCGAAGGGTCCGATGGCGACCGTGCTGGTCAGGTTGCTGCCGGAGAAGGCCGCGTACGGACCCACGGCGACCACGCCGCTGCTGGTCGAGTTGCTGAAGCCGGCGCTCTGCCCGATGTACACGCAGTTGGCCCCGGCGGTCGACGAGGCGCCGGCGGAGTCGCCCAGGAAGACGGAGGAGCTGACGTTGGACCCCGAGAAGGCGGCGAAGGGCCCGATCGCCACCACGCCGGTCCCGGAGGTCGTGCTGTACCCGGCGCTCGGGCCGATGAAGATGCAGCGGGAGGCCGTCGTGCAGCTGAAGCCGGCCGCATTGCCGATCGCCACGCTGTCCGTCACGTTACTCGAAGAGTACCCGGAGAAGGCGCCGATCGCGACCGTGCCCTTGCTGCGTATGTTGGAGTAGCCGCTCTGGAAGCCCGCGAACACCGAGTTGCTGCCGCCGGTGGACAAATAGCCGGCCGAGTCGCCCAGGAAGACCGAGGCGGCCACGTTGGCGCCCTGGTACGCCGCCCCGGCGCCGATCGCGACCACGCTGTTGCCCGCCGTGTTGCTGTAGCCGGCGGCCGCGCCTATGAAGACGTTGCGAGTCGCCACGGAGGACGAGAAGGCGGCCGCGTTACCGATCGCCACGCTGTCGGTCACGTTACTCGAGCTGTAGCCAGCGAAGGCGCCTATCGCGGTCACGCCCTGGGACCGGATGTTAGAATAGCCGCTCTGGAAGCCCGAAAAGACCGAGTTGCTCCCCGCCAGCGACAGGTAGCCGGATGAGTCTCCCAGGAAGACGGACGCCGCCACGCTGGCCCCCCGATACGCCGCCCCGCTCCCGATCGCGACGACCGAGTTGCCCGTGATGTTCGAAAAGCCCGCCGCCGCGCCTATGAAGACGTTTCGATTGGAGACCGTCGACAAGAAGGCGGCCGCGTTACCGATCGCGACGCTGTCGGTCACGTTGGAAGACGAGTAGCCCGCGAAGGCGCCGATCGCGGTCGTGCCCTTGGAGAGGACGTTGGAATAGCCGCTCTGGAAGCCGGCGAACACCGAGTTGGATCCACCGGTCGAGCTGTAGCCAGCCGCATCCCCGATGAAGACAGACGATGCGACGTTGGCCCCCTGGTACGCCGCCTGCGACCCGATCGCCACCACGCTGTTCCCGGCCGTGTTGTAAAACCCGGCAGCCGACCCGACGAAGACATTGCGGGTGGACACCGTCGAAGAGTAGGCGGCCGCGTTGCCGATCGCCACGCTGTCGGTCACGTTGGAAGACGAGTAGCCCGCGAAGGCGCCGATCGCGGCGACCCCCTGCGACCTGATGTTCGAAAAGCCGCTCTGGAAGCCAGCGAAGACCGAGTTGGACCCCGCGAACGAAAGGTAGCCGGCCGAGTCCCCCAGGAACACCGAGGCCGCCACGCTGGCCCCCCTATACGCCGCGCTCGACCCGATCGCGACCACGCCGTTACCAGAGATGTTCGAAAAGCCGGCCGCCGCGCCCACGAACACGTTCCGGTTGGACACGCTCGAGAAGAACCCCGCCGCGTTGCCTATCACCACGCTGTCGGCCACGGTGCTCGACGAATACCCGGCGGCGTCCCCGATGAACACGGACGAGCTGACGTCAGCCGCTTTGTACGCCGCGGCCGGCCCGATCGCGACCACGCTGTTCCCCCGCGCGTTCGAGTAGCCCGCGCCGCTCCCCAGGAACACGTTGCGGTTCGACACGCTCGACGAATAGCCGGCCGCGTTGCCGATGAACACGCTGTCGGACGCGAGGGAACAGCTGAACCCCGCGCACGTGCCGATCGCGACCAGGTTGTTGCCCAGCGTGTTCTGGAAGCCCGCCTGCTTGCCCAGGAACACGCAGTTGACCGACGCCAGCGAGTTGTAGCTCGCCTCCCACCCGATCGCCACCGAGTCCTGCGTCGACACGCTGCGGTAGCCGGTCTTCACGCCCAGGTACACCAGGTTGCTGCCGTTGACATTGCTGTAGCCGGCGTACGGGCCGATGAACACGTCGCCGCTCCCGTTGACCGAGTTCTCGCCCGCGTGCGACCCGAAAAATAAATCGTCCGACCCCCCGACATTCGACGCCCCCGCATAATTTCCGATGAAAATTTGGTTGTTGCCCTCGCGCTGGGAGGCGCCGGCTGACACGCCGATGAAAATATTGTTGGACCCTAAATAGTTGCATTCGCCGGCGCTCAGCCCTAAAAACACATTGTTGTCGCCCGTGTTGTTGCAGCGGCCCGCTTTGTACCCCACAAACGTGTTGGACGACCCATACGCGTTGTTGCGGCCCGTGTCTTTTCCCACGAATGTGTTGAACGAGCCTATGCGGTTGTTCTGCCCACTACTGTCCCCGATCATGGTGTTGTCCGAGCCGTTGCTGTTCATGGCCCCAGCAAACGGCCCAATGATGACATTTTTGTCCCCATCCCGCATGTTTTTCCCGGTGTTGTAGCCGATAAGGACGTTGTAGGCGGCGTTTTTCACGTTGGCGCCGGCAAGCGAGCCAATGAATACATTGTAGGCCGCAGAGGCCATCGTGGCGCCTGATGAGTCACCGATGCAGACGTTATCGTCCGATGTGCGGCATGCCTGCCCCGCTTTCATCCCGATAAAAATGTTCGAGTTGCCGAGCACGTTCGACTTGCCCGCCAGCGTCCCCAAAAAGACGTTGTTCTGCCCCTGGTTGCTCTCGCCCGCCTGCCGGCCGATCACCGAGTTGGTCGTCGTCGTCGAGATGTTCTGGAGTTCGCTTATGCCGTCTGACTTGCCCTGGAAGTAGATGGCCGACCGGTTGAGCGAAACTGACATGGGCGCCCTTGCCCTACCCCAACATTTGAAATGGCTCAAACCCTAACCGACCTGTTCAAAACTTATGCAAAAACCCTACGGAAACGTTGTTCGCGCCCGCTCTGTGACCTTGGTCTCGGGCTACTTAGAGCGAGCGCGTATGGCTTAGGGAACTATCCTGGTCGCTGAGACACTTGCTCTGCTTGTGCACGATGGCCCTGGTACCTGCTTCCTCTACTGGCCTCTTGGAGAGCCTCGTCGCGGAGGACGGGCGGACGATCATCACCGAGCTCCGCGAGTCCGATGGTTACTTCAACGCCACCAAAATGTGCCAGGCGGCGGGCAAGCGCTGGGCCAACTACTTCCAAACCGACCGCTGTCAGAGCTCCTTGGCTGTGGTAGCGGCCAAGACTGCAATCGCAGTCTCGACTTTGGTGCAGTCCAACCACGGTGGCGCGTACCCAGGCACCTGGGTTCACCCCACGGTAGCCACACATCTTTTGCACTGGTTGAAACGTAAAGGAACAAAAGGGCAGGCAGGGTATGTGTATGTGTGCACAAGCCCGCTATTAGCCGCAGTCAAAATCGGGAGTTGGCGTGGTAGTGTTTCCAATCTCCGTAAGCGATATCGAACGCCATACGGGCCGCAAACCGAGGTTCATGTGCAAGCCGTGAGCAATTGCCTCACCTCAGAGGTTGAATTGCACGAGCAGTTTCGAAAACATTGTTTGGGTGGTGAGCTTTTTGACAAAACGTACATGTCGTTATATCTAAACGCGTTGTCAAACAGCTAGTAAACTTGAAGCACCACACATCCGTCCTCTTTGCTGTCCGGACCGTAACACACTGGACAGATGTCGAAACCCATCGCCTCGTCTCCTACTTGAGGGCAGATAAATCCCGGTGCACTGACGCGCTTACTCATTTAAGGCCGAACACGAGCATCATCCCCAAAAAGACTGTCGCCTTCGCACACGCGCACGGGAGGTCTAGACACCAATATCGGAGTTGGTTCTTGAGCTTTCGCTGCTCGGCATCATACGCTTCTTCTTTCCGCATGAACGCATCTTGGCACGCACGGGCTTCTGATTCGACCCGCTGATCCTCTTCGAGGATGCCAGCGATACCTTTTTGCCGCAGAGCGCGTTCCGTTTGGAACTCTGCTTCGAGTTGTTCGACGTGCTCCATGACGCCAGTGAACAATGTATTGACAGGTTTTTGCCGCGTTTACACAGCTCACTCGTTCGGGACCCAAAGCAGCACAAAGCGACCACCAGGTACAAGCACGGGCGTCACAGGAACCGGAGCCACAGTCACAGGAGCCACAGGGACCGGAGTGACAGGGACAGCAACTGCAGACAGGTTGCGCAGCGCCCGAGCGGCCTGTGGAACTTCGAGGGCTTGGCGGCTGATCTGTTTGGCTACTGCACAGCACTTGGCCAGCGCCGGTTGGACTTGGTCGTGCCGCTTGTTTCCCCACTCTCGAAGCTGCAAGACGAGCGGCGAGTCAGCAGAAAGTGTGGACCGACATCAAGGCGGGAGGCAGGCAGAAGGCAAAACAATACCTGCTGCAACAGCGCTTCGGGACAGCCTTCTTGCAGCTCTGTCAGCTTGGTGGCCACACCGGGATCTGACAGCAGCTCCTCCACCGACTTGCTGGGTGCAGACGTCGTCTTGTCCAGGAGCGTCCTGAAGAAGCCCCAGGCCAGGCGCAGGTGATTCCCCTCTTCCACGTGCGGCAACAGGCTGTTCAGAAGGTCCAGGCAAGCACGTGCGTCCCCGAGGCTATGCGTGGAGAGTTTGGCCTTGACACCCAGTTTGCCACGCCCCAGCCGCCAGCGAAACAGGTGCCCCTTCTCTTGCGAGGGCAGTCCCAGTCGAAGACCGGTCGCGGCTGCATCGTGCGCAGAAAAGGTTGAGTTACTAGAAGCATGGAGGATCTGAGGTATATCGGACACCACGGCCGGGACCACTACGACGAGTACTTCTTGCTGGCGACAGGGGAGGTTTCAGAAGGAGCTGTGAAAGCTAAAATACAGGCAGGGGACATTCAGGGTACCTCCAAGGTGGATCCAGACCTCCTAGCTGACCTTGTTGCCTTCAACGAGATGGAGGTTGTCCCCATGTCAAGAGGGGCTATAGTACGCCTTCTCACATACGGATGACGCACCGTGCACCGACTTGACGGCCTCGTTCATCTCTTTGCGGGACAGGCCGTAGGCGGCCGCGTCTCTGCACAGCTCCGTCAGGGCGTCGGAAACCGTACCGGAGCCTCCGTCGGGGCGCGGTCCACTCAAGTCGCGCTGCAGCAGCCCCTCGATCGACGCCCGCAGGGTAGCCGGTAGTTCCGCAAAGCGCAAGCTGGCAGCCTCCATGGTTTTTTAGACCCGACAGAGGCCCGACAGCATCCTCGTGCTTTGGTACTTTCGTGGCAGCTGCCAGGCACGAGCCAGCACTAGCCAGCTCAGCTTCGAGGCAGCTGCCGCGCAAGTGCAACGCGCCCTCACCCCCCGGTCCGAACGAGCCGCACCCACAGAAGAATGAGACCCTTCAGCCTCAAGCTGGTCACCCTCTCACCGGCGACCACCTTCAACATCGCGGCGCTGTCGTTCGAGATCTACCCGCGAGCCGCCAACTGTGAGAGCCCGGAGGTGGCGCGCAAATACATCCGGACGGTCTTGGGCACGAGCGAGCCCGCGACTTTCATCCTGTCGGTCGGCCGGCAGCCCTTCAGAGTGTGGTTCAACCCGAACCCGTCAGAGAAGGCCGAAGTGCATCTGCCGCTGTTGAGAGCGAAGATAGTCGTGCGTGGGGACTGCCTGATCGAGGTGCCGTGCACTGACCAGTGGTTCAATGTAAAAGCGCTACATGACTGTAGCTTGCAGCGTCTGGTCGATTACCGGTATGAGGAGTATGATCCAGCGTCGCCGTGTGTAGAGGAATGCTGCCAACCTCAGATGAAGCCCCAGGAACCTCGCAGGTGTGTCAGGAAGTGCAGGCTGTATGACCCTTGCATGCTGGCGTATGAAAGCATGAACGACTATGTAGATATGTACGAACCGATGTAACAGATCACTTAGAGAGCCCGACCTGTCCGAACGGCCAGACACGATGGGCACCGCGACCGACTCTGCCGTGTCCCGCTCGAAACTGCTCCTGAACCACCTGAAAACCGTGCAAGCGCGCGAGAACGCCAACCCCGACCGCAAAGACCAGGCCGGCCCCGAGCTGCTCCGCCTGATCGACCTGCTCTTGCCGGTCATGCACGACTTCGCCGACGCCACTCGGCACAAGTACGCGGCGCCGCCCCCCATGCCCTCGCCGTACCGTCGTCCGGCACCTGTGGCCGAACCCGGGGTGCCTCCTCCTCCTCCCCCGCCCCCACCTCCCATGCAGTAATTCGGCTCATACCGATAGATCTGATCCGTTTCAGAGTTTGTTACAGGTCTCAACTCTCATGCCAACAGATCCACTCCGGCCTGATCGAACCAGCATCACCACAAGACACGCTCAGCACTTTTCCACCGTTTTCTAGTGCTGCCGCCACTGTGCTATATCGAACGAACAGCTGCTCCTCCCGCTCAAACACCATGTGAAATGTCCACCCCCCCTGAAACAGCAAAATATACATGGCCATCGCATCCGCCTCGCTTCACGATCGGGGACTGCAACGCCTCGCTCGGCTTGGACAGCGCGGTGATCTGCGCCTTGTGATGTTTGTGGCGGGCGTGTGTAGACGCCCTGGGCCTGGCCGGGGTCCGACACGTCAGCTTCCTGGCAGCTGCCTCGAAGGCGTGTGCCGACCCAAAAAGGAACCGCCGGGGCTGAAGCATATTCAGGATGGCGTCTAACAAGGGCAAGCGCCCTCGCACGGGGACAGCTAGGAGGGATGTCGGTTTGCTGTTGACGCGACAGGACCTGTTGTGCTCCATCAGCAAGGACCTGTTGCGCAGACCTGTGGCTGTGGAGACCGGTGATGTGTATGACAAGTACCGTATCGTGCACTGGTTGAGACACCACGACACTAACCCCAACACCAACCAGATCCTGAGCAGCACTGTCACAGTTCCCGTGCCGGTTCTGGCTCGCTTCAGCCGGGAGCTGGCCGCAGAGTTGGGGGAGTATGTACCACCCCTGAACTTCGGCGTCCTGCTGGACCACGTCAGATCCGGCGACGAGGAGCGGGCCGAGCAAGCCGTCGCTGCGCTGTGTCAGGACATCTACACCGGGGACGCCCCGGACGACGCCGTTCAGCGCGTACGTGGCTTTTTGCTCTGTGCCTCTCCGAAAATTTGGCGTTGGGTTGCAAGAGCGTTGTTTGGCTCCTCGCAGGTCCTGCAGCTGGCAGCTGAGCTCATATGGCCAGCCGCCCTGCAGCTGCTCAGTTGCCTTGCCAGCACGGTGCCGGGGTGGTCTGACACCCTTGACCTTGACAGCCTGACGTTCGGCACCACACGCGTGCTGTTCCTGTTTGGTGCCCTCAGACCGAATCTTCAACCTGTGTCCGGCTGGACGCTCAGGCGCAGCGACAGCACAACATCTCGCCTGGGCATCTTCGCAGGATTCATAGAGCTTCTGCAGATGGAGCCCACCGAGCAGACCCGTGAGGCGGTGCGTACCGCCCAGTCGGTCGCCCACTCGGCTTGGTATTCGAGGTACCCAGACCTCCACCCCAGGCTGCTGGAGGAGGAGTCAACTGGTCAACAGGAGGAGGCGATCAACGCGGTGGTCAGCCTGGCGTTGCTCCAGGGCCGCCACGTCCCCCGCCTTGGCCCCTGGCTTTGGGCCTTGGGCGAGAGCAGCAGGCTGAGCCCGGTCAACCGCACCGCCTTGGCCCACCTGTGTGCGTCCGGACGGTGAGCACTTGGCAACGGCGTGTGCTTATGCCAGCCTTGCAAGGTCTGACCGCTTTCTGTTGTTTGGTGTAGGGTGGCGGAGGTGTTTCGCGACGTCGCTCTGGACCGTCGAGAACGGGTCGTGCAAGTGCTGAGTCCCCTTGGTGGACAAGCCCACATGGCCCTTGCTCTGAGGGCGCTAGCTGACGGAGTTAGGAAACCCTGGCGTGTCCTGTTCAACCCCCACGGCTATGACCTGTCAACGAGCTTTGGTAGTATCCCGGTGTTGGAGTCGGACTCGGAGTAGTCTTGTAACGAGCTCGAAGGCCCCGTGCCACCAAGACCGGAAAGGAACCGCTCGGGTTGGTGAAAAAGTGCACTCCCTCATGTCGCTTGACTGCCTGCACGAAGCTCGGGTACGGCTCGGCGGCCGGGTTGCCCCCCGCCTGTAAGAACGCTACGTAGCAGTCCCGCACGGGCACGCACTCGGTGTTGGGCCGGTCGGTTAGGTTGGCGTCCAAGAAGTCGTCCGGACTCATGTCTTACCCCCCGGCAAAAAATTGGCCAGGGCGTGCGCGTTGAGGCCCGGGCGGGGCGGCAGCACGTGCAGGTCGTACTGGGCCGTACTGGCCAGCAGCAGGCTGGAGGAGACGGGGTCGCCCTTGACCAGGTAGACGTGCAGCCGGCTGTGGCGCTTCCGCAGCTCGACGGCGGGTGGCGTGTGCTGCTGGCCCCACACCGACCGGACCCACCTCGCCGCCATCAGCGGGCTGACGGCCGGGTTGAACGCATACGCCTCCGCTGACAGGGACGACAGCTGCCCCTGGAGGGACGACAGCTCCTGGGCGGCGTGCAGTGCGGCCGCTCCCCCCAGACTATGTCCACACAGCTTCACCCGGGCGTGCCCGTGCTCGTCCATGACCCGCTTCACCAGGGCCACCGCGTTCTGGAAGTGCTGGTGCTTCTGGTGCTTTTCCATCACGACGCGGAGGTCGACCAACCAGTCGCTTCTCTGGGCCGTCCCGCGAAAGGCGACGACGGAGTCTCGCTTCCCCCGGAACACCAGGTGGCGGTCGTCCGACAGCTTGGTGTCCAACACGTACCCCGCTTTCAGCGCGCGCTCGGTCGCCCGGCGCAGCTTGGCGGTGTCCTTGTTTATCCGAGCGTACGCCGCGCTGGCCAGGTGGGCGAAGAACTGCGCGCCCCGAGGCACCGTGTGCACGACCGAGACCTGCTGCACGCGCCTGTGTGCCCGTTCCAGCGCCGCCCGCCCCTCCTGTGCACCCTTGGTGAGCAGCTTCGCCGCCGCGGCCGCTTGTGCCCTCAGGTCCTCGATGACGTATCGCTCGCCTCTGCGCCGGGCGTCCCGCAAGACCCAGGGCAACATGCTGAACGCCGCAGAAATAAAACTCGCCCTCGCACATGCGATACTTCAACCGGACCTCCCTGGCCGCCGCCTTCACGCTAGTCGCCATGGTGGACTGCGTGTTCGGCCTGGCCGCCTGGCGCGAGCGGGGCTTCGCCAAGTGGTTCGGGGTCGCCATCGCCTGCGCCTTCGTGCCGCTGGATGCGTACGTCATCTACGGCTTGGTCAAGCTGCCGACGAGCGAGAACGCGCGGTACAGACGGACTCAGCCGCCGCTCCTCAGCTGACGGGTCAAGGAGACGTTCGTGTACAGGTAGAACACCACGAGCGCGCCGAGGGTGAGCGCGCCGATCCGGCGGTTGCTGACGTGGATACCCAGCTTTTCCAGGAAGAAGAAGTCGTCGTCGGTGCCGTACTCGGGGCTCTCGAACATGAAGGCCTCGAAGATCGCCAGGGACAGCAGGTTGAGGAAAAGCAAGGTCGACGGACGCAGCATGAAGTCGCGTTTGAACGCCAGGGCGGCCCCGAAGACCGCGACGACGACGGCCGAGGCGACCAGCGGGCCCAGCGCCGGCCCACTCTCCTGTTGCTGACTCATTGACTGGTCGCAAGGTTTATTTCTTTTCACTATTCCATGGCCGACCTGCTGATCACTCTCCTGTCCAACCTCGACCCGTCCGCCGTCGCCAAGCTGGTGCCCCTGCTGAAGGCCAACCCCCAGGCCGTCCAGATCCTGAAGATGATCTACGACAAGCTGCACGCGGGCCGCCCGGCGATCTTCACGCCCGCCCTCGGCGCGGACCACCCCGCCAACCGACCGGCGATCAACGCGGCCGCCGCGGGGCTTCCGGTCCGGGTCAACGGCCGGTAAACTCGGTCCCTGTTTCGGCCGCAATGGCTTCGTCGATCTCGTCTTGTGTCGTGAGACGAACGACTACCTTAAACTAAGGCACCTGGTGGCTATGGAGGCGGCGACACCTCGGTTCAGGGCCTGAGTGTGGTTTTGGCGCAAACATGGACGACGAGCAAGCGCAGAACCAGCTGGTGCTGTACCCCCCTCGCCCGATGCCAAACCCGGGTGTGGAAGTCAACCCCCCCAGGCTGAACCTGCTGCACATGAACGTTCCGAACCCGCCACTCTTCCATCCCAACCCGTACGTCCCGCCTCGCGTGGCGCTCGAGGTCGAAAGAGGGACCGGCGGCATCGTCATGTACGCGCCAACAGAGTTTCACGACGAGGTCTACTTGAAGGGCCAGTCCTTGGATCTTCGCTTGGTGGCGCTCGAGAAACGTTGCGAAAGCTTGGAGCGCGTGTGCCTGGAGATGAAACAGACGGCGTCACGACTTGAGGCATTAGTGACCCAGCTGTATTACGCGCCGACGGGTCCGGGGTTCGTCGAGGCCAGGGATGACTTCCACAAAGCGATGTAGGGGACTTTCCGTATAGTGATAGAGAGGAGGCCAGTTGTGAAAATTTTAAACGTCATAGTCATGTCCAAAAACCTACTTTTGCTGCTAGTCCTTTTGCTGATCCTCATACACAGCACGAAACTCGAAGGGTTCGCTTCAGACCCACAGCCCGACAGCATATTCGTAAGCGTCGCATCTTACCGCGACGACGAGTGCAAGGGCACGCTGGCCGAGATGTACGCCAAGGCCGACTCGCCGGGCCGCGTGTTCGTCGGCGCCTGCGAGCAGAACAAGGACGCCCTGGAGGCCTGCCTGCCGGCAAACTTCGGGTTCACCGACAACGTGCGCGTGATCCGGCTGCCGCACACCGCCGCAAAGGGCCCCACCTACGCCCGCTACCTTTGCACCACCCTGTACCGGGGCGAGACCTACTTCATGCAGATCGATTCGCACACCAAGTTCGTGCAGGGGTGGGACACCAAGCTGATCGCGATGCTCAAGCGGTGCCCGGCCGCCAAACCGGTCCTGACGCACTACCCGCACATGTGGGGCACCCAGGTCGCCGGCGTCACCGTGCCCGTGATGTGCAAGAGCAAGTTCAACGCCAGCGGCATCCTGACGTTCGAGGCCGTCACGCAGCCGATCGAGAAGCGCCCCCTGACCCCCGTCCCCTTCGTGGCGGCTGGCTTCATGTTCTTGCGGGGCAGCGCGCTGGGCGAGGTGCCGTACGACCCCGACCTGCCGTTCCTGTTCGAGGGGGAGGAGCTGCTGATGACGGCCCGCCTGTGGACCTCGGGCTACGACTTTTTCACGCCGGACGAAAACGTGGTCTTCCACCATTACATACGCAACGAGAAGCCCAAGTTCTGGAACGACATACCCAACTACAAGGCGGTACAGGCCAAGACGATCGAGAAAGTGCGCGGCATACTCGGACTGACATCGCAACCCGTTTCGAGCAGCTACGGGCTGGGGAACACACGGACCATACAGGCCTACTGGACCTTCGCGGGCGTCGACCCGGCCAACAAGACGTCCCGGTCCGAACAGATGTTCTGCGAGTCCTAACGAGTCCGGACCATCTTTTGCGCCTTGTTGTATGCCTGCTGGGAGTAGATCACGCCGCCGCCAAACGCGAACGAACCGATCGCCCCCAGTTTCTTGAAGGACGGCAGGGTGCCGTCTGGCCAGGTGCGCGTGTGGTCGAACGGGCTTTTGCTTCTCCAGTTGGGCGGTGCCGAGGCCAGCACGCCGCGCAAGTTCCTGGGCAGCTTGGCGCTGGAGCTCACCCTGATCCTGTGCTCGACCGGAACCCTCTGACGGGCAGTTTTTGCGGCATCCGGTTTCCAGCTGAACACGCCGTTGCTGTTGCGCGTGCTTCGCCACATCCGGCCATCGTTGCCGCGCTTTTTCTGGTGCCGGCAAAAGTTCGCCGGGTAGGGAGGGGAGGGGCGGTTGCGGTACTTGGCCAGGTGGGACAGGTCGACGCAGCCGGGCATAGTTTAGGGTTTGCAAGGTTTTTTTCGGGGTCCTTGTGAAAAACGCGCGGCCGGTGGGCGCCAGACCAAGACCCTTCAACACCATGATCCTGGTCGTGATGCACGCCGTGTACAACATACTGCCGTTCCCCGTCAGGCGCAGACGACATCGCAAGAACCCCTCGCCTGGCACCATGCCGGCTGCCGACTTCTGCTTCAAGGCCGTCTGCGAGGTGCCTCCTGAGGACGACCGACCCGGGGGCATCTTCACCGGCTACGACAAGACGGTCGACATCGCCGCGCGCACAGAGGTGGCTTGTCGGGTTCTGCACCCGGAGCGCTGTCGAGACGCTCGGCTGACCATGATCTGCGGGCGTCCCGGCTTGCGATGCGCGGGACAGATCGAGTACACGAAGACCAGTTCGTAGAAAAAAGTCTTGTCAGTAGTCAAATGCTCCAGGACCCGATCGACACCAAACGGCGCGACCGCAAGGAAGGGTTCACCGGGCAGCTGCCCCTGACCATAGCCGGCATCGTCCTGATGCTGATACTCCTCGTGTGGATGTTCATTTATAACGCCAAGCATCGTTGATCGTGAACAGTTAGATAGACACGTTTAGAGAGGCAGGGTATTCTGTTGTTTTCAAGCAAGATGCCTTCCTCGTTCACCCGAGCGAACGAAGTTCGCGACGGACTCATCACTCGTCAGGACGGTCGGTCGGCCGAAGTCCTGGTGGACGAGGAAGACTATGAAAGTGTCATGAAGCACTCGTGGAACCTGGCGATTTTTGAGAGACAGAACGACCGTCAGTACGTGGGCAACGTCGCGCAGGGCCGGCTGAGCCACTTTCTGATCGGCAAACCACCGCCG
>Ga0247770_1001185_pt1 | contig 21953 bp, 18 predicted proteins | sample UWRJL136409B6_FD_179943 | JGI IMG/M metagenome (GOLD analysis project Ga0247770, IMG submission 179943) | Plant litter microbial communities from Arlington Agricultural Research Station in Wisconsin, United States - UWRJ-L136-409B-6 | ecosystem: Environmental > Terrestrial > Plant litter >... | reverse complement strand
GGGTCGTTCCTGTTACGGCGCCGGGCGCGGGTGCGGGGGTCGCGCCGGAGGTGCCACCCAGGAGGGAGGTTCCGGTTGTGGAGGAGGTTGCGGCGGCTTGGGCTGTGCGGAGCTTGACGAGGATCGCTGTTAGTTCGGTGAGAGTGTCCACCGAGTCGGGGGAGAGGCCTTCTGGGAGATGGGTTGCCATTGCGCAAGGTTTCTTGTTTGAGCTAGTGGTTGGTCGTTCTTTTGTCGTGGTTTGTTGTTAGAGAAAACGATGGAGTTGGGGCTGGTGCTCTGAAAGCCGGATGCCAAGAGTTCGAAGACAGGGATCATGTGCCCTGTACCTTGAATTTAAGTGTTTGACGTCAGGTGGGGGGTTCCGATCGAGCTGAGCTGGTGACAAGCAGCAGAAGCAACCCCGCCATCTCAATCCTCAACCAGAGGCGCCGCTCCGATAACCTACCAAAATTTTATCCCGCACTCCTTGATTTGACCAACTATCCCTTGAACTTATCTCTGAGGCTTCTCACATTCTAAGTAGTTGCTGTTCTTTGACATTCAACTTTGTTGTAGCCTACACCGTCCTATATCGCACCCCAATTCATCCCAACAGAGTCGACCCCGCCACCTGCAGCTATGGTGCCCGACCACAAGGCCTGCCTGAGTACGTCTGGCCGCCCTGATTATCCACTAGTCGCTTGCTATATCCTCATGTACCTGGAGCTTGGGTGGCTGATTCTGATGCTCGTTCGGCCATCTAGTCGTGATTGACGGCTGGGGCATCCCGTCGGAGGAGTCGCCCAAGAATGGCGATGCTATCGCCGCCGCCAGCACCCCGGTGATGGACGAGCTATCCAAGAGCAGCAGCGGATTCACCGAGCTCGAGGCTTCATCCCTCGCCGTCGGTCTCCCTGAGGGTCTCATGGGCAATTCCGAGGTCGGCCATCTCAACATTGGCGCCGGGCGAGTCGTGTGGCAGGACGTCGTCCGCATCGACCTTGCGGTCAAGCAGGGCGAGTTCTCGAAGAATGAGACTGTTCACAACACCATGGAGGCTGCCAAGAACGGGAATGGGCGCCTGCATCTGTGCGGCCTTGTCTCCCACGGTGGTGTGGTCTGTCATCTTCCCTTTGCTGACCATGGCGAAACATCGGAGTCTAACAGCGCTGTAGCATTCCAAGCAAACCCATCTCTACGCCCTTCTCCAGGCTGCCAAGGACGTTGGTGTCCCCAAGGTCTTCATCCACTTTTTCGGTGATGGCCGTGACACCGACCCCAAGTCAGGTGCCGGTTACATGGAGGAGCTTGTCTCTAAGCTGAAGGAGATTGGCGCTGGCCAAATCTCGACCGTGGTTGGCCGTTACTACGCTATGGATCGCGATAAGAGGTGGGAGCGCGTCGAGCTCGCGCTGAAGGGAATGATTCTTGGTGAGGGCGAGCAGAGCGAAGACCCCGTCAAGACCGTCAAGGAGCGTTATGAAAAGGGCGAGAACGACGAGTTCCTCAAGCCGATCATTGTCGGCGGTGACGAGGGCCGGATCAAGGGTTCGTGACTCCCCTTTTATCGAAAGGCCTCGGCGGCCTGCCATTGTTGATTAGACACTAACACTCCTCAGATGGCGATACCGTCTTCTTCTTCAACTACCGTTCCGATCGCGTTCGACAAATCACGCAGCTCCTTGGCGATGTTGACCGGTCGCCAAGACCCGACTTCCCCTACCCTAGCATCAAGCTCGTCACCATGACACAGTACAAGCTCGACTACCCATTCGAGATTGCCTTCAAGCCCCAACACATGGGCAATGTTCTTGCCGAGTGGCTCGGCAAGCAGGGCGTCGAGCAGGTACACGTGGCTGAGACAGAGAAGTATGCGCATGTGACATTCTTCTTCAACGGTGGTGTTGAGAAGGCTTTCCACCTCGAGACTCGCGACGAGTCCCAGGATCTTGTGCCCTCCAACAAGAGTGTCGCAACGTACGACAAAGCTCCCGAGATGAGTGCCGATGGTGTTGCGAACCAAGTTGTCAAGCGTCTCGGGGAGCAGAAGTTCCCTTTCGTCATGAACAACTTTGCCCCCCCTGACATGGTTGGCCATACTGGTGTGTATGAGGCTGCCATTGTCGGCTGCGCGGCCACGGACAGGGCTATTGGAAAGATTCTCGATGGGTGCAAAAAGGAGGGCTATATTCTGTTTATCACTTCTGACCACGGAAATGCCGAGGAGATGAAATTCCCCGACGGCAAGCCGAAGACGTCGCACACGACCAACAATGTGCCCTTCATTATGGCCAATCACCCCGAAGGTTGGAGTCTGAAGAAGGAGGACGGCGTTTTGGGTGATGTTGCTCCCACTGTTCTTGCCGCCATGGGTCTACCTGTACCGGCGGAGATGACTGGCAAGAGTTTGTTGGTCAAGGCTTGAAAGAGTGTCAAATCGGAGCCGGTCACAGTTGGTAACAAACAGCACATAGACGATAGAGCTGTAGAACAAATGTTTGGCAGCCATAAAATGATATGAACACCGCTGCACCCTCGCAACTCGTATATGACTCTTGTCTTCTGGAGGTAGAATATCGCCGCAGAAGAGGATATTACCCCAAAAACTGTTTCACCGAAATGAAAACACTTGGCTACTCATTTTCAGGCGGCCTCACTGACTTTCTGGTAGCAATAACTGGGTTATGAGATAGTGAACAGCTCCCGAGGAATGACTTTCTGTTTATCCAACGAAGCTGCCGGTTTTAGGTTGTTGCAGGCTGTATTACATGCTTCTCCATGCTTCTTTTGATATCAGTTAAATGTTGCGATGTATGCAAACCTGGCTCTGCCGCTCGGATACGAGCAATGTGAGGATCTCTAATATATCCGCACGGAGTAGAGTGAACCGCATTTTCGCCGCCGACTTTGCACCGACTTGGCCAACAGATCCTTGAAGTTACCTAGGGAGGAGCTGGAGGGGGTGGAGCTGGAAGAGAACGGGGAGCTCGCAGGTTGATTGGCAGCAACTGAACTCAGACATGAGGGGATGCAGTTGAGGACCTCATAAACCGAAGCTCTGTCAACCCCTGGCGACACACGGGTTACCGAACAGTGCTGGATCTGTTCTGAGGGACTGGATTTCGGGGCGAGGAGAAGCTCTTCCGTCTGCCGGGAGGTACTTTTCTTGCATGGGCTCAAGTTTGATGTTTATGTTGTCATGACGCAATGTATCTGCGATGACCTTTTAGTTGAACAGCCAAGGGATTCCAAGAGCTCTGGACTGTTCTGCTGGAGCGCAAGCGAAACCGGCGGTAAACACGGCAGATGAAGCGTGGTTGGGGAAGCTGCAAGGGACGTTCCTTCGCTGTCACATGACGGCATTGTTGTGAGGGGAAGCTCAACTCGGGCCGTTGGGGTAGCTTTCTTTCGCTTTGACAACACACGGGCTTGCTTTGGAGTTAATTTCAACCTCATCCCATCATTTTGACTTGGGTGCTCCCGTCAACGCTATGCTGTCAAGCGTAAATCTGCTGCCAACGTCTCACCTCGCGAATCCGACCGTCCAGGGGTTTAGGCTGGTTCGCGCTACAGCCTCGCTTCACCGCATTGCGGAGCAACTGCGGATCTTTCGCTCTCAGTCCAGTCAACTTCCCACCGTTCCTCAGATGCAACAGATGCAACCATTGCTCTGTGGTGCAGCAGCCGCGGACCTCAACTCCGAGGGGAATCCAGTGGGCTAGGCGCCGCTCTGAAGCCAGAGCGGGCCTTTTTATTCTGAGGTGGTCGTCTCCAATGAGGCGAACAACGTTCTTGAAGTTGCTTCATCCTGAACTGCGAGTTTGCTGTTTTTGTCTGTACGAAACCACTGTTGTTGATCGAGTGTTCTGGTCGCTCTGTTCGTCACATATTATCAAGCTGGAAAAGGAGTTTGTTTCGCTGCAATGCATGAGAAAATGAAATTATTCTGTGGTTGGTTGTCCCTTGAGAAGTGGACAGAATCGCCTTGGGCTATTTTACAGTTGATTTTGTCGGCAGTACCGACGACGGAAGGGTGCCCCTCGAAAGTTATCCCCGATCTAAAGGTCTAAGTGTCCTCCGTCTAATGCTGCGATTCTATGCCATTTGCCATGCACGCTTCCTCCCATCTCCCAAGTCCATATGCGGATGTAATAATGCCGCATACGGACCGTGAGCCATCTCGTACACCCCATCTCTCACTGTCCTCCAGATATGTACTGGCGCCCGCTCCGAACGAGTCTCGCCCTTGGTTTTGCTCGAGATTGGATTGGATTGTTCGCTTAAGTCTGTACGCGGGAGGATTAGATATCTCGTTGTGACTGGCCCGTTACTGCTGCGGACAATACTTACGAACTTGGCCATGAGGGCAACCATGAGATCGAAAAGACCGATGGCCTCAACGAAAGCGAAACCCAAAATAGCGTAGGAGAAAAGCTGGCCACGCATAGCGGGGTTGCGGGCAACACCGTTCAGGAGAGCGGCGAAGACGAGACCGATACCGATACCGGCACCAGTCAGACCGATGGCAGCAGCACCCATACCGAGGTTCTTGGAGACCTCGACCATGGCGTGGGCGATCTCAGACGAATACGCGCGGCGCTGGAAAGCGTTGCGGGTGGTGGCATTGAGGATCGAGGCGGCCTGCTGGCGCTTGAGGGTCTGGAGGGGAGTGGCTGGAAGGATTCCGGTCAGACTCAAGTCGCCTGCAAATTTCTACGTGATTTTCCGCGACATACCAGAGAATGTGCGCTTGCTGGCGTTGGCGACCTGGACGCGGAGAGCAGGGCGAGCGACTTTGGAAGAGGCCGAGGCCATCTGGGAAGCCAGGCGGCTGGCAAGGACACGAGTGGAGGCCATTGTATGTGAGGGTGGTGTGGTACTGGAGGTCCGGAAGATGGGCTAGGAAAAGGTTGACGCGGAAACGCTGAGGAGTGAGAGTTGAGACTGCTTGTGTGAGGGAGGAAGAAAAGAGGAGGGAAGGGGAGAGAGGAGGAAGAACAAAGTGATCAGCTTGGTGGAACGGAAGCTCGGGCTGGTCCGGGCGACGGCCCCAAGCTCCCAGACGAGCGATATCACTGGCCAATGGCTCACGGAGGAGGCATTTTGCGTGGCCGCTCCACCGAAGCAACAACAGATGTGGGTCTGATAATCCGGCTGCTCAAACGCGAGGAAAAATTTGCTTAGGATCTGGCTTGCCCAGCTCCCAGGGGACGATGGCGGTGGTCGGGCAATCTCGGAAGCGGTCAAGCGCCATCTCTCTAACATTGGGCTGAGATCATCACGCCGTATTTTGTCCGTTCCATTCCCTACAGCCTCATACCGTCCAAACACGAATCGTGGGAATTGATGGGAACCATTGCAACAAACCCGTCGTAGGGTTGGTAGCTGCATTGAATGACATTCATCTCATGGATTATCCCAACCAAGAGGGTCTTGCGGGCAGAAAGAATAGAACTCACGCTCTGGCCAAGTGTGGCCTGTGTCAATAAAATTTTTCAGACGGTTTGATGTCTGAGGCAATGAGGCTCCATATCGCGACAGGGGTCTCACAGGCCCCCCCACGACCTCCCCCACTTAGCGGCGAAAAAAACCGTCACCATTTGCCCAGCTCGTCCGCGAGGAGCCACAAGAACGGAGACAGCCAAGGCATGACGACAAAATGAGCGAAATGCCTAAGAAGAGCGAGCCGGGAACTGAATGCTGAGCTCGTCACAGCAGCTCCCCATTCACAACAACACAATTCAGCAGCATGCTCAAGGCCTTAGCAGCCAACAGGGGCAGCTTCAGGGAGCTGGTCGCCAACCTTCAACAGCCGCACTGCCCACCAATGGGATTTGATCCAACGGACCGAACCCCCTGGTTGACTCTGCAGACTCTACCCGACGCCCAGGAACTCTCCCGAGGTGTCCAACAGATCGCTCACAGGGGTCGGCTTCCGCGTTTGGCTGGCTGCACGTGTTGGCTGTCCGTCAACCGCGCCATTCCGCCAACCTCATCTCGCTCACCCCGAGACATTCCGGCCGACTAAACCAAATTCATGTTCCCTGGGTCGATTTGAACTGCCTGACACGTATTGTGTTCAGCATGGAGCATAAGTCACAAACCGTTGCCGTTGAATTCAATGGCATTCATTTCATTACGGAGCGTACATATTGTTTTATCGTGCGTTTGCACGCGTTATCAAATGCAGGACACTGGGTGTCAATCGCGACCCAGGGCGGAAGTAATGAAGAGATGGGACAGCGGCTTTCGATCCAATTTTCAGCCAATTTCAGGGTTGCCCCTATTTTGGGTCATCATTGCCAATGTTGTTTGTTCTAGAAAAATTTCGCGTGCAAGGGTCTCGTTTCGGTGACGTTTGACCGCATGATGGTCAAAGCGTCTGCGTAACCTTAAATCTGAGGTCACTGATGCTCTACGCATCGTGTCCTGAAGAATGACGATGCGATCCATGACGATCAGTGACAGTGTTGCATTGAAAGGTTCGATCAACACGCTGTATGCACGGGGATGCTCTGAGTTTTAATTCATATATTTCTGTGTATTGATTTGAGACTTGCCAGCTTGTCTGGGTTGGGAGAATATAGTCTCTATTCTCACTTTGGATTTGGCTGTTGTTTGTCCAAACCTCGAAACCCTTCTCTCGTTTACCATGCCCGCTGTCCCCGTCGTGAAACATGGCCGTCATAAAATGATAATTACCCATTGCCCCCCTCGTCAGCTTGCTTCGTCGTCTTCCTCGATGGATTTCATTGCGTAGCCATCCACAAATCCTCCTGGATCGCAGGTTTTCTCCAGACTTATTTTGTTCTTGGCAACCCATGCCAACACCGCTTGCTGTGAGATCCGAACACGCCGAACATCTTCAACCTCCATCGTTGGCGCGACTGCTGCCGCCACTGCAGGCGTCACGGCGGTGGCTCCGTTCTCATCCCCCACAAATGCCTTCTTCCGTATGCGTGGCGGGCCCTTATCAGCTTCTTCTGCTACGCTCATCTCCCTGAGTGCTAACAAGCAGTCGTCGGGCGCGATCCAGGTTGCCGTGCTACACTCGTTCACATCCACTACTGTCTCCTCGCCTTGCTTGACGTCCAATGTCAGGAGCCAGCGGGCAATCTCACCAGCCCAGAAACGTTTGTATCCCTTCTTGCCTAGGTCCGAGATAGGCTTCTCAGGTCCACCCATTACACCTTCTCGTCGGGAGATCTCGTACGAGATACCCATGAGAAGGGCGCCGAGGCCCTTGCGCTGCCAGGGCGGAAAGATGAGGATGCATGCAAGGTTGTTATTATCCCATGACATCTTCTCTTTTGAGAAAAAGCCTACGATCTGGCTTCGTGTCGGCACCACCTCGACCACCTCAGCGTCTGTGTGGAGGGACGGCGGTACGAACGGAATGTAAACAAGGAGGAAGTAGTTGAACCCTGTCACATCGAAAAAAACAGACTTGTTGTCAAGGAAGAGCTTGGCGAATAACGACAGGTTCTGGCAGAAGAGCTGGGTGGGGTTAGTCATTGCACGTATTGGTTCATGGGAAAGGCGACTTACTACGTCTTTTGCGCCATCTACCTCCCAGATACTCCACTCCCCCTGGTCCTGGACGACTTCTTCGACAATCCTTTGTCCGCCACTTGCACGTTTGCCCCTGACTGGTTTCGGTGGTAGACCCGAAGGTACGCGGACCGTCCGCTGACCTTTTGGATGGATGTATATCTTGTTTCCTGGTACCACGCCGTGTCTTTCACACACACGGACATGCTCCCACCATGTGACGAGCTCCTTAGAATACTTGAAGCAGCATGGACATACGTATAGCCTGTCCAAGATGGGCTGAACGTCACGTTCCCTCCGACTATGTGCATTCGCACCGTTGGTGTCGTCTTTACATCCCCCCCCCGTCCCGTTTGTTGTTGCTGGTCCGCCGCCAGGCTTTCCTCCCCTTCCGTCCTTTCCACCTTTTGTGTGATTCACGTGGTTGCCGGCTCCCTCCCCCAACACCTCCTTTCCGTAGTATGACGGGTACCATGCGCGGAAGCAGATGTCACCCAAAACGACCTTGTCAATATTGCGGTCTGGCTCTTGGTGCTGGTGGTTCCCGGAGCCCATTGCCCGCCCACTCTGCTCTGGCGCTCCGGGTGGCCCAGGCGCGGACGGTGTGGGGGATTGTCGTGGCTGTGTCCCAGATGTGGCCATTGTGATGGGTTTGCTTCGACCAACAGTATGGGGATGCGGGGGCAGAATCAGCGGAGGGGCGCTGGAGCGGCCGAGCGTTGTCCCGTTCATGAGCCCAGCTGGTTTGCTCGAATCCCGCTGGAGCGGCCGCATTGTGCGCTCTGCCTGCGGTGGGATCACCGGTACGGGGACGGGCGTGAATGAGGAGCTCGGTCTGTCAGTGCCGATGCTCGTGGGAGGGCGGATGCGGGCTGTGCTGGGCCCGCTGCTCCGCCGCGTCTGCTTCTGGTCGACGGGGATGTTCTCTTTGCCGCGGGGTTCGGGACGTGTGCTCGTTGCTGTTACGGCTATGGGGCCATTTGTGTTCAGCCGACGCCGACGCTGGGGCGGCAACTCCTCCTGCACTGGGGCAATTGAGCGCGTCGCCCGTCGGGATATCGGAGGAGAGGATGGCGTCGTGATGGGAATTGGCGGCGGAATAGCCGTGGTCTTACGAGGCTGGGACGGAGCCGTCGCGGTGTCTTGAGGGCGTTTTCGCTTGAGAGGGGCCATCGCATCTCAAGATTACAGGTGTTGTCGTGCAAACTGTGGGTTGGCCGGTCGGCTAGCAGGGATTGAGGAGGAGTTGTGATGGGTTTGGGACGCTAGGAGACTTTAAACTGAGGGCAACAATTGGACAATTAAACCCAACTTGCCCGAAAGAAGCAATTCTAAAAGCTGTTTGGGGCGGGAAGAAACCTTGGCGTTTCCCTTCCGCTAGGGTGGGCTTAGCGTGGGGGGCTCCCCCGCCAGCGATTCAAAAATGCGCCAGGTTCTCCAAATCTTCCACTTCACGAACTTCAACAGCTATTGATGATGATCGGGTGCAGCATGCGACCTTGTCACAATGGTCGCTGAGGCCAAATGCTCCGCGCTAGGACTACCATCCGGGGAGGTGTGCGGATGGTGGGTTGGCTGGTAAGTTGCGCTCCTTGTTCCAGTACCGCGCTGCATCCATGATCCACGGACTGACCCTACTCGTTCAAGCAACTGCAGTCCATGGCCATCCGCAAGCACTCAAACACTCCCACTCGCGCCGCTGAGCCCCTGACAACTCCCGCAAGCTGCCAATTCCGTACCATCAAATCCGGGACAATACGGCCGCGAGGTCTTCCTAAATCCAAGTATCAACACCCGTCGTATCGCCGTAGGAATATTCCGCCATGGTTTCGACACCCACGCCAAGACAGGCGAATCACGACGCTGCACTTCAGTCGGTATCCGGGGGAAGACGGGTGGGACAAATTTTCGCCGACAGCTGCCCTCTGCCATTACCTTTACGCGATAGCTGGGCATGAGAAGAATCTTGAGGATGTACTTCCCCTTTTTTCCGGCAAACCCGACTGCCTGCCTGCATTAACAGCAAGAGTCATGCTTAGGCAACGCCTCGCCCGCGGGGAACTGACGGCCCTCGAGCGCGAGGTTGTGAGCTCTGTGGATGATAACCCGATATGGGCCTTCTGGAAGCAGAAATGGGCCCTTCGGGGTGTCGGTGCGGGGGTCGTTCGCCATTGGGTTTGGATTCTGTCTGCAGAGACAGCGGACCTTGCCATCGAGAGACTCATCGCTACCCAATGCTGGCATCCCCCATTTCTACTCAATATCCTCGTTGGCAGGGACCGTACAATCAAGAAACCGAAGAACTTCGTTGCACTTCTACGCTACGTGCATAAATACCATATTGGTGTTGCGCGCCCACAGCAGCGGAGATCGAGCTTCGACCTTCCATGGGAACACTTCCTACGTCTACTGCGCCGGCTTATCCAGCAGTGTCTGATCTCATGGCCTACGCTGTTGCCCTCTGTGGCGCGGCTGGCTGCTGTTTACATCGAACGCGGACCCCTGAGGCAGAGGACGGGTTTGGGGCCGAGCCAATACACGATTCAGTGCAAGGTCTTTAACCAGTGCCTGACGCGCCTCAGCCTGCCCCCGGCTCGCCATCCCCTGAACAACATGATACATAATTGGGAAGCGCAAAAAGTTCTCTTAGACTTATCTTCTCGACTTCAGCATACTCTGGTCATTAACAGAGAAAGTTATCTGGCTATGGGACGCGTTTTGGTGGCGCTTCCCAAGACCGTCCCTGAAAGGAAAATCGCGGAACGAGCTTCCAAAACATGGCCCCCGTTTCGACGAGACTTTGATGGGCGTGACGAACAACGACAGCCAGAGGATGACTTGAGCTTAGCGGCCAAGGTTGGGATTCTCAGGCGTGAAGCGGGTTATCCAGATGACCATATGAGTCGTGCGTTGGACGTGCTGGCCGGATCGGTTGTCGGCCAGGCCCCAACAACTCAGACCAGGTCGTTACTGCCACCAACTTTGAGAGACCCACTAGCCATGAAGAACATCGACACCGAGTGGGCATCACGAATAAAAGCGACAAGAAATGCGAGAGAAGCATGGCGAATGTTTTTATCTCCTCCGATGTCTGGCCTCAAACCAGGCACACAAGTCTATGCCGAGATGTTCGAAAAGCTGGCCGTTGACGAAGTGTCGGACGCGTCACGGGTGCTTCCAGGCGATGGGAAAGAGGTGTTCCCGGTCTACAACGGAAATCTCAGTGCTCTCGAAATTGCACGTATTTCTCCGCCAAGTTTTGAAGAGCTTTATCTCGAGATGAGGCGATCGGGAATCAAACCAACCAAGCTATTACTTGTTGTTCTGTTGCGATACGCCAGCTCCAAGGAGGCGGCTCTGCAATATCTAGCCGACAGCCCAGATAATCGCTACGTACAGTTGTTACGAGAGACCGTGTTTGAGGGTCTTGAATGTTCTGAGCTCTTAGCTACCCTACCCAGAAGGGTTTTCTATGCATGGACCGAGATGTTATGTGTGTCACAGGTCAGGCGACGAAACAACGGGGATTACTTCGCATCCCGACAAATTCAGGAGGCCATGTGCCTGGCCGCCGAGTACCAGAGAGTTAACTCCAAGGCTCCGATCGACATGGCACCATGGTACATCATCATGAAGCATCTGGCAGCCCGCGGGATCATCTACTCGGAGGATGGGGCAAAATTCAACATGCACGACACCCTGAGCGTATTTATGCGTCATTGGCAGCGGATGGTGGACCGAAAGGGCCCTGACAACAGGCTGTTTGAACTGTTGTGCGCGATGGTACGAAAGTCGTTACGACTGGCTACTTGGCGAAGCACCAGCGCAATGAGTCCGCACGTTTATCTCGAGGATCGGGACGGAAGTTTCGCACGGCTACTCCTCCATGCCTGCCTAAAATTGAGGGAAACATTTGAGGAGCTCATCCAACCCATACATGAGTATGATGGTTCAGCGGAGTCCGGTGAGCTTTTGACGCTTCCATACCGCATCACTTCCAAGCATGTTTCATTATACATGCGTGCTCTCGGAACGCTAGGCGATGCTCAAGCAATGGTACGTCTCATGTGGTGGATTCTGGATGCCTGGGACTGTGGATACATTCTCAGTGATGCGAGACATCCGCAAGAGTTGGCCTACGACCGCCTGATCCAGACGTTCGCGTACTTCTCTCGTATCGGGAAGCATATTGTTGACGCTTCCGTCATGCGAGAATTGCAGGAACAGCTGGAGAAGCTCAGGTGTGAGAAGAGCTGTACTTGGTTTTGGCCCGTGGAAGAGAGCGACACATACGATGACGAAATCGATCTTGACCTTGGAGCGGCTGACCGATGGTCTCATGTTCGGGATATGATTTATCACAACAAGGGCGATTTCGCGCTGGCGAGGGGGAGAACGCCGGGTTGTGATGATAACACCCAACAACCGCAACTTACTGAGGCGGAAATATGGTAGATTTCACCGTCGTGAGGACCAATACCTCGCGGCTGACATGACGTGTAAACTATTGTATATATGATGAGTAGCTTGCACCTATACCCGGCAGCGAGAAATGAATAGCGAATTGGATGCTTCAGCCCCTACCTAGGGGCTGCTTGATTCAGCAATGATGATCCATAAATTCTCGTCCGGTCTATGGGAGGCAGTTCAGTGGGCTCCGGGCAACGAAACAAGGAGCATCCGCATGAACTTGTTGAACTAACGTTCGAATCATAGCACATATGAGGCCACCCACACCTGGTATTTTTTTCCTATCCCGGTCACAACATTTTAAGGTCGCTCTTTCCTTCTGAAGCTCGGCGTGCCTCTCACCTCCCAGATCCGCTGCTGCCGGGTTTCTTTCTCCCCAGCGCTAGCTCGGTTGCTCTAACGGCTCCCAGCTCCGGTCTTTTTTGTTCCCCGCCCCCCAAGCACAAGCACAAGCAAGCTGGATTTATAGTATATTCGATTTAATGAAATTCACGCATGAATAAACAGATAAGCGCATTAACTCTGTCTTCCCTCATTTTCAAGTTCCAGAATTCGTTGTTGCTTCTCTTCAACATCGGTAGGTACCCGCCATTGCCCCCCACCAACCTGTGGGATTCTAAGTACGTGGAGACTGAAACAAGGCCTTTGATTGGCCAATCGCATTTGAGAGGCCAAGGGGATGGAAGTCGCGGGACGCGATTTGTTGTGAGGCATCGCGAGATTCTATATTTAGCGCGTCAACGAGAGACCTCGATTGTTATCAGTCACATTTTAGGAGCTTCGTTCACCGGAGACGATGGCTAATGGCCTCCAAGAGCGCGTCTTAGATTCTAACACCTCAGAAAGACGCCAAGGTTGCCAGACTTCGACACCCGCGACATCTATCAGTGCCATCCCCAACACATCAATGTTTATCAAACGTTTCTGCTGCAAGCTGTATCCAGGCCTCTACTTGGCGCATGCTTCCAGTGTGTGATAGTTGCCGCTCTGGCTTCAGGTCAGTATTTCGTCATGCCAGTGTGAAATTTGACACACAAACTTACGTTTGCTTTAGGCTGTCAATCTCACGATGAGTGTAATATCTGAGAGCCCCGACGAGCTGCAGGGGCTTGACGCGCTGGGCGGTAGATCTTGTATCGCTCTCACAGCATACACGCAATCAACGCCGCCGTCGCCGAGATCTTCACCGTCGGCCGACACGGATCAAGATCTCGTTGGATTGGAGACGACCGAATTATTGGACAGTCCGGCGCCATTTGAGCAAAGCCGAAGCCGAAATGTCACAGTCGATATCCCCAGCGCCATTTTAGTTACCCCGAGGTCTAGATACGATGGCTTTTCGCCGCCGGCTCCCCAAGCCAGGGAACGAACCGCGCTCGACGCACTCATGACTTCTGGGCGTTCGTCGGGCGACTATTTGGAATTTGAATTGGACCAATTCTCATTTTACGTTTCAAGAGATCGTTATCTGGACGAAATGCGATCACTACACCAGCTGTCGACCAAAGTCGGCCACGGCACGTTGTACTTTGATGGGGTCCTCAGGAGCGGCAAAGTGAGGCACTACGTCCAGAAAGTTGAGGTCGTCGAACTTCCCATCGGAAACTACGGGCGAAAGTTTTCTTCCGTCGATGGCCAGATCTGGGTTCGTTCCAGACTGAACCGCCACCGGGAGGTATACTACCTCCTCAAAGCACCCGCCGCCGAGTACGCGAGATTTCACACCCCATTCATATGGGTGGCCAACCTGGCGAAACACGTGGCCGACTTTTCCTCACATATGGTCGACTCAAATCGCGACGTCTGTCTCTACTCTTTCAAAGAGGAATTTGTCACTTGGTTGCTGCAGACACATGGAGGAGTCCGCAGATTACCCATCGTCAAGAAATGGCTTCTCCAACACCCGTCCCACGACTTTCGGACATCGGTGGTCACGAACATCGAGTTTCTATGGAAAGAACTATACGGTGTTCTGGGTCCCAAAAAACTGGCGTCATTTACACTATTTCGGGAGGCCCTGTCATTTGAACGATTCAAGCCTGACTCGACTCCAGTGCCGCTTGGTGGGATGATTGAAGCCCCATCGCTGCCTGGGCAAGCGTCCAAACCGGACAATAAGCCCCAGTATCCCACCATCGTCACGCCATATATCAAGGAATGCTTCGGCCATATGGTCATTGGGAAAATGCTGCGACTCGTGGGCGATGATACATCACATCCCGTCAGCGATCATCAGCCATCTCGAAATCCATGGATGCTCTCCAAGACTCTTCTTTCAAGGGACGCTGTGAGGAAGATCAAAGTCGGGGACACCATATCGACCCCTCGCGACGAGCGAGAGAAAACAGATACCAAATGGCAGCACGTTGCCTCCAAAAACTCCGTCGACGATGGGCGGTGGTTTGGCCTCGTCCAGAAAGTCCACATCAACAAAAAGGAACAACGGAGCTTCGACGTCACGTGGCTTTATCGTCCCGCGGAAACACCATGCTGTGCCATGAAGTATCCGTGGCCTAATGAGCTTTTTCTTTCGAACCACTGCACATGCGAGGAGGGGGCAGCAAGTCGTATCAAGGAAGGCGAAGTTCTTGCAGCTCACTCGATCAACTGGTTTGGAAACCCCAACGACTCTGACGACCGATTTTTTATCAGACAGATGTATATGGTTGAAGAACGGCGATGGGTTACCTTGAAGAAATCGCACCTAGCGTGCTCCCATGGCCGCGAAAGTATCGGGTTCAAGCCTGGAGACACAATCCTTGCGACATTTAGATCAGCGGCGGAGATAGCAAGCGGTCACCCTGCACCGCCTGATCTGTTCGCCGAGCCGTATGAGGTCGTTAAAGTCTTCAGGCAAGGCGAAAACCTCTTTGTACGTCTCAGAAAGCTACTACGCCGGAACAAGATGGAGCCTGCGGCTTTGAACGTGCCGTGTAACGAGCTAGTCTACACGGACGAACTCATCGTCGTCCGTAAACCGGAGATGCAAGTTCTGGGAAAGTGCCATGTCCGGTTGTTTCAGCCAGACGAGCCCATCCACAGCCCTTATAACCGTGGTGGAACGGGTAACCTTTTCTACATTACCAGAAGGGTCGACAATCGAGGCATGTGCGTTCCTATAGGCGAATTTCCGACATCACTGCGGCAAGGTTTCGATCCCCAGAGGCAAGTTCCAAAGCTGAAGGGGCTTGACCTTTTCTGCGGCGCAGGAAATTTTGGCCGTGGACTGGAAGACGGCGGAGTAGTCGAGATGCGTTGGGCAAATGACATATGGGACAAGGCCATCCATACTTACATGGGAAACAGCCCTCACCGGGAAGGATATCCCTTTCTTGGTTCTGTTGACGACTTGCTCCAGCAGGCGATAGAGGGAAAATACTCCGAAAGCGTTCCGCGGCCGGGCGACGTCGATTTCATCTCAGCGGGAAGCCCCTGCCCTGGCTTCTCGCTACTCACACAGGACAAGACGACGCTGAAGCAGATCAAGAACCAGTCCTTGGTAGCATCCTTCGCCTCGTTCGTCGACTTCTACCGCCCCAAGTACGGAGTCTTGGAGAACGTAACGGGTATTGTGCCTGCCAGAAAGAACCAGGGCGAGAATGTGCTGTCGCAGCTCTTCTGCGCGCTCGTTGGCATGGGCTACCAAACCCAAGTTATACTCGGTGATGCGTGGTCCCACGGCGCGCCGCAGACACGCACGCGTGTGTTCATGTACTTCGCTGCGCCAGGGCTCCGACTTCCAGATGCACCTCTGTTGTCTCATTCCCACTACCCTGGAGTCAATCGCCGAGGTATTGGGAACTTGTGTAATGGAGAGCCCTTCGTTCGGCGGCTGTTTGAGCCCACAGCATTCAAGTACGTCACAGCTGCTGAAGCTACTGTTGGCCTCCCTCCCGTCTACGATTCCAAGCCGGACTGCTGCGTGGCGTTTCCAGACCACAGACTCGCATTTGGTTCTACAAGTGCCCGCCAATACGAGATCGCAGCAATTCCAGTTAAACCGTTCGGTATGAACTTCGCCAAGGCGTGGAATGAAGGACATGGCGTGATGTCTCAGGGCGACCGCGACCTATTCCCTGCTGAAGGGTCCGCCAGAACAAAACCTAATGCCCAAGGCTACAGCCGCCAACACCCAAATAATCTCTTCCAGACGGTGACGACTTCCTGTGCGCCTAGTGACGCTCGCTGTGGCTCCGGGCTACACTGGTATGAGAGCAGGCCACTTACCATCATGGAAGTGCGGCGAGCACAGGGGTTCCAGGACGACGAGGTGCTCCTGGGCAACGTTTACGACAAGTGGAAACTCGTCGGGAACAGCGTTGCCAGACAGATGGCACTGGCTTTAGGCCTCAGATTTAGGGAGGCCTGGCTCGGGTCTCTATCCGAGGGTATTGACGAGCCACGGCTCAGACAACCTAGGCCCCCTCTGGAGACACTGGGTAGCATGCATCGATCCAAAAGAGAGGCAGCCGATGACACAACTCCGGCGTCAGGTTCACCATACCCCAGCGAGCCCGACGAAATGGAGTCCACTCCCGCAACGGTCGTCTCCCATGTGACCGAACTTGCGACGTTAGCAATACCACGAGGGACCAAAAGGCGGTTGTCTGGGGATCGAGACGGTATGGACACTATGACACGGCGGCTGTTCGAGGGGACACCCCCTTCGCAGAAGTCGATCTCAAGATCTCGGTCGGCATCAACCGTGACAGGTACTCTAACTCCCCCGCCTGCATCCAGACCGGGTCCGACTGTCGTATGGATCGACTTGACATGAGCGAATTTGCCTAGACATATTGGGATGCTTGGGCTGTCAGGGCAGGCTGCTCGACTTGCAGAAGGGGCGGGCATTTCAGTTGTATTTAAGATTATTGTTCATTGCTGCCTATTATTCATGTCGAATGGGCATGCCAGGAATGAGCGTTTATATCCTCATCGCGTTGGAGAGCAGCTGTGGCTGCCGGCTACCGGGCAGCAGGATATTCGCTGTCGAAACAATCTTGACTGCACGGATGGGGCATTGGGAGCTTGGTCGGCCTCTCCGTAGTACGAGGGGGAAACGGACATCGAATCCACATAGAACGTACATAGACCGAGGGCCTCTCCGCCCTGATAAATCAAAACGCATAAACACTTCGAATCGCTGGCCCAAACTGAAGCCGGGAGTCGTAACCAGCGCTCGTTGCCATTATCGGGAGCAATGCGGACTGGGGGAAGGGAGCTTGGAGCTTGGAGCTTGGAGCTGGCAAGGAGCTTGGCTTACCGGTGACATTTTTAGAAGGGCGGGCTGCATTGATTGGCCCTGAGCCGCCGAGCGGTGCGACTTGTTGTCGGCCGCTGCCCAATTGGCAATTACGCCTGCAAGGCCGCGCGCGTGTTTCGAAGACGACAACTCACCTCACGCGTTTGTTTGTCGCCATGGAGCCGTCGTGTTTAATCTTGCCACAGGGCGCTTACTGCCAGTCGCTAGGTTTGGGTTTAAATGCTCCCGTGTTTCCTGACATGGGGACGGTGACCCCTTGCCAATTTCACGCAACGTCAACGCACCGAAGAGCCCATTTGGTTGGGCGTCGTGTGCTGGCTCGCCTGGCGTGCTGTCTCTTTGTGTTCATGCCCAGCGTGCATCGTGTGGACGGCTGACAGTTGACGGCGACACCCCTGGCAGTACTCAATCTGGACTGCTCCCCCCGGCAATGAGCGAATCGTGGTGTCTGGGCGTATCCTTTGCGAGGACAGCGGGGGTTCTGCGGGCCTGGGCGGGACGACGCAAATCATCGCATCGTGGGCCCGGGACGCGGCGGCCATCCGATCTTGCAGGAAGCGTCTGGGATCAGACGAGGGGTGCAGGGCGAGATGGGTAGTTTAAGATGGGGACGGGAGAACGTTGTGTTCGATGGTGATGGGGCATCATCACGAAGACGGGTTCTCTTTTTGTGTTGTTCGACTACTACGTCTCTCTCTCTCTCTTTCTCTTACTCTATTCCTTTGCCTTTCCTTCACTTGTTTCTCGACCACTCCTCGTTAATTCTTCTCACGAGGATTGTTGAGAAGGGTTACTTGTTCTCTCTTTCTTTTGGCCTTGGTTTCCCTCCTCTATTGTCCTTTTTGTCTCGATTGTCAGCTCGACTGTTCTTCATTGTTCGACTCGAGCAGCTAGTCTGCCTGTTCTACCGCATTAATAGCTGCGAGTCTGCTCGAAGCAGCCCAGCCCACCAACCTATCATAACCTACGCCAACATCTACACAGATTCGATACATACCGACAGAAAATATGCGTACCTCGATTTCACTCGCACTATGCGTCCTCCTATTTGCTGCTGTGGAGGCCGGACCTCTCCATGCCCCTGACCGACGGGAAGCTGCTGTAAGGAAGTGGGCAAGGGAGGAAAAGCAAAAGGACTCCGGTACCGATGCCTTCTCGACCGTTGTCACATTCGTTCCGGGTGAGGCTCTGAAAGGATCGGCAGCAGCCTCATCGCCTCCCGAAGTGTCGTCGTTCCTCAGCGACGGCTCTATCCTGCCGCCACCTGGAACCGTAAAGCCAACAGCGACTGAAGATGCGGCCGAGCCATCAAGCCCTGCCGCAAAACCGACTGCCACAGGCTCGCCGAACACCAAAATTCCAACCGCTGTCACCGATATCCCGTCAGCTACTGGCACTGTTACTCCCGACGTGTTCGAGAGCAACCTCAAGACGGCCAAACAGTTCAACGCCGACTTCGCCGCCCTGACCAAGCAATCCCCCTGCCTCCAGAACCAAGCCGCCTGCATCGACGGCAAGACTGCTCTCTGCAGTGCCGCGGGCGCTTTTGTCCTCACATCCTGCCCTTCCGGCACCAGCTGCTTCGCACTACCAATGGACACCACCGACGGCGTGGAGCTCAAGTGTGTGAGCAAGGCCACAGCTGAAAAGGTCCTAGGAGCCGCCCCCCCAGCTGCCGCTCCCTCGCCTGCTGAGCCCCCAGCTGCTTCATCTGTAGCCGGCGAGTTCACCAAGACCGCAACCATCACCGAAAGCACCGGCCTGGCCACCATCACCCTCACCGTCAAACCCGACCAGGAGCCAACAACATTAGCCTCCTCCGCCATCACAAAGTCTCCGCCAGTCCCCAGCTCTGTAACCGTGACGGACATTCCCCTTGAGGTCATCCCTGTCACCCCTACCACCACAATCACAACTACCATCTTCCAAAGCCCGGTGCCTACCGGCCGCCCTCGTGGAGGAGGCGGCGGTGCCGGTGGTGGTGCTGCTGGTGGTGGTGCCGGTGGTCCGCCCCCAGAGGAAGCCAGCGAGCGCCCAACACGTACTCGCACCCGCAGTCGCCTGCCGCCAGCAAGCACCCGCGAGCCTGATAGCGAGCCGGCCAAGCCTACGGGCGGCGCAGGCGGCGACGACGAGCCGGCCAAGCCGACAAGAAAGCCCGAGCCTACAGGCGGCGCAGGTGGTGACGACGAGCCGGCCAAGCCGACAAGAAAGCCCGAGCCGACGGGAGGCGCGGGAGGTGCGGGTGGTGCGGGCGGTGCGGGTGGTGGCGCAGGGCCGAATGATGATACGCGGGTGACGTTTACGTTGATTGAGACGGCGACGGTGACGGAAAAGGAGACTGTCACAGTCACAGCCGCGGGGGCGACGGCTACGGTTGCGGTTAAGATGTAGGGAATGCTTGAGGAGAGGAGGTTTGTGTCCTGTTAAATCAGGAAATAAGTTTGGATGTTGGATACATTGGGAGTTAGTCATTGAATGGGATGCTCTATACCCTCTCTGTACATAGGGAAAATAAAGACAACTTAAATAAGCATATGTTATTAATATGACAATAAGATAAAAAAGATGGGCCTAAGATCTTGTACATTGTGGGACGCGCATGGGTAGCAAGACGGAGTTCTTATGTCCCGATCATAGTAATCTCTATGACCTAAACCTCCTCACACAAATCCTTCAAAGATTACGTAGTTTAATACTGTCGTGGATTGCATAGTTAGCTACTGCAAGTCAACGAAGACAACACGAATCCGCCAAGTGTCATGAGTAGTTGAATCTTCAGATTTCATGATCCATCAATTTGGAACGACAGAACCTGTCAATATATACGTAACTTCTATGATATCTATAGACTGACATTCAGCAGTCCTAAACATGCTACGCTGGCCAACAAACAATGCAATGCTTCGCATCAGACTCCTCAACGCTTCCTCCTGAACTTGCTGTTATACCCCGGCCCACCCTTGGCGCCGTTGTTCTTCAGCTTCAACCGCTTGAAGTTGGCATGCGCGGATGCCTTGACCATGCGCACCGCCTTCTTCACCACGCCTTCTTTCTCGCCCTTTTCATCTTCTGTCTTCCTCTTGGCCTTGGCTTTCGTCTTAGCCGCTGGCTTCTTCGCCTTGCTCTTCTTGGCTTTTGTCTCATCTTCATCCTCAAGGTCGGATAATCCGCCTTCGAAATCAGACCCCGACAGCCCCTCGAGTAGGTCCTCTTCCCTTTCCATACCGCCAGCTGCCGCCTTTGTTGCATCGAATTGCGTCTCTGGAACAACATCGTCGTCCTCTTCTTCGCCCCCAACCGCCCCTGTCGGCCGCTTTGCACGCGTGGGCTTCATGTTCGAGCGGCGTGTCGTCCGCTTCTGGCCCTTCTTCTTGTACACGCGCAACGGCTGACCGCGATCAAGCTGCTCCGCGTCGGAGCTATCATAGCCATTCTCGTCGTCAAACCCGCCGAGTAAAATGGGCTTATCCTGTCGAAGTTGTGCCCTATGCTCCGCTTGCTCCTTTCGAAGCTTTGCCTTGTGCTCCGCCTGGTCCTGGATCTGGCTGTCGTCCACTTCAACCTCTCCCTGATCGCCCTCAGTGTCTGGGGTTTCCCCAATCTCCTTTACTGGCGGCGGTGGCGGCGGTTTCCTGACAATTGGAATACCTTCCGCCTCCATCTCCATCTCCAGCATGGCCTCCTCGTCATCCTCAAGCGCTTCGTCCTCCATCTTCCTCAGTCCCGCTACCATGTTGCTTAAACTCCGCACCAGCGGTTTCTTCGGCAGCCGCAGAGGTCCCACATTCCACTCCCCATTTTCGTCGACAGGGGGCAGCGGCGCCGCCGTCCGACGCAGAAACGCAGGCGTCACGAACTGCAGCTTACGGCTCGATGATGACGGTGTCTTTGTTCCCCTCTCGTTGAGACTCCCTCTCCTCTCGTCCAGCGGGGTTGTAAGGCCCACCAGCTCGATATACCGGCCTGATGTTGTGGGCGTTCTTGAAGTGTCCGCGGCGGAGCCTCTCTTCCTACTAGGCGTAGCGGCCACCGGGGCGGGACTGAGAACACCGTTGTAAGAGCGCGAGGGCGTATGGCCAAGGAGATCGAACAGGCCCAGAACTCGGCCGTCCTTTTGCGGGGTCGGGCCGATCGAGGTCGGGAGTGCGGGACTGAAGAGGGTTCGGCTGATAGAGGGGGTGGTGATCTCTGCAGCTGGCCCGGGGAGATCGGCGGGAGTTATCTGGGAGTGGGATTTTCGGGGCGTGTGGAAGACCTTGGAGCGTTTGGAGGGGGTTTGTGGCGGGAGGTTGTCGGCCGTTTCTTTGCGCTTTCGGTCGAGCTGCTGCTCGTTGGCAGACTCGGGCTGGATCTTGCCGGCGAGGATATCTCGAATCTTGTTATATTGCTTGTATTTCTGGGCTGTATTATGTATATCAGTAAGTGTGTGGGTGTCAAGTGGGCGTATGGGCTGTGTATACCAATATCGAGGTTCTGCTTGATGTCTTCCCGGCCCGGCTTCTTGCCGCTGTGGCTTTTGGCCCAGCTGTTCTCCCATGTCTTGAGCTCAGCTCGCAACTCCAGAGATTCGCCCTCGTACTTGGCCTTGATTTCACTGTCCATCTTCTATGTTGGGCATGAAAGCTTTGTCGTTTGGTGAGAGGGGTTGACCGGTGGGATCAACAATATTTGGGGGGGGGGGGAT
>Ga0247770_1001184_pt1 | contig 22013 bp, 26 predicted proteins | sample UWRJL136409B6_FD_179943 | JGI IMG/M metagenome (GOLD analysis project Ga0247770, IMG submission 179943) | Plant litter microbial communities from Arlington Agricultural Research Station in Wisconsin, United States - UWRJ-L136-409B-6 | ecosystem: Environmental > Terrestrial > Plant litter >... | reverse complement strand
TGGCAATAGGGGACCCTGTAGGCCAGAGATTCTCTTCCACAGAACAACAACAATACACAACAATCACCACAATTGGCCATGAGTGCTAGATTCTGACAGGAGGGGTTGGGGGGTTGCTGGGCGGGGGGCGTCCATTTTTGTGTGGTGTTGGCGGTGCGTTTTTATACTAGTAGATCACATCTAGGGACTCGAAGGGGGAGGTGGGAGGTGGAAGGTGGAAGTGGATTGAGCTTCGTTCAGTGCGGGAAGGAGGTGCGGGGTGGTGAGGTTGCAATATGCCCGGGTTCTAGCGGATGGTGCTGGAACAGCCGGCCAATGGAATTGTGTCTGCTTTGCCGCTGGTTTGCATCCGTCTGGGCTCGGGATGTTGAAATCTTAGGCTGAAGAAAAGGCTTGACTGCGGGATGTAGTTTAGGAAGGAGCCGCCAAAACTAAGCTTTTTGCCCTAGAAACTAGGCAACCGTTGTTTGCGGAAGTCGCGTTGTATGAGCGAGATTTGAACACTCGACGGGTGCCAGCAACCACGCTTTTCCAACTTCATTATTTGTAAAAGTCAACCCCACTGGCACCGCGGCACCTTCTGACAAGGGGCCTCTCGAAATAGCGGTAGTAATTAGAGCACCCCGGGTCAAGACACCACAGCGTTCCGCGCGTTTCGGCATCGTCCCACAGCTTGTACGAGTCCGAATCAAGCGCTTCGAACCAGGAATAACCCACCGTGCGCCACTCTGTCTTCTCCGCGTCGCTCCCGGTGATCCACTGGTGGCAGGCAATTCCCCACCGGTAGCGAAGCATGAGGCAGTCTCCTTCACGTTCACGACATTTCTCCGCCTCCACGCTCCATCCGCATTGAGTCCCGAAAGCCCTGCTCAGGAGCGTTAGGGCATTGTGGCCGGGGCCCAAAGGCCCGGAGCTTACGCCGCCGCTCTCGTTTCCGAGTCTGTTGCTGGGGGTTGCTAGCGGTAAAAGTCGGCGGCTTGGAGCCACCGACAGGACAGCGTTGGGTCCCTCCCAGCTCAGCCTCCCGTCAGTGACCACTGTGGGTTGCGTCCATACGTGTTACCATAGTCCAGACAGGAGCAGGTGTTGGGGTCGGAGCACCTCATCTCAGGGAGAGGCCAGGCCCTGCCTGAGGAACAATATGCTCTGCAGCCCCCCTCCGCCAGTCCCGCAGACATGCTGCCGTTCAGTCTGCAGATAATTGCCCGTTCTCTATCTTTGGCAATCGAAGATGGCCCAACCACGTGATGTGTAGGACGGCGCATCCTTGGATCACTTGGAGCCCCGCGGTTGGGCGATATCCGAAGCGGATCTTGTTTACTTCGTGCTTTGGTGCATGATTGGGACGTCGGCATTCCCGCACCAGTACCTCGGGTTGAGACATCCATTTGGCCTCTAATATTAGTTGCCTCTTCGCCTTTGCAACCGTGCTCCATTCGATAACCTCATGCTCAGAGTCGGACGTAGCCCTGGTGTCCAATACAAACGCGCTTTTTGTCCGCGCCCTTCGACCTCTCGGCTGCAGAGAAGAATGCCAGCGGGTGGTCAACTGAACAAGCAGCACGGAAGAGGTATTCTTTGACCAGGTCCGTTTTCCTTGGATTTTCCATCCCCGTAATCCTGCATAGGAGACATTGCTTCTGCGTCTCATCTGAACGGATAAAGTACCGAAAAGGTGCATCGTACGACTCTGCCTCGAAATCGGGATTCGCTCTGCTCCAGGGGAAGTAGGGATTTTTCAGGTCCAAGCCAGAAGTGTCATATTGCCAGTGACTAAAGGATTAGTCGGAGAAGAGTCGAAGAAGACACGGTCGGCTCGGCGTAGACACTGAATACTTGTTTGGTCGAGAAGCTTCATGATCGCAGGAGAAGCTCCTCTGGGAGGTCGAGAAGCTTACGGGCCATGTTGTCTGACGGCAAGGTAATATTTGGGTGAAGTCCTTGGAGAGATCGAATTGCGAGGAGAGCGAAGAATTTGAGAAAATATAGGCCGCAAGGTAGAGTTTTGTGCGAACTCTGTCCTCTGTGGTATACGTTGTGGTCGTAGGGCTAGCCGAAACCTCCTTTGAGATAACATTAACCTCACTGCACTCGACCAATATCAAAGTTCAGACGTCACGTTTAAGCTAACGTGGGAACCTTATCTAGATAGACGGCTGATATGACCGGATGCTACAACCTAGTTGGAGGTACCCCTTTTTATCACCATGTCAACACCCGTCTGGAGACAACAATATCTCACTCCACGCGCTGAGTTGATGAGTTCAAAAGCTGGTTGGTCACTACCGGGCCGATGCACCAGATGCCTAGTCACCCTGGATGGAGGTAAAGTTCCAGCCTGTTAGAGCATCAAAGTTGCCGTCTTGCCGTCTGTCTCCGAGATCACCGTGGTAGGACATTTGAGAAAGCGGAACGGCGACGGAGCTTGTGATTGAAGAGTGGGTCAAATATCTGACCTATCGCTCCTGCCTTCTCGGAGGCTCAGAATGCAGTCGATTCCTCAGACCCCTTCTCTAGATCCGAGCTCCGAAGCCGGTCCAATTTCTTCTGCCTCTCTGCCAGCGCCTGCCAAAAACGCCAAACCGCCAGTGTCAAGACCGTCACCAAACCACAGCTCAGCACAAACACCCACCAGCCCGGCGAGATAACTCCGCTATTGGCAGCCGTAGCATCCCATTGCTGGAAGTCGAAGATGCTAGTCGAGAAGATGGCCGAAACAAACGTAATGGGGAAGAAGACCATGGTGAGATACGAGATCGTCTTCATCGACAGCGAGTCCCGGTAGCTGGCCTCGGCAATTCCCGCGCTCGCCTCGGAAATTACTGCACTGTGCTTGGACTCCTCTCGCGCTAGCAGATTGTTGTACGAGTCGAACTGGCTCCTGACCATGCGTTTGATGTACTGCAGCATGTGGCTGTGGAGCTCGGCGCGGTGGACCACGTCTTGAACTTCCTCTGTCGGGATGATAACGCGGTATTGTGCCTCGAGGTGGACGGCAAGTGTCAGATATTGTTTACCTATGCTGATCAACTCTTTGCAGCTTTTGTCTAGCCAGTTCGTCATGTCGTATGCAGCGTAAATGACCTGGCTTTTGTTTGGCGCGCGGCAAACTTCAATGTGCCAACTCTTCAGCCAGTCGGTTGCTTGGACGGCTAGCATTCCTCCAACCTCGAGATTCTCCGTGTTCTGCCTCTCCACCCGCATATCCACGTAGCGTTCACACATTCCCATGAGAATACCAAGCAGCTGCAATGGATGCTTGCGAAGTATGCAGGTGTGGGCACTAAACAGCTCCAGCACTCTCACATCCTCAGCAACTGCCCTGGAAGATAGAAAGACTTTCAAAGTCGACGACTGGGCGTCGTAGCGACCGAACATGACAATATATGAGCTGTGCCCCTGGCCCCATCGGAAACACACATTCAGGGCCTTCATCTTCGGAGGTGTTGTGCCGTTCGATGTGTCCTCCGCTACCCGATGTGAAAACCACGGCAAGGATCCAGGTTTCCGAACTTTGCGAAGGAACTCGGCCGGAATACCCCATTGCTGACAGGTGGTCTCGACAAAAGCTTGTGTGGCGCGAATACCCACAGCAAGGTCTTTTCCGGGGTTCAGGACGTCGCGAGATTCGAGGAGTTGGATGGTCGCTTCCTTAACCTTCGTTGAATGCGATGGATGTTGCGGGGTCAATGCACCGATTGGCAGCTCTTCGGCGCCTTGGTTCCTCCCCAACACGAAAAAGCGGAGTTCGTTGCCTGTGTCGTTGAACTCGAGACCGTTCTTGTTCCACCCACCAGGTCTTGCCATGCTGACTCTGGTTGCAGTTTCAAGTATTGCGCAAAGGATCCGAGAGAAAGACAGGCAAGCTTGGAGGTTCATGACTCCGAGTGATCAGCCCCGGTTTCATCTGCAAGCTCATATCATCTTTTTGATAGGCCTGTTTGGCTTTACATCACGCGAGAGTCATGAACAACATTTGCGGCTGATAGAACTCAAATGGGCTGAGAAGCATGCCACATTTGCATGACGAGGAGACGCTAACCATGATGGGAATGGACGGCAGCAACAATGGCGGGTTGTATCCAGGGAATTGCATTTGAGCCCCAATGTTTGAAGCGAATTTCAAGGAACAGTCTAACACCTTGTGACAATATTTATACCATGACTACATGATTTACGTTGCTTACCGCTCGCGCGGTGAGTGCTGTTGGTTTCGTGCTGCGATAGCAACCGTACCCCGCGTTGGCAGCACACCCAAACTGGATATCACCAGCAAATGAGATTGCTTGTCTTCAGCCCTGTATTGCCAACAACCATGCGCCGGGCCCAAAAGGGCCAGAACGAGCTCTTGGCTCGGGCACGGATCCAAGGATCACCGAAGGCCGATGATGAATGCAAACAATGGCTTTATCTCAACACCCTTTCAGTCGGTTTGCTACATTGTGTTGTTGGATGCGAGGTGCTTGCATCGAAGGGAATCTACGCATGTTGGTTGCAGGTCATGGAGGGCTCGAGACTGAAATGGTTATAATAGGGGAACATCCTATTCGCGTAAGTCTCTCTTCTTTTCTTCAAGCCCTCTACACCCTGCCCATCTTCAGCCCATTGTGCACCGCTAGTCCCCAATATGGCTTCCAACGGCTCCAATGGCACACACGCCAACCTTCACGAGGAGCTCAAGGCTGCCGCAGCTGAGCTGAACGAGTCACTGGATACCTTCACCAGCAACAGCAGCGATGTCAACCGGCACAAGCTCATCAACCCTGCCGAGAAGGTTCTCATTTCTACCATTTATTTCCTTACGTTTCTTTCTGCTTTTTATCTTCTATTTCCCTTCCTTTTTCCCCCCTCCCCCTCTCACATCGACTCTAACCACCCCCCAGAACGAATCCTAGACATCCTCACCTCCCTCTCCATCCTCTCCTTCTCCCCGCCCAACCTCATCTCCCACACCCCGCGCTCCCTCGCCTTCCTCCCCTCCAACCCTTCAGCGCGCTGCACGCCCTGATGTGGAACAACGCCACTACCCCCTTCTTCCACCTCGAGGACTACTTCTCCACCTACGGCTACAAGGAGCCGCAGAAGGAGAACCACATCCCTGCCACTTTCGCACGGGGATGCCCGGAGAAGCCGTTCTTTGTGTGGCTGGCCGGACAGCCGGGGTAATTCGGACGGTTCATCAAAGGCATGGAGATGATTGAGCGGGAGATGAAGGCGAGCAGGATGTATGATTTTTGGCTGGTTGGTTGAGAAGGCTGGGCGGGACGAGGGGGAGAGGGCGGTGTTTGTTGATGTTGGTGGGGGGAAGGGCCATGCGATTGTAGCGATAAGGGAGGAATTTCCGGGGCTGCCGGTGGGGAGGTTTGTGTTGGAGGATAGGCCCGAGACGATTGAGGCGGTGGAGAGGGAGGGGGTCAAGGGGTTGGAGGGGGTGTGCCCCTTTTTTGCTCTCCTTTTGATCTGAATTTTGTTCTGGTTCTTGCTCCTCTCCCAATTTTTCCTTTTCGGTACTTTGGATGGAGTCACTGACACTAAGACGGCGCCATGGTGTACCTGATCCGGCGTGATAAGTCGCCAAGGATTTTGGGAGCCTGGCGCATGCTGATTGGTGCCAATACTGCAATCACCTGAAAATTCTGCTGCGAATGGTGGGTGCAGATGCAGTTGTTCTGTGGGTAGGTAGGCTACTTGATTCGAGCGCCACCAGCGCGTAAATTCCCAATTGAGCCAGCTGAAAACCGTGATTTCGAGGGAATTACTGTCGCGTCCCATTTTCGAAGCTGCATCACATCACCGTCGCCAAAATGTCAAGCGTCAGCTTCAATCCCCCAGAGCCTACTATAGACATACCAGGTATCGAGCTAAACTGCTCGGAGCGGCTGGAGATCCAGGCTGATCCTGATGTTGCTGGAATTGGGGTATGTGCAGCCTTCGACACTCGGTCCGCCAGTCATGCTGACAGCCAACTGCTTCACGAAAGATCATCATAGGATTTCTAGGAACAGCGTGGCTCGTGGTATTCATACTCGCCGTCTATTATGCTGTCTTCTACGACCCAACTCTCGACCCATTCAGCGAAGATGCCAACCGGAGGCTGGACCGGCCGAATGCCATCGACATGGTGTTCTACAACGCCAAGATAAAGTTGCTTCGTCCGCTGGATGGCGCAAGCAAGAGATACAGGATCCTCGGCAGCATCCGCCGCAAGCTGGGCAGCCGTGGCGGCCGAGACGTCTTCATCGGGGTTGTCATGGCTCTCAGCGACGTCCAGATTGTGAGCGGCATTGCCCTCCTAGTGAGCGGGTACTACTCGGCGACCCGTGGCATGTCTGGCTACCACTGGAAGATGATGGTGCGAGTGGCCTGGTTCTCAACCATCACGCACTTGGGAGCCCTCTCGTGCCTGCGCAGCTACCTGTACCAGAACCAGTTCAAACGCACAGTCCGGCTGTTCTTCATGGGCTGTCTTGCCGTCATGTTGATCCATGCGACTTTAGCAACCGCCGACATCGGGATGCACAATGACATGCCGGCCGTGTGCTTCCTCAACATCTCGCAGTCCCCGACAGGCCTCAAGGACCTCGACGTGGTCGTCTCAGTCTTGATTCTGGGATACAACATTTTCCTCCGGATCCTCAAGCTTCATCGAACCACGTCGCAACGGCTGTCCCCTGTCGTCAAACGACTCTTCCGGTTCCTAGCAAGGCCGATTATCAAGTTCATTCTTGCCCGTCTGACGTGCACCGACCGCTATCGCGCGCTTAGGCTGGCCATCTATATGACAATCGTCCAGCCATGTGTCGCATGTCTTGTTCTTGCAAAGACGTACTACCTCATGTATACCTCGATGCTCGCCGAAGTAAGTGTGACCATTTCGCTAGACTGGGTGGACGTTGATGTTGTCTTTCGTGTAGATTTACTGGCTGCTTGTGTCAGCATTTTGGGGCACTCTGGTGCTCTTCGACCTTCGCAACACCAGGCCACAGGAGGAAGACAGATGGGGCTTTGGTCAGATCGTACCATGCGTCATGTTCCTCGCCCCAGTCCTTGCGCTACTAGATACAGCAGCCACGACGTTGAAGGAGGGCCACAGCTTGAAGCTTCCCCCTCACAAGCCTTCAGGTAATAAGCCCTGCTACTGTCCCTGACTATAACCCCTATAGTACATTGGGAACCTATGCACTGCTAACATCAGTTGTACGAATCATGTAGCCGACCCAGGTGCAAGGCCTGATCGATACCCGCAACGCCACACGGCGCCTTCAAGATGGTTCAATGACGGCGCCATTGCATCAGCACCTCCCCACGCTGACAAAGCCCTTCTCGACCGTCTTGACAGTATGGAGTCGAAAACGTGGTCTGCTGTCAGCGCCCAGCCACTGGTGGCATCCCAGGGCACGCAGGAGCCATTTCTCGGCCTCTTTGAGGATATGTCTTGTTTCCCCTACCTGATCTTCCAACTCTGCGCCTGGTTCATGTTTCTGACGTTTTGGATCCTTTTTGCATACTTTCCCATTTTTGCCCCTATATTGGACCGCATTCGTCCTCCTGATCTGTCCAGTGACTCGAGCTCGGATGACAGCGGCGATCCCAACTCTAGGCTTTATGAGTCGATCTATTCGCTTCCTTTCGGTGAGCATCAATCCCAATCGCCAGCAATATGGGTATTTTGGTATTTTCTTTGGATACTTCTGTTCGGGCCGACGGTGTCAGTCCTCTATTTATTACTCTATCCACGGTTAACACTGCTTCCGAAGATCAGCAGATCTGCAGTGGGGTTACTTTTAAGGCTCACATTTTCCATCATTCCTCTTCTCTTCCCCACCCTCACCCTCGCCATTACAAGTAATGCTTACACCTATACGCTTTTTGCATGGTGCGAGGCTGTCGGGGCGTATCTCGTGTTAGGGGTGTTATATTCTATTATGCATACCTATGATTAGAACTCTAAATAGGCCAGCGCTCTTTGGCCTCTCAGCATAGCGACGGGGCTCATACTTTAAAGAAATTCAAGTTGTCTCGCTTTGCGTAAGACGTACAAGGCTATTGACGGCAAGGTGCAGCGCGTTGTCAATCAGTGTGTGAGATAGTCATATGCTCTAACCTCATTTGCGGTGCTGGAGCTGGAGTTGGAGTACTTTGTGATATTTTAGGTAGGTAAGTAAAGGGGTTACATACCTGTGACAGTGGTGATGTGTTTGGTGCTGGGGTTTGGGGGTTGGTGTTGAGTGAGCTCCGGGGTGATATTTTTAGGCTGAGGGTGGGAGCCGATGGGGGTATTGTGCCTTTTTATGTTGTTCTCGTGACTTGAGAGTCTTCAGTTTGACACTTGCATTTCACTGCTGTTTTAGCATCGCAAGAGGCGTCAAGTCATACAAGCGATAGCCGAACGCACGACGAGCCCAACTCCTCCCCATCTTTGTGACAGGACAAAAAGAACCAACCGTCAATTGATTCTACCGCAGACCTCTTTTGCGTTCTCAAGAATCAACCCCCCCACCCCCCAAAAAAAACACTTCCCCCAGATTCGAACCGTGGCGACTGCTATCCATCACTCCATTGGGAAGGTGAATAGTTGCTAAACCTAATAGGGTGTAGGAGTTCCAGCCTGGCCGGATACACCACAGCCGAAACCGATTACTGTAGTTGGTTGAAAGAGTACCCCGCGAGTCAGGTATATATACTTCCGTTTCGTTCATCCGGTCTTGAGCGACCTCGAGTTGAGAGCCAGCACCTCCTGTGTCCTCGCTTATTTCCAGCACTGAGTTTTGAGCATAGCTCCCCAAGCACCCTGTACAATCCGAGGGAGTTTGGCTACAAGGACGAGTATTTACACTACACTCTCACCTTTCTACGCTACGTAAGTCCTCGTCAATTATTTACTGGACCACCGCCCGCAAGTCATACAGGAAGTCATAACAAAAACAACGGCTGGGGCGCACTACTCTCAAGGCCAAGCCCTGCTTGCCCATCCATGACCCCATGAAGATACACATCTCCGACAAGGGTGTAACACTCCGGGTGTACAATGTTACAAGCCTCCGCGCTCACCGTCAGACGCTTTGCTCCAGCTCCGGCCGCGATGAAGGTCTGCTCGACCTTACCACGTATCAACGTCTCGATCAGCGCCTGTTCACAGGTGGCGACATCAACGGAACGTCGGAGGAGGATTGGCACCTGGCTGGCCGACACGATATAGATCAAATCCCCCGCTTTCATATCCGGCGGGCCTAGCCCAATGTGTCCGTTCGCGGTGATGAAAAACCTCCGGCCGCTGGCGGTGTACTCGACTGCGTAGTGGAAAGCGTTCTTCCTCTCAATTACAGGGTCCTCGGCGATCAATGTTTCCCAGGAACTACCGGTCTCTTGCCAGTAGCCGCCGATGATAGACGTCATCCTCCGCCGACTGGTGTCCGTGCGGCGCCACCGAGCATACCCAGACGCCAGGGTTTCCTTGGCGCGGCGGTGCCCTGCCTTTCCGCGTGTGGAATCCCAATTGTATTCACAGTCGCCGCATAGGGTTCGCCAGAATGCGTCGCCGACAGTGCCGCCGCCGCGATAAGACGCGGTCTTCCCGCCCAGCCTTTCGAGCAAGACCTCCCAGTTTTCGACGATCTTGCGCCAGTCGCTCGTGTCCCCCTGCTCGGCCTGTTTAGGAGGTAGTATCTCCGAGGAAACCTCGCTGACCTCATCCAAGGCAAAACCATGGACTTCGAGGAGGGATCGCCCGTGGGTGCGCACCGCTCTGGGCGGCACGTGTTTTGCGGCGTTGTAGAGTGTGATGGCGAAACCGATGCGAGAGTTCTCGCTGATGCCGGGCGAGAAGCTCCTATCAGAATGTCAGTGCGTGCAGATCGGGAGGCCCCCGTGTGCCAGTAAATACCTACCAGTCTGTTACCCATGAGATATCTGCGTTGCCGGTTGTTCCGATAAGTGCCTCGAGAGATTGTGTCAGTTTGATGACTGTGACTGTCGTCCTCTGAAAGACCTGCTGGACATCCAGCCCGTAGTCGGGTATGAGCCGTTCCTGGCCCTCCCAAGACTGCACAACTCCAAGCAGGGCGTACACCTTGTCCCGGGGATCGGTAGCGTGGCGTGTTCGGAATCGGCGAAGGAGCGTGAGGAGTGTGACGAGCCTTGCTTTGTCAAGCCACGCGGATCTGACACTCTCGATCTCTCCGACTGTCGAAGAGAAGCGGGACAGGGAGCGGATGTAGGGATACGCCGACTCGATGCTGTTTGCCAGCTTCTTCCCGCTGTACGCCGCAGCGGCGCCAGCAAACATGCCCCATGGCGCAGAGAGGTTGCCGTAGTACACCACAGCCTGCGTTGCGACAATGGTCTCCTGCAGGACCCAGGTCCGACTCCACCAAGACTGCTCCATGATTGCGTCCAAGCCATTCAGGATAGTCACAGACTGGCCGATGTGCCTCAAGTGAATGATTTGGGCCGCCTCGACGCCGACATTAAGCAGCCAGAGGACGCAGAAGGCGCCGAATATGTCCCGGTTTCGGATGTCCATGGTGTCCTGGCGCGACTTCTGGCGCGCGACGAAGGCCTCCCACAGGGCCTTGTCCTGCTTGCCGTTTCCGCCCTGCCAGTCGACGTACGGCGGCGAGTCCGGAGAGAAGCCGGGCAAGACGTCGCCGCCCATCATGTCGCGCTCGCGGCCGGCGCCGAGCCAGATGGCAACCTCGTCGCTCTTCTCGTAGATGGTGCGCATCATCTGCACCTGGTACGTGCGCTCGTGGTCGTCTTTCTGGTTAATGCAGATGGCATCGACCCACACGTGGACGGGCCGCGACGCTTGGCGCAGCCGCCGCAGCGCGCCGTACAGGTTCCAGCCAATGCTAATTTCGATGCCATTGCAGCGCAGCGAGGCATCGCGGTGATTGGGGCCATTTTCCCACGCGTACGATAGCGCCTTGTAGGGTGGGGCGCTGTCCAGTGCGTATTCTTGGAGCGAGCACGACAGGTCTTGGACCCACCACGGGGCCGGGTCCAGGCGGATCAATCGGAAGGCGCGCGCGCCCTGCGAGAGGTTGAGCTCGCCGTAGAGGATCTGGCTGTTGCGAAAGCTGAGGGTCAGCGACATCGGGATGGGTTCGGTCTTGCTGTCCGGGATCGCATTGTGGCGTTTTTTGCGTTTGCATTCGGGCTTGCCCCGGTCAGGCCAGTGACCAGTGGGCGGAAAAGGTGTTTCAGACTAGGCATCCATCTCGGGACAGAACCACCTGATCACGTGTGGAATCGGCTGAGATTGCTGTCACGTGGATATCACACTTGCGCCCACAGACTTCTCAACATCCATCTGGATGCAAATAGCTCGTTCATGGTCTATCCTAAAGCCCCGTCTAATGCAATTCTATCAGTACACACACTACGCCGGCCCTTGCCGAAACCACCCGGGCGACATGTGTCCCTCATCGCTGTACCACAGGCCCTGTCCCCACTCCCATGCAGCGGCATCCGTCGAAAAAACCCCATGAATCACCGACCCGTCTGGCCCCATCCCGAACACGGCCACCGCAGTATCATTCAGCACCACCGGCTTGGGCGCACTGTTGAAATACCCCCCCAGATCCTCCCACGCTCTTCCCCAAGACCCATCAATCCTCGCCAGATGTTTGAGCCTCGTATCGTTGCCAACCACGAGGACATCTAGCCTCAATCCCGTTGCGTAGGCCGCCACTGCTGACTGAGAGTCCCCTCCAAGACTCATCAGCGTCGACATCCCGTCCGGCTGTGTCCAGCTAGCAGTGTACACGGCAGAATCTGTTCCGATGCCGAAATAATCAGTTCTGTCCGAGGAGGCTACAATGGTTGGATCGCCACGGAAGCTCCCCAACCCGCCGCTCCAGTCGCTGTCCCACTTGTGGGAGCTGTTGAACCTCATGAAAAACATGCCGTGCGTCTCGGCGGTCTCGGGCGTCGCCCCCTTCCCATACGCAACAATTTCGAACCTCACCACTCCGCCAGCTGAGATGGCGCACCCGACATCAGCGCTGCTCGATACCCAGCCGTTCTGCTCTTCCCACTCACCGCCGAGCGAAGGACCCCAGTTGTTACCGTTATTGAGGTACTTGTGGTACACGGCGTGGTCGCTCCCAACAATCACGACGTTGTTGTTATCCGTCCCGTAGCTGCAGGTTACGGGCGGAGAGCCGCACACCCCGCCGAGGGACGTCCATTCCACGTCCCACACGCCATCCTTGAAGGTCTTGACGCGCGTGGTGGAGTCGGTCCAGATGCCGAAGACGTCGATACGCCCGGGCCGCATTGAGGAGGCGGCGGGCTGGGAGAGGAAGGTCCCGCCGAGGGATTGCCAGCCAGACTTCCATCCGTGAGTCGTGCTGGTGGCAGTAGGGGTGGCATTTGTAGTGTTGGCTGTGGCGAAGGAGCTAGGCCTCGGTTCCACAAAGGCAGAGTAGGTAATCTCGCGGTACCAGATCGCGCTGTCGATGCCGCGGGCGAAGAGAAAGGTTGTCGTCGTTGAAGAGATGGTGAGGGTTGTGGCTGAGAGCATTTGCGGGCAGACTGTGTTGTTGCAAGCAGAGGCGAGTGCGGAGCCTTCGGATGCAAAGGGGCGGGAGACGAGTATGCCGAGGCCAGCAGATTGGGTGCTGGAGGGGGTCGGAGGGTCTTGAGGGTCGGTGAGTATGCCAGTTATGTTGATGGGGCTGTTGGGATTACCCTCGCTGTGTCCGTGTCAGCAATTACGAACTGGTACAGAAAGATCGAGATCCAAACTCCGTACTCCTTCGCCCCGATCAGTACGACTAGTACCACGACGGCCGCCGTGGCAAGGATGGCAAAAATCACCACGGCCACAACCGCTACGGCGGCCTGATTCCGCCTTTGGCGCAACCACGACTTAGGTTTCTGTGTAACTATAGCTGGTACCTCTGTTGTCGAATCTTCGCCATTTGGGCTCGGGCAGACTGGATCGTCGGTGCCAGGCAGTGGCACACTCTCTGGAGCCTGCGACCACCGGAACCGCACATTCTCCGGAGCGTCTGATGGCAGGAAGCGCGCGGCCTCCGGAGCCTCTGACAAGCACACAACCTGCGGGGCTTCCGACAAGGACACAATCTGTGGGGCTTCCGACAAGGACACAACCTGCGGGGCGTCCGACAAGGACACAGCCTCTGGGAGAGTCGACCATTCCGGTGTCGGTGTCGGTGCTGGCGTTGGTGTCTGCGCCGTCGGTGGCCAGTCGTCAGGCCGAGGGGAGGAAATCATCGCGCGAAATGAGCGCAAATCGTCTAGGTAGCCGGTAGCCGGTCAGTAACGCGGATCAGAGTAAAGATTCCGAAGACTTTCTAGTCCCACAGGACAGCGCCGAGCTTTTCTCGTTTGCCGCCATTTTGCTGAGCTCAATCTTTGGTCAATTGGTAGTAATCACGGCGTGTTTTCATTGTCAGCTTGGTGTTTCATTTTCGCGAGCCGCGCCCATTTCAGGTTTATTTTCTGCACCGCATTGTGAGGCTTCGGAAACCAGTCGGTGGGTAACAGAGGCAGCGGTCGCAAGGTCAAACCGCCGAAGCCTTGGGGTCCGCTTGGGGCCTGGCTCCAGCCTCCCACCTGAAGTTTCCCGGCTCCATTGACTGGCTCTGCACCTGCCTAAATTGGTTTTCTTGAGGAATATTACAGAGGGTCAATTCTGTTTTGGTCCCTACTGCCGATGAAAAAGGAGGAGCCAGGCCCGAAGTGGGGGCAAACTCCTGCATCGCAACTGCTGACATTATTTCAGGAATGAACTCTCCACCCTCTTCGCAAGAATAGGTACCCAAAGCTCAAAATTCGAGGCGTCGTTGGCACCCACCCCTGTTGCTACTCTGGAGCAGCGTGAGAACTCCAAGAAGCGATGCCAATCTCCAGCTACTGAGCAAGCCGCGTGCCTGTCTTTCGTGACTTGTAGCGGGGAACACCCAGCTCAGCGCCGTTAGTTGTTACACGACTCAGTACAAAGCAGAGCAAAAAGGGGAAACTCCATAAAATATTTGTGGATGCAAAAAACATCACATACAACACCAGGGATTCGCTGGTCGTCACCGACCCAACTACTAGTCTGGCCCTCACTGGCTTATCTATGGGAGAGCGGACGGGATCCCGAGTTCTCCAGTGGGTATGGTCGTATGTATGAGGTTCGACAGGAAATGGAGCTTATCCCCGGGGGATGTTGAACTTCGGGACCAGACGGCAGCTTGAGGCACAAGTAGAGGCGCGCTATCAGAATCTTGAACTAAACCGCTTATGCGTTTTATTTGTTTGTGTATTTTACTTGAGAAGACTACTTCAGAATCCCAAAGAACTTCAACATCAACTGCTCATTCACCGGCGCCGTATGCCCCACGCCCTGCCCAAAGAAGCCCTCCAGCTTGCTCCCGTCCCCGTAAATAACCCTTGTGTACGCCGCTGACGGCACGCCCGTCACATTCTTCGTCCACTCCAGCCCCAGCACATCCGACCACTGGGCCAACGCCTGCGTCGCACACGCCGGCCTCACCAGAGTATCGGCCAAGCCGTGGTAGATCTGCAGGCGTGTCCGGCGGCCGGTGTACCCGGGGTAGGCGTTGCGCACAAAGTCGCCCCATTGCTTGGGGGTGTGGTTGATCCGGCCCTGCGCGCAGGTTTGGTTGGCTGCGCTGGGCGTGGCTTGGCCTTGGCCGCTCGCGCACGCGAAGCCGATGCCGGAGAAGGCGGCGCCAGCTTCGAAGACGTCGGGGTAGGAGCCCGCGAGGGCGTTGGTCATCATGGCGCCGGAGGAGGAACCCATGATGTACACGCGCTCGGGGTCGGCGGTGTACTTGTTGAGGGTGTACTTAACCATGTTGACGATGGTCGAGGCGTCACCGCCGCCGTTGTGGGTGAGGGTGGCGGCGTTCTGGACGTCCCAGCAGCGTGACATGTTGGGGGTGTCCGGGTAGATGAGGATGAAGTTGTTGGTGTCGGCGTAGGACGGGAGGCGCGTGGACGAGTAGAAGGAGGTGCCTGAGCCGCCGCAGGGGTGCATGGCCACAATGACGGCGGGCTTGGCCGCGACCTTGTCTGGGACGTAGATGTACATGTTGATCTTGGTGGGATTGGCACCAAAGTCGTTCACCTTCTCCAGCTTCGCCGCGAGCGCCACCTGCGCGGCCAGGAGGCCGAGTACCGTATTGAACAGCATTGTTCTCGACTTGGTGGTTCGTGTCTTCAGCTTCCTGGTGCTTGGGCCTGCGAGGGAGCCAGCATTTATACCGACTCGTGTGCATTGTTATTTCCGCATCTTAACCGCCACCCGATCTCGGTTTCTATGGTCGGCTCCGCGGTAGGTGGTAGTGGTAATATCTAGAGCAGTGGCGGGTAAAGTGCATCTACCCTGCATGCACGTTTGGCGGCGTCTGCCATTCCGGCATTTCCTGGGATAGGCGCGGAACTGCTTCTGATCTCGGGTAATTGTTTCCCATCGCCACTAGCAAGGGCTGTCAAACAAACTGTGGGGCGTAGTGTAGATAGATGATCAACGGGTCAGCTATCCCCGCCGATGTTATACTGTTCGGCGCCCGGCTTGATGTCAAAGCTGGGGCGGGTAATCTCTTGGCGACCGTTAAAGAAGGACAGATGTTTTGCGTGAGTAGGCGGCCTATTTCATCTCGAAGGAAGCGCCCTGGCATATTGAGGTCGAAGGCAGGCAGCCGTTCAATCCCCACCGCCAAATAACCAGTCCATCGTGCGTCGTTTCGAGACGCGATTATCACCAGCATCGATCTCGTTCTCCGTGTCATCCGGCCCCCTCTTCTTGGAAGCGGAAGTCTCCCCAGCTTCGAGAAGCCCATCCGTCCTTACACCCGGATGACCGATAGCCTTCGCCAACGATCCCGGTAAGCTTATGAATCTCACATCTCGTTTGATAGGTACGGGGAAATCCAAATTGGGTCTTTTCGTATCGTATAACGGTCGTGGCGCTTGGTCGACTGCGATGACAAGACCGTGCGGGCTCTCACTCTTAGGCGGGTGCACGCTGAACGTGAGATGCTTGCCAATGCGAAGGTTCTCCGGGAGTCTGAGAACGCTTGCCTGCTCCAGTCCAAGCTCTGTGGAGAAATAGATGGAGTTATCTGAATTGGTAACGTGAATGGGCAGGTCTGAGGTTCGAGGGGTAGCGATTGGCCGGCTGGAAGGAATTAGGGCCAGCTCGTTCGTGCCAAATGACAATGCAGGCTAGGGACCAAAAGCGGAAATGCTTTGCCGCATCGAATGAGTTGACGTTGGGGGCATGCTATCATCGGTGCAATCATGCGTTGTATTCTGCGATTCCGGGATGGCTGAATCTGGATCCCCGCGGACCTCCGCCGAAAGAGGGATGACTTTGGCGAGTGCGTCGCGTCCTCTGATGACCAGGAAGGAACCGCAGGATGAAAAGTCCAGACTCTCACATTTGAACTCGACAGGAATAGCGGGAATAAAATGACGCCCGGCTGAAGCCAAGGCAGTTAGTGGTAGAACTCGGCGATCGAAAGGGGTGGCAACATACCCTCAGACTTTCTGAGCTGCCAAATGGCAACCCTCTCATAGTCTTCGCTGTAGTCAGTGTAGTAGGACCCGACGGCTGCGTCTCTGGAAAAGGCCAACAATGCGAGACTGGGATGATACGCTAGGCAGGTTATCTTTCTTGGGCTTGGCTCAAAGTCCAACTCCCCGATGTATGTCATTTCGAGTACTCCATTCTTTTCACCGTACTCGAAGACATTGACGTTCAGTTCTTCGGACTCGTTCCGTTCCCAGTACGTAAGATACCGCCCATGTGGAGCGAGGAACACCCCGAGACTGCTTTTCGACCTTGAAAGGCTGGGGCGGAACTCAAAGCCGAGATCCGGGATGGCGGATAAGGATATTTTTCGGGATACGCATTGACGTGGGGTTGACGTCGAAGATAACAGAAATACAGTCCGGGATATCGTGAAATCCATGATGTCGGAGCGGATTGCGCAAGGCAGTTTGATCTGACCTGAGGAGCCGGGGTCTAAGTAGTATCGGACAGCCAGAGCAATCCCTTCAGGATCAAGCTGAACTCGAATCTTTGCAAGACATTGTCCGTCGTCCTCCAGCCGGGAAACCTCATAAAGGGCTATCCAGTTCTGACACAAATCCGAGAGGTCGGAAAAGGGAGCTGATCGAATTCGACTCATGTACTGATTATCGCGAAATAGTCTTTACACCAGCTTAATACAGAGTCACACGTCGGGTTGTATGTTAGGTATTACGCACCTGCTTGGCCAAAGCCGCAAGACCGCTCGCAGCTCATTCTTTGACGTGTGTGAGATCAAAAGAAGATGATCTCCCAGAGTTCTCATCTCCTCTGGCACCTCTGGTGAGACGATGGACATGCTAACGCTGTTAGGGGAGAAGAAGAACTCGCTGGGGCAAAATCCCGTCATCTCATCCCAAACAATGGAGGGCGACTGGCGCAGTCGACGGCCCCAAGTGTCGATGATATCCTTGGTGCTTCTCACAAATGTTGCGCGGTGTCAATAATCGTGCCTGAGACGGTGCAGTTCCCTAATGCACCAAGCGCATCTGCCAGACAAGCCATGTGGTCAACATCCGGAGCGGGGGGTCCATATGCTGCTCGGCCCTCCCATCCTCCACTATCCAAGGGCTCTCTGCGGTATAAAAGCTTTCAAACCAGGCTGATGCTACACGGGGGCTGGAAATAAAGACCGAAAGTGACGATGCAAGTTCTAACAGACTTGACCTCCCCGCTCAGTCCCAAAGACATCTACCACACTGAGTGACCGTGGATCTCGGGGGTATAAGCAGGACTGCCGAAAGTGTGCCAACCAATATACCGCTGCGTAGTCGGTGAAGGGGAATCGCTCGCTAAGTTGCGCTGCGGTGAGGTCACAATTGAGTTGCCCGGAGAGAAGGCTGTTCGGTGTATGGTGTAGGAGTTGGCGGAGACAACAGTGAGCAATCTGCATTTTGAAGATGGTAGGATCGGGGATGACATCTGTTGTTGCGAATTTGAGCGATCGAGATACCATTGAGTCAGACCTGGCTTCCGGACTCTTTTGAATAAACTCCTTGATAGAGAGGTGGCTGAAACGAAAACCAGGGTGTGATCGCTCAACTAAGCCCGCGCACGCAACGACAATAGTGTCTTCAAACTCGTTGACATCTAAGTCTTGCTGGGTTGGCTGTACGCAGCCATCAACAACCTGAGCTTGATGGAGTTGTTTCGATGTCAGTGGCGTGATTGCGTGCATTGTCCATCCAAGGGTCTTTGTGGCGAGCGAGCGAGCTACTTGCCCTGAATTATCAATGAAGAGGAAAATTCGGGCGTACAGATCGCCGAGACCCTCTGGGACATTGATCTGCCTGATCAGCTCGAGACGCTGCGCAGATGTCATACATGGTGAACGCAAGAAGTTAATCATGAGACGCGCCCAGAGGAACATCCCATCCGCTCCTTTGACGAGGTGGTCGGCGAGAGAGGCCGCTTCTTGTTGCGCCGATTGGGGGAGGATGCGCCTCACAAACAGTTGGCGAATCTCAGTTTCCAGCCAGATTTTGATATCCTTGGAAATGCTCTCCTTGGGAAGGGCTAGTTGCATTTCAGCCGGCACTACGGCCTTCAGCAACCCCCCAGCGGTGACACGGCCGAGGAAAAGTATTCGCATGTCGCTGAAGCACTGCGAAAAGGTGACCCAGAAGTCAACCAAGTCCATGTAGTCGAGGCACTCGTCAATTCCATCAATAACGATGGTGGATTGGCTTGGGAGACAGAGAACGAGGAGCTCCAAGACAATATCATGGCTTGCGAGCGGTTGGCCTTCGGACTTTTCGTTCAAAATGAAGCTAAGCTTGAACAATAGCTCTTTATCCTCTCGGTGGCGGTGTAGGATCTGAGCCAGGATCGATCGGTATGATGATATAGCCAGTCTACTAGCGGTGGAAGATTCTTGAAAGAAGTGATAGTAGATGTCGGGTGCGTCATCATGCGCTGTCCTGATGGACAGTCTATCGATTATCGAGGCGGCCAAGACAGTTTTACCAGCTCCCGGGTTCCCTGCAATCGAGTCAGGTGGGGAAAACGTGGAGGAGAAACAATAGTCTTACCATATATCCACATCGAGGGACATTGAAAGCTGAAGTCAGTCGACGTTGGCGGAGCGGAAGAGTTTCGCCAACGTAGATACGTCGGCTCATCGAAGATCCAAGTTGCTGTTTCTTGAAAACGGTTGCGTGTAGCTTCATGTTTAGCCTCTGAAAATGGTGGAGCTCCCACCCAAGTTCTGAGCTTCTCAAAGGTCCGCTCTGGCGAGTATTATAGCTAATAAGGCCTGGAAGGGAATTTCTTGGATGGCGGAGTACGTACCCATTCTTTCGCGCTCAAAGAGGCGAATAATCTCTTGATGCTCTCCTAGGAGACGGCTAATTTCCTTCCTCGATTCGGCACCAGCGTCCCTCTCTTTCTTGGCCAGTGTCCTTTCCTGTTCGGAGAGTTGCCTCTCCTTCCTAGCGTCAATTCGCTCCTGGGCGTCGAGATGCCGACTGTCGGTGAGCATGTATGCTTTCCAAGAGCTCTCCAAACCGGGTATCAAAAGGACGCCAGAGTAGATAGATCAGCAATGATCATAGGAGTTCGTTTGATTCTCGCATTGCCCCGGGTGAAGACCTTGACCGCGGCGTGGAAAACACTCAAAACATCGCCATAGACAGCCTCAATCCGTTTTAAGATTCGGGAAAATTCCGGGCTGCCTTTCCTACCGGGGAGTATTGCCTCTGTCGTGCAAAGCTTCAAGACAGCCTGGTACTCTGATAGTGAGTCGGTCAATCTGGCCATCAGCTGTATGAATTTGTCAAAGAAGGTAACGAAGTTGGATGCCATCTGGAGAACAAGTCTCAGTCCACCCTAGACGACAGCAGCATACTGGGGATTGGATGAGACAAATATCTCAATGACTTTAAAGTATGGTTTGAATGCCTCGCCAAGCCTGTGGATGACGCTCAGAGCTGCTTCTCCACTGCCTCTCCGACCAGCTGTTTCGTTTGAGACTACACGAAGCTTCTTCATGGCAACCTGCACATCCTCGGCGGAGAAACACGGCAAGTAAAGGGCGCGATCCTCCGGTGAAAGGCCCGATAAGAAGACATCTCGTGCGCGGTCAAAGACCGGGTGCTTGCTGGTTGAATCCATCCCGATATTCTAGAATTGCATGAGCGGTGGCCAGACTTCGTAGTGGGTAGAGGTATAAAACCGTTCTTGACCCCTTCCTGTTGGGACATAAATTACCATTGGTAGACAAGAATGCAGTAAAGATACCCTTTTGCCTTGTCCGGCGGTCGATATCACAGCCGACGATGGCTGGGTCTGGGTCGGGACTGCCAGGGAGTGCGACTTACAGCCCAGTTGGCGATGTCAATGAGCTGGCGGCCAACGTCGGTCCGCGGTGATCGCGATTAAACTCGGAACCGGGGCGGTCTGCGTCAGCAGGTCAACTCCTCTCCAATGACCCAACTCAAACCACTACTTCCTAAACACCCTGTTCATGCTCGCACTGATAACCTCCATCCTGCGCCGATATTGTCACATACGACCATACCCACTGGAAGAATGGTTACCCACTGGAAGAATGGTGATCCTGCTTCCACACAAGTGGGGCTTTAGGTGAGGCTGTATGGGGCGGTTGGTTTTTGGGGGGGTCTATCAACCCTAACCCCGCATGTCACATGTAACGGGCTGGGAGATCTTGGAAACAGAGCCGATGTGGCCGCCGCTTTTCTCGGATACTGTTACTTGAGGAGACGGAGGAGCACTGGTCTTCTCTGTGCCCTCTGTAACGGGCAAGGTAGTGTGTTGCAACTAGCTGAGCCTACTCTACGAAGACGCAGAACATAAGGAGAAGGAAGAAAAAGAGGAGAGGCCTCGTGAGAGGGCCTCTTGCTTATGTACATGGCTATGTTGCTCCGATCAGAGGGAGACAGAAGATTCCAGAGCCGTCGCGTGCCTCGTTGAGGTTTAGTGTTGTGATCTGTGTGCGCACATTGGGAATGGCTTCGTTCAGGGGTCAGGGGGTCGCCGGTGGGGCCCGCTCCGCCTCCGGCTCCGCGGGTCGCCAAGGCTACACCAGGGCTCAGCCCGTCACATTACCTTTCCTCCTCTTTTCATTTCCTCTAGCTTCACGCGTATGCCAGCTAATGGCAAAAATACCGCACTTAAGCTCAGACGTGTAACGTAATAGCGCTTAGAAAGTTCAAGGGCCCTGCTAGGGGTGCACTTGGTGTTTTGCTAGGTGCACTAGGCACTCGGGGGGGTGACAATCAGGAACACCCTAACCCTATGGCTGGCCTAGTGCACCCACCCCTAGCAAAACACCAAGTGCACCCCTAGCAGGGCCCAAGTTCAACCACGATCGGGAATCCCTGGCGTTGTCGATCGGAGTCGCTTGCAGATACCCGCGCACGCAAGGCTTTAAGAATGATTCTGGTTCAGAATCCAGCGAATTCGCAGATGCCGATTATTTGCCCCCTCCCGATACGGAGTCAATCAACTTCAACGTTAAGAGCTGCCATCTCGACGGCCGCAGCGACAACTACCGCCTTGTTGATGGTATAAAGGAGATTGGCAGAAGAACAACAACTCTCCTGCAAGCAGACCATCTCGATACAAGGCGTTAGAGTTCGTGAGGAGCACCTCAATCGAAGATGACTTGGCTCACTGCCAAGACGAGTAACATGCAAGGCCTTAGAGCTGATCTAACACGAGTATCGATATGCAAAGGCGGCTTTTTGAACAGGATGGGGATGAGACGCCGGCTCATGTACAAAGTCGCGTTGGGTTTGCATACCAGGGAGGCGGCAAAGACGAAGAGCACGAAGAGCCATGAACCTACCGAAAAGGAATACGATGAACCTGCCCAACCCGAATACAGCTATGGAGACGAAGCTGAAGGGGATGAGCACGGTGATGGCGAAGATGGTGGAGAATATGAGGAGCATGATGAGTGATTTGGATTTAGTTTCAT
>Ga0247770_1001182_pt1 | contig 22028 bp, 15 predicted proteins | sample UWRJL136409B6_FD_179943 | JGI IMG/M metagenome (GOLD analysis project Ga0247770, IMG submission 179943) | Plant litter microbial communities from Arlington Agricultural Research Station in Wisconsin, United States - UWRJ-L136-409B-6 | ecosystem: Environmental > Terrestrial > Plant litter >... | reverse complement strand
TAGAAAGGGGGGGAGCGAAGCTCCCAGACTAAATACAAAAGAAAGCTCCCTGTGTGTGAGGAGAGCACATGACCAAAGGTTCCTGCGCTCCAGCCTAGCCTGGAGCGGTAAGGCGCCTGCGCGCCTGAACGCCAAGAACTGCCGCTGCAGTTCGACAAAACCCATGGCCCCTGAGCTTAGATCGGTCTGAGCAGCCTCAAAGCGGTGCCTCGGCCTCGTCGTCCGCAGTCCAGCCACCGCGGGCTTTCAGCATATTCGCCGCGGCATTGAAGCCCTCACGCTGCGCAAGTCCAACTGCCCTGACGTACTGCGGCCGATGGTCGTCATAGATCCCAGCCCCGTTGCCGAGAAGAAGATGAAGCATATCCAAATGGCCATGCTCGGCAGCGCCCTCGAGAGCCGTCCTCCCATGAAGCGCAGTGTCTTTAGCATTGACGTCAGCGCCGGCGTCAATCAGTTTGCGCGCAAGAGCGACGTGGTTGTGGATTGCAGCAAGCTGAAGGGCCGTCGCGCCCCCCGATGGACTTGGTTCGGGGTTGACAGCGGCGCCCGCCTTGATGAGGGCTTCCGCGATTTCAATGTCCCCTGTTCTCGAGATAAACGCCAAGGGCAAGCCCCCGGTAGGACCCAATCGCTGGTTGACATTGACTCCTGCTTTGATGAACGCTTCGACTATCCAAACTTGCCGAGATATAAGGGCAGCGTGCCAAACTGATTCTGGTGCCGAATTTTTGTCAGTGGCTTCGTTGAGGAGGGCACACTCTTGGAGCTGTGCCCCAGCGTCGAGAAGATCCTGAACACACGAATGGCTGCCAAGAAGGATAGTACTGGCGAGAGCCCTAGAAATGCAGACCGGACCCCAATTCACAGCCCTCAACAACATCTGGAGCACAGCACGACGACCAAGTTCTGCCGCCTTCGTCAGTGTCTGAGTGCTATAGTCTATGCTGGGTGTTTTGGTTGCGTGCAGATGATCGCTGATGTCGTCCGGATGTATCCTCCATGCCATTGGTATGATATGTGGCAGAAGAACATGAAGGATGTTTTCCGCTTGTCGAGCCTCAACAGCAAGTTTGAGAGTTCGTGATGTGTACGGTGCTTGTCGTTCAATCAAGGATTTGATGAGCTCTAGATCCCCTTTCAGAACCGCCGCATCGAGTGGGACTGGTAAAAGCGTGGGCAACTCGGAATGCGTGACTTGAATACCGCAAGCTATTAGACGCGTAGCGAGGGTGGTCTTTCGTCCTAGAATTGCGGCAGAGAGGATATTTGGGCCATTTTGACCAGTGATAGCCGAGAGGATATTGCGGTCGTGTAGGAGATTGAGAACTTCTTCACTTCCGATGCGTGTGACCATACGTTTCGGGATCGCGCCGCCTTCGAGATGCCAGCGCACTTCATCAATATCACCCTGCTCCACAGAACGCGCAAAATCTCCCGGACTTAGCGACAGTCCTTGTTTTCCCGAACGGCTGTCACCTTCAGAAGATTCCCACTCCAAAATTAGCCGGATGTTTTTGTAAGTATGCATGCGATCATCTGGCCCTATACTTTCAGACAGACTCATGGGATGGCAATTCATAGCCATTGCGTTCGTGTTGGCCCTTGGGGCACTTGCGCCGGCATCCAAGAGCTCCAAGATGAGTTCCAGACGGCGATGAGCGCTCGCAATGAGTAGCGGACAGCGGTGTCCATTGTCCGGCAGAGGGTCGAGGGCTGCTTTGCCTTCACACCGCAGAAGCTTTACCATATCGTCGTCGTAGAACGCAATTGCTAGACCTAGGGCCGTCGTTGATACTGGCTCTTTACAGCCAGGAAAGCCGTAGTGGGCACAAGAAGGAAGGAGCCTGAAGCATTGGGTTGTTTGGGGGGCGTTGACGTCCACACCGAAGGCGATCAGTCGTTCCACGAGCCTATATTCTTTCCGAACCGCCGCCCAGCCAATTATCGTCACTTCCGATGTGATGGGGGCGGTTGTGTGCAGTCGACCATTGATGTCGGCACCGGCTTTCATGAGCTTCTGTAGTATCTGATCGCACTGTTCTTCTCCCTGTTCGTCTTCATCGCACGAGGTTTCGACATCTTCACCACCAAGGGAGATTTTGATGGCGGCTATCAGGGATTCTGCGGTTAGAGAAGCCCCGGAGGCGAGGAGCAGGTCGACAACCCGGTGATGATTTCTGGCGATGGCGAGGCAAAGCGGTGACTTCTGAGGAGGACATGGATCAGGCCCGTCCACTCTCGCTCCGTGATTGAGGAACAAGCGGGCCATGGCAAGAGACGTATCCTCGTCCCCAATTCCTACCGCAAACTGGAGAGGCTGCTGCTTTTCCCAGTCTACGGCTTGGAGATTGACGTTCATGTTGATATCCACACCGACATCCAACATGATCCTCAGAAGATCAAGCCGCCCCGCTCGGACAAGTCCGACAAACGCGCGGTCCCGGATGGCCTCGGTGATTCGATCGTGGCGGGAAAGAAGGGTCTTGAACACTCCCAGACCGGTTGATCCAAGTCGTTCAAGAAGAGATATCATGGCAGAATCAACGAACTTTGCCCGCTCCACGTCGCCGGCCGCTCCCGAGGAACAGAATTGGTTATTTGAGAGGAACCAGAGAAGTATCATGAGCATTGCCGGAGCTTCTTGATGCTGATTTTCGCTTGGGTCTGCGACAAAGAGGGCTGTCGTCACCCGGTCCGAGCCTTGGTGCCAGCTATCGTGAGCTCCCCGGGAATCGATTTGAGGGAGGCTTTGGAAGTCCAGTGAACTGAGAGAGCCCAAGAAGCAAGCCCAAGGGCTGGGGTCACTACTGACACCTAGCTCATCCAAGTCCCTAAGCTGCTCCCAGGCCATCATAAGCATCCCTTCAGGAGTTCGAGGGGAGGGCGGATCTGCAACATACCTAATCAGCACACTTGAATTATCAGCAGAAGTGCGGTGAGCGCCATACCTGATTCCCTGACACACATCTCTGGGGTGGTCTGATTGGCTGAGTCGTAACGACGTATCGCTCGCTTGATCTTCTCGTCTGAGACCTGGGTGCCTCGCTTCAGATTCATGATCTCAATCTCCTTTCCCTCTCTTGCGTTCTTGGCAGCCTTCGGACCCAATACCTTCCACCTCACGTACTTCTCGATGCCCCATTTCGAGAGTTGTTTTTCATACGCGGATTTGCTATCGGTGGCCACATCCAATGTTAGCTTTGCGAACCTTCTTTCCCACCAATGCGGGAGGAGAGCACAAGCCTTCTGATAAATCCCCGTGCTTTCATCATGTCAGCGACTTCGTGAAGAGTGAGTTCCTCGTCGACATAGAGCCGCGTGATCTCCAAGCGGTGCTGCTCCCACGGATCTAAGCGTGCACTCGGCATCTTGAGCTGCCTAGGAATGTTTGGCGGGAAAGGTTCTCCGGGGCGGGCGGTAACAAAGCCAAGAGCGGGAAAAATAGCGTGGTCGAAGAAGTGTGGATGGGATAGTAGACTGGACGATTGTCAGGCTGCAGGCGAGGATGAGAAATTGAACAGGCGACAATCCAGGCGCGTTTTGAAAGTCTCTGACCACGCATTTGACGCGACCGGGTTTGATTGGAGGAACAAAACCATAATGCCCGTTGCCAAACCGCAACGGGTCCCGCCTGCCTTCTCTGGCTGACTGGTCGCTGGTTGGTCCGTCACAAAACCACCGAGCAAACATGCAAAACCGTCCATCAGTCTTGCCCAGAATGGAAAATCTCACTTACGTCAGTCGGCGAAGGGCTCGCACCGGGACTTGTCCATGACTTCCCTTTTAGCAGCCCTTTTCATCTCACTTGGTACACCGACACGTAACTGCCAGCCCCGGACCGAGAAGACAGCGGCAGCATCCTCGTGCGACTTTCCTTAGGCATCTAACCGACGACACTAGACGCCCTTTCCTCTGCACGCTCGATCATAAAAGTTATGAATGTCGAAGCTGTTATCGCGCTTGTTGCAGTCGTTACGACACTGCCACCGACGGTGTTGGCGTTGTGGAAATGCTTCAGGGCTCGGGGCCTAAAGGTCGCATCTGGGTCAATTGACGGTACAGTCACCCCTCTTATGTTATAACACCTTAATCCTTGGATTTATTTTACTGACTTCCAAAAGTGGAGACCGGATGCTCTGGCAATAGCAGTCGTGCTCCTTTTCTTGGACTTCAAGTTGCACAGCACCTCATGCCTAGCCCAGACACATACCGGCAATATCTCGTTGTTGAATCTTCTTCATTATACATATCACTCACACACAGGGTTGAAAGAGATTGCGCAGGCTATGGGAATACATTTGTTGGGCCAGTTTTGCAATCAGTGGCGAGCATGCCTGTTGTCCGGGCCGACATGGGCGAGTTCTGTGGAGGGAGGACCACGCAGTGGCGATAAATTTGCAGGGCGGAGAGCCTCCCAGAACCTGGAATAAGATCTCACTTCCGTGTGCACTGTAGCCAATTCAGATGTCCCTTTCCCTGCGTTCTGGGCTGGAAGCAAGCGTACTAACAAGCATCGAGACACTCTCTCCGCGGGCCATACTATAAACCGCTGATACTGTGCCGCAGCTGTTTGAACCCTGTTCTCAAGATCCTGGCAAAGTTGAAATCAGTGCTGGCCTCAACTCTGGATCAAGGAACGCTTCCAGAATCTGGAAAATGACTCCTTCACTCAACTACCTGGCAACTCCAGCTTTCGGCCTGGCTTCAAGGTCTGCCTCAAGGACACCACGGCGTTGAACGGCACAGTCTATTCATTAACACTCAGGCCGCATCCTTTCTGATAGTCAAATGCTGTTGAAGATCGACTAGACTCAAATGCGACCCTCATCGGACACCGCTCCGAGGAGATATGTCCGAGGTCGCCAATCATTCCTTACAGTTTCTAAGCTAGCACGGCTACCCGTCAGGGGTAAGGTAATCTGCCCTGCGCTCTGCCCTGTACTAAAATCATCCCGATGTCATGAGTCCAGCTCAGATAGAAGCTATGACATAAGTTTTGTACACTGTTTGAACGGGCCCTGGTTTCGCTTCCTCTTTCCAGTTTCTACATGGGATGAGCTTTATGACATGAAATGAATCCTTCGTAGCATAGCATGTTGTCTCTTGGTATATAAATCCCTATCATTTCCCCTCAGCCGGCCTTTAAACCAGATACCAGAGAGCAGCACTCTATCGACCCTCAACTATACCACTAGACTCCAACAGCAAAACCATACATCTCCATCATCATCATCCCCATCAAAATGAAGGCCTTCACCACCCTCCTCCTCACCCTCACCACCCTCGCCTCAGCAGCCCCAAGCGCCAACTCAGACTCAATTGCCGCCCTCAATCCTCGCCAAAGAACATGCACGTACGATATACTTTGCGATTTGGATCATCCAGGCGATGATGAGAACCCCTAACCTGACCCCGACACCGCGAAGTGCTGCGCATTGGTTGGTGGTACGGGTACTGCCTGGGTATGTTGACACCCCTTTAATCTGTATAGACAAAATTTTAGGGTATGGTAGCCGACATGGAAACAGATCTGCGAGGAGCTTCCTCTCCCGAAGGCCCAGGATTTCGCAAGGTGCTGTGGGAATAGCGGCGGGTATACTTTCTTTAGGGGCAAGGGTGGGTCAAACTGCCCTCCTATCGGTGTCTAGGTGAGCGGCGGGTGCTGGAGTGTTTCGGGGGAGGGAAGGGGGAAAGGGGGGATCGGAGCTTGTGAACAGTATAAATAGCCCGGGCGACAGAGGGACCTTTGGTGTCCTGAAGAGCTGTGTCATCACTCGTTTACGTGCACAACTCGCCCCGTCTCAATGCCCCCCAGGAAACTCCCCTGTATTTCTCTTGTTTTGAGGAAGGCAAATTAGATAGAAACATGTAACCTGACCTTGAAGATACAACTCCGTTAGTCCGAGTCTGAGTCCCGATAGCGCCTGCTCCGTCGCTGCCGTTGGACGCTCGAAGCAGCCCCCTGAATGACGCTTAATCCTAAAGATACCTTGTCGGCGTTGTCCTCACACATTTTGTGAAAAGCGGAAACCTCGGATGATATCAGGGCATACACCTGCTTATAGAGCCAGCTATCATTATTCGGGCTGCTGCCCCAGTATGGGAGAGTCCGTTTCCCAGAGTATCTTGACGTGCTCTCTTGCATTCTCTCTGTTCTCTCGACATTGTACTTAAGCCCGTTCTCCTTATCGGGAAGCTTACCGAGGTCGACAAAGGCTTTTTGGAGATCCGGGTCAAACTCGGAGATGTCTGTATCCTCGTCAATAGAACCAAGGGCCCCAGCTACAATAGCTAAGCACTTTTATCTTTCTATGATTGTTGGATACACCCCTTTCGTTGCGGGGTATTGGGGTGCCAGGATATCTATCATGCCACTGGCAATGTTTTTGGAGCCAAATGAGGATCGGGGCAGCCATCAACACCGCGAACTCCGCCTTTTGAAGGAGCGCTTCATCTGCCAAAAAATCGGGTGAAGGCCGCTTAAGGGAAGTGATCAAATGCTGTCTATGATGTTGGCACAGAGGTCAGAGCAGAAGAATGATGTGTAGTCGTGACATATGAGTGCATGTAGTGCGTACAGCATCGCTCAACTCTGTCAAATTTGAGAGTTGCAAGTGCGGCTTCTGGCATTGCGTTGAGCCACTCCAACCAGGCGATTACTCTCTCGAAGTGAACAATCAAGCTCCAGACGAAGAACCTCAGTCGACTAACCCTCCAACCGTATTGGTTGGGGATTGTTTTCCCAGCATTGACGAGGACCCTCAGCCGGAGTTCCATATCGGCCTGAAGGCTAGCCAGACGGGACAGAATGCTGACAGCCTGTAGCACAGGTGCATTATCATCCATAAGATGGGCAATGACCTCGTCGGACCGGAGGGATTGGATGATCGGTTGCGTATGGGCAAAGACCCGGATTGGCGAGGGGAGACACGGCCATTGGGGCGTGCACAGAGTGATGTGGGTAAATTCGCCAAGTGAGCACAAATGCTTGTGGATGCTCGACTCGGTGTCCGAGAAACCGAATGCATTGAGGACTGACTTGTCATCCAATGGAGGGAGACGGTCGATATCGCAGAGGCGGGTTATAAATTCTTCATGTGCTTCGCCCTGCATGACCACCTTCTCGTCGATCCCAAAATCCGAAGTCGTGCTCGTCAGTGGGTCGATAGTTTCGGGCCTAGACTCTAGAGCATGTATCGAAATACCGCAAGCGGAGCTGCAACAATAGCAACAATACCCGGGACACTTTATCAGTGTTTTGATGCAAAATAATCGAATGGCTAGTCATCAGAACGTACCACTGAATATGAGGGTGCTGCTCGGCCTCCAGGTTTCCATTGCATTTCGGACAAGAGCCACAAAAAGCCATGGCAAAAACCATGGACATTTGCACGTGGCTGCCTCCACGAAAAGCATTGCAGAACAACTAACAGGAAGCAATGCACCCGGTCTCGCCCACCACTCGAAGGGTATACTCCCCAAGTTTGATCTTTTGCTGGTGGCGTTTGTCTGGGAACCTCTTCAGAAGGAAGTACTCGAAGTCCTTGGAAGTATGGCATCGGTTAGTTACAATCCAAATGCATTGTTGTTGAGGCTATACTTACCTCCCAGGTGCTGATATCCGCCAATGGTATATAGCTCTGTGAACCTAGCGCGTCTGTAAATTTCACGGTCTGCGCATCTATCGGATTTTCTTTGAATAATGCCTCTGTCAAGGGCCTTGATCCGTTTTGAGGTTCATGCAGTGGTAGACGCTCTGGATGGGCTTGGTGCTCAGTTGGCGGGGCTTTGTTTGAGCTGCTTGCCTCGCCTCTGTCCTGACCGCCGCTCATGGCGAGTATACTCGAGCTGGAAATATTGGCTGATCAGAGAATACGGTGGTCAAATTATGGGATTGGGCGCCAGGGCCCTCACTAGTTTGCGGTACTCATTATCATCTGGACCGCATTGAGACGGAGACCGATCTGCTCGCGAAAGCGCTTCACCTCTTCGGGCCTGCGCATCGAGAATTGCAGCTGCCGAAAAGCGTCGCTCGCCCAGTTTCCCGATGGCGATAACATCTCCGACCGAGACGGCGGCCATTTTCGCTTGGTATTTGCGGAAAGAGTTGAGTGGTCGAGGGTGAGTGGTGGGAGGGAAGAATAGCCCGATTACTGCCCGTAGATTCCACCTATCAAGGCTGCCTTGTCCACTGGCACAGGGCAGTGTCGACTCAGCCATCAGCCACGTTCTAACCTAAGCGGTCAACTTGCAGGTGTCAATGGTTCGCTCTTGCTGAGCAGACTCAGTCCATCCAAGTTATGCACGCGCTTTCTGGCGCAGAGGACTGCATGCGCTGGCAGATTTTATCGTATTCAGCACACCAAACCTTGATGCTCCTGTCCCTGCTTCGGTTGTTCCATAATTACAAACCTCCCAGACATTGCGTCCAATATTCACTAGGGGTCTGGAGCATCGGAGTACCAGCATCTAGAAGGGATCTTTTCGCATCTGTTCCATTTGGCGTCAGCTCTTCAGCTAAAACAGGCGGGGTTTCCATCCGATGGCCACAATGCGTCTTCACCCGAGGGTCTGGCAGTCCTCGCGATGGACAGCCTGGATATCTCGTTATTACCGCATTGAGGTGCCATTAGGGATCTCGCGCTAGCCTGTCATAAAGACTGCCATCAGCTCCTTCAGGTGGTCGGGAAGCTGAAAGCCGGGAACCACTGCAAGCGCTGGTGGATGTGTCTCCAGAAGGCTTTGTGTGCGATCTGGTCGCATGAGGAGGTGATGCGCATAAAGGCCGCTTGGTAGAACACCAGGGGTCAATGGTGGTGCACCTGTGCGCTGTGTCGAGGTCAGTCAAAGCATTGCACACCTGATGATGTTCCTAGCCACTGACTTGATACTGTTTGCACATACGTGTAGTGAGGGCATCGAGACCGCCAAGCAGCAGATGAGTTAGACGATGAAAGGAGTACGGGCTCTCAGCGCCGCCAGAAAGCGCGAGGTGGACTCGATGGTCCAATCCATGGCACACAGTCTCGGCCAGATTCATACTTTACAGCCCGCCGTTGAGCGGGGAGGCCCTAGTTCAGTAGACCACATCTGCATCTTCAGATACGCTTCTCTCGTAGAAAGCGACCAAAATCAAGACTTCAATACGGGCGAGGACCTCCTGGGTGACGCCGAGGACTGTCTCTGTATTTCTGACCCCCCTGGGCCCCAAAGTGAGCAGCCTAAAACCTTGTCCAAGAAATCCCGATGTCTCTTCCAGCAGAGGGTCGTGCAAGATGAACTAGTACAATATCTAGCAAGGAAGCTCTATGTAGCACTAAACTATCTTGCCGATTTTGAGGCGCCACCGCTTGCGTTTATTCTCCAAAGGCTTTGGACGGGGATAGGTCACGATCCCGAAGTGATATGGACCACTTGACGAGTCCACATGCTGAACGTCTTACTCTCGTCTGGGTGTGATCTTGACGAGGCATTTCTCATGGAAAAGACGTCGACAGCAACAGCAACCCCTTGGCTGATACTCATCAAGGGCCTCTCCCCGGATACGCGGAGTTTCCACAGGGGGTGCTTCGACCGGTGCTGAAGGCTATTGGAGCGCGGGACTGCGACGCCGGACTTGGGAAGCGGGAAGGTAATCCCCTGTCAGATGGATATGGGCAAGAAAGGAGGAGGCTCCGAGGAGATGCTAACAACTAACAACTCGTGCTGATAAATATGCCGGTGGTTGCCGCTCGTCCGTTCTTGGGTTTGTTTGCCGAGAAAGCCATTGGGATTGGCCGATTGATTACCCGCAGCACAAGCAAACGGCATTCTCCGGCTTTGGAATCACGGACTAAGCGAATTGTAAAGCCGGATCTGTTAAATCCGCCTCTGTCAAGATCGTCGGCACAGCCCGCTTAATAACCTTGCAGATGACACCGAACCTGCTGAGTAACCGCATGCGACTGTTTACGTTCTGAATATCTGAAGGCAATGCTCACTCAGCCAACCCAGGAAGACGCCCTTCGGCTGATCAGCGGTAACTCCGGGTGCGCAGGGGGCACATCACAACCGGGGGCTCGGGGCTTCTGTTTGCATAAAGTTGTTCCGGGGACTCAACACTCTCTCATGGTCCTGACCATGTTCTTATCACCATCTCAGCTACTCCAGCCACAATGCGCTTGTTTGCAATAGCCCTCGCGCTGGCTGCTTCGGTAGCCGGAGCAACCCGTCTTACACCACTTCACTACGTCAACACAACTCGTCTGCAAGTCGCCTACTACGAGACCGGCCCCAGCTCCGGCACCCCAGTTCTTCTCCTGCATGGCTGGCCATACGACATCCACAGCTACAGCCAGGTCGCGCCGGCTTTGGCCTCCTCCGGATACCGCATCATCGTCCCGTATCTACGCGGCAACGGGCCAACAACTTTCTTGCACCGTGAGAGCTTCCGATCCGGCGAGCAAGCCGCGCTCGGCTACGACATCATCGAGCTCCTCGATGTCCTGGAAATCCCCCGTGCCATCCTAGCCGGGTACGACTGGGGCGGTCGGGGAGCCAATGTCGCCTGCGCGCTCTTCCCCGACCGTTGCATCGGCCTGGTGTCCGTCAACAGCTACCTCATCCAAGACCTCGACCACGCATGGCAGCCGCTCGCCGTGCCCATCGAAGCCGGCTTCTGGTACTTCTACTACTTCCTCACCCCACGGGGCGAAGCCGGCCTCGCATCTCATCCCAAGGACATCGCGCGCCTAGTCTGGACGCGCAACTCCCCACAGTGGAATTTCACCGAGGCAGATCTAGATACCGCCGCCGAGACGTTCGACAACCCCGACTATGTGAGCATCGTGACTCATGTGTACCGCCATAGACTTCTCTACGCCCCGGGGGATCCTGACTATGCGGAGCTGGAAGCCAAGCTGCGGAAGCTGCCGCCTATTACGGTCCCGGCCGTGACGTTGGATGGGCTGGCTGATGGGAACTTCCCGGCTACGGATGGGACTTCTAGCGCGGTGTATTTCACGGGCCCGAGGGTGCATCATCAGGTTGCAGGGGCGGGACATAATCTGCCGCAGGAGAGGCCGCGGGCGTTTGTGGATGCGATTGTTGAGGTTGCGAAGTTGGCTGGCGTGTTGTAATTCCATTCAGGTGCATAGTGGAGATTCTATAGGTACATTCTTCTTAAATTGCCGCAGTGTCGAACTTCCTTAGCCGGCCGTGCATTAAGCGCGAAGCCCGAAGCCCGAATTCCAAGTAAGCCTGAGTCTTTTTGGGGGCGCGGGGCACAATCGTTCCGACGTAGTACCTATTGGTGCCTACGGTGAATCATATTGTAAATTTCAGACTCGGTACTCTCGGTCAAAGCTTTGATGAACGAGCGTGGGACAAGTTGGGGTGCAAGCGACTGAATTCGACATCTGATGGGCTAAAGGCGATCAGGCGACCGGGAGTCTTCGTGGTTTTGTTACACCTAGTAAGTAAGGAGGCGAAACGAGTGGAGGCAGTAGCATGATACCGGCCTGTGAACTCGGGCGAATTCAATGTTGTCTCGTGTCCCTGTTGACGTAGGCGTCGTAGAGCGCTTGATGCCAGATTACCCCCACAATTGGCCGCAGGCAGCCGCTTGGCCAAAGAACAGTCCGGATCGCAGACATTAAGAAAAGTCCGATTGGTATAAATAAGCCAGTCTTGATTTGACCAAGCCGTTCCGGAGGGTTTCGTGATCATGCACGGGCCACTCATAGCGCACACTGTGCCTTCTGAAAGGACGCTGTGAGATTGTCTGACGACCTTGGCCAATGAAATCCCCAACACAACTGGGGGAGGCTCTGCGGTGAGCTCAGAACACAATGTGTTCTGAGACTGATTACCTGACGAGTAGCGTAATGTGGCGTGTCAGGCACACGTTTCCTGCTTCACATTCAGCTGCAGGAGCTGTGTCAGAGGACGGGTAACTGACCGGCAGGTGCACCTGATCTTTGAATAGGGCAGTGCTGTCTCCGGGACTTGAGAGCACCTGCCCATCTATAATTGATTTGGTCCATGGCCGGTAGAAGACGAAATCTCTCGGAGTCGGGAGGCTCAAGTCCATTATTCTTTCTTCTGATCCTCATCCTCCAATCGGGGCCGGCCGAACAGAACCAGTGAGATAGCTGCGATCTCATCGACATTAATCTCCAATGAGATTTCTCGATACCAGTTCGTTTGCTCTTGTGACGTTGCCGGATCGCCAGCCTTTCGAGTACGCTATTCTCTCCTATACATGGAGCAAGACACCCGACGAGCCCACCTTCTACGATGCACACCGCCTTTCCTCCACATCCGTTGCTTGGGGAGAAGAGCAGGCATGGCCGATGCGGCAGAGCCCCGCAGCTCGTCGCATTGTGCGCGCTTGCGATCGGGCACGAGCATACGGCATACCGTATCTCTGGGTCGACAGCCTCTGCATCGATCAGTCATCTTCAGCCGACATCATCGAGTCGGTGATTTGTTCCTTCCGCCTGGTATGGGAAGCGGCACTTTGCATCGTGTATCTTTCCGACCTGCCACCAGTTATTGCCAACGCACCTTCCCTCGAGGTGCTTGAAACGGCCTTATCGAGCTGCCGTTGGTTCACCCGCCTCTGGACACTGCCGGAACTGGTCGCCCCACGCCGGGTCGAATTTTTTGATCGAGATTGGAATTCTGTGAGCGTCAAGGACTCAGACTCTCCGCCGGCCTGGCTCGAGCTGTTGTCCCGCGTCTCGGGTGTTGACCTTTCGGTACTCGCCAACCGGGAAATGCTGTTCGAAATCTCATTGGGCCGTCGCCTATCGTGGGCAGCATATCGACAGACAACTAGGCCGGAGGATGTGGCCTATGTCCTAGCGGGCATCTGTGGCGTGGGGGACTGGCTGATGCCGCAACCCGGCGAGGGAAGTCGCATAGCTTTCCGGCGGCTGCAGCAAAAGCTCATCATGCGGACGAGCGATCTCTCCATCCTGGCTTGGAAGCGTCCTAAGGGACTTGGAGACGATGCACACCTTCAAAGTGGCATTCTCGCCGAATCGCCCGCCGACTTCAGCCACTTTGCTTCACATCCGACCTGGGCCACACCTTTTGTCTCAGATACTGAACTGGGCTTCGACAGCCGAGGCTTGCGGGTGGAAGGACTCCTATCGCACCAACGATCAGGAGAAAATGTGGGACTTCTGCTTCTCCTCAATGCCTCTCAGCACCATCTGACCGACTCAAACTACGTGGGCATCATGCTCGAAGAAGTTCAACCCGGGATCTTCGTCCGTTCAATGCCATGGAGTGTCGAGTCTCTTCATCTGTGTAAGCAAGACATAACCATGAGTCGCATTCATGTTTGTTTGGATGCTGGTGACGCAGTCGTTGGCTGCAGGGGTAACTTTCTTCCGAGCGATTCGCGAATACTAGCTTGGGCAAATGCCATTCCGCCCCCTCTGGAGCCCGTTGACAGACGGTTGCTCAAGTGCAGTGCCGAAGATTTGGTTGGGGAACCCGATATATGGGGTACTAGGGATGCCGACAGCTCTAGCACTACTAATAGCAGCCCGGATGAAGACGACATCCTACTGTTTGACTCGGTTCCCGAGAAGCTGCAGCTCCTAGACCCCGGCCATCGCTTATTATCTGCGCTCCAACATCTTGTCGCACTCGGGGCTGAAGCATGGGAGCAAGAAAAGTCACCGCTTCTCTGCCCCGGAACGCCCGCTTCGTCTCGGAGGCGTGTCCGTCATCAGCGTTCGGTCCTTTCGAACGACTCGTCCGAGAGCAAATATACGGGCTCGACAATTTCTTCCTCCCCTTCGCTAGTTTTTGTCCGTCCAGCCAACACTCGCGCCTCCCATGCCCCCCTTGCATGCCCCTTTTACCGTCTTTTTCCTTCAGAGCACTACGACTGCCTGTGGTCGCTTGTGCTGCCCGATATACGCTCCCTCATCCAACACCTCATCGTTGACCACCGGCTGTCGTACTTCTGCCCTTCATGCCACAGGACTTTCCCCAAAGCTTCAGACCGTGACCGACACATTGTGGCGCGGTCATGCAAACTGCGAGAAGACGTAATTTTACCGGTTGGCGTGTCTGAAGACCAAGTGGGACAGCTCGACTCCGCCTACAGACAATCTGTGGCATCTGGAATGGGTGAGGAGGCGCAATGGTTCCATATCTGGGGCATTCTTTTCCCGGGGGCATCCATCCCAAGTTTGGTACACCTGCTGAAGCCACAGGAGCGCGAGGTCATCGCAATACGGCAGTTTTGGCGTGAAGAAGGACATATGTTGATATTGGACGAGCTGGAGAGGCAGGGGTTGATACGTTTAGATAAATCCGAAGATGAGCCCGTCCTGGAGGCGCTCCACGCGTCCGTACTGAAAGGAATCTTGGAGACCTATGGGTTGGTCTAATTGGGCACAGGTAGGTAGCAGTCGACTGATTAGCATATGTATGGTTTCGAGGTCCTGAGATCGTAGGGGGATTTGGAATTCCGGCTGGCTGGATCGCACGAACGATACGCAGGCATGGGATGTACTTTTCCACAAAATCTTGAGTCCAAGCTCCTTCGCTACAGCTGCGATACCCTTAGAGTTGGGAAGAAAAAAGTGAAGCTGAGTCCACACACCCTCTACCAACAGCGGCTGAGAAAACGAACGTCTGACATGGAAATCTATGATTGCCGGCCGCGATGATACGAAGCGAGACACATGTCCAAGGCGGAGGAAAGGAATGAGAGATTCACCCCTAGAGCGGTCCGTCACCGACTCTCGCCCATTTTGATATACTCTATTACCATGAAACCTTTTTCCGACCGAAACAGTATCTATATTTGCTCCTCGAAGTGCCAATATGTGGCCATTTCGGGCCCTACAAGCCTGTCAGCCAGGCAAGACACCGAATTGGAAGGGAGTATGGTTCACCTCTTGGTGGAGCGGATCACCCTATCACAACCTTCTGCCATCGGCGAATTTTTGAGGCTTCGTGAGTAAGTAAACCAGGCATTTATGTGCCGAATGGGGGTTCACGTGGCCCTATGTCGTTATTGCAGTCCGACAAGTTGGAGTAGTGGCAAAGGTCTGAGTCGATTTCCGGGTGGTCCTCCGGCATCATCCCAGACAAGGGCGGGTTCTCACTCGATCGGGGTCTTAGGTGTGGGATGCTCGATCCGCCCAACGAATGGTCATCAGATCCGAGGGAAGTACTGAAAACTGGCTGGCTGCTGCTCATAAGGGAGCTGCTGGCAAATGCACTAGTGTCGAGGGTTTGTTCCAGGCCCATATCGCTGTAGTTGGTGGGGACCTGAAGTGGAGTAGGCCAACGTGATTGGGAGAGAGGCAACATGTCGCTGGGGCTTTCTCTGCCGGCGTTGGATTGGAAAATGAGCGCATTTGTTACATTGTGTGGAAGTCGGCCATCTGATGAGAGGAATGACAGGTCCACTGGGACTTGTCCTGGGTAGAATGGCCATGGGATGATATGATCGCGGATGAACCCCCATTCCGGCATAGTTTCATAACCCCAAGCCCAATCGCGCCCGGGAGGGTCCGACTCGGACGTTCGGTATCCGTACCTTCGAGCGATGTGGATTGCTCGGCGAATGATGTTCAGCAACTCTTGCTGTTCTTCGAGGACGTACGCAGACTCCGGACGGGCACTGGTTGGAAACATTCCATCCCAAATGTCGAACCAACGAGCTTCTTCGTCGAGTCGGCGGCGCTCGCGGGGGGGATTGCGGAGGACGTTTAGTTGATCTTCCGTGAGTCCTGGGTGGTCAAAAGGTTGTGACGAGCATTGTTGTTGAGTGATGTGGGTGTTGCACGCCTCTCGGCTGTCGAACACAACACCACAAGTCGGACAATGAACCGGCTGGTGCTCATGAGACCGAAGCATGTGCTGGACTACGAAACTTGTCGAGGTGAGGTGGTTCTTCAAGAGGCAACCTCGATGCTCGACTGGATTGAACTTGTACAGCAGGCAAGCTAGGGACCGGCCAGCGACAGGTGCGGTAGTTCCCGGCGTTTTTACCCTTGTCCTGGAAGAGCGATTGCTGTCGTCGCCGGCTTTGCGGCGCCGGGAGTCGGCTTTCCCCGCATTACCCGGGGCCGGCGCTGACCGGAGATGCTTGTAGGGTTCGGAGCGGTCGCTGGCGCGTCGAGACGACGGCTCCTTGCCGTTCCTACTCTGCGTAGCCGGGTGCAAAGATAGGCGGCATTCGGATAGGAGAAGGGCAAAAATGAGAGACTCCTGTTCAAAAGAGACTTTTGGTACGTAGAGAGAGGAAAACAAGGTGACGAGGGTGAGAATGTTGAGAAATCCCGCCCATGAGGGCTGCGCTGGGGAGCGGAAAGTACCTGAGAGCGAAGCTGCCAGTCAGTAAAAAAGCAGGACGCACGTTATCCGCTGAAACGGGACACAAGGGTTTGCCGCCAAAAACAAAGCAAGGCTCAGCAGATTGGAAAGAAGGGGTGAGTTGGGTAAGGTAGGTACCTTGAGACGCCGTGGGGCTGGAAGCGACGACCTGGCGCGTCGAGTGAAAACGACAAAATTCCGGGGTGAAGTAGGCTACCCTGGGAGCCATTTCGGGCCCGAAAGCCACTACGAGCGGCAGGAGTTGGTGGCCAGGGAAGGCTGGGGTGGGGAACAAGGGGCGCTGAAGGATTGGATATTACGGCCCCATGAACTTCAACGACATCAGGGCAACCAGAGTGGCCCGAGGGGGATCAGGAATCAAGCGAAAATTTGCATATCAATGAAGAGGAAGATAACCGAGTCTATAAGCTACAGCCGCGCAGCATGAACTGCCCATCTCCTTCGTCCACCTTGACTTTCTGCCCATTGAGAATTGCATGCACAATGTTGCTGGTGTCGATTCCACAGTTGTGGACAGCACTTCTACACCCCTGCCGTCGGTGTATGTACATACTGTGGGGCCGGCAGTCCGCCTCGGGCTGCAATGCAGGCCACTCCATGCCCGCTCGCCTTGTTATTCGGGGCTCAAAGCATTCACCTCTGAATTCAATCCAATCCGAGATCCAAGGGACAGTCTCTGCGTCGCATCAGTTGTCCTCCAGCTCGCAGAATTCGGATCTCCAGCGTGTCAAACCCCCCACCCTTTACTTTCGTCCGGAGAACCCGGCGTCAAACCGAGCGATTTCAGTTGCTGCGGTATCTTCTCGCCTTTTGGTCGGGCTCTGGAAATGCCAGTCCGCCTCGCGAGGTGCGGACAACCATTCGAGACCACGATCTCCTTGCCATGCATCCAAGCGAACACTTCGCATGCCAGTGGCCTGTTCCTTTCTGGGATCCATCTGGTCAGCATGACTTCGTTGCCGCGATGCGTGGGCGCACTTACAATTTTACCTTCTGTACGGCCTCCCACGTTGTCTCGGACGAGCTATCCATCCTCGCAGCCTCCACTTCCGTTCTAGGGTAGGTTTTGATGGGATGAGGAAAATAGGTGTCAACTTCTCAGTGCGATCGTCTTGCGACTCGGCACATTAAATGCGATTTTGTCCGCATCTGTTCCTAACTATTGTGGAGTGTGGACTGCTATCACCCTCTAGCTGAGGAAGCAGCATCCACACTCCCCGAGGAGGGCAGTCCACAATTGTGTGAACAACCCACCGGGGACCATTTCAGGTGAGAGCCTTGCAGTGTCGATGCGAGCGGTGACGTTGCACCCCCGGGGCGTTGAGCTAGTACCTCATGCACCCCCCACGTGTCGGTTGGGCAGCAATAAGTTCGCGCTTTCTCATATCCATTCCACCTACCTACTCATCCGTGACTTCCTAAACTTGCAGACGTCTGAGAGCCTTGTCACGCCTGTCGACCATGAAATTATGCCCCATTTTCGCCAACCAGAACAAGACGCTCACGATTCGGGAGCATTCCATCCCCAATATCATCCAAGACTTGCCCGTGAGACGGTGCCGCATAACTCAGATGTAGCAATCCCCTCCGCCAAAAACGGGTATCAAGCCATAGCTAGCATGGCTGATTGTGCTGCTTCACCTGTTGATCATCTCGCTATCCCCGACTCGCACCCAATTGATGTCAGCGGCATCGCGGACCTCGAGTATATCCTCATCAACAGGGACGGGGAGGATGAAACCGCCAACGCTGCGCAACCACCGGCGCCCAGGCACTACGTCGGCGCAAGCAAAAGGAAAATCACGAATGGTGTGGCCAAGAGAAGCTCCCGCGAGAGACCAACTCGCATTCGCTCGCTGTCCCAAGGATGTCCGCGGCCACCGCCCGGGAAGGACTCCGACGACGACGACGGTGAGGGCGAAGATATTGACGTAGACAGCGGCCGGGACACTCAAGGCCACCGCAACACCGGGGAGCAAAAGCGCTGCTTTGCATGTCCGATGTACAAGTACGACAAAGCGCAGCACAAAAGCTGTTCCCGCCTGCAGCTGACTCGGGTCCGCGACGTCAAGCAGCATCTCCTTCGCCGCCACAGGCGGGGAATATACTGCCCGATTTGCAAAAAATTGTTTGCCGACGAGATCTCCCGGGACGTACACACCAACAAGTTAGCGTGTATGGAACCTCCTGGCGGTGTTTCGATCACAGGCATTACCGACAAACAGAAAAACTCTCTAAGCCGCCGCGTGAATCGCAGTCTCAATGAAATCGAGCAGTGGAACAGCATTTGGGACATCCTCTTCCCGGAATCACCTCGACCTGGGAGTCCATACGTGGCCAACAAACTCGTAGAGGCTATCGACATGATCTCTGACTGCTGGCAACGTCAGGGTTCAGCTTTCATCCAGGAGCTTATCGAAGCGAAACACGGCGATGCGAATTTTGACCGTCGTTTGCTTGCGGCATCTTCGGAAATTTCGGAATTAGTGGAAGGCTTGCTTGGGCGCGTCCGTGGCACACTACTAGATCCCAATTCGGTTGATCCCACGGTACAAGAACATATTCCAACTGTTCCCTCTCGACTCCATCAACCCCAAGAAGAAACTCGGACAAATCACATTGTATCATTCACTAATTCGCTGGGCACGCTCGACCACAACCACCTGCTCTCACCGTCTGATGACATAGCGCCCTTGTCATATCTCGGCGGGAGTAGCGCAGCAACCCTCCACGGTGGCGCATTCGCCGACGCGTCTCTTCCGCGTTTATCTCTGCAAGAGGACCTTTGCCTTGACCAGTCTCTGCAATCATCACTCTCATCACTGATGAGCGATGTTTCTCCCTCGATGTTGTCGTGGACATCGTCGGGGGATCAGTTGCTAGCAACCAGCCCAGACCAGTGGAACCAGGAGGGTATGAGGGGTTTCGGTGAAGCTGAAACACTGAGCTTCGAATTTGGGGAATTTTGCACGGAGTCGGCCCCTTATGACATGGACTCGGAGATGGCCCAGTGATGATAGCATGCAACTCACCCTACTTTGTTGCCCAATACCATTTTTCGTTACTCGCTACTAACTGATTATTAATTGGAGATGCTCTTTAGAGCCACGCCGGCCGAAGTTCCCTGTCTTGTTCTTTTCCTTTGCACGATGATTGACGCTGTTATGAACTTTTCAGGCTTTTCAAACGTACTCATCTGGTCCCAGACCAAGGAGCAAGGGAAAGACAACAAGGCCAGGTTTATCGATCGGGGGCCTGCCCTTACCGGGGGGCTGGACATTGGTTGAAGACCCGAGAAGGTATCAAGACCTACTTTTGCATGTAATGGCGCAACAGGGGGGATGCGTGCAAATACCGCAAAAAATCGGTAACATGTTAAAATACCAACTACTACCACTTATTAGCAATAATAACCATTCTTTTTTACTTTTGCTCCGCTCTGAACAACAAGTTTAGAGCTTTTCCCCTCCTAATTCCGAACGAAAAGCGGTGAAGAACAACCAACTTCCTACGTCATGATCGAAACACTAGCACAATCAGCGACTCGGAGTTCTAGTATTTAGAGCGTCATAGGGAGGCGGCTTCTACTGTGGCAAGCTAATCACGCCCGCCACATTTGCGGGAGGTCATGTAGCTGCCCAATTCGGACGAAACTATTCCCCTTTCAACGAGAGGGCGTCGTGGGGGAGATAGTTCCAGGCGTGTTCGGTGCATTTGGTGGGTACGGTGTGAACGTCAAGTGCCGTGACCAGGCTTATCAACCCCCACCGCCCGGCGAGCTCCAGGCCAGGGCATGAAGGTGGCCTGCTCCTTCACTCTCATCTGGATTTCGCAATTTTGGGGCCAATGGCATGACCCCCGAATCTGGAGGAACAGGCGCGCGTCAGCTCAGGGGTAGATCGATCTTGAAGAACCTTGCTCGGCGCTGCTCCGATAAGCCGCACCCTACCCGGTAGACGGACTGCCATGCTCCCGCCTGAATGGCACCCTTTCGGCCCCTGATTGTTCCCCGAGGGCTTCCTTGGTAATCACAACGACGCGCATTGGCTGGATGCGGCTGTGACGCTAGAATTACCATCCGACGTTTGGCTCCCCCACAACCCGTTGCTTGATCACAGGTTAAGAGATCTGACTTTAACGCCGATGATGAATGCTGTGTGCCATCCAAAAACGCACAGGCGGCTGAATTGCCCGAATTTCAAGCGTTGGACACTCGGCAGCCTGTCTACCTTCCCGGATCAGACCTCTGAGCCGCAGCCGAGGACAAACAGCTGCAGTGCTCCCATCTTTTGACACACTAAGGCAGATCATATTGCTAGTTCTGGTGCATCCGGGCCTCTTGTTCATTAATTTCTGAAGTCAATGAACGCGACTTTTGGGTGAAACGCGTGACTTCGTAGTCACCGGACTGTCAAGCAGCGCGTTCCTTCCGTTTGTAGTTTCAACACCGCAAACTGGGACACAAATTGAGATTATTAAAGACTCTCCTCCTCTGGCCGGTTCAATTTTCAACACAAAAGAATTTCTTTCTTCCGCCACAGCCAATCCTCTCGCCTCTCTTTCCAAGAAGTTGAGACGTGACCAACTCGCTGCCACACTTTCTCGTTAAACTCACATGAAACCATCATAGTTTCCTCTGCACTTGAATCAGTCACCAAACCAGATGCATCTCACCACTCTCCTCACCGGCATCCTGGCCGCCAGCGGCGTGTCTGCCCACCCCGGCCATGACATTGCGCAGGAGATTGCCGAGCGCGAGGTGATGCTCAACCGCATGTCGCACCGCGATCTCTCCCACTGCGCCGAGGAGATCCAGCGCAGCGGTCTGGAGCGCCGTGCCGTCATCCGCCGTAACGAGCTTGCCGAGCGCCTGGTCGAGGAGCGTGGCTTGGTTGGTGAGTTCTTCTTTCTTCGCTTCGAAAATTAATATTCAAGGGCTAACAGAGCACAGGCCGTGCCGCTCCCATCAACACCTCGCACAAGTCCAACGCTAACTACGATCTGGACACTCCCCTCAGCGTCATCTTTGGCACCAACGCCTCGTGCGTTCTGAGCCCCGAGGTTATTCTGGGTCCCTACTACGTCATGGGAGAGTTCATTCGCGAGAACTTGGTTGAGTCCCAGACTGGCGTTAAGTTGCACCTGGACATCCAAGTCCTCAACATTGCCACGTGCAAGCCTGTGCCCGGCGTCTTTGTTGAAATCTGGCGTAAGTCGTCCTTCACGCTGTCTTTCCTTTCTCAACTACTAACAAGGACCCGCAGAGACCAACTCCACTGGTGTGTATGGCGGCGTCATTGCCAGTGGAAATGGAAACCTTGAGGATAAGACCAACAACAAGAGGTCGTGGCTCCGCGGCGCGCAGCAGACCACAACCGATGGCGTTGCCCAGTTCAGCACCCTTTTCCCAGGTCACTACACGGGGCGTACTACTCATACGCACGTCATGGTGCACACTGCGAAGGCGGTCGCCCAGACCAATAGGACGATTAGGGACACCACGGCCTCGCACGTCGGCCAGTTCTTTTTCGACCAGGATCTCATCACCCTTGTTGAGAAGACCTCTCCCTACAACACCAACAAGCAGACCCTGACGACAAACGCTAAGGACGGCTTCATCGCAGGGGCCTCGACTCCTGGCGACCCCTTCATCAATTATGTCTTCCTCAATG
>Ga0247770_1001181_pt1 | contig 22041 bp, 17 predicted proteins | sample UWRJL136409B6_FD_179943 | JGI IMG/M metagenome (GOLD analysis project Ga0247770, IMG submission 179943) | Plant litter microbial communities from Arlington Agricultural Research Station in Wisconsin, United States - UWRJ-L136-409B-6 | ecosystem: Environmental > Terrestrial > Plant litter >... | reverse complement strand
CCTAGGATGGTTTGGCGCTCCTGCCACAGCACGGGCGTAGCAGGCCAAGGCTTTCCGTAACTCTGAGACATCAGACGTCTTCTCGGATCTCTGCTCGTACAAGTCTCCCAGAAAGTCAAACGTGTCAAAGAATCTGTCGTGCGTGGGGGTTGTCGAGTCGGCTCCCTGGGTATAGTTGGCAATGGCTTTGTCCAGCATGTCGAGATCACCGCTCCTCTTGTACATTTCCGAGAATATCTCCCCCTTTGCAATGACGGATCCTCCGTAGCCCGTACTTCCCGGCGGCAAAGTCTCGATATTCCTCGTGAGGATCTCCAGTGCTTCGCTCACATCTGCCTCCTGGCGTGTTTTTCGATAGCGCAGATGGAGCCGAATTGCAACATTGACAGAGTTCGCGGATTTTTGCTCTTCGGTGTCGGATAGACGCACTGTATGCCTACCACAGACGATGGCCTCATCGATGGACTCGACATCTTTGACTATCTGCGCCTTGGCCACGAGAGCTTGTCCGAGGTTGTCGTACGCCATTCTCATCTCGTCGCGACTGTCGATACCACTTTGCGCAATCTCGGCGATGGCGGCTCTAGCGTACTCGATGGCCGCGTCAGCCAGCTTTAATGATTCCCCCTGAGACTCCCTACTGAGAAAGAAGGCAGACATCTTCATCCAGGACAGCGTGTTCAACATTTCGATCTTGTCGACAGGGGCCGCCGGAAGACGCCGTATGATGACTTCAGCATGGTCGATGGCGGCGAAAAGATCGCGGGGGTTTCGCCGGTGTTGAAATAAGCCGTGAAAGGTCCGGACGAGATCCAAGCGGTATTTGAGTTCTCCTTGCTGATCAAGGACGTCCCTAAGGTCGAGGTTCTCAAGCCGGCGAAGACTGTCATGTAACCGGTTGAGCCGATAATCGTCGTTGTTTGAGGGCTCCATACTGACGCCGTCTATAGCATGGACGTGTTGAGCTGTAGAAAGTCGGGCTGCGAAGCAAAGATGAGTCCGCCGTCAAGACCCCTCATTTTGAAGATGGCTGGTTGTGGCTGTGTTTCAGCAGACCACCAGATTCAATCTCACCGAAGGTGTGGATCGGGGTGTTCTGATTCGTCCGCAGCAGGCAAATGTAACCCTCAGTAGCGCATTGGTCGGCAAACCTGGCGCCGATATGACAACCACACCTTCCCACTGCAGTGCCTCCCCGTACCTCAGGCAGATCGCGTAGAATCTGGGCGGTGTTGCGCGTCTGAACCTGGAAATGAGGGGTTGCAGAGGGAGAAAACTCAGACAAGCCGCCTGCAGAATGTCATTTTGGTTTCTGTGGAAGGAATGCGGGCAGTTGCGCTCCGTGGCGGTGCAGGTTCATATCCAATCAAATTCCCCCATGAGCGCTGTCTAGGGAATTTGGGTCTCCAACGACCCCCAACTCATTCTCTCCTTCTAGTTTCATCATTATAGTTTGCTCATCGCTGCCATGACTTCACGCCATCCACATTTCGCTCAGAGTCTTGGACTGAACTGACGCAGTCGGTGCAGCTGGTCAAGGTTCGCAAGCCATTCTGAAACCCTTTCTCCTTTCCCACATATTAGGCGATATATAGACACTTCGAAGGCCCTAGCAGGGAAGATAGTCAATTTGCAATTCATTTAAGTGCAACATTAAACTTGATATAGGTATTGATCTAAAGAGTAGAAGATGTGGGTTCCAGCTCCTGCTTGAAAAGGATCTCTGACACCCAGAAAGCATGTGAGCGCGGGCCTAACCGAGCCTCTGAACGTAGCACATTGAGGTAAATAAGGTAAGATAAAACACTACAGGATACCAGATGCCTACACCAAATAAATCGTTTGCTTATCTTTGACAAAGTTCCTCATCGACTCCCCATCCATGAACCCCTGAACATAACAATCCCCTACAAAATGATGGCATCGTTGCATGCCGATCCCCGGAACATGTCGCACCCCGGCAGGTCGAAGTAGAAACGGGATTCGTCCGCCAGGAATGACAAATATCTCCTCCTTCCCAAGCAAAACAGTAGCAGCTCTGCCCGCTGTGTCAGGCGCGAGTCCCATGTATCCCTTTTGGCTGACAAAAAATTTGCGCCGCGTAGTTGCAGCCTTGACTGCCGGGACAATTGACTTGGCAGCAGGGGGGTTTGTGCTCTGGCTGCTGGCCCCGCCGAGTTCTCCCAACCCCTGGTCTCTCCACCAACTGTTGAAGACCGGCTCATCGTCGTTACGAGCACGGCGGTACGTTGCTTTGGAGCCCACCACCGTATCGCCGCAGAGGACTCGCCAAAAGTCTTTCTGCCATGTCGGTGGCAGACTTTTCTCTTGGCCCGCTTTGTCGAACCACTGTTTCAGAACCGCAGTTGGAGGCTCACTATAGCCGGCGTCAACTGCGTCATAGACGGGTGAAAGGGTGTCGATGTGAACAGCATTGAAGGCTAGAGTATTTTCTTCGATGACGGAAACGGAAGCTGGTAGACATCGATCCGCTTGATAAAGCGGAATTTGGTAGTTGTACCGGTCAGCTGTTCCTAAAGCCGACACGGGTAGAGAGTAGTCGATCACCCATGAGGGCAAGAGGCTGAAGTAGTCAATATCGATGTTTGCCGGCTGGCAGAGAATATCAAGCGACCTGCTTGACTGAATAATCGCGGCTGTGCTTCGCGTGAAGACTTGCTGGTGTGTCACAGCCTTGGTGTAATTTGGGGTGATGGAACTCGGACCGTCTGCTCCCCAGTCTGTCACCAGACCGAGAAATCCGTACACCTTATCCCTGATATCCGTGGCCTGCCGATATCGGAAAATCCTCATTAGGGTGGAAAGAGCGACCCCATCGCGATGCTGCCGCCAGATTCGGACGTCTTGGATGTCAGACATGATGGTCGAAAGGCTGCTCAAAGCCTCGCTGATGCCGGGGACGAAGGCGCAGCACGAGATGCGATGCCGGTGCAGGTTGGACATGGCGTGTTGGAACATGGACCAAGGTGCCTGCACGGGCCCGTAGACCACGACGCATTGTTTGGGTAGGATGCATTCCTGAACTGTCCAAACTCGCTTCCACCACGGCCGCTCGCCGAGCCACTTCAAGGCTCTGATTTCTGCTGACGGTCTCCAGTTCCCGGGCCTAGAATTTTCCGATGCAAAATACCATATCAGGGATGGGTGTTCGCCATTGGACAACCGGCGTAGGAGGCAGAAGGCGTGAAATATCGTGTCACTTCGCAAACTGGGCTGATCCCAGGCTTGTTGAATCAGCGAATCGTCTCGGTCGTCCCCGTGCCACACACACGGCCTAGTCGGGCGAATGATATTGTCTCCCTGAACTAGCTGTGGAGACAAGCTCATGCTGATGGCCATGTTGATAACCTCCTGCGAGTCGCTTCCCGCCGCAGCCCGAATCGCCTGAAATTGCTGGTAAAGCGGACTTAGAGCACCAGAGACCCCGGTACCAGCGAAAAAGTTCTGCAGCTGCCTTCGCTCTTCCAGGGTTTCGTTCTCATCGTCTTTCACCTCTTCCCCTAGGAAAATAATGCCGCGCGTGGTTTTGCTGTATATCTCGCCCATCAGCGCCACTTGCTGACCCCTCTCCTCGTTGTCAGCCTGATTGATGCATATCGCATCGACCCAGAGTCTCCGGGGCTCGTCAGGGTGTCTGAGTCGGTTGAGGGCAGCGTGGAGATTCCGGGTTACCGAAGTCTGAGTTAAGTTGAGCTCGATGTAAAGGCGGTGCTGCTCCAAACCCCACACATACGAGAGAGCTTCGTAGTCTGGCTCATCGTTCAGCGACACAGTCTGGAATCCACAACGGATCATTTGCCCTAGGTGGCCAGGATAAACAGTAACTACCCTGATCTGCTTCTCAGCAACAGAAAGGCGACGGTACATTGCCATATCGTTGCCAGTGGGTGAAAGTGAGATTTGTGTTGTAGGAGGTTTGCGAGAATTGCTGATGTTTCTCAAAGTGCGGGGCCATTTGCACTTTTTCTTGGTGACCCTGTTTGACACTAGTAAGCCTCACTTTCGCATGAGGGTGGCCAGAATCATTGGTTCTCAATGACCGACACTGTCGTGGCTGGCGAGGAATTTGAGCAGAGTGGCCCAAGTGCGGCACCATCGGCAAATGCGCCTTCCATGGGAGTTCCATGCTCAATCTCTTGCGTCCCGGATCTCGGCATATAATTCCTCTTTCCCAAACAAAAAAAACTAATAAGAGGACGAAGAATGACGATGGGGGCTGACAGAATGCACGGTCGATCTCAGACGCAGGCCAAAAGGGTTGCGGCTGGACTGTTGGCCTTTAGCTTCAGTCATGCTACATCCGAAGACTCGCAGCAAGTCTTAACACTGGCTAGGTACCAATCAACTTTCGCTGATTTGCATGTCCCGAGCTTTCTCGTTGGGGTAGAGTGACCTCGTGCGCAGCAGCCACGAAGTCCCAGGTCATAGCTGCTTTCCTTTGAGAGAACTTGGTCAACGCACCATCCACGGGAATTGTGGCAAACAAGCGACGGACCACACTCGCATCATCAGTTTACGTCTAATCTTTCTGCATTCCTTATAAATTTATAAAGGGTTTAAAACTACTAGAATCTCAATGGGTTTCCAAAAGCGCGACACCTATATCCACGAGCCGGAGAAGCAGCTTACAAAGGTCAAAGCTGGTGTCCGTAAGGGTGAAGGTAAAGAGGGTTTGGTACATACCTAGGTAGATGAGTGTAAAGCACTGTCTTGGTGGAATTAGATATCGTGGTGGACATATGAATCTTGAAGTTCATCAGCTGGGACTCCATTGTCCGGATGACCTTTCCGCCCTCCTCCAATATTCCCCCCAAGAGCCAATATTACCACCCCAAGAGGTGCTAATGCAGTTCTGCGAAGTACACTGCTTCTTAGGTACCTAACCTTTCCTTTCCGCCCCGGATTTACCTCCCCTTTTACCAGCTTCTTTACCACATGCAATCACCGAATCATGTGGATGGAAGGTTGTTTGAAGCTCTTGGTAGTCGGGGACACTAGGAGCCAAGTAAGCTGAACAATGAGGGCGATCAGCGAGATGACAGGACATCCCCTTTCCAACTATCCGGGTCGGGGTGTGGGTTGGGTAAGAGCCAGGGGCCTAACGGGTACTTTTGCAAGCGGCGCGCGGAGTTGACAAGGAAGCACTCCAGCAAACTGCACGATCACAACGTGGTGGCGTCTTGGTATTTTTGCGCTGCCCTCGCCGCACTGATGCTCTCATGTGGGAATATCAATAAGGGGGGGAGAGGGGGAGGTCCTCTCCTGTTGGTAGTCTCGGAAATATTGACAGGACTTGCTCCGTCTTTTGGATGGGAATGTCGAGGAGGTGCGGGGAGGTGCGTGAATTGCGTATCTGTGTGCTGGCAGGCTGGCGTCAGCGGCGGTAGTGTCAGAAGCACAGCACTCTGGATTTAATTGCGCGTCTGTGGCAATGGTTACAAATCCATGGTTCTAGTGGTTTCCAGACCCTACTTTCTAACAGTTCTGGCCTCTGGCCAGAACCCCCTTCTTTCTGACAGGTAGCGAACAAGGCTCTGCAGCAAAACCTCTATAAGCGTGCCTATCCCGTCCCGTAATCCATCCCCTTGGGACGGGGACCCCGGGAACGACGCCCGGCCGCTGCATGACCACCCTGGCCTTGCCAAAGTCTTGACCAATCAGGGATACAGTAGCATCCTAGCCCTCCAAGAATAAATGAAATGAGATATCGTTTTTATCAACACATTCCTGTGATGCCATATTTTACCGCCCTGGAAGCGCGGACCGGGGACGAGCCATTCTGGGTACAAGACGGAGAGAGGTTCCATTCCAGAAGAAATGTTGCAACACTTTTTCTCCACATTCACTCCTTTGGTAGGTACTTTCTTTTGTTCCATACCTGGCCGATCGACATCAGTGCGACACGATGTTGCTCACCAATCTGCTGGCCACCCTAGCCGTCTTCGCCAGCGCCGCAACGGCCGTCGCCACTCCTCATCACCGTCGCGACAATGACAAAAAGTGCAAGCCCGACAAGCCCAAGAATCAGCGAAAGGCATGGCACACGCTCTCCAACAAGGAGAAGAAGGACTACATCGATGCCGAGCTGTGTCTTATGAGGAAGCCGGCCACGCTGGGCCTGCCGGGCGCGACAAACCGCTTTGAGGAGTTGCAATCGATTCATCAGGCGCAGGGCGCTATTATCCACGACATAGTACGTATTCCATTTCCATTATGTAGGCGGGTTATTTAGCAGGTCATCAGTCAGTGGCTGACGTTTTTCTTTTTCTTTTGTTTCTCTCCAGGGCGGCTTCCTCCCGTATCACCGATACTACATCTATGCCCACGAGAAGTTGCTCCAGGATGAATGCGGATACAAAGGAATGCAGCCGTAAGTAGAAGATTTTGTCAGCAGCACAATGACTCTGAGGCGGTGTCTGACATGGTTAAAGCTGGTGGGACGAGACCCGCGACGCTGGCCACTACTCGGCCTCAGTTGTGCTCGACCCCGTCACGGGCTTTGGCGGTGACGGCAGCGGACCAAACGGGTGCATCACCACCGGGCCGTTCGCCTCGTTCGTCAACAACATCGGTCCTGGCTACTGGTTCGGCCCTAACTGCATCAACCGCTACGTCAACGACTTGGTAAGCGTTATGGCGGGCCAGGCCTACATCGACTGGTGCAAGCAGAAACAGACGTTTGCCGAGTTTTGGCCGTGCTTTGAGCGGTGCCCGCACCGCAGCGGACATGGGGCTATTGGCGGGAAGGTGGGTGTCTTCCCTCCCTATTTTCCTTTTTTTCTTTTTTCTTTTTCTTTTCTCGCTTTTCTCTTCTTTCCCACTAACCAACACACCCACCCTCACAGCTCCTCGACGCCGTGGCCTCCCCCGGCGACCCACTCTTCTACCTGCACCACGCCTGGCTCGATAAACTCTGGTGGGAATGGCAATCGCTCAACCTGCCCGTGCGCCTCACCGAGATCGGCGGCGTCAACGTCGCCCCACCGCGCGGCACCCCGCCGGCTCCGGGCTCCGTCAGCCCGGACGCGCCCGAGGTGGCCCCTGGCCCCTGGAGCTTCCCGCCGAGTGATTCGCCGAACCCTAATTTGGCGTCGCCGTTCCAGAAGCCCGCGGGCGATCCTGGGTATGTGACAACATTGAATCATGTGCTGTATATGGGCGGGATTGTCTCGAATGTGACGATCACGGATGTGATGGATATTAGGGGGAGTGGGCTGTTGTGCTATGAGTATGCTTAAGGTACCTTGTGGATGAGCATACTTGAGCAGGTTTACATACTGATAGCGCTATTGTATATGCATTTGAGCGCAGGGACTTTATGTTGGAATGCGTGACCTAATATTTTCTTGAGCACTGTACTAGTAGTTACCTTGGAGACTAAAAATGGGTAGCAAGCGTACTAATTCCATCGCACCGCAAAGCTAAGCTAAGAAGAGCCATTAGTGGGACCTTTTGTAACTCTCTGATCATCTGCTGACAGTGGTGCGAATCTTGATGCCACACTACGGAAGCGCATCTAGACTTTACATGGATCCTCAAATTCTGGGAAAACAAAGCTGCAAAGGGGGGGAATAAATGGCTGTCGATTAGTTGTATAAAGGACTAGTAGTGACGTGACTCTTGGGAGTGTAATTTGGAGCAGCTGCATCACTTTGCATACTGAATCGAACAGTTCCGTATCATGTCCTGGGCGCCGGGTACCACACCGCCTCGACCTCCCCCCAAACCCTTGCCGTGACATATCTCGCCCATGGCGCCATGTCAACACGGATGGTGTGTCCGTCAAACTCTCCTTCAGGCAATACCACCCGGGCCTACACCCCTAACCACCATGTCCGAGGCCTTGTCAACCCGGATGGTGCGCCCTTCAAACCGCCCTTCATACAATAATATCTCGACATCCCAACCGCCGTTTCCGAGGCCTTGTCGACTCGGATCGTGCATCCGGCCGGTGCCGTCTATCCCGTGGGAGGTGCCTGGGCTGATGAGGGGGTTATGTTGTTGCCGGAATTGGGTGGTAGTTCGAGGCAGACATGAGGAGGGGAGCTCCGGAAGTCGCAGGAGAGGGATGTTGTTGAAGGATATACTATCGCCGTTTGTTGTTCACCGGGGGTGTTGCTGCTCGCCGAGAGTGACCCGCCAAGGAGGTCTCTAGACATTATTACAAGGCCTTACTAACACCGCTTAAGCCCTTACTACATCCTCTTTAGGCCATAACATGTCTTTTCCATGCCTTGATGACATGTCTGAACGCTTGTTGCAATACTTATACTGCATTTTGGGTTGCCAGAAAGGCATTTTGAGTAATGTAAAGCCGTGTGATGGCGACTTCTAGGCCTTTCGGCAAGCGCCTGACACCTCTTTTTCGGCCAGAGACCTTTGTAGTGCAAGTCATGCTGAGATATACCATCTGAGTGCCTTCCCTGAATGGAATCAATTCCTTGAGAACCGTGATGCCCCGGGGGAAAATAGTAAGTTGCCTGAAGTTCAGCCGAGGAGCGTACTATCTAATAAACTTATCATCGGGTAGTGAGACAGCTCCTATGCGCTCTCGAATAACGCTACACCAATCCAGCATAGCAGCACAGCTACAAGGCGGTCGAATGTTAGGGCATCACCCGGTGCCTAATCACTTGCCATCAATGCCGGAAAAGCGCAAATGTAGGAAGCTTGACCAGCGTCAACTGGTCATCGATTCCATATTCAAGTCCTAGTAAAGATCAGAATCATCCAGCTTCGTCTCCGAGTCAAGCTCAGCGTCGGATCCATGAAAAGCCTGCCGTCTCCGTGTATTGTCCCTAAACATATCCCGAAGCGCTCGCATCTTATCCACAACATTCGTCCGCAGCCCAGCAAGTCGGCTTTTGAATCCGGTACCATCGTCGTCGTCCTCATCATCGCATTCTATATGCCCTTGGTTCCGCTCGAATAACAACATACAGCACCAGCAACAGCCGTCGCCCATGCAGTAGGCGTACGCTACAAAGCCGCCTATGAAGGCGAAGGCAAGGCATACAATAATAGCGGCTTCCTGGCCGGTCGAAAGCTTGCTCGAAGATTTGGTTGTGACGTCGGCAACGTAGATGACTTTGCCCACGTCTCGTAGTCGGAGAGCTATTGCCACCATTGCTTTTTCGAGTCTGTTCTTTCAGGCGAGTAGGCTAAACAGTTCCGTCAATCGCATACAGCCATGGACGGAAAAGATCAAGGTAAGTGGCGGATTGGGCTTTTGGCAACGGAGCGGTCAAATAATGAGGGCTGTGGAGGAGGAATAGGCCCAAGATCTCCTAACAGAAAACCTCCAGGTATAAGAATGAAGGATCGAGAGATTGAAAAAGAAAGATAGAGAAATGCAACAGGGCAGTAAGGAAGGTAGGTGTTTTAGTCTCAAACGCAAATCATCAGCGGCAGCTCAGGGGCCGTGGCTGTGTGCGCGCACCCCCTCAAACCCGAAACCGCACGTTCCCCGCAGTGAAGCAACTGCTTCACCCGCGGATCACACAGCCTCGCTGTTATTTTACCCGGGAATTCTGGATAAGCGAGGATGTCCACCTGTGCGGCCAATTTCAACCGCTCGTTAACGCCAATTCTCCATCCCTCACAAACCTCCGAAAACTTCGGCAGGCTCAACCCCCCACTCGCAAAAACGCTTCGCCATGGGAAGGCGTCACTCCTACCAATCCGCAGTTTCCGTTCCTGAACCGCGGCCTTTGATGCCTTGGCGCTTAACGCGGGCATGCCATCTGGCGTCCAGCTGCCAGCAATTAGCGACCCCCATGGCCTGACACTGAGACACGGAAGGGTCTAGACTTCTCGTCTGAACGATTTTATTTGGGCCAAGAACAGTAGCCCCCAGCCACATATGTACAATGCCGGAGTTAGAGGCACAAGTCAGCCCCTCGGCTCCTATTGTGGTTGCTACTAAAGCATCGTCTGTTCTCGGGTTATCGTGCCGAAGTTGTGCTCCACGTAATTGCCTCAGCAACAATCTGATCTTAAGAGCCGGTGTCTCATTCCAGCACGGAAAACGACTCGACCCTCACGGCTCGCCCTTTTGCAATCGTATGCGCCATTGTCACCATCGTCTGTACAACATCAGATATTACAGGGAGTCTTTTGCAGGCCATTGCCACCATCGGCAACGGCCCTGCTGATGGTTTGTCGCTTCAGAGCGCTGCCCGAAATATCTACTCGGGCATCAGGCGCACCAACAAAATCTTTTAGTCGGCGCCACGGGGACAATCAAAACGACCAAAGCCAAATAACTGCTTGACTGAAGTGGCCGTCTGGTTGATGCCACAGGCGTCGAGGTCAACGCTCCAGAAACGTCATACGTCTCACTCACCAGAGTCTTCCATGGCACAACCCAACCTTTTGAGCGGCTCAGAGGCCACAGATCTGCTCCCGAAAGGCACTTCAGGAGACTCAACATCCAATGCCATGGCAAAATATCAAAACCCACCTCTGAGTCCGCTCGTATCAGATTTCGACGCTCACTCATTCCCCTTGAGACCCTTACACATCAGTCGGTCGAGTCAGCAGCTCTGACCATTACCAAACCTCGGAGATTCTGCAACCGCTCCTGAGGTTTACAAGCAAGATTCCAGCCCGCCAAAGTATGAAGCATGGGATCAGAGAACAGGCGCATTGCCGACCTGGAGGCCGAGCTCGCCGAACTGAAGCGCTCTCGAGCTAGCCCAACCGCCGCGACAGCCCCCCCTTGTGAGCAGGAGCAAGTATTTCGCGATCTGGTGACGAAGTACAAGAATGTCAAGAAACTTTATTTTGAGCTCAAGGGTGAGAATTTGGCACTTACCTAAAAGGTCGAGGAGCTGCTGAAGAGCGAGAAGACGCCAGACGGCAAAGACAAGATCATCGACGCGTGGAAAGCACAATACGAGAAGCTTTCAGCACAGCTCCGTGCGCAAGAAGACACAAATTCTGTAGTCAGTTCGTGGCGGGAAAAGTATGATATGCTGTTGGTACTACACTCGTCGTTCCAGGAAGAGGCAGCACGATCCGCGGAGCAAGCAAGAGTTGAGAATGAAAGTCTGGCACTGGAACTGCAGAAGGTGAAAGAGGCCATGGAAATCCAGGGAGAGGAGCTAGCTAGAGTAAAATGGAGCCTCTCAAATGCGGAACGGAAGGTTGAGGATCAGCATAAGGCATCTGCTAGTCATTCCCTGGAGTTGCATGGCCAGAAGGTGTACTTCGAGCCGACCCTCGAGATCTATCAACGCAATCTGGAGGCGGAAAGACAGGAGAAGGAGCGAGCATTGAAGACGGTCCAGCGCTTGGGATCACTTTGGCATGAAGTCCATAAGATCATGGGCGAGGTCGAGACAACCGGCTTTGTTGGTTAGGTTGGGTGCTTGATATCGGGGGGTCGCATCGCATGAAGAGATACGTTGTGGCCGTTCAAATAGCGACACAGCATCTGTAGGTGAGCAGGAGAAAAACGGGCCTGGGCAAGGATGATATTTATTCTGCAGGATCGTAAGGAGTTAAGAGTCGCGGCGGAGAAGGGGAAGGATTCGGGAGCAAATAGCGGGTTGCCGACCTACAGATTGGAAACTGAGATATACAGGCTGGCGAGACGGAATCCTAAAAGAGACGCTCTTAGAGAGCACAGTGAGCAGTCGAAAACATAGTTGGCAGTGCGTCAGCGGCGCACCAAACACGGCACAAAGGGAAATAATGTCTCTTCTCACCTGAGCGTAGATTCTTACAAACCCCAAGCCCACTTGTGCTACCTTTTGAATGACATACGCACTCGAAATCCGTGTACTAAATCTAAGATGTACCTAGGGACAGGGCGTTGGGTGTGCTGTGAAGAAGCCGCTAGATATCTAGACAACAACTGACAGTACAAAGAGGTGGTCAAGCTCAAAGCCCGTTGACAGATACAGCAAGGAGTGGACAGGACTGGTATTACGCTACAAATGGGGAGTGGATGCCGACCACTGCGGAGACGTGTAAACCTGGGCCAATGTAGCCCACAAGGACGCTAACAATTCTGCGAAGAGAAAAAGGCGCGCAGCGGCGTTGAGAGTGCCGCCCAGGATCATGAGCGGTATCAGAGAGTACCTATTGGCCTTCCCTAAAGTTCACTGTAAGAGTTTATCCCAGAACCACAGGCACCCCGCGAATTGCCAGTCCAGGCCAACAAGTATGGCCCAAAGGACGCCGCTGAAAATGAGAGAGCTTGCCGAAGCCATCCAAGCCCACATCTCCCCGTCGGAGGGGAAGACGAAGTTATTTATCCAGCAGAGAAAGTGGATAGCACCATAAGCAACGCTCGCCAGACAAACGCAGGTGCCCATGAGGGCCTTGCGCGCGAGTTTTTCATGCAAACGTCGCGCCCGATCGTCGCGAATAGAGGGATTCTCTTGCTTCTCCACCACTGGTGCATGGGCGGCTTGGTGAGGGGAAACAAAGAGGTCCATGAAAGCCAACGGCCGGTTTCTGAAACGGCTCATCTCATTCTGTTTAGCGATATCCTTAACTGAATCTCTCAGAGTGGCTTGACGAGGAACATCCGGGATATCGGTTCCACAAGATACGATGGCATCGTCACGCAGAGCAAAGAAGGGGACACTCACAGACTTGTTGGGATGAAAGGTAATAGTAAGACAGGGTACCTGTATTGGCGTACAACGTTTTCTAAGGCTCTTAAACTTTTGAAAAGTTCCTACACACATATACACTATCTGTGGCAACCCCTGGAGCCGAATCGCTTGCTGTTTTCGGCTGAACGTTGTCCCGACTGCTCTAGTGATTACCACCTTGATTAGTGGCCAAGATCGAAACCCAACCCAGCTTTCACACGCCTTGCCAATGGCCGCAAAGGGCTTAAAACACACTACTGACGTCACTTTTTCTGGAATTCCTGCCGTGCATAAAAGACTCCCGAATGAGCTCTCCTGTATCTGCGACCACCTTGACTTATATGTCAACCCTCCTACGGCGCGTTCAACAAACCGATCCATATGGCCGACAACCAAACCGACGCCGTCCGCGATGCAATATCCGCATTCGGTCTGTCTGTCGAACTGCAGCCGTGGCGCCGGAGCCGTGGCGCTCAGGCGCTCAGGCGCCCTGCGCATCGTGCTCCGCTGGAGCGCAGAGACCGTTGGTCAGGTGCTCTTCCCACACACAGGGAGCTTCCTTTTGTATATAACTAGCTGGTACTTCGCACCAGCTATTCTACCTAAATCAAGTCACTTTGCAACTGTACTTCCGCTGCTCGCAGAGCCCCCCGCTCGTCAAACCGTTCCACAGTTATGAGCCCGGAAGGCTAGCCAGGCCTGTAACTTCCCCGTTACTAAAGTTGTCAGTTCGAACCCCGTTCGAAGCAGGTTTTCTTTAGCACACGTGAGCGATTAGTCAGCGTTGTATCACCAAGAACGAGTTGAGCCGTGTGACTAATTACGTATCCAAGTTGCGAGAACTGCATTTGTCTAGCAGCTAGGGGGTGTGTGGAACATAGTCGCTGTTACTAAATACTGGTATCAGTGGATTCACTTTTGTTGGGCTTGGTGCAGTGGTTTTGTACGACACTGTCAGCCTGTAAAGCAGTTAACTTCACTGGCAAGAACCTGTAGGCTTCGATTAAGGAGGCCCTGGACAATCCGTGGTTACCCAGCAACCCTAGTGGCACTATCGTTATACGCCTTGCCGAAAATTCTCTAATGCATAGTAACATTTCTAAGCGTATCTCGTCGAGACCTCGTTATCGACCTGATCTAATAGCTGACATACAGCTGCGGTCTGCGTAGGTCTTTACACCTTAGGAAGGCCGTCACAGGCGTGTTTAACTCTGACTTTAGCACCAGGAAGCTAGTGATATTGAACTGGAGCAGTGATGCAACAGGGAAGAAACTATAAAGAGAACCACACCCACAGAACGTCGCAGTTGGCCTGGAAGGCCAACTCGCAGATTACTAGTCCTCCGATCGGAGGGACATAAATATAACTGATGTAGAAAAACAGATACATACTTAGTATGGAATAAAACCTAGTATGTAACAGAACCTAGCATAAAACGGAGCCTAATATTAAATAATAAAGGGAGCGCGACTGTAGCTTAGGTTATCTTCCTTTAATTAAAAGGCCAGAATGTTACTGGGTTTTGAATAGGAGGTCTTTATAGTGAAAAATCATTAGATTCTTAATTAAAAGAAGTATGGTTTAAAGAACTGCATGGCAAGGCCCCTTTTTAACAGTAGTATACACCAGAGACGTATCGCTATATATATAAGTAGCTATAGTAATATTACATACAGAGCTTAAAAAGAACGATAAGGTTAACTTAAATAAACGCCTTAAGTTACACTTTCCCTTAAGACTAGCCGTCAGTCCTACCTGCGTGGCAATCTTAAATATAAACTAACTATTACGACCTGCACCCGACACAGGCCTCGAGAGGACTGGCGCGGGTTAAGACAGAACGTATGGCAGGACGCCAACGGGTAAGGGGCGTTCCGAAGACGGCTTGTTAGGCTAGCACTCCTAGACGGGGAGTTCAATGTCACTGTAGGTCGTTGTCACTATAATGCACAGAGGTGAGTCTGAACAGTAGGACACAAATGAACAATTAAATACTAGCGTGAGGAACCAGAGTCCCTCACGGTGGTTGTGGGCACAACCATGGCTATCTATACTAACTAGCTAAGAGGTACTTCGTACCTTGATCACTGTGCTCACTTAACACGAGGAGTGATCATAGTGATCAGAATGCCTCTGATCACTGTGATCACCGTGCTCTTGGCGAGATCAGAGTGATCACTCAACGACTGGTCGTAGGGGCTTCGGGTCTTTGCACCCCTGGCCCAGTGCGCAATACCGTGCGTACTGCCTTTCTGCACTGTTCCTTCTGCGGGGGATTCGTCGGGCCGCCCCGGCCCAAGTGACGGCCTGCAGGGTCGTCACACTAACCCTTTTAAGGCTTCTAGCTATAAGAATAACGTAAGAGTTTATAATAGCTAATCCTTCTTATTATATACTTAATCCTTTAATATCTCCTATCCTTTTTATAACCTATCCCATCTGTTAAAGTCTAACTAGTATATAGAAGGTAAAAACGGTTTTAAGATCTAAAGGAAATAAAGCCTTATATGCTCCTTAAGGTTAAGAACTTCCTCCTGTTATTTAATCTCATAGCTAATCTAGCAGTAAATACATTAAGGTTTAACTAAAGCAGTATCAGTAATAACTTTAATAAGTTCCTTTACAGGCTTCCTTAAAGGTTTCCTTATAAGTTTAAAAGTACACTTAAGTTCCTTCTTAATAAGTTTAAGCTTCAGAACTTTTACACTTAACTTAGCTATCTCAGCCTTCAAGTCTATAATAAGTTAAGTGACTAAAGCGCCTTTAAAAGTAGCTTTTAAAGTTTACTAATCTTTATTAAGTAATAAAGTATTTAAGTTTAAAACTCTCTAATTAAAGTACTTCTTTAAACTAGAGAGTTAATATATTATAACTAACTTTATAAAGCTTTTTAAAACCTTATTGTTAATTTTTAGCTCCAGCTGCCCTGTGGGCAACTGCTTACAGCAGTTGCCCTCCACTGCTGCGTACCCTGCAGCCACGGCTCGCACTGCGGAGCCGAACCTTCTAAAAGGCTGCAGGGCCCACAGGGCTCCTGTTAAGCCTCGAAGGCTCTGGAATCTTAAGCTCCACTGCTCTGACTTACTGTGGAGCAAGCCCCACAGAGTCTTTTAGAACTGTATTAGTAATAAAAGGCTCTGGAATTCTTCCAGAGCCTCCCACAGCTTATAATAGGCACTGAACTCTCTTATATACAGTTTTCTTTAAGCAAGCAACTCTTCTTAATTCTAGTTATTATATAAGGCACTGCCTTCTAAATCTTCTTTTTCTATAGTGTTAAGATTCACTGTCGCAACACTTCTTACAGTGGCACTGCCCTGTAATTCAGGCCTTGCACTTACTTCCTACAGTGCCATAGGCACTGTAGCTGGCTTTGACCAGTACAGCACTTCTTCCTCTAAGCCACAGCGCTGTACTACAGCCCTATGGGTTCTTGAAATTTAACACTTATTAATCCTTCTCTTAATAGGGGTTGCTTATTTAAGTTCGCTTAAAACTGTGAACTTAAAGAAGCTAATTTCCTTCCCTTCAGTTAAAAGAGCTATATACTTTACTATAAAATTGCTAGCGTCGCTTCATTTATCATTACGCGACAGCCTTTTGCTACACTACAGAGTGCTCCATTCCTCACTTTCGCTCCTAGCAATTTTAGCGTGGAGTATTAAGCCTATTTTAATAAGTATAGCAAGCAAAGCGACATAGCCCTATCCAGAGGCTAATATATCCATTTAAAAAGATGAAATGAATATTAAAATAAATAATAATTTAGGTTAAGGAGAATAATCTTTATAAACAAATCTTACTTTTTATAAATCCTATTTTATAAAGTTTATGGACTTTAATCATTATGGTTTACACACTTCATTTTATAAAATTTAAAGAAATAATAAAAATAATAATAATTAAAAATAAATCTTACTTTTTAAAAACTTTATTCTATAAGGTTTATAAGCTTTATTTTACAAGTTTTACAGGTATTATTCTACAAGATTTACAGGCTTTATTCTATAGGGTTTACAAGCTTTATTTTATGACTTACAATTTATATTTTTTTTTTCACTTTCACAAATGCAATTTGAACTGGGAACCTCTTGAATTTATGTTATGCTATTTACCACTATATTATTTCTATTTCTATCTGAAAAACTAAAGGTCTTTTTTTACCCTAACTAGGTGAAATAAAGTAATAATTTAATAATTTTTAATTATTAGCTTACATAATGAAATGATAAGTTTTAATATGCATCTCGTGATGCAGTATCCGATTTTTACATTATTCTCACGGTTAGGGTTAAGCGAAGGGAGATATTCAGGTTTAAAGTGAAACAACCATGACTTTCACAGTTATTATTTTAGTTCATAGTATAGAATAAGGTAATATTATACGTAGATTTTAACTGTAATTCTTAATCTAGAGTCCGATTTGGAATAGCAATTAAAACCATAGAGATATTTAAGTTTATGTTAATGGTATTATTATTATTTAGGTTTAAACAGTAATATCTTTGTTATTATAAGCCATATAGTAAAAAGAGTTCCAGTTCTGTATTCTACGTAGTAAATTGTATAGGAAACGTAGTCATTACTTCTTATTACGCTACTTATTGACAGGTTCTTATTATAATACCTATTATTATCCAACTTTAAACACTAATATCTTTCTCACTTTAAGCAGTATAGTGAAACAAATTTCAGTTCTGGATTCTACGTAATAAGCCATATAATAAACATAAGTAACAAAACTTGTTATATTACTTATTAACCAGTTATTATTTAAATAATTATTATTATTAAACTTTAAACTGCAATATCTTTCTTATTATAAGCTTTATAGTAAAAAAGATTCTAGTTCTGAATTCTAGGTAAAATCTTATGTATAACACCACCTTCTTTAGTTAGATTTAGCCTTGTTTTTATTTCCGAATACCTATTTGTTTAATTTTTTCAAACGTTAATAACTCCTGAACCGTAACCCTAACCCTGAATATACTTCAGATTTGGACTCCTGGTCACGTGAAGTATCTGAAAACATATCATATCACGTGATTTGGGGCCCGAGCAGACCCACTTTTGATAATGAACCGACTAGTGCTAGGTCGAGTTGAATTTCCTTATCAGTTTTGACTGAATTTCCCATAGTAATTTTTTTTCGACTACCCTTACAACAAATTGTCCTCCGGACAGGATTATTTAAGTAATTAGACTAATGGTAAGGCACCTTTATCCTGTCCGGAGGACAATTTGTTATAAGGGTGGTGTCAGAAGCGCGGCACTCTGGATTCTGTGGAATGGAATGGGTTGCAACTGCGTGATTGTATTGCTTGTTCTTCGCTCTCTGGCCCTGCCAGAGAGCTTTCTTTATAGTTGTGAATGGTGGCAAGCCGCGTGGCAAAGCCACGCGGCTGTCTGTGGCAATGGTTGCAAATCTATGGTTCTAGTGGTTTCTAGGCTCTTCTGACAGTTCTGGCCTCTGGCCAGAACCCCCTTCTTTCTGACAGGTGGTCCAAAAACCCAAAAAATTAACCCTACCCTGCCAGATTGGTGGAAGGTGTGGGGTCTTTGATGCGCGTCAGCCCTCACTTGGTGCCGGGTGTTGCCTGGGTTGCACACGGTTTCGCACGATGCCCAGTTCAAATTAAGCCTCATTGCGACACCCTCTCGCCCTTCGCCTGCCTCTGCGGCAACACCACCGCCTCCTCCCTCCTGAGGGACAGCATTTGGGATTACTGTACCGAGTGGTGCGACTTAGCATCTGCATACGAAGGCACCAGCATACTCGTCCGATACTGCGAATCCGGGTCTCGGCTGCCCGTGGGCGGTCCGCCAACGGCCAGTGCGTCAATAACCTTTCCGGACCGGGAGATATACATCCAAGACGCCGCCGAGTTCACGTCGATTGTGGGCTGTGCCCGTTCCATCGCCATATCAGCAATCCGGTCCTTCGAGGCGGCACGTGCGTGCGACCCGGCCGATAGATTTCCTTGCGTTTGCGGGAATCCGACTGCGTTTTTGGAACTTCAGACGGCAATGTCATCGAAGGTTGAGCAAGGATGCGGTGCAGATGTTGCGCCGAAGATTTCCGGGGTATTTGCGGGGTATTGTTCCACATTGTCGGCCAGGAGGGCGGGTGTGCCGGTATCGACGCCGGCGACCCCAACGGGAAGCTCAAGATCAGGGAGCGGTACGTCCTTTAGGATTTCAACGTCAGGACCGACATCAACACCGTCGAATGGACCCGAGCGGCCAGGCGGCCTAACATCCGATGGGATCGCCGGGGTTGTGGTAGATAGTATTGCTGCGCTGCTCACGATAGGGGCGGCCTGGTTGGCTCACCGCAAAAAAGTTCCAACTCGGGTCCATAACTGGGTGCAACACCAGTGGCAGGTTCTTGTGGTTACTCGTGGAGACCCGGGTGTGTATTTTCATAGGATGAACATTCTAACATAGGATCATGGCGGCATTTGTCACTTATACATTTATGCCTTCCCGCATTACATCACTTTGATCACTAATTGCAAATAACCTGGAAAGTTCTGACGCTTTGTTCAAATCCTTAGTATTAACATTTGCCATCTAATTATGTAGCCCGAGTTCTATACCCTAAGTCGGTTAGCTAATCAGGGGGAAGGTCGAAGTTGGTTCGGGGCGGAGGGTAAGGCACTCCCCCTTCTCTGCAGCGAGAGAGGTCGCATGCAGGATTTGGTCGGCGTCGTCGACCCGAGACAAAGACGGCAGATCTTCTGGATGAGGTCGTAGAATATAAACTGGAGGACCTGCCAGGTAACCACGCCCGCGTCATCATCCATGGCGAAAAGTAGCTCCTCACCTGCATCCAGAGCCGGGTACTTGCTCAGAAGCGGGAACTCGGCCCGGTCAGTGAGAATCTGCCGCTACGCCATTTCCACCAGCTCCCTGGGGACATTCGGGGTGGGAACCGGCGACACAAGGGTCCCGGGCCACTGAGCCATGGTGATTAGTAGATAGTGCTGTCCACGTCTCGGTCGCTTTTGGTGTGGTAAGAATGTTTATCCGGAATGGGAAATACCGCCGGGGGAATTGCGGCTCTATGTGGAACAACCAAATTGTCCACTGGCTATTATAAATAATGGATTGTACAGTAACGGAGAAGGTCTTGCAAACCATAGACGACCAGAACAGCGCCCTCATATCGCTGAACACAAAGACCCGTTCGAGAACAAAGCCCCTAAGAGATCATCAAAGACAGTTTAACCTGATCAGCTCGTCAAGTCAAACAACAAGTGACATTCCCAGCCGACAACATGAAGCGCGAGGCGAGTTGCCAGTAAATTTCCTGAGTATTAACCTCAGTCGCGAGCAGCATAACTAAAACTACCCAGGTCGGTGTGACGTGACCAATCCCATCTTTGCACAATTGGGGAAACAAATGGGACAGACCCCCCCCTTTCACATATCTCCTACCTAAAGCTTCTCAAAAGCTTCCACCGCCGCCTTGGCCGTAGACGTAGCACTCGCCGGATTCTGCCCGGTAACCAACCTCCCATCCACAATATGATAATCATCCCAAACCCCCTTGGATCTCTTATCTGCATATCATCATTAGCAAAGCCTTTCACAAGGGCATGTTTATGTCAGGTAGACTCAAACTCACAAGTAGCCCCCATCGCCTCGGCCGTCTCCTCCACCAACGGCTTCTTCCAACTCTTCAACTCCTCCTGAATCCCCATGACCGTCTCCGCCTCTGTTGTAAACCCCGTCAGCGTCTTCCCCTTGATCAACGGCTCCCCCGTAGCAGCATCAATCAAATCCTGAAACACCGCCGGCCCATGACAAACACTGCTCACGATCCCCCCGTTGCTCCACACCGTCGCCGCAATCTTCTTCAGGTCCGTGGCCGTGGGGTAATCAAGGAGCGCAGCGTGGCCGGCGCTAGCGAAGAAGACTCCGTATTTGTTGCCGTCGATGGTGGAGGCAAGGGGGTGGTTATCGAGTTTCTTGCGGAAGGGAGAGGAGACGTCGTCCCAGGTGGCGCGGTCGGAGCCGGAGAGAAAGTCCGGGGTGAGGGAGAGCCAGTCGGGGGTGTAGGTGCCTTTTTCCGAGGTGATGTCGACTTCGAAGCCGGCCTCGGTGAACACTTTAAAGGGGTGGAGGACTTCGGTCACGAAGACGCCGGTGGTGTGGGTGCCTTCGAAGAGGGGGGCGTGGGCGGAGGTGATGGTGATGATGGCGCGGCGGGGGAGAGACATTGTGGATTGCCAGATGGATGCTTTTTGGTAAAAGGGGTTGGTGCTAGTGTGAGGGGTGGACTGTGTAATGGACTGAGTGACGAGAATGAAGAGGACTTGACCATGGACTATATACTCGGACCAGCACTGGAAACCGTGGTCTGGGCGGCTTGAATCTCTCAACATGTATCCCGCAGGAGCTGTCGCTACATCGGCACTAATCAGCAGCACGTCGAATCACCAATCGTTGGGAACATATATGGATTGGCTGGATCATTCCGACGTGGTCGCTCAGTCAGCAAAGGCGTCCGGTTGGCGTTAATACGAAACGACCTGCAGCCGACTGCGTTTACCCCTCATTCATTACATTCACACAACAAAATGCGGGGGTTGGAAGGAGGTGGAAGTCTGTGGCTCTGACTCAGCTTGGCAACCCTCCGCCACATGGGTCGTCAAGCTCCTCGCGTCCTTACTACTTTATCTCCTCCAGCAGCTCCCAACTAGGTCGCCCAAATGCTACCCTCAACCCGAAAGCGGGCGGAGCGTGAGCACGCAAAGCAGCATCTCACGTCACACAAATGCTGCCACTGCGACTCGATTATCCTGAAACTCAGCACCCGCTACGTTAAAAAATCGACTGAAATACCTCTCGGAGTAAATGCCCAGGACGCGACGCGGGCTGCAGAGGATGGGTGCCACTTCTTCCAATTGGTTCTCTACCCAGGTTGGCCTAGAGATGCCGCGATACAGATCAAATTCAAGCTCGTAGTAGAGAGCGGGGAATGCATCTTTGTGCCAACATTCGAGCCCCCTCTCGATGAAGACATCCAATAGCGACTCCGTGAGGACTGGGAGGTACCAGAGGCGTTTCGCTGACTTAGGGAATGCTAATACTACCTAACACTCTGGGAGGGCTGCATGAGGTTCCGCATTCACATCTACCAAGGTCGGTCTCACTAGCATAGCAGTTGTCTGGATCCGTACCAGACTGACGCAGTCGCAGATGATGCGGCATATTCCCCGTTTGCCTCCCAATCGTGGCTACGTCTGCCATCCGCGATGCGCATTTGGAACCGGTCACGGACCACGGCGGCGAACTTGATGCCGCCAGAGAGAGACATGGGATCCGCTTCCGCGTTTTCTCAGGCCAAATCCTGGCTTCAGCACTGCACCCAGAATCACTCGGCGTGCCTCCTTCGGGGTCCTG
>Ga0247770_1001178_pt1 | contig 22053 bp, 28 predicted proteins | sample UWRJL136409B6_FD_179943 | JGI IMG/M metagenome (GOLD analysis project Ga0247770, IMG submission 179943) | Plant litter microbial communities from Arlington Agricultural Research Station in Wisconsin, United States - UWRJ-L136-409B-6 | ecosystem: Environmental > Terrestrial > Plant litter >... | reverse complement strand
CCCTCCCCGCAAATGTTCCAATGGTAGCAGTAATCGTCGTCATCATCGGGGGCCATTCCCGCGAGCCAGGTCAGCGCCGCTGGACAGTCGCACCATGCATGTGAATCACCAACGGCGGCGGCCCCTGGATTGGGGATTGGCCTGGGAATTGGCCCCCATTTCAGGGGTAGATACCTAGGTACCATGACGAAGCTACAAGGTAGGTACCTACTTAGGCTTTTATCAACGACTGAAATATCTGTATCAGTATCTGTATCACGCCCCCCAAATACAGTCAGCCGTCAGCTGGAGAAGTGTCTGGAACGATGGCTGGAATTGGCTTGGGCGAGGGGGACTCCGCGGGTGCTGGGTAACGGGGGTAGCGACTGGCGGAACAGAAGTTGATGACCAGAGAGAGGCCTACTCTGGAGGGAGCTGTGATGTGGAAGCCTGAACACACGTTGCATACGAGGAGATGAAACTCTCTCAGCTCTACAACCCAAAATGCCAACCCGGCAACCTAGCGTAGCGGTAATCAATTCATGAAGGAATGCCCGAATGAATGAATAACCCATCAACGCATCTCCACGGTGCTGACGCCGTCTCATCGGCGCCATAACCGCCGAAACCTCCGCTCCCATAGACTCAGCAACTCAACTCAACTCGAGTCCTACCTTAGACAACCAGCCCAAGCCGTCCTCAATAAGCCCACAGCCCTCCCACTCACTCACTCACTCACTCACCATCACCACCGTGACCACCTCAATAACACGCCGTCCCCTCACCGAGATGCTCTCCCCCAAAAGGATCACCATCCCAGCTTCTCCATATTGAAACAATTCCCCAGCGTATATTATCCCCAGATAGTCTGACCCCGCCCGCCCGGGCAAGCACCGCTCGCGCTCGTCCTCGCTTCGGCATGCACCGTCGGCGTTGCTCAGAGCTGGTAGCGAGGCGCGGGACGGACTGGCTCGCGGCCAAGGACCGGGGAATTGCACCAGACGGGAATCCTCTGAGGGGTGATGTCAGGGGGTGGGTTGTGCCTTGCGCCTACCAACCTAATTGAAAATGAATTGCCCGCCTGTACGGATATGAGAGAAGGTTTCTAGAGCACACACACACATAGTGGGCATGGCACGCAAGGCGGAAAAGGAGATAGCGAAGGTTTGCGCTATCGAGGGATAAGGGATAATATATGGCGTTTGGTGGTGGGTGTGTGGGTAGGTGAGGGAGTTGGTGACCTGGTGAAAACCCCCACACACTGCCCGCCTGATATGGGATATGGGTCCGACACCACCACCACGAGAGCCTATTGCAGTGCCTGGTTGCGCTGCCGCAAAAAGCAAAAGCAAAAGCGAGCACGATCGCCGCTCGCTCGGCGGCTGTTCGCGAGCTAGGGACAGGGACGGGCCTCACTGCGCGGCGCTTGGACAGCGACTGCACCAGCTTATTAATAGCCTCCCGTCTCTGACCTGACCGTTCACGACGAACTCCCTTCAAATCCAAGCTGCATCGCTGTTTGGTTGGTTGCATCTCAACTTTCTCGATTACTGCAAGCCACCTCGCACGTGAAACACAGATGCAACCGATCCAAAAATGGAAAGAATCGACGGCAGAAGGCATGGCAGAGGCGCCGCCTCGCAGCGGCTTTCGTCGGACTTATGTTGGCTGAATGTATTATCAGTGCCACCACCTTTATGTGTGCGGGGCACATTCTTCAGTGCTGGAAGTAGCGTGGCGAAAATGAAGAAGAAAACCATGCAGGAGCGGAGCCCGTCATCATGCGCTCGCATGCCGGAAGGTAAAGTGAAAAATGAAAAGTGACACTTGGAAGGATTTTTTATCTGAGTGACAAACAAATACGATACAGTACCCCAGAGTTTCCTATTCCGGTAACGCGGATGGAGGGGGGCACGACAGGAACGCGGTGCGAAGTAGGTAATATATTGGTTCAAGGCGAAGCGTAGTTAATATATATTATCGCACTCTGACCCCGTCATGCTTCCATCGCTACCCAGAACACGAATGGAAGCCGTCGAACGTTCCAAGGTCGGGGAGCTTGGCAGCGCGCGCGGGTGGTCGGCGAGGTGGTCTCGTGTGGGGTTGTCTATTGGTGGAAGGATTGGGCATCCCATTGTTTCAAGTCGACCCAGCCGCGGGCAGCCCGGACGAGTCGATGGTGAGGGGAGGGGCGTGAGGGGGCGGCTGGGCTGCACGTCTGGACCGATTCCTGGCTCCGACAGAAACCGGACCTCACCACTGGCGTCTTACGGTCAGCACGACAGAGGAGCGACGAGAGACATACGTAACCTTTTTGATGGTGGGGTGGGGAAGCGCTGCGTGTGGGAGCAAATCCAGACGCACGTCTTTGGCTCAGGTACCGCCAGGCTCACAGCCACCTGCATGCATGGCTGCACCAGGCTAACGAGTCCAGACGTTTCGCAAGAACACAGTCTGAGTCTGGATCCTGCCCCGTTCAGCGTCCCAGAGTCATCGCTGCGCAAAGTCTGGTCGCTGCTCATCAACGTGAAACGGCGGGGCTGGATCGGCGGATAGTATGGGAGACGGTTGTCGTGCCGTGCAGCAAGAGGGCTAGATGCCGAGAAGCTATAGGGGTATATGTGGACGGTTATCACGGAGCGGAGCTGTCAACCGGCGATCCTCCGGGGGGCAAGGGTTGCTGTGCAAGGGTTCTCGATTTGCGCGGGTGCGACTTCTCGGGGGGCTGGGCGGCGGGCAGCGGGCTGGCTGCGGGTACGGGACCAGACCGCCCGACGATGTTTCACCGGCAGGGGTTCGGCCATCTCTTCCCTCGCGTGCTTCAAATAGCACTGTGGATGGTGGAGGATGAGCGTCCACATCCAACGGCGCGCGAGGTCGACGAAAAGTCCCAGGCACGCCAGGCTTTGGTCGTGGGTGGTGGACACAGCAGATGTCGACTGTCGACTCGGAGTGCGGGCCGCATCTGCCTCGCCACCCCTGGGCAGGCTGTGCTGACAATAGATTCAGGAACAGGTGGGCTGCGAAGGGGAAAAAAAGGCGAAAACGTGGCTATCCCCGAGCGACTACTGCCAGGGTAATTTTTCTTTGTTTCCCGAGCTCGCCGGAGACAGGCCGTGGCAGGCCGACAGCAATGCGTACTGGGTACGGATTAGAAGCGATTCGTATCGAGGGTCGTCCATCCGGCCGGCGTGCCTATCTTGCCACGTCGTAACCCAATCTATATTCGCTGTGCGACATCAAGCAGGCACAGTGGCCGGGAGCAAATAGAGCTTGTATATTGCGCGACGCAATTCGTGCCGTCGCTGGTGGTTGTGGGCGTCAGCTGGCCTCGATGGTGCCCCAGTTGCGCATAATGCGGACGCTGCCCTGTGGCTTGTGGCCTCAGGCACCCTTGTGCGGATTATGGCCAGGCGTGCCTGTGGGCGTTAGGTTGTGGCATGGCGTTGCCCTGACTGAATGGATTGCCGAATGCCCGGGGTTTGGCAGGCTTGACGCCATTGCATCGCATCGCATCGCACTCCGGCCAGGCTAGGAACTCATCACGCCCAGGTCGCGCGCTGCTGTGGCACCTGGCTCCGATGGTGCGACTGACCGAGCGTGCAATTTCTCCGGAGAGCGGCGCCGAACCGGAGACTCTCGCTGAGCACGGCGCGCGGTGGAACCTGAAAAGCTCTCACGGTTTGTGCAGGAACGAGGAACCCAGCCGAGCCTGCGAGGTGACTGATCCACCATCCTGGTCCGCAGCCTCCACTGGTGACTGCTACCCTCGCCTTAGTGCCCCGCCACTGGTGCGCCCGCGGCGCCCAGCACAGGACCAGCACAGGAAGCCGCGATGACGCAATAACTGATCGATTGTCAAGCGAGCCCCGCGATAACAGAGGGGTCGGGAGGGGCATCGCAGATCGGCGACAGGGTGCATCTGTCCAGCCGCACCCTATTATTGTACATTCTGACATGTTTGGAGGTTGGGAATGATGAAGTCGCCAGCGCTCGCACTTGTGTTGAGTTTGCGCCGTCGCACAGCTCGCAACGGGCTGCAATAAGCTTGTGGCGCACAGCAGCGCAACCTTGGCTGGGCTGTCCAGACGCGAATGGAAAGTTGTGCAGCAGAGACCAGATGACGGCTCTGTCTCGGGCGAGGTGAGGCAGAGGTCGCCTGTCCTCTGTTCCTCTAGTCTAACACCCAGATGGGCTGTTCCCCCGTCGCACACATCGGAGACAAAGCTATCGATGCGGGCGCCGCCCGCCGAACGACCGATAGTGTAATATTTGGCATTTTGCTGCTCGTGTCTCCTGTTCGCATTTGGCATCCCGTGACAACAAAGCCTGAGCCGAGAGTGCCCATCGCCCGGGCAAGCGAGAGGGGCGATGGCCAGGCACCAGACGGGCGAGACAGGTACCGCTGCAACCGGGATGCCGGCAGCAGACAGGCCACTGAGGTAAGGCCCCAGACGAAGCCAGGCACCGCAGAACAAAGGAAGGGGCGCACCGCAGGCGAGACAGAGCAGATCCATGACCCATCCATCCACGCCATCATCCACCTCACTATCCGCTAGTCACCTCCGAACCATCCCACGGCAGCGACCCAGGCTTGCCAGGATGCTTTTCGCCGCCAAGCCATGTTGGAGGGAACCTCCATCCTCATGCCTCTGAGTCAGACGTGTGACCCTGATTGTGCAATTATTGCGGCACCTCGACGTCCCTTCCATGTGCAGATGACCCGTATTAAAGTTTTGGGCGTTTGTGCGCGCTCATATGTGGTAGAGTAGCTGCCCCTCTTTCCTGTCTCCAACCCACACCAGCGAGGGCGAGCGTGCTGGAGAAGCGATGGGATGGCCCGATAAGATACACAAGTCGCGCGCGCTCGAGCCTCCCTTGCCGGCAAAATCCAGTAGGAGCTCCTCCCTTCGTCGCTTGGCCGTGGACGATACGATGCGATGGCTGGACAGGTGCACAGGTGGACAGGTGGATGGACAGCACCGGACTGAGCCATCCATCACTGGTGGCGCATTTGGCATATGCTTACTCCCCCAGTATTGATGCGAGAAGAGGCTGTAGAGTGAATTGAAGGGACGGTGACCCAACCCCTCCCCTCGCCCCTTGCCCCTCAAACAACAAAACGGGTGGTTACTGCATCGACGCAAACGTCCAGATTACAGGCCCGTGCAGCGAATGGGCGCCGTGCGCAACCGTCCGGCGGGGTCCGCGCTAAGCCTCTCCGGGGGGGTTTGGGAACCTCGCCCCTCATTTTACCGCCTCTTTATTTTCTGGGTCGGGAGACGGGCATGGAAGGCCCCCACCATGAAGCCCACCCACTCACTACTTGCGCTGGAGGGTTGCTCCTGCAGCATCGCTGCTCTCGACCCGTTGATTATCGACCTGCCATGCACTCACTCACCTCATGCTTTCATGCCACTGGCACCCGTGGATGCAACATCGCGACTCATAGCCAGCCTGCCTGTCCATCTGCTGTCTCTCTGCTCCTGCTCATGTGTGCCGCTGCGCGCGGCCTCTTTTGATCTGCGGCGGTTTATGCTCTCTCGTCCTCGTCCTCATGCTCCCAGTCGGCGCCTCTCTTCCAATTCGGGTCCCTTCAACGGCGCGTCAGGTCGCCCCAGCTTGGTCGGTCCTTGTCGTAGGGCCATCCGCACAGCATCCGTGCCTCACGCACTAGACACTGCCTACCTCACCTCCCCTCCACTGCGACGGGATTTTGGTGCCATCAGTTGCATTGGTGCCATCCCAGCAAGGGCCGTGTGACAGGTCCAGCTCAGGAAAGTGTCTGCCAAGCGGCGCACCGGCGCAACTGTGCTGTAATCGTGCACCACCATCGCCTCGACCCGTCGGCCAGTCGACCGCTTTTCAACTCCAGCACCGCAACGCTCCCTTCCGCGCTCTGTCGGAAACCCGCCCTCTCACCACTGCTGCTCTGCTTGCTGCCGGCGTTGCGCAAACACTTCCTAGCTCGCTGCGTAGCCGCATCGCGACCGTCCGTCGTTGCCCTGCCACCCCCAAAAAAGCGAAAAAGGTCGCTCGCTGCCAGAGATCCCGCGCCTGACCCAGTCGCCACCGCATAACCGAGTGCCCTATACCCCTCGAGCCCGCCTGCCCGCCCGTCCATCCATCAGCCAGCCAGCCTCAGGGGCGCTGACAGAAGGGTGTTCAGCCTGATTCACCGATTCCGAGATCCGCCTGTGGAATTTGCCCGCACGCACGGAAAAGCCTCGGTCCTCTGCATTGGCCGCGCCCGCTTGGCCATCCTCCGGAGGCGTCTGGCAACGGTGGTTGGTCCCCTACATCCAGTAGTTCGCCAGCAACGGCCGCGAGGGACAGCCCAACCGACCAACAAGAGCGCCTCATGCGGGTCGAGATCTCGTCCCCGATAGACCAAGACAGTCCATCGTGAGCCGTCCTTGCAGTTGCGTTGCAGTCGAGTGAGCAGCGAGCTGCAACCGCGGCTCTGAAAGGGAAAAATATCGAGCCCCTAACAACGGGTGGACGGCTTTTCACCTGATCGCATCGCAGCAGCAGATGCAGCCGGCCCTCGACCCGTTGCTGAGCTGACCGTCGAGTGTTTCTCCAGTCTGCCGTAATACTCCGTACCAGCAGGCACACACTCAGTCGACCGCACCTCGCCACACCACGCCCCCCCTGTTTCCCCTGCAAAGAGACCAAGACCCGCCTTGTTACAGGTTTCGGCCCTCTTCCTCTCTCCTGGGACCTGCTTTGCTCCCACTTGGCGCGCTCCCTCGCCCGGCACCACGCCGCAATCCCAGCGCAGGGCAGTGAGCGACCCAGCAGCAGCGCACCTCGCACACGGGGACGGTGTTTGCGTTGATCAACTCGCTTCAGTTCAGCCTGTGCCTGTGCCGCCCTCAGATCCCCACTCGGATCCCGGACGACCAGGAAGCGGGCAGACGGTAGTGTCCCCTCCAGAAGAGGCAGACACATCGCCATCCCTCCTCCGAGCCCACCAACCCGGCAATAATCGATAAACAAGCTCTCTCCGCCGAAATCTTGTCGACCGAGCTGCACCCGTGCCGACCTCTCCCTTTTGCACTTAGTCGCAATTATTCCCAAACCGTGGCCAGCAACTAGCAGCCAGCGTCCCGCCCGCCGCCGCTCCCCGCACTTTACCCCTGCCGCGGACTTTGGCTGGCCCTCAGCCTCATCAGGCTGCCCGCATATCTACCTCCCTCCCCCCCGCCGTGCAGTCCTGATTCCTGCTGCACTCTTCCATCGCACTCTCGATACCCACACCCAACACCATGGCTGCCGCCTTCCGTCCAGTCAACACGCCGTTGACGCCGGCAGACTCAATCAAGGACGACACAACAGCGTCACCGATGACGCCGAGACCCAATACTGCCCCTGCCGAGGCACCCAAGCCGATGGACGACGCAACGACGCCGACCCGCGCGAGCTTCAGCGCCGCCAGCGCGCTGGCATCGCAGAAACCCCTTCCGACGTCGCCGTTTCCTGAGTCGGTCCAAGTGCCCGAGGCAGTCGACCAGAGCAACATTCCGAAGCGGGAGAACTCGCAGCACTCGAGGAAGTCGAAGGATTCGGACGACATGGATATGGACGACTCGGATGGCGAGGGGATCGCAGGCGATGACGGGTCGGACGAGGAGAGCGTCAACGCCGACGGCACAAGGTCGAAGAAGAAGAAGTCGCAGAGATTCTACTGCACGGATTACCCACCATGCAATCTGAGCTTCACCCGAAGCGAGCATTTGGCTCGCCACATCAGGTAAGTGGAACCACTGACATCCGTCCCGCACGGATCGTCCCGTTGCTAACATGGAGCCATTCGCAGGAAACACACCGGGGAGCGCCCGTTCCAATGTCACTGTTCCCGACGATTCTCGCGACTCGACAACCTGAGGCAGCACGCCCAGACCGTACACGTCAACGAGGACATCCCGATCGACTCGCTCGCTGCGACTGGCACACGATTCCAGAGGCAGATAAGGACAGACAGGGTGCGACAGGCTGGTGGCCGGGCCAGGGCATCGACGGCCGGCAGCGTTGGCCCCGCCCGTGGACATTCCAAGTCTCTTTCGACGTCGAGCATCGCATCCGTCAGCTCCATAGGCTCCGCGTATGGTGTCAACAACGAGGTTCGCCGGCGACCACCGCCGCTCGTCATGGCAGCAGATCCTCGGGCGCGACATTCTCTCGAGTCATACCGTGGTCCCGATGGCCAGTACTACCGCCCGCCATCGCCTAGCGATTTTAGCACACCGACCTCCGCGACGTTCTCAACCGGCCAAGGCAGTCCCCGTTGGGGTTCGGGTGTTGCATCGCCCAACTCCTCACATTCTCGATCACATAGCATGTATGCGGGCTCCAGGACGCCCGGTCGGCGTCTCAGCGTCCCATCCGGTGGTCCTTCTGGTGGCAATCCGTTCCAGTCGCCCCATGGAGGCAATCTCCGCGGGCCCCACTTCGGACCTGCCGGGCTCAACGTCCCGAATAGCGGCGCATACTCCCCGAGCCAGAGCAGCTTGCTTTCGTCTCCGACGGCCTCGAATTCGGGATGGTCGAGGCGAGACTCGATCGGCAGTGCAGCTGACGAGGCTTGGAGGCGGCGGACCTGGCACCCGGACACACACAACGGAACGAGCAGGCTAAGCCAAGTTATCACGCCCTCTCAGTTCCCGCCTGCTACGCTTCAACTCCCGCTTGCCAACACTGGCAACCGGCCACAGCAGCAAACACTTCGTCTGCCAGGCATCGAGTCGTTTGATCCGATCCCCCATCAACCACTGACGCCCCCAAGGCGCAACCCATCTCCGATGATGATCGATTCCGAGCATGCCCACCCGCCAGCTTATATGACTAACGGTGACATGGGCGGCCACGACCGACGGGATATCGCAGCCCAATGGGACATGGGCCTTCACCGAGGCCTCACACGGCTCGATATCAACACGCCGCCAAAGGATAGCGCCGGGGCTTGGGCCAGCGAAGTGAATCAGGCTGTTCAGGCCCAGGCCGAGCAAGCTCGTGCAGCCCCGTTGCAGCCGACTGTTCGTTTCGAGGCTGAAGTCAAGCCTACAAACGTACCTACCTCGATGCCGCCAGCCAACGGGTCAGTGATGCCCAGTCGTCACCATTACACGATGTCCGCTCCGTCGATCAGCACCCCCCGGGACTCGAAGCGCCATGGCTGGTATCACGGGCCGGCCGTTACCGTCCACCCTGCAGGAGAGACGATACACGAAGGCCGATCACACGTAGATCGGATTGTCCACCCCAACGTTAGCGCCTTCCAGGGCTTCCCCGCCCGGCACTCTCCGCCGTCCATGCATCAACCAACCAGTCACCCAGTGGACCGTATGGAAAGGATCATGGAGCGTCCCCATCCGGCCAGCAATGCTCGTCTAGAGGCGCTTGTCGCCGTCGCTACGAGCGAGGGGACCGCGTACTAGAGGCTTTGTACCGGAGATTAACGCCTGCAGACCGATCGTGAGACCTCTCCGTCACTTTACCTACACAACCTGGCACGACGTTCGGGGGTTTTAGGTCCTCTCAGCCAACAGGCGGTTGGCCAACTTTCTTTCTTTGATCTTCCTCACTTTGACTGATTTTGCGAGGCGTTTGGTTGGGTATACATCAATTGCTTCATTGCGGGCGGTTGGCATCATTGGCATTTTCTTCACACGATACCAGTCATTCTGACCACCATCTACACTCGCTGCATCCACACGGGTTCGGGGATATACAACAGCACTCGCTGAGCTTTCCTTGGCATTGATACCATCTCGACTCACCAGTCCACTCGCTACCAGCCACTTACGACTTGTTAGCACGTTTTGTTTATGCCGCTGTTTTTTGTTCGGATGGGTTTGGACGATCTAGAGCTACGGGTACTTTCTGGGAAGGCTACGACACGTTATGACTTTTTTTTTGGCTTGCGACGCACTTGAATGACGACGGATCATGGGGGAAAGGGATGGGATAGGATACTAGCGATACCCGACGACGGCTCGCCCGCTTCTCCACGTGCGAGCATGGAACATGATGACGAGGAATTTTGGAATGGGTATGGGTATGGGTATTGGTAATGGCTGCATGTTTGGATTGGATGGGAAGATGGGAACATGACGATAACGACGCAATGATCTTTATGAAACGAATGCCAGGCGGACGCGTGGAGCAACATACACAACGTACCTATCTACTTCGCTTACCTATCCTGATCCTACCTATCATTATCTATCTATACCCTTCTCTGCTTCAGCAACTTCTCAGTGCGTGTTGCTTCTCTTAGCTGGTATCATTTCTAAAGAATATCTGCCGTCAACTGTCGAAATTGAACCATGGACCGATCATCCGAGTGGGCAGAGGCTGGAAAGGTGAACAGATGGCAGAAGGGGCGGCAGGTACTAGGGTGCCTATCTTTTGTTTTCGGTGGGTGGCACCGTCATTACGGCATGGTTATGGATGCATCTTTGCGGAACGGAGCAATCGGTTCAGACCTATGGTCGTGCTGCAGATGGGATCGGGGAGGATACCTCCTGTACCAAGGCCAGCGTGCGGGGCAGTACGGAACAGCGACCGGGTACGTGGGAGTCAGGGTGCTGTTGTGTTAGGTAGCATCCATCCATCCATCCATAGAGAACGGAATCAACTTTCTTGATCGAGCCAGCCAACCAGTGCAAGTGAGTGCAAGTGGGTGTTGCGTTGCGTCCAAGCACCTAAGGATAGAAGCTTGTCAGTTCTCAGCCTGTCTACGTCGGTCATCAGTCGTGGCATAGCATCTTATAGGTACGATGTGATACGACTGGTAGTTTTGCTGCTACTGTAAGGTTGTTTGCGGTGTTTGGTCTGTCTGTCCGTCCGTCAGTCCGTCTGTCTGTGTGTGTGTGTGTGTGTATCTTAGGTGCTAATCCAATGCAAGAGCAACAGATGGGATGAGAGGAGAGGTTGAGATCAGAGGCGGTGTACTAGGTACAATACACTTGAGTTGAGGGCCGACACTTCCGAGCCGTCCGTCCGGGAATGTGGAAGCCGAGTTGGCATTGGCGTTGGCGTTGGCGCTCCTTTGCCGCTCGGCTTGGTTCCTGGTTTCAGCTCCGGGAAGTTCGGAGCTCGGGTACAACATTGGAAGTATGTCAGCACTGCATTGCACTGCACTGGACATTGGTTGGTTGGTTGGTTGGTTGGTTGCCGGTTGCCGATTAGCATTGACTGACTGACTGCAGCATGGCGTTTGCGGGGTAGGTACGGAGTAATGGGAAGGAAGAGATCCCTCCATGGAGGATGTTTTGTGTCTGGGTGGTTGGCGGTATTGTTTGCCGTCGTCTATCCGTCTATCGGTGAGGGGCTGGGGACGGGCCCGGGCCTAGGGTTGGATGCAAGGGATCATCACCCCAATGTACATACACTGTCACCAAATACGGTGCAGGAGTCACATCGTGGTTAGCGAGTGCTTGTCAAGTTATGTATTATGGTTTGGGTACGGAGTACATATGTGCCTCACCAACACTGTCGTACCCATCCGCCATCTGTCTATCTATCTTTTGCGAGCCAGTGCTCCCAAGAATGCAATGTCCAAAAAAAACTGGAGTAATCCTGCCGCCCCCGCCAGGCCCAATCCAAGTGGCCGCCAAACGCCGTAAAAAAATATAAAATGCTAATAAGATAAAGTTCGAGTGAGAGATGGGAGACTGGCATTTCTGCCATGGTGTTGTATTGTGTAGGTTGTTGTGATGTCCTCCCCGGGGGTATGGGAATGAAGCGGGTATCGTCACCCGCCACGAAAGAGACGTCAATATTCGTGGTGTCGGTTACAGGTTCCTCATACGTCCAACATGCTTCTAACCTGTTGCGGCGGGGCGTTGATACTCCCAGTCGTCGATACCGTGCTCGTGCCCCGTCCCAGGCCGGCCGGCCTGCCCCTTTCGGCATATGCCGGCGCAACGTCGGAATACGGCGGCGGTCCGTCCATCATCAACTCCTCGCGCCGCCTCGCATACGCCGCAGCATCCTGGTCCGAACTAGGAAACAGCAGGCCTGCGGCGTGCTGTGCTGCGCGCTCATTCCTGGTCCGCTCGCCCAGCCCGTCGTAGCGAGATGCCATGGCTCTCGCCGTAGCAAAGTCGCCGGGCGCGACTGGACCAAGCAAATCGGCGGCCTGTTGCGAGAGGGGACGCGTAGGCAGAGACCCCATCTCTACCGCGTCAGTCGCGGGGGGCAGAGGGCCATCGTCCGTCACATCCAGGGCTTCCAAGGTCCTCTTAGGGGGCTTGCCTCCACCGATCTCGCGCACGTTCCTTGCTATGCGATCGCGCACATGCTCGTTGGACCCGCCTCCCTCAGCGGCTTGCCTGATCCGCCGCCACCATGCTGGCTTGGGGGCGATGCCCAGCTCGCGGTCGATATCGGCGCCCCGGATTCGTCGCTGGCGCTTCAATTCCAAATCCTCGTTCGGGGTGACGAAGCCAAAGATGATCTGGATGTAGATGATTAAGAGTGTTGGGGCGTAGCCGCCGGTATAGATGGCGGCGTTGAGGCCCTTGACGTTGAGTGGGCTCCAGGCGAAATTCCATGCCACCAAGGCTTGGTAAGTGGGAATGACGGCCGATAAGGTCAAAAGGAAGTAGAACCTAAGGGGTATGAATCGAAGGAGACCGACCGCTCGTCTGACGAGGCCGGTGCTGCGCGGACAGTAGTGCTTGATCGAGTGACGCAGGTAGAAGAATGTGATAAGCCAGCATACCACCAGGCAGAAGGCGCCTGCCCTGAAGCGTCCATCGGTAGCGGTAGGGATGGCGTCGAGGATAGTCTGTTCGGGGTAGCGTTGGCGCTCAATATTGCCCCAATTGCGTGGGATGACAATGAAGAAGTGCTGCCATGGGTGTTAGTAAAGCGCCTCGGGCCGAACGGGAAGGATGGGGATACGCACCAGCCACAAGAAAGCGTAGAAGGACAGCGGTATCCAAAATTCCAGCTTTGATCTGCGATCGTCCTGAGAGAGGCGGAACGGATCCGGGTCGATAAACTGCCTCTCCATCCAGCTGCCCCAGTGTCTGACTGCCTCCCAGACCAGCGCCATGGTGCCCATTTGCATCAGATACCAGAAGAAGACGGTGAGAACGATGGGAAGCTCCGGGAGAAAGTAGCGGTCGACATCGACGGTGGTGAACAGGCTGATCAAGGCGGCGGCGCATGTGAAGAGGGCCCAGTACCACTGCCACCTCCTCCCAATGGGATAGAAGCGCTTCTCTGCCGGGAGGTGTAGTTTTCCGTGCTTGTTGAGGACGACGAGCGTCAGGGCGAGGCCGATGGCAAATACAGCAGCAAAGCCGATGCCAATGCCGGCGCGCTGGCCGATAGGGTAGACGGGGTGATAGCACCACGTAGAGTTGATAAATGTGCCATTATCGAGGACCGACACTGGGGTGAAGGGCTTGAAGGCGAGCAGACACCACGAGCTGTTCGACAGCGTGCCGTTGGAGTACAGCGTGTAGTTCCAGAAGTTGAGCGTCGTCAAGTTGAGGTTCGAGCCGTTAATCAGCGTGTCGCTCGAGTTTGTGCCGATCGGGAAGGGGACGATTTCGCGGACGTCGAGGGGAGACATGGCTTCGATAGCGCGTCGGAGCGCATAGGGATCGTGGGCTTCGGGGCTTCGACGTCGAGGTGCGATTCGGCGCAGACTCGAAAATTGGGCCGATCGAACGGAGACCGAGGCAACGCGCCGGGACGCCGCTGTGTGAAAGAGAGCGATTGGCGACGGGCCGTGCTCTCAAAATTGCGGACAGTCAACTGAGCGTGTATAATGCACACCACCAATGTCGCCTTGAGGGTGGGCTTCTGGTGTTTATGGGTCTTTTTGCTGACCCGGCAGCTACGGATGCAAAGCCAGCCCGCGCGAACATGGGATTGGGGCAAGGTTTTAATCGCTCAGCGCGGCGCGGGTCCAAAAGTGGGGACGATTCTCGACAGGTAAAGGGACCTGGCATCGGCGACTTTCCTCTGCACCTTTCTCTTGGCCGTCAAGCATACAGCCAGATAGTGAAGAATATGGTGTCTGCTATTTACAATTACCTTGGACTTCGTATGCGCGCTTCTTGGGACAATCTCCATTCGCGGCCTCGCAATTTGGCGCTGTGCCGTGAATACTGGAGGGGTTATACATACGATGTATACGATGACCTCACTGTGGAATGCTACAAGCTACTGGATGCGGGGCTGCATGAGGCGAGCAAGCCACCCCACAAAAAAGAGCAGGGAGCTCAATTGAGCTGAGTCGCGTCGTGTCCTGCCAACCCCGCTCCGCGAAAGCCTCCGGGCACCGACGCTTGCACCTCGATGGACACGCACACGCTGCCCGGGCCAAAATGAGCGCGCACAACGACAACGACGACGAGCCGTCGTACATCGACTACGAAGCGTTCCTCGACCCGGGGTTCTCGCCGGCGTTGTTCGCCAACACGCTGGTGCTCGCGACCAACAACGCCAGCGACACACCGCTCGACCTGTCGACGCCGCTCTCGCGCGTGCTCTTCGACATCCAAGAGATCGACTCGCACATCGACGTCCTCACCACCCGCTCCGCCCTGCCCCTCCTCGCCCACACCCAGGCCCAGAACGACGCCAGCGGCCGCATCGTCGCCGACATCGACACCCAGATCAAGGCCCTCAACGACAGCTACAAGCAGCTCGAGAATGAGGTCATCCAGAAACATGCCGAGGCCGAGGAGGTGCGCCAGGTTGCCTCGCGCCTGTGGGAAACCCTGCGTCTCGGCCGCGCCGTCGGCCGCTCTCTCCAGCTCGGCCGCCAGCTAGAAATACAATACACCGAGCTCGGCGGCCCAACCCCGTCGCGCGGCAAAGAAGATCACCGCGCCCTCGTCCGCTGCACGCACACGCTGCTCTCCCTCCGCGAGCTACTCTCCTCCGTCTCTATACCCGGCTCCGAAGGCTTCGGGCTTGACCGCGTCGACGCCGTCCGTACCCTGCGCGAGACAATCATTGCCCCGACCGCCACGTCCGTCCGCGAGACAGCCGAGCGCATTGTCCGAGAGTTTTCCGTCGGCTCATCCACCGGCTCCGCTCTAACATTCGCGCAATCGGAGGAGGCCAAAGCGCGCACCGTGTCGGCGCTCACAACACTATATCTTCTCTCTCCAACCAACCTTGCCAAGGGCGAGAAATGGGCGCCGTCGCTCATGCTACAAGCACTCGAGGTCTACCTTCGCTCCGCACTCCAAAGCAGCATCGCCGGTCTGTCGCGCGCGCTAGCCACGCTCCCAAGCCTGGAACGGACACTGGGAGAAGTCAGCGCGCGGTGCCAGAACGTCCTTGCGCTCGAGGCCGTGTTGGAGGCAACGAAGACCCCGGCGCACCCTCTGCTACCACCAGGAACGAAGGTCGAAAAGGGCGGGAATATGCTGCAGCCGCTGCTCGCGCATCTCGAGACCGGGTCCCTGCCGAGCTACTTCTGGCGCACCATGGCGGGTAGTCTGGGCTCGCGCGTGCAGGAGATTGTCAACAAGGGCGGCGTCTCGGCGAGGACGCTGAGGTCAAACCGGCAGAGCGTGGGTGATGCCATTAGGGACTGTGTCATCAGGGGCGGCCGGTTGCCGAGCGCGGCGAGTGCGGGGAGTAGCAAGGCGAAAGGGAAGACAGTGGGGGAAGGAGAGGAGCTTTGGGAGAGGGAAATTGCTGTCATGGTTGGTAGCGTTGTGGGGAATATGGGAAGGTGATGTACTTTGCTGGGGGACGCCTTGCCTGGCTGTGAAGCTGCTGGGTCTTTACCGCGTGGCACTGAGACGAAGTGGACGGCTTGTAGATAGCGACAAAAATGGAACCACCCTCGTCATCCCTCAAGGCTTTCGTCCAGATTTTGCTGTGATCTATCCCTTCAACACATTTTCAAACGATCCCCGAAGGGTTTCGAACGACATGACTACCACCTAGCAGGACGGCCATCACAACTCCAGACTTCGTCCCAAACATCGTAATCATCTGGTGGCTTTAAATCCTTGTCATGATAGTCAGGACGAAAATCTCAACTACTAGCAATTGGAGTTTTCGGACGAGTGTTTGGGTAAGATAGCATGTCATTGGACAGCCTCCTATAGGTATCCCCAGCTTTCGGAGACGATCGAGTCTTCGACCTTGATGCTTTTAGGTTCCCAGTTGGACGAGCTCACATTGTGGCTCTCCAAGGTCAACACAGTGATCCCGTAAGCCGCCCTGTGAGACTGCCAGCGGTGTGGCTATGTAATTTTGAAGTTATCAAATACCGGGTTGGTGATACCTGGATTGTTTCTCTCTGTTTCAGCCGCTGAATGTGAAGATCTTGGAAAGATAGGTGCAAACACAATTGATGAAATTCGGGGGAGGTATGGCCCATGCGCATGAAGTTGCCAGTTGGAAACTTCGGCTGACCTCCTTCCATGTTTATATTATGTGGACTCCTTGTTGTTCGGGTGGCTCCCCCCTGCATTTTTTCAATACAACTCACAACACACACCCTTATCAAGTATCTGACTGAACCCTACCTGATATTGGTGGCTAACATCAAAGTTAGCACAATGAGTACTTCAGGACCAATGTGCCCTTTGATCATAGCATGACTGAAGCTCTTGAAGCGACATCCGTGCTATCCAGGTTTTCCCCGTAAAGGGAAAGTTCCCTTGTTCTCCCATCAGTTGTCTATTGAGATAATACATTGGGTAGGTATTTGTGCTGCCGACGTGAAGACATGAGACTGCTTGGATACTGATTCCATCAATGATTCCTTGATGGACATTGGGAGAGATTTTCGTCTGCCCTCCAGACGACAACTGCAACAATTGCATTTCGGACGAAAAGGCCGCTGGAATCATTCTCATCGCCGCTTTTGAAGCTGAAAAGTCCCCTGTTTTCTCATAAAAGCTGGCCAAGCACCGCTTCCTCGTCAGGCAACATAACCCGCCTCATCATCCGTCTGCTTGACCTTGACTTGCAATCTCTTCGTCCGCAACCATCTCTCTAGCGCTATAGTCGTGAGGTAACATCAGGTTGATTCCGGTCTTATATTCCATGTTGACATATGCACTCCCGAGGAAGCGAGTCTACTTCTGTATGTCCTAATTCTTCTGAGGTAAATTTCTTTCCCAACCACCGATGGCCATATCTGATTTGAATTCGCAGCATGCCTTCCTCCTATGCAAGCACCATCGAATCAAGACTTGGTCAAATTCTTGTCGGGGCCTTTTCAGCCCCTGACAGGACATGCACCCAAGGTAGGTTACACGTCTATTACCCATTTACGAAACGAGCAATATCTTACATCAGATCGCGACCTAACAAAACGAAGCAATCTCTTCGTGTATCAGAGTGCACATCTAGCATCATGACAGTACTACACGACTCATTATATCAGATCGCGACTTACCTAGGTTTTAATAAGCAGTAGTATCGTTGTACTTCACTGGTAGGTGCAAACAAGAAATCTCTTAGATCAGATCTCGATATAGTTCTTTTTGCACAGGTCCCTTTCTGACTGAGATTATTAGGTCGTGACTCAATGAAACGAAGCAAGCGCACCAACCAGAGCGATGGAATGGAACTCAGCTTCATGGCCGTGGGCTTTTCAGCCATTCGTGACTCGTTATATCGGATCGCGACTTGAATGGGTTGTTTCCCAGAGCCCTTCACCCAGCTACCTTCTGACAAGGAACTCGCCACACCAGATCGCGACCTAGTCTTTTCTACGGTGATTCAAATCTCGTCACTTGCAAATCACTTCATCTGATCACATCTTGTCGCCTTTTCCCTTGAGCCTGAGAAAAAGCACACTGCGACGCTTACCCGCATGCTCTTGAGTGCGCCTGCGACAGGACAGTCCGCATCTACAGGTCTTCCGACAGGGCTGAGAGGCGTGTGTTGAACTTCTGACGGCCTACTTTTGTCCTCTGCGGGCCGCCCGACGAAAACGAGAGGCCTTCCTTCAACTTATGTAGGCCGTGCGACGACAACCCCACGCCTCACCGACTGCGACCACACGCCTTCCTCTTTTTGCAGAAGGCCTCACGACTGAAGCTACACGCCTTCGCACCTTCCTCTAAGGCTTCTGCGCCGACTCCCGATCCCTGGCGTGTTTCTCCCCACGCCTCTCGACTGTGACCACACACGTTCTTTCATTTCTTCAAGGCCTTGGGATCGCGAATATACACACTCGCTCCTTCCTTCAAGGCCTTTTTAGTGGCCACATATGTCTGGCGGGTCTATTCCAGCACGTCTCCGCAATCTCTCAACGGATTTTTTTCCTCCTCATCACATGGGGTCGATTTTAACCAAGGCCTCTATCCGTCACTTGCAGCGTCCCTCAACACACGTCTCCGCAATTTCTCGACGGAGTTTTCACTATCATCGCATGGGATCGATTTTGACCAACGCCTTGATTTGTCGCTTGCAGCGTTTGACTACATTCTACATCTATATCCTCTTCCTCTTTCTCTTGCTCTTACTCTTGCTCCTTCCTTCCCTCTCCCCATCACTCTTCTTCCAGCCATCAACTTGGCAACGGCAGTTGCGTTTCTCGATCCTTCCTAGGCCTCGAGTTTACCTCTCAACCCATTATTATCCTCACCGAGCTCCTACCTAGTGTCTCCCAATCCGTTTTCCTTCAGGTGGAACCCGTCATCCTACCGCGAAAACGTCTCACTCCTTCCACGCGACGCCTACCAAACTCATCATGGACCCCGCCAACGCGCCTCGCTCGCCCTCATCGCTGGCCTTGGAGACCTCCGTCCCTTCCTCGCCAAGCCAGCCAAAGGGACCCAAGATCGCCAAGATCAAGCAGGAGGACGTCAGCGATTCTGACGAGCTTGAGGACATTCCTGACATGCCTTGCATCGATTCTTCGCAGCGCATTGCTCGCTGTGGAGCACGCGCCGCGACGCGGCCTGCCAACCGTGGTGTTTCTCGCGGCGGTGGCCGTGGAGGAGCAGCAGCGCGTGGTGGTGGTGTTGATTCAGCGCCTCGTGAGGAAGGTGCGGCCCGTGGTGGCGGTGCTGATTCGACGTCTCGTGGGGGAGGTGCCGCCCGCGATGGTAACACCACTCAGTCTCCTCGTGGTGGTGCTGCATCCCGTGGTGGTGCTCAGGCTCCGCGCAGTAATGCTACGACTCGTGGAGGTGCTTCGCGTGGTGGTAGTGCCCGGGGAGGCACCGCAGCCCCTGTCGCTCCCAAGCCTCAGGCTCCGGCTGTAGCCCCTGCTCTCATCCCTGCTCGTCAGCCGACGCCCATGCCGGCCCCCAAGCCGACCTCGAATAAACGGAAGCGGGCCAGCGAGTCCGTTGAGCCGAGTGCTGTCAAACCCTGGACAGCCACAAACGAGGAGAGGCGTCGTTGGACCAGAAGCGACCTCGTGTAAGTGCCTGCTGCCCTCTCATTCTAGCCTGAAGCTGACACGCTGACAACACCAGACTCTTGGAGACTGGAGACTTTTCGGACGCTACCATCCTCTGCCATGAGAACAAGTGGAAGGTTCACAAGACTATCCTCTGCACGCGGTCCACGTGGTTTTACCAGGCCTTCCGTCCCAATCCTCCGGTATGTTTTCCTGGCGTCACAGCTTTGGCTTGAACTAACGTGCTCGGCTACCAGACCGACGAGATTGATGTTGTGAATCTCTCTGGCTCCGACTTCAAGATCGAAGTGGAAGATGCCGAGATGATGCTGAGGTTCGTGTACTCGGGAGGTAAGTAAAGCTCAACGTCAACCCGGGGCCCTCATACTCCTCCTCAGTTTCTTCGCCGGGGTGCTGACTTTCTCCAGCCCTGGACATGAACAAGTTCGGCCTTGAGAAAGCTTCCTTTGTTCTCTACACCAAGCTGTTCAACCTCAGCCTGTTCTTCGGGATCGACGATCTTCAGAACGACACACTCTCCTTGCTCGGTCAGTTCTGCGATATCAAACTCGAGTCGCTCTGTAGCTTTGACGTGGCCCAGTCTGGCCGCAGTGGCACCGTTGGCGAGGATGGTGACCCCAAGGAATACATTGACGATCTCCTCGAAGCTATTTGGCAGGCGTACAACAACGTGGTTGTCACCGGAAGCACAGCCTTGCAGACGCTTTTGGCAACCTTTGTCTACGCCGGGCGCAACCGATTCTTCGAGTGCGAGGGCGTTCGCGCGCTGTCGGACAAGTGCCCGATGTTCGGCAACGAAATCTTCAAGCTGATGGTGGGCAACACAAACGGCAACGGCCGCATGTTCGCGCCTGCGCCCGACGCTGTGCGCAGGGTCAGCACCGAGTTCGACCACTCGCACAAGTCCCAGCACCCGGATCGCTGTGCCAATTGCCTTGGAGTCTTTGACGAGAAGAAGTCGCGCAAGGCGATGTACAACCCCTTCGTCGCCAGTACCCGTCCCCACACCTACTGCTTGCCTTGCGTTGAGGAGAACGCCAAAGTCGCGGCCCCCCTGTGGCGTGTGGAGCCGCAGCACATCAAGGAGAGCAGAGACAGCAAGGAGAAGAACAACAAAAATGGCAAGGAGTAGACTTGCCTAGTTTTGAGGGAAATATGTGGGGGGGGGGAGTCGGCTTACCTCAACCGGAGAGGTCTGTGAACTCGGACTTCAGCCCTTACGCATCTGCTTCGGATCTCTTTCTTTTTGGTAGTGGCGAAATTTCTCAGCTCGAATGTCGGTTCTTCATCATCACACTACCGTGGGTTCATCACACCGCGGCGTCATATCCATAACAGGGCATATTCCTAGCGACGGTTTCTCAACATCGACTCGCGGGTATTGGTTTTGGCGTTCTCGGAGATAATCACTAATTTGACCGATGATCGGTAAGACTTGAGGTCGGTCGGGTACATCGCGGAAGGTTCGGTACGGACAGATATATACCAGGCCGGGTAACAGCAAGCAGGCCAGCAGCAGCAGGCGTCTCAAACTGAGTCGTCGCCGGCCTGACGGTGAAGCACGCGTGCTCGCGAGGCCACTCTGTCAAGCAGATAATGCACTCAAGGTAGCAAGCATTGAATTATACTTATTTCGTGGTCATGTGGAGTGTCTGTCTCGTGTTGTGACTGAGGAGGTGATATGTAATCAAGTGATGTACTGGCCTGTATCAAGTTGCGATCATTTTCTCGACACCTCGAGTTCCAATTTACCCCTTCCCCCGCTCAAGGTCAACAACCCCTTTTCGTCCCGGATCTCCATGACGACAACCCCTGCCAGCGTCAGAAGCTAAGACTTGGCACAAACTCCAACTTCCCCACATGCCCGGCCCGCTATCAGTAGGTACCGGGCGGGTAGGTTCGGCGAGGACGCTCATGCAAGGTGCTCGAGCCGAGCGGTAGTTCCGGCAGTTAAAAAAGAACCGGTGAGACCACCCGGGATAATGCAACGGTAGTAGCTGAGGGGAATCTGACCGATCCTTCGATCCCGAACTGCTTCCTCGAGGCGTGCGGGGAACGGGAGATTTAAACCGGTGAGCTCATCCATTCTTCTTCTTTCTTGTCTGGAGAATCCGAAAATCGCATTCTTGAAGGTCGATTCCGTCTGAATCGTGAATGAAGTTCCGTTCGATTTTCGTCGAAGCAAACCATTCATTGCTGTCACTGACGCCCCCAACTGACCATCGCGACTCTAACTAGACCATCGCCAAAATGACCGAACGCCCCTTCAAAAAAGCAACCAACCACCATCCCCTTCCTCCCCATCTTCTTTCTCAACACTAACACGACCAACCCCCCAGATAATCATCATCGGCGCCGGCCCCGCTGGCCTCCTCCTCGCCACCCTCCTCCACCGCCACTCCCCCCATCCCATCCCCTTCCTCCTCCTCGAGGCCTCCACCGCTCTAAACTCCCAGCCCCGCGCCGCCGTCTACGGCACCCCTGCCATCCCCGAATTCATCCGCGCCGGCCTCATGCCCGCCATCAAGGAGCGGGGAATCATACTCAACACCATGTGCTGGCGGGACCCGGATACTCATGAGGTTATTGCGGGGATGGATACGGAGCGGGTGTTGGGGGATGTCGGGGGGAGGGATTTGAGGAGTCATACGTTTGTGTTGCAGGAGTTGTTGATGTTGATGCTTGAGGGGGTG
>Ga0247770_1001176_pt1 | contig 22072 bp, 43 predicted proteins | sample UWRJL136409B6_FD_179943 | JGI IMG/M metagenome (GOLD analysis project Ga0247770, IMG submission 179943) | Plant litter microbial communities from Arlington Agricultural Research Station in Wisconsin, United States - UWRJ-L136-409B-6 | ecosystem: Environmental > Terrestrial > Plant litter >... | reverse complement strand
CGTTGCGCTCGGTAGAAAATTTTTCCGCTTTTGCTCAAAACCCAATTATTGCCCTAGGAGGCACTATGTCTTACTCCGCCAATTTCGCTCAGCTCCGCAACGTTAACCGCGTCATTGCCCAGGCTCCTGCCGGTATGCGCGATCGCCTGAGGGAAGGGGCCGTTGCCGACACAGTCGCGGGTTGCACTGAACCAATCCACAGCTTGATAGTCGAATATCAAGGGTTTCTGGCCCAGATGAGGATTAGTACGGTGAACTTGGTGGCCGCCAACGTAGAGTTCACCTACGGACCAATCAATAAGCCCAACGTCGAGGCGATCGCACTATCCCGCCTCCTGGGACTACCCAACCAGGACAGCTGCGAGATTTTTCGCAGCTTGGTGAGCACGGAGCACCCGATCCGCCAGGCGGTGGTTCAGTACCTAGCAAATCTGGGCTAACAATGTTTGTTATCTTGGGGGAGCTACATGGCTTCCCCAAGACCACCTTGAGCGATCGCAGCCTTAGAAAAAACGACGGAGGAAATTTATGACTACCGTTTTCACGTTACCTGGCACCAATGTGACATTCATGGAGCACATAGGCCCTGAGTTCGACCATATTTACCTGATCCATCAACCACTGCCTCATGGCCTAACAGACATGCCTGGCGTAATTGCCATGTCGCCCTACGGAACCGTGCTGGGCTGGAAGTTTGTCGTCGGTGGGGAATGGGAGCAGTATCTCAAAGACGCTGATATTCCCATCACCCTACGGACCAAAACTCTAAATAACGTCTATTGGGAAATCTCGGGAACGACCAAAACCGAAATTTACAACACTCAGGTTTGGTCACTGACCCCCGGGGTGTCTACCAATAACGCATCGTGGCGAGATACCGTAAATACAAGGTTTTTCCAAAAGTTTGCCGACGCGATCGCGTCCTTGGAGCGCCTCAAATTCCCCTGGGATGACAAGGTAGTTAAGGTTGTGCACCGAGACACGGTCGAAGTAGGGCTCATTCAGCAGTGGGACGCCTGGATGCAGGTTGCCGATCTAGCGATCGACACAGAACTAGCGGGTGGAGGCACCCCCCAAGCCTGGATTGATGCAGGTCTTAGCCCTGATGAGTATGTACGCTGGTATGCAGCCGGGGGTTTTGACCCTGAGGTGTGTGCTCAGATGAAAAAAGCTGGCATTGAGCCTGAGGCTGCGGGCGATCGCACCTCTGAGGGCGGAGGTGGTTACGAACACACGATCGCCTACAAGGTTTGCAACGGCGATTTGGACCTTGCAGAGGCCCAGGAACTAATCATCACCCTACTTTAGGATTCCGCGATCGCTATGATTCTGAAACTTTCTATCCCAGCTCAAGACACCGACTATGGGCCCGTGAGCACCCAAACGCTCTTTCTGCCGATCATTGCAGCGCTTCTCGACAACTCAGGGGACACGCGCTACTACGTTAACCTTCCCAACCTTCCCCCGGAGGACGCGATCGCGGTGCCGGGGACCATGGAGGCACACTACTCCGTCAATAAATCACGACTGTTTGTTACCTGGGACCAGAACAGCGTTGGCGATGTTTACGCGACAGGCTTGGGAATCGTTACCGACACCGCAAGTATCGTAGAGGATTTCCCTAGGCTGCCTTGAGGCACCTGTGAACTGCGATCGCTCCCTCCTAACCCGCAGAGTGCCACTGGGGAGGGGCACAGGTCAACCCTGGGCGATCGCCTGCCGGAATATCCGGCGATCGTGCTACTGAAAGCTCAGTAGCACGATTTTTCATGCCCAATTGTTCTTTACCCCATGGAGGGGATATGCTCAAAGTGAAAATTCTCATCGGCCTGGCGTTAGCGATCGCCTTTCTGCTGACCGGTGGCTCACTGGCCGCCGTCGCAGCTACCGCGATCGCAGCAGGGGAGGCCGCATTGCCCCCAGTATTAGTGACCCTCTTCGGAGGAGCATTGATGGGCTACATGATGGGCTGGCGCAGCAAGTAAGCGCGATCGCCTGATTTTTCGCTCGAAGTTTACCGCCGATCGCCCAACGACGGCAACAATCCAGATTTGCTCAAATCCCATTTTTACCCCTTAGGAGGGAGTATGCGTCCACGCTCAATGTTTGCTATTACTTTTAGTGCTAGTGGGATTGTGACCTTCGTGCTGATTAGCGCGATCGAGGCCCTGGCGTTTACTGGGACTTTTGATTTTCGGGGTTCGGGCCGGGTCGAACCGACCCCTCCCCAGCCCCAGATACAGCAGCCCCGCTAAAGCATAGATTAGGTTTAGCGCTCTGCCGGGAGTAGCGCCCCGGCATTCGATAGGAGGAATGAGAGCCATGGTTAGCATGTGGATGGGCGAATACCCCCGGAAGACTTTCTTCTACGGAATCGAAGGCGAAGACAAGAACTATCCAGTAGCCGCAACGGAGGCCATTCGCCAGAAAATGGACGATGAATCAATCAACTTCACGGGGCTAGGGGAGTTTTCTTCGCCCCCTACCGAAGCCCAGGTTTTAGAACGCATTGAAGAGGTAGCGAAAATGATGCGGACCCCCAGTATCTATGACCAAATTCCGAACGTAGACCGGTGGCTGGCGACTACCGATCGCGCCTTCAAAGAGGGCGATCGCGTGGTGCATATCGAGGGAGGGCACAACGGGCGATCGCCATGCCCGGCTAGAGGTGTTCTTCTGGAGGAGAATATGTTTTGGAAAGGGAGCTTTGGCCTGCTGCTCGACGGCAATGCCCAGGGTGCCTACTTCTATCCCGAGATGACGAGAATTGTTAAAGAGGCTGAGTTCGATGCCCTGGGCCTGGTCGCTATGACCCCACCCCCGAGCGAGGCCGTTAACAAGTTTGGCGCAGGAGACGAAGTGAAAGTCATCAATAGTACCTGTGTCGGGAAAGTCCAAGACACCTTTTTTGACCAAGAGGACAATCACGTCGTAGCTATAGAGTGGCAGGAGGATCACTCTTACTGCCTCAAGATTTTCGGAAGCTATGTCCCATACGACAATCTAGAGCTTACGACACCGCCAAGTCAGGAAATATAACTACTGCGTAGGGAAAACCATGGGAACACCCAGAAGAGATGTCCTTGACCAGACCAACCAGACGGATCGCGAAAAGATTCTCCACGCTTTGATAGTCGAGCTGTCGTATTCAGCCACCCACTACAAAGACCCGGGCGATACCGTTTTTGCCCATGTAGTGGGCTACCGCGCACCCAGGCCAGGGGAACTGGTGGTTGGCATGTGCGGTGAGGTGGGTTGGCTGGTGTCGATCACTCAGCCGGAGGGAACGGCGGATCGACTTGACACCGTTTACACCGTGCGGCCAATTGGTCGGGACTATGTTGTCGATTGGAGCAACGAAACCTTTAAGGCGATCGCAGGGATTTACCCGCCGCTATTGCTAGAGGGCACGCAGCGCGCCTTCTACGGCATGGTCGAGAAAGCCATGAATGAGCACCCTGATGGGTATCAATACAAATTTGCTGGGGTCGAATTTGTGGGGAGTGATGCTGTAGTCAAGTTGCGGGTTCGGTGGACTGAGAATGTCAGCCGTTACCCCATCGAAAACTGGGAGGGCTATATCGACGGCCCCGATCGGCTCATCGCGGAACTGTTGAGTCAGGGCTGGAGCCAAAAGGCGGGCGATGGCGTGGTTTAAGTGGTACCGGCGGCTTAGGGGCGGTACCTGGTACCTGGTGAGACATATAACCCTCCAGGATGCCTTTTTCTGCTGGGTTAGAACCCCCTACGATTTTGAAGTTGTTATTGAGGAAGAGCGGCATTGACGACCAGCGATCGCGCCCCCCTCCAGGGCGTGTAAGCGCACATCATCTGGCGCGATCGCGTTGCCGGTACTGTACTCCGGCATGGAGGAAAAGTGAAAACTCGTAGACCAAAAAGCCAACTACTATTTGTGGCGATCGCTATCGTGGCGTTCATGGCAACCATGTTCCTGGCTCTTTTAGAGGAGCTAGATTGGCGCGACATCGCGATGATTGCGACATCTGCACTCTGGGGCGGAGCCGTGGCCTTTATTGTCGACGGCGACTAAGCCAAACGCGATCGCTCCCAGGTAACTCGCAGAGTGCCACTGGCCTGGGGCAGGGCTCAAACCCCGGCGATTGCATCTCCCGGATTTCGTGTTCACCGGGATGGAGGATGTATGATTTTTGGAACCTATATTTTGCTAGTCATGCTAATAACCGCGCTGACCGGGCTCCTAGGAGGGGCCGTTGGGCTGCTCTGGGGAACGACCTCAGTGCAGTACGGGGTTGCCATACTGGTTTCAATTGTGTCGTTTATCTCCCTGACCCTGGGTTATTGGGTAGCGGTACTGGCATGACTCCAGAAGAGGTTTACCAGGCCTGGCTAAATGGCACCCGAGTGGTGGCCAAGATTCGCAACTATAGGCGTGAGCCTGTGGTCGTGGACTGCTGCTGGGGCTACATCGTTAACCTGACTGCCGACGGGCGGCCCGTGTTTGCCAGTTCCCTGAGAACCAGGGGGATTGGCTTGGTGATGAATTTTAGTGAGGTGGCGATCGCGCCTGCTCATGACTTTGAATATGCCGCTGGAGGTGCCCAATGATTACGCCAGAATTGCTCAGCACAAACTACAGCTTTGGCATTTCTGAGGCAGATGAGCAAAAGTTTGCGCATTTGCTGGAGAGGGAATTCAGGCTTCCGGAGGTGGACACCATGGGCGAAGAGTTGGTGGCTCTACCGTGGGTTAAGACGGTCGACTATAACGGCATGTTTGGCCACCAAGTTTTTGTGGATGGCGTTGATTCTCCTACCCCCGATCGCCTGGCGGAGATTACGGCTATTATCCAGCGGCACCTGGACAGGCCTCGAATACCGACCAAGGATGACCTGGCAACAATGGATCACGTTCAGCGCTGCATGCTGGTGCTTTCCCATGAACCTCAAGGAGGAATATTTCTCCTGACCCGGCCAGAGCCCTACATCCTAGATTTGCTCTGGTCTGAGGTGCAAAGATACGACGCGACCTTCATCGAGAAGGTTTGGAAAGAGCTGGGCTGGGAGTAGTATTTGAAGGTCATCACCTATGGAAAATCCAGCAGACTCAGCGATCGCCCGCTCGGGCCTCAACCTGGGGGATGACCTCCTTCAATACGTCACCGCTGTTGGCGAAGACATCGCTACGAAGCGACTAGAGTTCACATTCCCTAATGGGTTTGGGGCGTCTGTCGTCAAAGGGGCGTTCACCTTTGGGGGCCGGGACGGGCTGTTCGAGGTTGGTATCCTAAAGGATGGGATTCTTCTGACCGATCATATTTACGGACGCCTGCTCCCCGAAAGGGTGGTTGAGCTGCTGCAGATTATTTTGACTTTTGACCCTAATAGCGAGGAAATTACAACGTGAACACTCCGGCCAATAATTTCAGCCTATCTAAGGAAACCTTGACCGAACATCGAGAGCATTTAGTGAAAAGGATTAAGCGGGTCAAACGAGAGAACCTGGCTCACTGGGGGTTCTTCTACGTGATGCTCGGCTTCATATTGGTGGATGCTTTCGGTATTGCCAAACTCTCAACGATCACGCTCATCGTGTTGGGCGCGACATTGCCCGTTGTCGTGGCTGTGGCGAAAGGGGCTGCGGTTTACCTCTATTCGACCCAGCGGTATTTAGAAGAGGTGGATGCTCTTCTCGAACGGGAGCTGAGATAATGCCCGGTCGTGTATTTTCAAGCCACTGTCCCCAGTGCTACTCAACGCTGAATGGAGCCGACGATCCCTGTTCCGAAGACGCCCCACAATTGGGGGACATTACCATTTGCTTTTACTGTGGGGCACTACTCTGCTTCGGCCTGGGCATGGCCCTAGAAAATTACCCCGAGGCTGAGTTAACAGAAGACTTGCTGGTTCGGGTGCAAGCGATGCGAGCGGCTGCCATGCTAACGCACGGCGGTAAATTTCCTAAACAACAAAAAGGCAAACATTGATGATGCAAGATCACATCTGGCTACCCCAGTCCTGGACCCAGCCGGCAGGTAGCTCATGGGTTCATGGAACTGTGGGGAACAGGGCATTTCTCTCTCAAGCCGAAGCTCAATTTCACTGCGGTGTTGGGTGTCAGCCGATTAAAATTCAGTTACCTCAGGGCTATCAGTTGATAGATTCCGATCGCCCCAATGAGGATGATTCACAAGATTCGGCCTGGGCATTGCCGGAGGAATTAAAGCGGCTTAACATCACCGCGCCCCCTAACTGGAACGAATACAACGATTACTTGCTAGCGGGGGGCGAGCTGGAGTACGAGGAATGGCATGCCCAGCAGGTAGACCCCACGATCAAAACAATCTCAGTAACGATTTCCGGAGAGAGTCAGGGTGAGCCTTGCCAACGATTTTTCGTCAAGCCGATCGCTGGCCGCGAAAAGGTTTGCTCTGGCAGTATGCACATAAAGGGTAGCCACCCAATGGTGGACTGGGCCGCTGCGATCGCTAGCCCAGAGAATGGGTGGATCGAGCTAGAGAGCGCTGTGGAATATCTCACCTGGTCGGTTCGTCGAAATGACGACGGCCAAGAATATCGGGAAATGCTCACCCTGGAGGACTAGCCCGGCGCTAATAGTCAACCCACATAGACGAGATATCGCAGTAAACATGGAAAATTTCAAGGCCAGACAGGACATCTATCGATCGCGCCTAGAGGCCAAACTAAAGCTTTACCAAAGGCTTGGCGGCCTTAACGCGGTACTGTTCTACCTCGTACTCATGGCCATCCTGGCTGATGCTTACGGGGCATTTGATTACCCCGAGTTCGCACTAATGCTTCTGAGCGTGGCTTTACCGGCGCTTTTTTCCTCCGGGAAAGAGTGCGCAATAGCCCTCTCATCCACCAAGCGGGATCTGAAAGAGGTAGATGAGATAGGTCTAGTAAAGCAACGGAGACTATCGTGAGACGGGAAATGCTAACCCTGGAGGATTGATATGCAGAGAGCAAAAGCGACCAAGCAGGATATCTATGACCACATCGAGAAGCTGATTCGATCGGCTGAAGAGATGACTGATGGTGATGGATTTGCACAAATCTGGGATTCTTTCTGGGAGGGAGTGAGGGCCCTGCGCGAGCGGGGCCTAGACCCTGACTACTGCGACCCAGACACCACCCACCGCGCAGACATCATGGCTTGCTGGGAGGCCTATCGAGAACTGCTCCAGGGCAAGAGCGGTGACCTGCAAGAATTGATCGAGAAAGCCCCATGGAAGGACGACTGACTCTATTTCAGCAACAATGTACGCTATCTCTATGCTGGGAGTGTTTGAATGAAAGACTATTACGAGTGGCTTGGAGCCAAAGCCAAAGATGACAGCGGGAATGATTATTCGGTGCTCTATGTGGCCGCCGCCGTGTTCATCTTTGTTTCGCTCATCTTTTTACTGGTAGAGCCCCCGGGGCAGTACCGGGGGGCTTACGCCTGGGCTAAGGCCCAGAACTACCCAACACGGGTGGATTTTTGCCGGCGCGATGAGTGGAAACGGAAAATCTGCTATTTGGAGCAAATGGACCGATCCGGCAGCATCAAGCTGGTGAAAGGCCCGAACGATGTTGGCTGGCAAGTGAATCAGAACACTATAGATTTTGAATGATGAATAATCCAGAGTTGAAGCAGGCGATCGCGCAGTTCATGACAGAGGCGGGTCGCCTCAATGCGATGACCCTCGTAAAGGGAAAGTGGTACCGACTGAGTAGAGATGAGGGCTTGATCGAAGCCCGCCGCGTGGATAGAGATAGGCACCCCGCGATCGCGATTCCCCCAAAGCTAGAAGCGATGATCATGTGGGATGTCGATGGCCCGGCCCTATGGAAGGCCTTTACGCCACTACAAATTATGGATACAGAGTCCCGTAAGGCGTGGGCCAAGGCTCTGGGCAACGATGCCCTTTGGGTGGCCTCTATGCTGATGCCAGCCCTCATGAAGGGCTCGACGTGGGACGGCTCATCAGAAACGGCGAAGACCGAAATACTCGCGATACTGCTCGAAGAATGGTGCGATCGCGCCAGGAGTCAGGCTGTTCAGTCGGCTAAATAGTTCAAATCAACTTACAAAAGGGGAAATCAATGGCTAATCCAATGAATGACGGACGGCTTGAAATGCTCTTCGATGCTCTGGGGGGCGATCCAGCGGGGACCGCTGCGAGACAGGAGGCCCGGGGCCAGGCTGAACTCGTTAACAGCATCAAGATGCCGATTCAAGGCCCAGAAGACTGGGAGCTACTGTCCGCCTGGGGGGTGGTCAAGGGTGAAGCTATAGATGATTTGTTCTGCACCGCTAGCTTCCCCCCCGGTTGGCATAAGCGGTCTACTAACAACTCGCTGTGGACCGATCTCGTTGACGATCGGGGTGTCTGTCGCGGAATGATGTTCTATAAGGCGACGTTTCATGACAGAGACGCTTTTCTTAGAATTCCTAAGAGCCGGTTTAAGGTCACGACCGTGAAATATCAGGAGCCGGCGGCCAGCCAAGGGGCTCGGTGTGCCTCGGCCATCCTAGATATAGGATTAGGCCGCATCGTTGAGAGACTTGATCCTGTTTTCATGGCCCATACTCCTGACCTGACCCTTGGAGCCATTAGGGGAGACACCTTCTACTACAACGTTGTAGAGGGTGAAAGAAAGTTTCGCGACAGCGCTCCCGCCACAGGGGCTGTCAAAATCCACATGGATGTTTTCTATGAGCGGTTTCACAACAGAACAATCGGCAACTATCCAATCCTTGACGCTGCCGATCGACTGGACGAAATAGCGATCGCCGAAACCCTGAAGAAGTATCCCTCTGGGGATGATGTTTGGGGCGCAGAATACGACTTCCCCGAGGTCGCGATCGCGTAAATCCAGTTAACGTTAGAAAGCCCGTACCCTAAAGGATTTGTATGACCCGAGACAATGAAAAGATTATTAAAATCTGCGCGGACCTTTCCGCGTTTGTCAGACAGTCCGCCGTAGATTTGCTACTCGCTGGGGCACCGATTGACATGGTGCTGCAGCAGCTGAATCTACTTGAGATGGCTGAGTCCGCGCCGCAGCGCCTTGCGGAGAACCGCGACTACAGAGATGGGCTGAACTGTGGGGCGATGGTCGCCCGACACCTATAGCCCCCAATTCGCTCAAAACAAACGAGTCCCCCTGGAACCTTTGCTCAGTAAGGGTTCCAGGGGTTTAATTTTAAGGAGACCCATGGCAAAAATTACTTGGCACGGACAAACCTTAACGGTGGTGGTTGATAGATACCGGAATCACGACAACATAGCCGTGATGTTGACGGACGAAATTGGCGACCCCTACGCCACGGCCAGCGTTAATCCAACCTACCGGCTGCCAGACGGACTGGTGGCCATCAAAAACTGGTCAGAAAACGAGGGCGTTGAGTCAGCCTTGCTCGAAGCGGGGCTGCTCGAAAAAAGCGACTGCAACTGCATCCCCTGCGGCATGGAAATCGCGAATGTATACCGGTGGTTGGGCGAAGCCCCAGCCTAGATAGTGGAAATCTGGTTCAGATAGTAGGACAATGTTTGCTAACTCTTGATTTTGTCGTGGCCGATCGCTGATCGGCCTTTTTTCTATGATTCTGTGGTGGATGCTCGCGTTTTTTTGGCTCATGGGTGCGCAATACGCCTTTACCATCACCTGGAGCGACGTGTACCTTCGGCGAAAAAAAGCGCTTTGGAAACATCTGCTGGCGGCGGCCATCTGGCCTTGGTTTTTCTTTTTGGCGTTTCTTGAGGTTTACCTATGATTGCAACGACGACAGCTCCGGCGACTCATAGCGTGCGCGACTACCGCACGGTGCGCTACGGCCTGGACAGTAGCATTACCTGGCCCAATCCCAATCAGGCTGCGGGAAACCTGTTGACCCCGCTTTCCTTGGACATTCTGAACTGGGTAGTACCCACCCTCACCCCCACGGCGATCGCGCCTGGGCAGAGCATTAGCTTTAAGGATTTAGCCGACGTCGCCCGCAAACGGCTGCGCGGTGCTGACCTCTTGGATCAGCACCGCTACAAAATAGCGATTGACACGCTAGACCTGGCCGATGCGGTGGCGATCGCCTGCCACCTCAGGTGGCAGGATTGCGAGAACACGGGGGTGCTCACGAAGAAGGACCAGATGGTTTACCTCTTCGAGGGGAACCTCTACACCTTTTCCTACTATGGGCTGTGCCTCTGCACGCCTTTATTGTGGGAGGAATATTGGCAAGTCATGAAGGTGCTGCTCGCCGATAATGGGTTTTTGAGCAGGACCAGACAGTTATGATTTCAGAGGCAGAGCTAGTCGAGGCCCTTCTACAGCGGGGGGCGATCCAGATCAAAAGCCTACCTGGCGACATGGCTTACTACCAGGTCAAGGGTATGGTCCTGGGTCTGGAGAACAAAAACGTTGCGCCAGGCCTGAGCATGATTTACCTATCTGTCAATTTGGTGGATAGCCAGGAATTGGCTTGGCTCGGTGGTGCTCCTTTTGGGGGTACCATGCCTTTGGGTCAGGGGCAAATAGAGCGATTTCGCCTTACCTATTTCCCCTGGCCTGGTCTGGCTAAATTCCTGGGCTACCTTGACCGGCTGATTGCCTCTAATCCACAGCCAGGCCCTCTCCTGGTTTGGACTGACGATGATAATGGGTTTGTCGAATTTCCTCTGGAGGGGCAGGATGGGCCTTAATCTCATAAGGATGGGTGGTTTTCTGTTGGCGGTTGGCCTCAGGAATGACCCAGAAACCCTCTGGGCATGGCAGTGCAACCTAGCTATGATGGCTGCCGATGCGGGGGCTGACCCGTATCAAGCTAACGAACGTGCCGCCGATTTTCTGACGGATGTGTTCGGAGCTGACCCACGGCAGACCGAATACTGGGAGTCCCTTGGCTGGGAGCCAGAGGAACCAGAGAAATCCGCCGACCCAGAGGCGGAAAGTTAACCGCCGATCGCCGATCGGCGGGTATTCTAGGCCCATGAAAAGAACCCCTCTCCGCCGCCGCTCGAAAAAACGTCAGGCCCAGTACGATCAGTACATCCCGCGCCAGATAGCTTTCCTAGAGCGGCACCCCTTTTGTCACGTAGAGGGCTGTAGCAGGCCCTCAGAGACGATCCATCACATGCAGAAACGCAATGGGGTGCGACTGCTAGATGAGTCCAAGTGGATGGCCACATGCGGCCTCTGCAATGGGCGTATGGAGGATGACCCCAACTGGGCTTACGACAATCACTACAAGTTCAAGGTGAACGAAAAGCATGACTGATTTTGTTCAGGTAAACCGGGACTGCTTCGGCAGGCAAGACACTGTACGGCGCGTGGTTGAGACTACCCAGGGCTGCGCCTGGTGTGACGGCAAGCGCAGCTCTGGCAAATTATTCCAGTACGGGACATGGCCAGATGGTGGGAGCCGATCCTGGGGTCCGAAATTGTTCTGTGGAATTGACTGTATGCGCAGCCATTGCGCTCGGTAAACGCTTTATGACTGGGAATAAAGACCCGCCTACGAAAAAACCCAGCTAACTGGGTTTCGAGTGTGAAAGCTTCAGAGTGGCGGCGGCTGTAGGGTGTTTCGGCCTTGAGAGCTTATTGGCCTACAGCCACTACCGCGCTCATTCTACCGTTTTTCGCCGAAAGGCTTTGTTTGTTTACAGTTTTTTAAGGAGGGGCTATGCCCGATATTGAGTTTCGATTGATTTTGAATTGTGATGGACCCGTGGACACTGAGGCCAGTAGTAATCTGCGGCAGAAAATAGCCGACGCGATCGCTTTCGCCAGCGACGAAGGGGCCCTGATCAGTGAAGGTGATGAAGGTTCTGTGGTGGCCGTTACGGTCGAGCCTTACGTTCGCACGGAGCATCTACCTATGGGTGCTGCTGAGTTTGAGCTGCTGGAGAAAATGGCTGACTGGGGCTTTGAAGTCCCCATGGGCAGTGGTGATGGCAACTTGTCGATGCTGCTGGATGGGGATTGGGACTGGGACGATCGCCCACTTGAGACGGTCTACAATACTCTGCTGAACCTGAAGGCCGTGGCTCAACTGGGGCAGCAGATAGCCCAGGGCGATCGCGATGCTGCGCCGGCGGTGACCATGCACCCTAATAAGGATGCCTCAAACGATATGGTGTTCAACTATTCCCCTGCTTGGATTGATGTGCCGGGCTTTGGGACGTTGGCCCTATCGCTTGCGGGGAGAGACGAAGGGCTGACAATTAGCCATTGGTGGGGCGATCACACTCAGGACGACCCCGACCATGAGTTGTTTATTCCGAAAGAGAATCAGGGGCTCACCCCCGACGATTGGCAATATGCTCTGGATGCTCAATCCGCCTGCAATGCCAGCGGGCTGATTGCCAAGCTAGAGAAGCTACGACCGCGCATCTGGGTCGATGTCCGCGCCGCCGGTGGTGGCACCTCCCAGTTCAACAAGCACCCCATCATGGTGCTGTTTACAACCCAGTTCATGCACCTGTCGGGGCTGGGCATAGCTGACATGGATATTTGGTCGGCAGCTGAGGCTGAGGCCCGGAAACAAGCGGGTCTAGAACCCTAGCCCATCGGGGTGCATCTTTTCAAACAAACCAATTCTGGAGATTAGTCGTGGGAAAATCAACGCCTATTATTCAAGAAACCACCGTCACGGTGGGCGATAAGAGATTCCGCTTTGACTTCGGCCACCGCGGCGGCGCTGGCTATTACGTCACGGTGACTCCCTTTGCCCAAAACCGCAAACCAGGGGCCCCGGAGAATGAATTAATCATGGTGGGTGAAGAGGGAATGCGCCAGACGCGCATTCATCCCTGTCCGCGTTATTACCGCCAGGGTGCTAACCAGCTGCAGGAAAAGGCCGTCTACACAATGGCGGTGGTGATCGCCCATCTGATGTGTCGCTTCTACGGGCTCAAGTTTAAGTACGGCACCCCGGCGGCAGTGCTCGGCAACATTGATGGAGTCGAGGCGGGGCTTTTGCAAAAGACCGTCGATAAATACTTCCCCTGCGAAGTAGCTAACTAACTTTCCAGATTTGCTCAAATCCGAAAATTTACCAAGGCGGAAAATTTACCTATGGCTGAATCAGTGACTATTTTCGAGATCGACCCAGTTGAGGTTGCAGGCTTTCGCTTTCACCTGAGCCTTGATCACATCGCTAATCTGGGCTATGTGATAACGGTGATGCCCCACGCTCAAAACCTGGCACCTGAGGCGGAAGAGGGGATGCTAGTGCTCGGGTCTCCCCCAGGGAGCCCTGAGGCCATACAGAAGACGATCGATCGCTCTCCCAAGTTCTCGGCGGCGATCGCCAATGAGCTGAAGGGCGAGGCGCTCTGGGCCGCCTGCGAAATTATCGCGGGGATGATAAAGGTATACGGGGTGGAGAAAGATCAGCGCCAGGTGGCGATCGGGCTGCACGGGCTAGATATTCCAACGGGTAATCTGCTGACTCACTTTTGGGCCAGCTTCTACCTGGTGCGGCTGGGGCCTAAAAGGTTTGAGCTGCTTATGCCGCCGGCGAATGGGTCGCTGAAGGGGGTGCCCTGCCCTTCTGATGGATTTGCCGTGAGCTGGTATGGCGCTAACCCCTGGTCGGCTGGGCCAACGGGAATTATTAAAACTCTGCTGTCGTTCCCAGAGTATGAGGGCTGTGAAATCTCTCAACAATATGGCGACAACCCGATGGACTGGCCAGAGGCCGTTGATCCTGGTGCTACGCCTGCAACTGCCCCAGAACCGAACTACCCAGTCCCGGCGATCGCCCTGACCAACCTGGCCTCGTTCAAGCGAGCGCTGCAAGCCCATCAATATTGGCTGTTCGACTACCACAAGACGCTAACAGTCACCCCTAACGTGGGCCCAAAAACAACCTTGGCCTCGCCAGGGCAATCACTGCGCCGCGTGAAATCGGTATCGAGTTCCACGGCAATTTTTGCCAAGCCCCCATCGGGTGGCAGCACTCGCATGGACTTTGGCAAAGCTTCTGAATGGCAGTTCGAGGGGGCTAGCGCCACCAATATGGACGACCTACATCCCGATCAGCCGCTGATGACCTACACGGCCATTAGCCAGGAAGAGTTCCTGGCTCGGCTGCGCGAGATGTTTCCCGAGAAGACTGACGACGTTATTGCTGCTATGGAGGGTACTAACCAACCCGACTAGACTAAGCTCATCTGCTGAAAAACGGGCTCGACTGGCAGCGGTAGAACAATCTCAAGTTCTGCCGCTGGTTCTACGATCGCAGCAGCAGGCTGGCGCACCGGGATGTCTTCATAAATTTGGCTGGCGATCTCTGCTGGAATGGGATCGCGAATTTCCAGCGATCCGCCCAGGTAGACGATCGCCGTGCGCAGGGTGTTTACCCGGTCCTCACTGCAATTTTCGAGTTCGTTATAGAGGTGCCAAAGCTTCCATCTGAAGCTTCGGCTAATTTTGAACACTGGTTCGTCTAAGTCGTAGGCTTCGTCTAATTCGTAGACTTCTTCCATCGGCGTCTGAACCCCCTAGGAGTGATTTTTTCATGGAAAGGAGTCGTGCGCCGCCCTGGTCGGCGATCGCCATCACTGAGTCGCTCTAGATTGCTGGGGCGGTTGTCCTGCCGCTTGCTGTTCAAGTGGTGCACAACCGTCCCATCGTTTGTTTTGGCCCCAGCTAGCTTGCGGTAGATACGTCGCCCATCGATCCACCGACCATTGCTCTTGCCCTCAATCTTGGCCAGGCGCTTGCGCCGGTGCGCTGGGCTTTGTTTGTAACCAATGTTTGGCATTACTAGCTGGGAAGTATTGTTGTCCTAATTTTACTCGCGTCACCATGAAAATCATTGTTTATGTTCCGGCTGAAAGCGCTGCTGGCATGCCCGAAATTGTTCGCGTCGAAGTGACCACCACAGAATTGGCGTACTCCGACGGTGAACACTACGGCATGGCTCAAGCGTTGGTCAGGGATGCCGACTATACGCCTGGCAGCCCCTGTTTTGATCAGGAAGATATTGGCAGTAATCGCGCCCACTGGGATGCGATCGCATCCACCATTGACCCATCGTAACGAGACATTATGACCAGCAAAACCGCTAACCCTGCCCCCAGCGGGGCAACACACCCTGATGTCTTTCCAGAGGGAGCCACAGAATATTCTCCCCCAGAGTGGACCTGGGATAAACGTGATGTCGGTCGATCCCACAACTACCGTTACTACGTCTACCCTTCCCAAGAGTCGCCCCAACGTTATTGGCCGGGCCTGAAAATCAACGATTACCCGTGGACTATCCGCGATCGCAACCCCTTTAAGACGTTTAAGGGGGCTGTTGCTTTCGTGGAGAAAGCGATCGTGAGGGAAAAGGCGCGGCAGGCTAAGGCAAAAAAGTAGTAGCGATGGAATCTGAACACATGGTTTCAATTATTCGACAATGTTACATTGCTCCAATGGATCGGCTAGAGATTATCGCAATTATCGCGGGCGATCTTTGCTGTGAGTCGCCGTCGCAGGATGCGATAAATCGCCTCTTGCAATTCCAGCGCGATCGCTACCGCTGTGCCCTGATGAGGGCCATTCGCTGGCTGTGTGCCAAGCAAGTTCATGAGCCTGAATTCCGAGAGCTATGGGCTATGATTGCTTTGGCAGAAGCTAGCGAAATTGCCCAACAGCATTTCCCGTCGCGGCCACCCGTTGCCGCCCAGGCCCTGGCTTTTGCCTGGGAGAGAGGCGGCGATCGTGTGGAGATGCGGCCTAGCTCCAGACAGCGAATTTTGAATGTTGTTCATCAGGCAAGTTCTAAGGAGTCTTTGTAACCGTGGACAAAGCCGTCAGCCTAAACTCCGGGCGGTTATATCAAATTCAGGGCGATCGCCTGGTCACCTGTGATGACCAGCAACCTGAGCTGAGCGAGGAGCTGGATTACACAACTTGCGAACGGCTCGGGTTGCTTTGTGAAGAGTGCCGCCAGAAGATTTTCTTTGTCAAGGCCGGGGTTCGAGCTACGGGGGAAGAAGGGCTGACGCCGGTGCCGGTCAAAGCCCACTTCAACCACTACGGTGGGCGTAGTGCCCGCGATTTTTGTAGTCAGCGGGCATTGAGCACAGAGGGGAAAAAGGCTTACCAGCGGGTGCTGACCCCTGTGGCCCGTGGCCAGTGGCTTGAGCGTTTTCAGGTGGCATGCCTTTACGCGGTCAATTGCGATCCGGTTCATCCGGTTCTCGATGAGATTCGTCGCAAGATGAAGGCGGCGGGGCTGGGTAACAATGCTCCAATGACTGCTGATGCGATCCAGCGCTCCTATGGAGTGCCGATGAACGCTGACGGTACCTTTACTCTCTACTTTGAAAGTGCGGCTCCTATCTTTAGAGAGCTGCGCCTAACCCCCGAGGTAAAGCGATTGAGGCTAGACTCAGATGCTTTTTTGGGCTCGGCTTGTGAAATTGCCCGTTCAGAGGATGGACGCGAATTACTGCATCGGTCGATAGATGAAGCTTGGGGTACGGTGGACAAAATAATATCTGTTCTGCCTGAGGATATCCCCCTTGGGGCTGTGCCCACACCTAATGGGCCAGGTTCGGACAATCTGTGGGAATACTGGGAGGCGTTTATTCGCCATGCGCTGGTCAATCAAGAAGCAGGAGGGAGGTTGGCCCAGGCCCACTGTGCTCATTTAGCCCTAGACTTCCTGTTGGCTAAGCCTCAGGACGGCATGTTGAAGGCGCTTTTGGTTGATTCCTTAGGCGCTTTTGAGCTGGCCGTAACTCTGGAATTTGGCCATTTTCTGCATGCTGCCTTGGAAATTCAGAGAGAGCGCACAATCAAAACCGAGCAGAATATGCAGAAAGCTGTGAGCAATCTTCAGGTGGAGATGTTGACCTATTCCGCCCATAAGATCGCGCTCACCCCCTGGCAACACGTTTGGGAAGCCTCTGTTGATTATGCCAAGGTGGCAAATGCTCGAATGCGCGAGCGGGAAGAACGCCAGGCTAGAGTTGAGAAACACCGCGATCGCCAGCGCACCCCCACCAGAGGCCAAGGTTTTGGCTAGTAACGTATGGAGGACTATCATTGACCGAAACTCAAATGAAATCTACAAGGAGCCATTATGGCCTTTTTTGATGAACCTGCCTGGAAACGACTGTTGCTGCTGCTGACGGCTCAGTTCATTCTCCCTCCCGTCTCGGCACTCGCTCAGAGGGCTGCCTCAAAGTATCCAGATTTAACTGACCACATCGTTCGGGCGATCGCTCTCAAAGGTCTTCAGCCAGCTGCTGACGTACTTCACCCAATCCTATTGACCGCCCTACAGGACGATTTGAAAAGGCTGGCGGAGGATTACCCCATTCTGCTCGATGCCAGTACGGCCTTAGCGGTGGACATGCCGACAGAATTGGTACTAGATGTCATTGCCGAGTGTTTTTCCGAGTCCACTTCCCTAATGCTGGCGCTTTTTCACGTCATGCTGGAGGGCTACACCTCCCCGGTAGACGGCCCTGTCCAAGAACGCTGGCTCTCCCCCCGAAAAGGGCGAACGGAGCGCCTTCGGCGAATGGGGGTTAAGGGTGCGATCCTGCCTATGCCGGGGCTCGACTGGGAGACGTTAACTGTCGAGCAGTTCATTAAGTTGGTAGCGGATGAGGCTTTGAAGAAAACCTTCCTAACCAAGAAGGGGACGAAAAGCACCTATCTCCGAGGCGGAAAAGGCCGACGGATCAAATCTGCGGCTGACCTTTTGAAGGAATGGCTCGATCGCGGGGTAGTTGGAGAGGGTGAATTGGCAACTGTTGTTTTGAAGGACTAATCTACGGAGAAAGTATGACTACTGTAATCAAACCGAACCCTCAACAGTGGGAAGTATTGCAAGAGCTGGGCTTAACAGCCGTGGGGCAAGTCAATATTGTCTTGGTCGCCCCTGAGATCCAAGCTGCACTGGAAGAGAAATTTGGCGATAAATTGCCGGATCTAGAATCTCAGGCTGAAGATGAGTATGACTGTGGGGGCGAAGCTGATGCGTGGCTAGATGTCGCCATGGCGATGGATCATTGCTATTGCGATTTCCTTGAGGAATCCTCGGATGAGGCCGAATGACCAACTTGAAGATGTCACATCCACTACCTAATTTCCAGATATGGCCGAATCCCAAAAATTACTGCTCGAAGTGCGCAATGCCGTAGTAGGCGATCGCTTCGCCGAAGCTACACCATTCCGATGCGAACTCTGGGGCCAGTTCCCCAAAGATGAGGCTCCCGCCCCGATCGCCCAGGTCAGCAATGCTGGCACCGGCGGCGGCCACCGTTTCGAGATCATGTCGGTTGGACCGTATGGGTCGCGGCTCCAGCGCTTTTATCTGGCCGCGAACTACTGCATGAACCGATCGCTCGACATGGCCAGTTTTTTGGACTGGGCCTTGCTTGACTCCTACAGCGACATAGCCAAGGTGCTAGGCCGTGAACTGCCGCAGGATACCCCATTGGCAGGGCAATGCACTGTCAACGACACCATTGTCGATCTGGTTATGACCTGGGCCGCGCTGGACTTAAATGGGACCGTCTACGTGGCGGTACCCACTTTGGAAAGCCTGAAATCGGTCGAGCGCAAACCGGGGACGACGACTATGCACCTAGAGATACTCCAGAAGCAAATTCAGGAGAAATACCCTGGGTCAAGGGTTCTCAATCTGATGACCCCGCCTTACTTGCTCCTGCCCCCGGCGTAGGGCAAAATGGCAATAATGTTTGCTATTGCTAATGCCGCAATCCGACTACAGAGAATTTGTGGTCCGCATCCACAAGGATATGGAGCCCGTTTTCTTAATGGTGTTGCGGCACATTGCCCAGTCCCAGGCGGAGGCGGGCTGGCCACTGTCCAGCCGTAAACCTCTGGCCCGAGGCCGGGTAATCGAGCTTGTGTTCGCTGATTTTCTCAGTGGGCCGCAGCCGCCGATCGGGAGCCGATGCGCCCGTGTCGATGCAGCTGCGGCCCTACTTTTATCGCTGAACGCCGAAGAGCTGCAATTATTAAGAGAGAAACTAGACCATGCCTATGACAACCCCGACATTCACACCTGATCAAGTGAGAGAGCTGACGACGCCAACTCCAATGGAAAAAGCTCGTATTTTGCTAGATGTGCAAGATGCACTGAACCCCAAGGCGGAGGTGCCAATCCCTACGGGGTGGCAGATCTGTGCCCTGATCTTCGATATCTTGAAAGGCCCCGGCGGGCCTGCTGGCATCGAAAATTGGAGGCTCAACGGCTGGCATGCCGATAAGGACGATGACAATAGTGTTGATGCTTATATTGTCATTGGAGATGGAAATACTATCCCTCCCTTCGTTATCTCGATTACCCATCACGATCGCAGGAGAGAGCAGCAGTCCAGAATAGCCGCAGAGCTTGGTATGGACCTACGCCACTTCCATCTGATGGCCTCGATGATCCACTTCCCATTGAATCCACCAGCGATCGCTGAGAAGGGCTTGCTGCTCTGGATGCCTAGCCGTGACCACTATATCCCTGCCGGAGGGGGGACCGGCAGCGTGACCCTAGACGATTTGAGGAAGGCCCGCTGGGGCCGAGACTTTCGGATCGTGAGCTGGAAGTAGCGATGCGCCGCAATAACTCTCCCTTCGGTCTAGCAGGCCGACAAATCCCCGGCAATCGCTGCCTTTTGTGTGGGGGAGTGGTCCTTTCTAGCCCTCAGAACAAACCCAAAATCATCAACCGCTGGCGGATAGGCACCGCCCCCCAAGGCGATGCGGGCTGTGTTCGAGGGCCCGTTCACAGAAGTTGTTTGTATCCAGATGATGAGGACTTTCAAGATGGCAAAGTGCCCGAATCCTAATTGTGAAGATGGCCAAGTTACGGTCATAGACAATGGCCCGTCGAACATTCCGATCGATACCTGGCAGGAGGCTTACCCCCGTGAGAAGGAGGTAGACTGCGAGGTCTGCCGGGGTGAAGGTGAGATCGAAGGGCCTGACTTCGTCGCCCTCCTAGCAATTCACCACCCTGATTCTGAAGGGATTGAAGTGGGGGACTATGTCTCCCCAGACGACGGCTACTTCATTTATCCAGTTGATGATATGTGCTCGGCGATCGCCCACGGGGGGCACCTGTTCCCCCTGGACGAAGATTACTGCGTATTGGCCAAAGGGGTGCCGCTCGAACTGTTTAACGTGTCTGTGCCCATGCCCGCGCCGCTGCTCGTAGAAGAAGAGGTAGAGCATGTTTTCGGTGAGCTAAATGACTGGGGCGGGTTTGGGGATGCTTAAATACCTCTGGCTCGATGAAACAGGATTTAGAGAGGAATTTCGCAGCGACCCCCCTACCTTCACTGAGTTGCAGCAGAAGGTAGGGGATGAGCGCGACTCCTATGTAGAGTACGCCCGTTACTATTTCCCGGACCCTACCATCACCTTCGCCTGCGACGAAGATGGCCACCCCAAAGGGTTAGACCTGGTGGGGTGGATTGGCGACTACCCCCTGGTGGGAGCCATCTTTTTCTTTGCCCAGTCGCACCCCAATAGCGAACAAATTATGGGGCTGACTGATAACCAAATCTCAATCATCAAGGAATATGCCACAGCCAAATAGCCTACTGGTAATTCACGTTCCCTGCCAAGAGAAAGTTTTCTTCTGTACCGTGGGGGAAGCGTTCTCCCTGCGCTACGAGAATGAGGTGATAACTGGATGGAAAGATCCAGTCAACCTAATCCTTTGCGCCGCCCGAGCGGTCCAAGATGTCCCCCTGGAGGCTTGGTCAATTTGCTTCGCAAAATATGAGCCTGAGGAGGAAGGCCTCGACTGCGATCGCATCACTGAGCTTTTGCAATCGCCTGAATTCATTGCAAGTTTGGAACTAACAGAGTTCACCCCAGCAATGCTGGGAATTGAGGCAGAGTAATATGTCACCTGACTACAACGACCTGATCGCTCAATATCTGCGCCCTCGATTCAATCTGCCCGAAAACTGGCACGTCAAGTCTGTGGACAACATCGACAACGGCGTTTTGGTTTACGGCGTTATTGCGCCGCCCATTGCCCGTGGCCCCCACCGAGGGAAGCCAAACTTCCGCCAGGAGTCGGGCCGCGTGTGGAAACTGTTCATGACTGGTGCCGAGATTAACGAGGCTCTTCGCCGAGACAAGCCGGAGCCGGCACTAGACTACCAGCACTGCTATTGTGCTGAATACGCGATCGCGCTACATTCCCTTCTCCGCCAGCGGGGGATGACCGGGCACAATATCTTTTTTGCCGTTGGGGAACGTTTCGATGAAGACCGGAACGATCGCATTCCAGTCAATATTCACTGTGTCGTGGTGCTCCCCGACGGCACGGAAGTCGACAGCAATGGTCCTAACCCTGAGGGCTATCTAGCTGATTGGGTCGAAGTTTGGACCGTGATGCACTTCGACGACGATAACGATCCTACGTCCGAGAACATTGTCTACTCACTGGCGACTACCCTGATCGCTGACTTTGCCGATCGGGGGCTGCCTATTCATGTCCCCGCGATCGCCGTCGCCGCCCGCGACGTCCTGCGCTCTGACTATTACCAAAAAATGATGGCCACCTTAACACTATGACTACCCACTACACCTTGCTCCGCGAAAATTTGCCCACCGCTGCGATCGGGGAATATCCCGAAATGCACGAAGTCTTGAACTGGAACTGCGTGAGCCAACCCGATACTACCTGGAGCCTCCAGGAGGTTCCCGAGGCTGCCGTAGCTAACTGGGCCGACCAGTTTCTGTGCCCAACCGATCGCGGCAATCAAGACCTATCCCCACCGTTTGAGTACCCCCCAGTGGGCCCGCTAGTGCAAGCATTGTTTGCTTTCGCTAAGGATTCAGGGTACGCGATGATGTATACGAAAGACATCTGGCGCAATGTCAAAACCCTGCGCGATAGCGCCAACGGTGTGTTCCTCTTCTGCTGCCGGCCTAGCCAGACGCATTTGATTCGCCTGCAATTTGACTGGGACTATCGGCATGATTTGCAAGAGGTAATCCATGCTCACAATTTCGCTGAGTACATTACTGAAGCCATCAAGCGCGAGGGCTTTAACGATTGCGCCCTGATCCAGGTCGCCCCAGACGTGGCTTCGCTCACC